>Ga0210384_10000139_pt1 | contig 110405 bp, 77 predicted proteins | sample IncBWH2MmetaG_FD_160574 | JGI IMG/M metagenome (GOLD analysis project Ga0210384, IMG submission 160574) | Forest soil microbial communities from Barre Woods Harvard Forest LTER site, Petersham, Massachusetts, United States - Inc-BW-H-2-M | ecosystem: Environmental > Terrestrial > Soil >... | reverse complement strand
TGCACCAGTCACCAACCTCAAAGTAACCGATTTGCAGGTCCAAAACGGGACACCAGTTACAGCCAACCCCACTGGGGGAATGGACGGCATCCGCGCTGATTATTGCAAGAACTGCACCTTCCAGAACCTTAACGTCAACTCCATTCAGGGATATTACGGCATCGTGGTGAAGTACTGTTCCTTCTGTTACATCTTGAACAACTCTGTGACTAATTTTAGCTATGCAGGCATTGCCGCTGGTATGGGTGGCGATCACATCTCCATCCTGAATAACACAGTTAGCACAGCGACCGCAGCCAGCGGTTTGGCTTATGGCATCATAGCCTCGGACTACGAAAATTATCGTGAGGCCAACTACAACACATATGTTTGGGTGGATGGCAATACCGTAAGCAATATTCCGACCTGGGAGTGCTATGACTCCCACGGCGGACAGCACCAATGGTTTACTAATAACTCCTGCAGCAATGCGGCGTACGGCGTTGACGCTGGCTTGGCGGTAAACGGAGCGATAACCCCTGTTGCTGACGATCTTCATATTCTGCGGAACACATTTACCAGCAGTGTCTACTCAACGGCAAATCCAAATTATGGGAACCGTAGCTGTATTGCCGTATCGTCTGACTCTATTATGGTTCCCGTCACTCATGTGGATGTGGAGTGGAACACCTGTAGCGGCTTCGGTTCAACTTCATCGGGGGCGAGCAGCGGGAACGAGACGGGTGGAATCTATGCGAAGGCAGTGCAATACTTCAAGTACGAGAACAACACCTGCAACAATTGGAACCAGAGCTGTTTGGATATCTGGTACCTCAACCAGCACGGGACCATTAAGAACAACATTGCTCATGACATGATCTCCGCCTACGATGTTGGGTCTTCTCAGATTGAATTCGTGAGCATAGGCAACTACGACATAGCGATCAGTGGCAATCAACTCAACCCGTCGCTGAGCACATTTGCTCCCAAATATCAGATTTACCAGTTCTACGAGCAAAATCACATAATCCTCGGAACGGACAATACCTACACATACGTTCAAACCAGTCAGTTTGTCTCCCCGTATACCATCCCGTATAACGTGACCGACCCAACCAGTACTGTCTTGATCGGTCAATATGGAGATACGATCTATAACACCAGCGGGACCGCATACTGGACAGTCACTGCGCCTCTGCTTGGTTTTGGTTCGGACGACACCACGAACGTTCAAGCCATCGGAAGCATGACAGCGGGTCAGACCACAATCACGAATTTGGCTGGCTCTACCTACTGCGGGGGTACTCAGTTCTGGTATGACTGTCTGCCTGAGGGCATGAACATCACAATTTCGGGAGCGGGATCGGGAGGCACGGACCTGAATGCGCGTATCCTGGCTCTCGTAGATAGTACGGGCAGCGCCACAGTGCCGGACACGATCGTATTGAATACATCCGCCCTCACCAGCGTTACCGCAGCCAACATCAAGTATCAAGGGATGACTGTTACACACTGATGCCATGCTCATGCAGGGCGGCTCTGTAATTATCTCCTCGGAAAAATTCGCCTGTGGCGGCAGGTCAGTGATTCAAGAACCCTCAAACATGAGTATCCAGTCCTAATGTCGGCGTTTGTGACCCTGAGGCAGTGGGGCGGCGCCTTGATCAACATTCCGTCGTCGCGGTTCGCGCGCCTGCGTTCGAGTGCGTTCGTCCGCAATGTCGGCATATTGAGCAGCGGAACGGCCGTCGGACACATATTCACACTTGCCGCCGCACCGGTTCTCACGCGAATTTACGGACCGGACAATTTCGGAGCGCTGGCCCTCTTCACTAGTTTTATTAGCGTGGTGGGCGTTGCAGTAGCCTTGCAATATGAGACCAGCATCGTCTCGGGCAAAGACGAGTCTGAGGCTGCGTATCTGACCTTTGCATCGCTCATCCTGGCGTTGCCCATGAGTGTTCTGGCCGGGAGTATTCTGTGGGTGCTGATCCACTTTTCCGTGCTTGGTTATGGCGTCTTGCCGTGGTTTACACCGCTGCTCATGGTGCTTACCCTTGCTTCCTTCGGAGTTTTTTCCGCACTGCGCTACTTGTGCCTGCGAGAAGAGCGATTCAGCCAGGTGTCGCAGGGGGTTGTGGTCCAGAGCGCCGGGCGGGCCATTTTTCAAACCGCTTGCGGCTTTGCCAGCTTTCATTCGGCAGGGTTGCTGCTCGGCGAAGCTTTGGGGCGCTGTATGGGCATGTCCCGAATGGTTCGCAGCGCCTGGCCGGTGCTGCGGAGCTACGCCACTAGCTTTCGCCGGAAAGAGTTGATGCAAGTGTTGTGGCAAAACCGCAAGTTTCCGCTGTATTCACTTCCATCCTCATTTCTCGACGCGCTTTGTCTTGGTCTTACGGTTCCGCTGCTGATCCGGTTATACGGCATCTCGGTCGGAGGCTATTACTCGCTGGTGTGGAGGGCGATCACCGTTCCGAGCGTACTGATCACGGCCGCTGTAGCCGACACGTTCCATACTCACCTAGCTACTTGTGTGCGCGAGACGCCAGACCGGATCATGCGCCTGTTCAGTCGCACCAGCCTCAGCCTGCTCTTGCTGGGTGGCATTCCTACAATGGTCCTCTGGTTCTGGGGCGCGCCGCTGTTTCGCTCGGTGTTCGGCGCAGAGTGGGCCCTCTCCGGCACTATGGCTGCCGTGATTGCGCCATGGTATCTCTCGGAGTTTGTCGTCAGTCCGGTCAGCCGCGTCGTGCTCGTGCTCAGTGGCCAGGAGATGAAGCTGATCTGGGACGTGGTGTACGTAGGGTCGCTGCTGACGGTCTTTTTCGTGGCGCAGTCGCGTGGCATGGCAGTGATGCAGACGATCAAGATTCTAACCATTGTCAACATCGCTTTGCGCGTCGCCTACTATCTGATATTGGTTCGCATCATCACGCGTTTCAAGGCAAACCTCAGCACACAGGCCCAAGCCAAGGCTGCCTGATTCAACGAGAAAATCATCATGTGTGGAATTGCAGGTTTCATTGCGCAGCCGGACCGGGGTAAGTCTTCATGTGCGCCGGCAGTTTTGCAGTGCATAGAGCATCGCGGTCCCGACGATTACGGATGGTTGCGGTTCACGCGTGCCAGAGTTGAGCGTGGCCGCGAATGGACTCCACCCGACCGCGAACCCGAGGTGCTGTTACTGCATCGCCGTCTCTCGATCCTTGACACCAGCAATTCGGGATGGCAGCCGATGAGCACACCCGATGGACACTACCATGTTGTATACAACGGAGAAATCTACAACTACAAAGAACTCCGCCAGGAACTTCAGGGGCTCGGCCATCGTTTCAGGTCACAGTCAGATACGGAAGTGCTGCTGGCCGCCTACGCGGAGTGGGGCACGCAGGCATTGCAGCGTTTCGTGGGTATGTTCGCGTTTGCGCTCCTGGATACCGAGCGCCGAATTGTCCTGCTGGCGCGTGACTTCTTCGGCATCAAACCGCTTTACTATTCATTCCGCGATGGTCTTTTCTGCTTCGGGTCCGAAATTAAAGTGCTGCTGACATTTGGGCTTTCCCGGCCAGAGGCGAATGCGGAACGGCTGCTCTTCTATCTGCGCTACGGGATGACCGATTTCGGCTCGCAGACGCTGCTTTCGTGCATCCAGCAACTGCCGGCGGCGCACATCCTGGAAATATCATTGGAGGGCGGCAGTCCTGGTGAGCCGCAACGTTACTGGTCGCCCGAATCCGATGGCGACCTGGATATCTCCTTCGACGAGGCGGCGCAACACGTCCGCGAACTCTTCTTGCGCAACGTTGAACTGCATTTGCGCAGTGATGTTCCTCTGGGCGCGGCGCTCTCCGGGGGTATTGACTCCTCCTCAATCGTGATGGCAATTCGTCACTTGGATACCAACGCCGAGATCCACGCTTTTAGCTTCATTGCTGAAGACAAGGCCATCAGTGAAGAGCGCTGGATCGACATCGTGGGGCATGAGGCGAGAGCGCACGTCCATAAAGTGCGGGCCACGGCGAACGAACTTGCCGCCGATCTCGATACCATGATGCATTTCCATGACGAGCCCTTCGGAGGCACGAGCGCGTATGCGCAGTACCAGGTGTTTCGCGCGGCAAAGGCAGCAGGCATCAAGGTGATGCTCGATGGCCAGGGCGCCGACGAAATCCTGGGCGGCTACCGGCATTACCTGGGTGCGCGGCTTGCTTCGCTGCTCCGCCATGGCTGCTGGTCGCAGGCGGCGAAGTTTCTGCAAGGCTTCTCGCACCTCGAGGGATTTGGTAAGTATCAGGGGCTGGCCTGCTGTGCCGATTATCTCTTGCCGCCTGCTCTGCAATCGGTTGCGCGCAAGTTCGCGGGTAAAGATGCAATCCCAGCGTGGCTGAATCGCATTTGGTTCTCCGAGCGGGGAGTTGGGCCGGCATTTGTGAACTACACCACGGTTCGGGACGTTCTGAGGGAGAGCCTCTCGCGCAGTGTCAGTCAAACCCTGCCTTGCCTGTTGCGATACGAAGACCGGAATTCCATGGCCTTTTCGGTAGAGAGTCGAGTTCCATTTCTGACCCCCGACTTGGTGTGCTTTCTGCAGGGTCTTCCGGAAGAGTACATCATTGCTCCCGATGGCACATCGAAGGCCGTGTTTCGAAAAGCCATGCGCGGCATCGTGCCCGACGTCGTACTCGACCGGCGCGACAAGCTCGGTTTTGTCACACCCGAAGATAGTTGGCTGAAGCTGCTGGATAGTTGGGTACGCGCGACTCTGGACAGCGATGCTGCCCATCACGTTCCCTTTTTGAACCTTGATATCGCCCAGCAGGAGTGGGAGTCGGTCCGCAAAGGTCGAAGTCCCTTTGATTTCCGTATATGGCGATGGGTAAATCTCATCCGATGGACAGAAGACTTGGGCGTGGTTTACAGCTAACAGATCTTTGCCTGTTTATGGAGTCAAATTCCAAACTTAGTTCAGGACCCGGAGCATTGTGAGGAGGAGAAGTTGAAGAACAGATTGCGGGACTTACTTTGCTGTCCCGTTTGCGGCGGCGATCTCAACCTGAACGCATTCGTCGAAGAACGCGTGCAGATGGCGCAGCCAGAATCAGTACAGTATCGGGGGCTGGATCATGAGACTGTTGTCAAAGAAGGCGTGCTGAGCTGCGCGCGTTGCCGCGTCTGGTACCCGGTGCTGGAGTATATCCCCGTCATGCTCATCTTTCCCACGTGTGTTCACAGGAAATTTAGTGAAAAGCACCAGCAGCATATGGGTGTGGTCTCGGGCTACACCATGCCGACGGGCAATCCGGAGGCGGGCGAAAGATCGGTACAGGAAACCTTCAGCGATGAATGGGATCGGCTTCAGGACAATGAGCTTTCTTTTACTTCAACCCTTGACGACTTGATCGAACTTAACCGGCAGGTCTGGTTAAGGCCGCTGCAGCCGACGCATGATCAATTCAAGACGGTTTTAAATATAGGCGTTGGTCTTGGGGCGGAAACGGTGGCAGTCCAAACCGCCGTGGGCAACGCCGAGATTATTGGGGTTGATCTGAACTTCGCCTTGTTGCAGAGAGGACGAACTCACCGCACCACTCCCCGATTTCACCTCGTGATTGCGTCGCTGTTCCATCTCCCATTTAGGCGCGCCACTTTCGATGTGGTCTACAGCCAGGGGGTAATCCACCATACGTATTCAACCAAAGCGGCATTTGATTCGATCGCATCGTTTGCCTCCCCTGGCGGGCATCTGTTTATCTGGGTCTACAGTCTGGATTCACACCTGCTTCCGAAGGGCTTTAAAGGGGTGGTTCTTCGCTCCAAATGGAATTTTGAGAAAGTGTTGCGGCCGTTGGTGAGTCGTTCACCGAAACCGTTGCGCGATGCTGTTTTCGCCATGTTGACTGCTATTTTTCACGTGCCCATCAAGATGACACTCCGCCACAAGGACAAGTGGAAGCCGGCGAATACAAATCATGGTCTACGCGACTGGCTCTCTCCACGTTACGCCCACCGGCACAGCTATAACGAAGTCTTGGAATGGTTCGAGGATCAAGGATTCGCCTTTGTTGCAGTGCAGTCTCCGGGAACATACCGGCGGCTGTTCGGCAAGCAGCTGTACGGCGTCGGGGTACTCGGGCAGCGGATTGAACAGGTCGAGCGAATTGCGCAAGCACATGATCATGATGTGGATGACGTAATGGCCGGGAGCGCGAAATGAAAAGACTCCTGAGCCTCTTCGTGGCCGGGGCCTACATGAGTGCACTGTTGTGGACATACGCGGTCATCATATCGCCCGCGTTCTCCTATGACGGTTACAGGCTGGCGTGGCCCGATTCGTGGACGATGATTTGGCTGATTGCGCTCACTGTGCTGCCGGCGTTGTTGTTGCCGTACTCTCTCTCCCGGCCCTCGGCTTTGATTGTGTGGTGGCTCTATCTTGCTGCCTACGTACCGTCAATTCTGGTGCCCACGTTGAGCCTGAGCGTGCCGATTGAGAAGCTTTTCCCGCTCCAGATTTCCTTGTTACTAAGCATGGGCGTTCTCTGCCTGGTTTGTTCGGCCAAGTTGCTCGCAATCGGCCGGATCACTCTAAGTCCTACTCTGTTCTGGCCCGCATTCGTACTCATCTGGTTGGTTTGCCTCGGATTTGCGTGCACGTATGGGAGCTCGAATGTGCTGGCGAACGTGGCTTCCGTGTTTGCCGGAGCAAGTGAGTACGACATTCGCAGCGAATACATTGCCGAGCGCGGGGCTCTCCTTGGCTATGCTGTCGGACAGTTGGGCCAGGCGCTCAATCCATTTCTGATTGCGTTCGGGATCGCCAATCGCCGGGTTCTGTACCTGGCTGCCGGAATCATCGGCCAGGCCATCATTTTTGGTGTGACTGGATTCAAGACCGTCGTGTTCTCCGCTGTGTTCTTGCCGATGGTGTTAGTGTTCATGCGGCGCTGGCGGCGCAACTTTGGTTTCGCTTTCACCTCGGGTTTGATCGCGATCATCCTGATTTGCGCGCTGGCCGATCACGTCACCGGCAACGTGTTCTTTTCTTCGTTGTTCACACGCCGTACCCTGGCGGGGCCGGGGTTGCTGACGGGTTTCTACTTCGAGCACTTCTCGCAGGTGTCCCATGCCGGGATTGCCTACCATTTCTATCGGGATGCAAGCGTGCTTGAGACTTCAAGAGAAATCGGTTTCGTGTATTTCGGCAGCTCGAATACAGACGCGAACGCTAATCTGTGGGCCCAGGGCTTCGCTGATTTAGGCGTAGCCGGAATTCTGGGATTCACGCTCTTAGTGGCCTTTGCGATTTGGCTGTACGATTCTATCGCCGCGCGACGTAATTTCGAACTGGCGGTGTTGCTGGCCGCAATGCCTGCATTGGCATTGAGTAATTCGGCGCCGACCACTGTGTTGATCACCCACGGAGGTTTGGCTGTAGCTATGTTGCTCTACCTTACTCCAATGGCCAGGCCCAGCGAAGAGCCAGAGCACGAGATCGAGGAAAGCCAATTGGCGATTCTGGCCGAGGCCTCCGCATGAGTAATCCCTTGACTCATGCGCGATGGCAGTCTGCATTGAAGTCGGATCGAATTTTCCCAAAAGGGGACATCCCACGGCGGGGAAAGGCTTCGGACAAGATGGTACGTCGGGTGGTTGACGTGTTTGGCAGCGCCATGCTTCTCCTGCTGGTTTCGCCTATTTTCCTGATCACTGCTTGTGCGATCTGGCTTATTGATCGTGGCCCGGTTTTCTATCGTCAAACGCGAGCCGGCTTGTTCGGCCGCCCATTCAAGCTGCTGAAGTTTCGCAGCATGAGAGTCAATAATCTCCCCGCGGTTATAGTCGGCCAGGTTCGGGGAGACCATCCTATGGTCACACTCGTTGGCAGGTGGATACGTCGTTTCAAGATTGATGAACTTCCGCAGTTGCTCAGTGTGCTGTGCGGCGACATGGCACTGATCGGACCGAGGCCGACCGTATTGGAGCAGGTAGAAGAATACTCAGCCTTTCAGCGCCGGCGTCTTGATATCCCTCCTGGTCTGACAGGTTGGGCGCAGGTGAATGGCGGCATTGAGATCTCCTGGCCTGAACGGATCATGCTCGACGTCTGGTATGTGGACCACCGCTCGTTTTGGCTCGACATGAGGATTCTGTGGCGAACAACGGCAGTGATCCTCTTCGGGGAAGAGCCGAACCCGAAATCGCTGGAAGAAGCGATTGCATACGCGAAACAACAAGCAGGCGAGGCGGAGTTGGCTCGTTATTCAGTCCCAATCACAAATGATGGCGGTAATCTCAGTCGTGATCTTACTTTTGGATAGATGGAGACGGTTATGCCTTGCCGTGTAGTCCATTTGACCTCGGTACATCCTCCATTTGACACCCGCATCTTTCACAAGGAGTGCAAGTCACTGGCCATGGCGGGTTACGATGTTACGCTGATTGCACCGCATTCGGAAGGTGATTTGGTCCGGGATGGTGTAAAGCTGCGCGCTGTTACGCCGCCGCGCGACCGCCGCGAACGTCTGATGCACACCGTTCCCCAGGTTTACCGGGCCGCGGTTCGTGAAAACGCGGAGATTTACCATTTCCACGATCCGGAATTGTTACCGATGAGCGTTCTCCTGAGAATGCGGGGGAAGAAGGTGATCTACGACGTGCATGAGGATTACAGCGGTACGATGAGCGGCAAAAAGTGGCTGCCTGTCGCGCTGCACGGCCCGGCTGCCATTGCTGTACGCGTTTGTGAAGCCGTGTTCTCCGCTGCCTGCAATCGTGTCATCGCGGTTACGCCGAAGATCGCAGGAAAATTTCGCCCTGGCAAGACGCGAGTTGTCCAGAACTTTCCGTGGACTCACGAGCTTCGCTGTTCCGAGAGCCTGCCTTATGAGAAGCGCGACCCTGTTGTGGTCTATGTCGGCGGCCTGGCGGACCTACGCGGACTGCGAGAGATGACGCAGGCAATTCATCTGGTGGCGAAGAAGATGCCGGCGAGGCTGCTGATCGGCGGCCAGGTGAGATCGGGGGCGAAGGCGGAATTCGGCGGCGGCGGCGAAAATGGAGTGGTCGAATATCTGGGCCAGCTTAGTCGTCCTCAAGTCGCGGCGCTGCTGGCGCGAGCCCGGGTCGGCTTGGTGCTGCATCACCCGCACGGGAATTACTTGCACGGACAACCGACCAAGGTGTTCGAGTATATGTCGGCCGGACTGCCGGTGCTCGCTTCTGATTTCCCTGTCTGCCGGCGCGTCATTGAACCAGCGGCATGCGGACTGTTGATTGATCCGCTCAATCCAGAGGCCATAGCAGAAGCGCTGGTCTGGCTGCTCCGCAATCCTTCGCAGGCGGCTGAGATGGGTCGCAACGGTCAGCGCGCCGTTGCTGAGACCTATAACTGGGAGTCCGAGTCGCAGCGTCTCATGGATACCTACGCCGAACTGCAACCCGCAGGGCGAGGATAAGTCAGGCGCCGTTTCTCACGTGTGCGGACTTTAAAAACAATATGCGGAGTCTATTCGAGGGTGTGTCGCGCGTGTTAGTGCTGGCTCCTCATACCGATGATGCCGAGTTGGGTTGCGGCGGCGCCATTGCGCGGCTGCTCGAAAGTGGTGCGGAAGTATCGGTTGCCGCGTTCTCTACTGCAGAGGAATCACTGCCCGCCGGTTCGCCTGCCTGTCGGCTGCGCTGTGAGTTTACGCGTGCCATGGGCTTGCTTGGCGTGAAACCGGAAGGCACACTGGTCTACGACTATCCGGTACGCCGTCTTTCCTATCACCGGCAGGAGGTGTTGGAGGAGCTGGTGCAACTCAAACGGCGGCTCCAGCCCGAGGCTGTTTTTGTCACCGCCAGCACCGACGTTCACCAGGATCATCAAGTGCTGCATGCCGAATCGGTGCGGGCATTCAAAGACGTGACCCTGTGGGGATACGAATTGCCATGGAACCACATCAACTTTTCAGCTCAGGCGTTTGTGGTGCTCGAACAGAAACATATCGAGAGTAAATGGGCGGCACTGCAGGCCTATGAGAGCCAACTGGAGCTGCAACGCCCCTACTTTTCCAGTGAGTTCATTTATGGCTTGGCCAAAGTACGCGGCGCGCAGGTTCGGGCCGCATATGCGGAAGCCTTCGAAGTGATACGGGTCAAATGGTGACGAGTGGCGAAACGCTGACCTTGCTGGTGACCGGCGCAGGTGCGCCCGGCATTCGCGGCACTCTTTACGCACTGCGGCACAACCCGGATGGTCGTCCAGTGCGCATCATCGGTGTGGATACTCAGGCAAAGGTCGTGGGCGCGTTGCTGACAGATAAGTTCTGCATCGTGCCACCACCTGAAACCTCAGAGTATATCGGGGCATTGCTGAAGATCTGCCAACTCGAAAACGTATCAGCGATTTTGCCGCAGACGACTCGGGAAACGGCCAAGCTTGCATCTTCGCTTACGGAACTCGAGCAAGCAGGTATTCGAGTTATGGTGTCAGATGCATCTGCGATTGCCTCTGCCAATGACAAAGACGCGGTGATCAAAGTCTTCGAGCGTCTCAGCCTGCCTGCTCCCGTCTGCCAGCGAACCAAGACGGAAGACGAACTGGTCACAGCGGCGAGTAAGCTCGGGTATCCAGATGTGCCAGTGGTGGTAAAGCCTCCCGTGTCTAACGGGATGCGCGGGGTACGGATTCTCCGCGAAGACGCCTGGGACGTGCGACGCTTCCTGACCGAGAAGCCCCAGGGCTTGGAGATCAGCCTGCAAGAACTGATCGCAATCTTACGGCGCGGCGCTTGGCCGGAGCTGCTGGTGATGGAATACCTGCCCGGCTGCGAGTACTCCGTGGATGCGTTTATTGGTTCGCAACTCTCGGTCGCGGTGCCACGGGTGCGTGAGAGCATCCGTTCTGGCATCACGTTCCACAGCCGCACCGAGCTGCGGGAGGACTTGACGGAATACACATTGGCTGCCGGCCGCGAGCTTGGACTTCGCTATGCATTCGGTTTTCAATTCAAGCTCGCTCACGACGGCACCCCCAAGGTCTTGGAATGCAACCCACGAATCCAGGGAACAATGGTTGCCAGCGTGTTCAGCGGAGCCAATGTGATCTGGTTCGGGGTGAGGGAATTGTTCCAAGACCCGGTCGGCAAGTTGTCGGAGCCTCTGTATGTTTCAGAATTCCTGCGTTACTGGGGTGGAGTTGGCGTGGAGTCAGGAGACTGCTTTGAGATCTGATTGGTGGCGTGGTCACTATTTATTCCACATGCATACGCCTTATACCGACGGGCATCTCACAGTTGCCGAATATGTGGATTTTGCAGAAAATGCCGGGGCCGATACGGTGATATTCCTGGAACACATCCGGCGCGAGCCTCGGTACGATGTAAAGCGCTTCTCCGCCGAAGTACAACTCGCTGGCAACGATGGAGTTGTTCAGAGCGTGCTGGGCTTTGAGGCGAAACTGTTGCCCGATGGCACACTCGATATCAGCGACGAGCACCTGAGTGCGGCGGCAGTGATTGGAATCGCGGAACACAAATTCCCTGACAATCCTGGTCTGTTGCTTGAGGCCTTTCTGCAAGTCGTTGCGACATATCCTCGCCGTTGGCCAAAGATCGATTTTGTCTGGGTGCATCCCGGCCTCTGGTACGTAAAGCGTGGCCTGGCCTTGGAGCAGGAGACACTCTATCGCAAAATGCTGGAGGCGGCCCGCGACGCGGGCATTCTCATCGAGCTTAGCTTACGGTGGGGTGTGCTGAGTCCTGCCATGGCCGCGACTCTGTCTCCCGAATCCCTTGTCATCGGGGCCGACGCTCACACGCGCTCCGATCTGGAGCGTTGGACGGCACAGTTTGCTGTCAAGGTGCCTGCCACCGCAAGCGGAACGCACCAGCAAGACTGATCACACAGGACTGAATCGTGAACATCTGGCTCATCAATCACTATGCATTGCCGCCAACTGACGCGGGTGGCACACGCCATTACAGCCATGCTCGTGAATTGATCCGCCGCGGACACGATGTGCAGATCATTGCCTCCAGCTTCAACCACCTGACACGGAAACACATGATCATGAACCCGGGCGCCAAGTGGGAGCGTCAGATGTTCGACCGCGTACCCTTTACTTTCATTTTGTCGCGTGGTTACGAGTCGAACTCCATGTCCCGCGTTGCCAACATGTTCGACTTTGCCTATCACGTCTGGCGAGGAGCCTGGGCCGCGCAGCTGCCGCGTCCCGATCTGATTCTTGGGTCGAGTCCCGACCCGTTTACGGCGCTCGCTGCCGAACGGCTCTCTTCTCGCTACGCCGTGCCCTTCGTGCTTGAGATACGTGATCTGTGGCCTTACATACTGACCGAGGTTGGCGGTCATCCCAAGCATCATCCGTTTGTGTTGCTGGTGGATAGGACGATGCGTTACCTGTACGCAAAGGCTGACGGCATTGTCATGTTCTCCCAACATTCTGGCGATCTCATGTCGCGTTACGGTGCCGACCCAAAAAAAATCGTATGGATACCTCAGGGCGTGGACTTCGGCATGAATCCCGAACCCCGGCCCGCCCCTGACGATGGCCAGTTCACAGTGACCTATCTGGGATCGCACAACCAGTGGAACAGTCTCGATGCGATTCTGGATGCCGCCAAGATTCTGCAGGGAGATGGCGTGAAGAATGTGCTGATTCGGTTCGTTGGTAATGGTGTAAACAAGCCCGGGCTTGTCGAAAGAGCGAAAAACGAAGGCATCCACAATGTCCGCTTCGACGATCCCGTACCTAAGAAGCAGGTAGCAGAGGTGCTGCATCGCTCCAATGCATTCATCATCAACAATCGCAACGATGGCGCCTCGAAGAGCTGGATGAGCTTCCAGAAAATCTATGAATATCTCGCTGCCGGTCGTCCCGTCGTGTTTGGAAGCTGCACCAATGATGATGTCGTGCGTGATTCGGGCGCCGGCATTTCCGTAGAAGCCGATAATCCAGCCGAACTTGCGCGTGCCGTCGAATTTCTTGCCAGCCAGTCGCGGGAACAACTGTGGGAATATGGAGTGCGCGGACGCCGCTACATCGAAAAGGCATACAGCATCCCCTTGCTGGTAGATCGCTTTGAAGCCATGGCTGTGGAACTTACCGGCCAGGCATGCTCCACCGAAGCGGTGGCTTGAGAAGATGCTCCGAGAGCATTACCTGACAACCAGTGATCGCGAGAGGTGGCTGAGATATCTGCCAGAAAGCCGCAGTGTATTCGGGAGCATTGGCTACGCCAGAATATGCGCGGAATTCCGGCAAAGTTCTCTGCGTCTCTACGTGGTGGAATCAGATAGCGCCTGCATTTGCTATCCACTGCTGCTTCGTTCTACGAATGACTTGCCGTTCAAGACTACAGAGAGGGGCAAATGGGATTCAGGCACGCCAGATTTCACAGGACCTCTGATGTTCGGCGCTGACGATGACCTTATCACTGCTTTTCCAGCTCTTTGCAGTGCGCTTTTTCAGTCAGAAGGGATCGTGACCGAGTTCGCCCATCTCCATCCCTGGTCCAGTGCGCGGGCTGTGTTGAACCCGAATGGTTGTGTTTACAATCGCGATATCGTATGGGTAGACCTGACTCTTAGCTCCGAAGAGCTATGGCGCCAACAGCTTCAGCATTCCTGCCGGAAGAACATATCCGTTGCAAATCAGGAAGGTGTCAGAATCTTCGCCGCTTCGACCGATGATCATATCCGTGAGTTTTGCCGGATCTATGAGGACACTATGCGGCGAAATCACGCCCTGGAGGGCTACTATTTTCCTTCCAGCTTCTTTCATGCCTTTCGAGAAGAGCTGCCGGAAAACGCGCGGTTTGTCTTCGCCGAATATAAGGACCAGATTGTTGCCGCTACGCTTTACCTGCACGATGATACGGATGTGTTCTCGTTTCTCGGCGGGGCTGACGCGGCCTTCCAGCATGTACGCCCTACGAATGCCGTGATCTGGGAGACGATTCGCTGGGCGCAGGAAGCCGGGAAGAAACGGCTTATCCTCGGCGGAGGCTACAAGTCTGATGATGGTATCTTTCGTTTCAAGTCAACTTTTTCCCGGCTGCGCCAGGCCTTCCACATTTATAAGCGAGTTCATCTCGAACAGGATTACGCCCTCTTGGATCTGTATAGCCGCGAACATTACGGCATAGCCCATGATGAAGCGCTCAGCTATTTTCCCAGCTATCGTCAAGTTTATGCGCAAGGCCAAGTGTCCAAGGCGTAGTCGCGTCTCGTAATAATGCCTCGCAGTCAACCCATTCCCGTTACGAAACTTTTCATGAATGCCTGCGCCAATCATGAACCGAAGGTGGTTCTCCCGATGGAGCAGCCGTTCGCGCCGTGGCCGTACTTCGCGCCGGATGAAATTGCCGCCGCGGTCCGTGTTCTCGAATCGGGAAATGTTAACTATTGGACGGGCAATGAAGGACGCCAGTTCGAGCGTGAGTTCGCCGAATTTACGGGATGCCGGTACGCCGTTGCCGTGGCCAATGGCACAGTGGCCCTTGAATTGGCTTTGCGCGCACTCGGCGTTGGCCCGGGCGACGAAGTTATCACCAGCAGCCGTACCTTCATTGCCTCGGCCAGTTGTGCGGTCGCAGTGGGTGCGCGTCCCGTGTGTGCCGATGTGGATAGCGATTCGCAAAACATCACCGTCGCAACGGTTCGTGCAGTCCTCACTCCGGCGACGAAAGCAATCATCGTTGTCCATCTTGCGGGTTGGCCCTGCGAGATGGATCCTATTCTGGAACTGGCCCGCGAACGTGGCCTGAAGGTGGTCGAGGATTGCGCCCAGGCGCACGGGGCAACGTATAAAGGACGGCCGGTTGGCTCCTTCGCCGATATTGCAGCGTTCTCCTTCTGCCAGGACAAAATCATGACCACCGCTGGCGAGGGCGGCATGGTGACCACCAACTCCGAAGAGCTGTGGCAACGCATGTGGTCCTACAAGGACCATGGCAAAAGCCACGAAAAGCTGTATCGCCGCACACATCCTCCCGGCTTCCGCTGGTTGCACGATTCATTTGGAACTAATTGGCGCTTGAGCGAAGTGCAATCCGCAGTCGGACGCGTGGCTCTTTGTAAACTGCCGCAGTGGGTCGCCACCCGTCGCAGATATGCCGCGATGCTGAGTGAGCATCTCACGCGTGTACCGGGGCTGCGTATTCCGGCGGTGCCGGAATACGTCGGCCACGCCTATTACAAGTACTACGCCTTCGTCATGCCAGAAGAGCTGGCAGAAGGATGGGACCGCGACCGCATCGCCCAAACAATAGCGGCGCAAGGTGTGCCCTGCGGCACTGGAAGCTGCAGCGAAGTCTATCTCGAAGAGGCGTTCCCTCCGGAATGGCGGCCCCGTGAACGGTTCGCAGTCGCTCGCGAACTGGGTGAAGACAGTCTGATGTTCTTGGTTCACCCGACGCTCAACGAAGTGCATATCAAGCGCACTTGCGAGGTGGTGGAGCAGGTCATGGCGCAGACGCGCCATAACAGAACCAACCTTATATATACGGCCACAACGGGGAGCGTGTAGTTCCCTCACTCCAATATATGGCCGAATTTATGGGAAGTTTAAATCGTCCCGGGAAGAGTGGGGAAGGAAGAAACATGCTGCTACGATGGCGCAATTGGATCATATTCCTGGGGCAATCGCTCACAGTTTGCGCGGCCCTCGTGGCGGCGTGGTTGCTCCGCTTTGATTTCACCCTGCCTCGCCTGCGAGTGCTGCTTTTGGCTGTGCCGGTCCTGGTAGCGATTCGATTGATTGGCATGTATTACTACAAGTTGAACCATGGCTATTGGCGCTACACGGGCATCGGGGACCTGAAGGACTTGGTGAAGGCGGTCTCCCTCGGCTCGCTCATGTTCTTCATCGTCGAGCGTGTGTTTTTGGGGGTCCGTTCGTTCCCGTACTCGATCTATGTTTTGGAGGGGGTGCTTGCTTTTCTTTTTCTTGCTGGCCTGCGCGTGGGTGCGCGTATGGTCTTCCAGTGGAAACAGGCGCGCCGTTTGGGAGCGCAAACCCCGGTGCTGATCGTTGGGGCTGGTTCGGCAGCAGCCTTACTACTGCAAGGGCTGAAGACCAAAAACTATCTCGCCGCAGGTTTGGTGGATGACGACCCGGAAAAACAGAGGACCAAACTTTGTGGTGTTCCCGTTCTGGGCACGATTGACCAGCTTCCTCTGCTGGCGCATCGCTTGGCGGTGAGTGAGATTCTGATCGCAATTCCCTCAGCCACCGGCACGCAGATGCTGCGGATTGCCGATTTCTGCGGGCGTTCCGGAGTCCCTTTCCGCGCACTGCCCGGCCTGGCTGACCTTATTGATGGCAAGGTCACGATCTCTGAGCTGCGCGCGGTGAACTTGGACGACCTGCTGGGGCGCGAACCGGTGCGGCTTGAGTCAGAGAACGTGCGCTCCAAGTTGAGCGGGCGGGTCGTTATGGTGACCGGCGCTGCTGGATCTATTGGCTCCGAGTTGTGCAAACAGATCGTTCGTTACCTGCCGAAGAAGCTGATTTGCGTGGACCAGTCCGAGACACCTCTGTTTAACCTGCAGCAGCATACCCTGGCCGGTTCCGATGTGGAAACCGTCTTTTCGGTTGCGGATATCACTGACACGAAGCGCATGCGTCAGCAGCTCCTGGAGCACGGTGTCCGCGTGATCTTTCATGCCGCAGCCTACAAACATGTTCCGATGACAGAAGAGAACCCCTACGAAGGATTCAAGAACAACGTCTTCGGTTTGCTGAACCTGGTAGAAATTGCCGAAGAATGTGGCTGCGAAGATTTTCTTCTGATCTCGTCAGATAAAGCGGTCAAGCCGAGCAGTCTCATGGGCTGCACCAAGCGGTTAGGCGAGATGATTGTCGGTTCGCGCCAGCCCTCGCGCATGCGCTGTGTTTCGGTGAGGTTCGGCAATGTCCTCGGCTCACAAGGCAGTGTCATCCCCGTATTCCAGGAACAGATTCGCACGCGCCGGTGCATTACAGTGACACACCCGGAGATGACCCGCTACTTCATGACCATCCCGGAGGCAGTGTCGCTGGTATTGCAGGCGTTCACGGTGGGCGAGCACGGCAATATTCTCGTTCTCGATATGGGAGAGCCCGTACGCATTCTCGATCTTGCCAAGACCCTGATTCGCATGTCAGGCAAGAAGGAAAGTGATATTCATATTGTCTACACCGGAATGCGTCCGGGCGAAAAGCTGCACGAGGAGTTGTTCTACGATTCGGAAGTGCGTCTGCCCACGCTGCTGCCGAAAGTCATGTGCGCAGAAACCGTTCTGCCCAGTTGGTCCGATCTTCGCCGCCGTCTGTATGAACTTGAAATGGTCGCTCACGGCCGGTTCGGTGATCTGGTTCGCGCGAAAGTCAAACAGATCATTCCCGCGTATCAGTGGGAGTCGGAGTCGAAGACACGGCCTGAAGTTGTGCCTTTGACCCCGGCGTTATTAGAGCAGCACGCCCACGCCAACCGGGCACAACAGTCGAAGTTTGCTTGATCGTTTATGGCAGGCAACCCTACAAAATATCTGCTGGCTGCAATAACGCTGGCGGTCTACGTATTCCCGTTATGGGCTACGTCTGATTTTCAGATCGTCCAACAAAAAGGTACAGACCTCATTCAAGTCAGCATACCCAAATCTGGCCATCACAAATTGGAAATTGATGACGCATCTGGATTCCAGACCCCAGTTGTGACCCGCAGCTTCAGCGGTTCCAAGTCGGAGTTTCATGCAAATGACGTGGGGCTGATACCGGGCATCAACTACCACGTGCGTCTTGACGGTGGGCCTTCTGTTCAAGATTTCCGTTTGGTGTTCGGCACATTCACCGAGCCAGAGGCGAACTGCAAAACCCTGCGACATACTTGGGAGGAAACCGGCCGCCTGATGACGGGTGTGGCTTTTTCCGGGGTCCGATGGGATGAGAGCGGCCACCGGTGGGGAATTATTCCTAATAGCCACCTGAACGGGCAATCCATGTATTACGCGGAGCTGTACTTGCTTCCTGGGGTAGATTCCGCCCACGCCTGCGACGATTTACAGACTATGGATGATGTCGCCCAGTATTACCTGCTGATGTTGACGCGCACCGAAACAATGGGCACTCTCTTGAAAAGACCAGACATTTTGCCTCTGACTCGGGAGCGAATGGCGGGCGTCAATCCCTCTGACCGCACTTTTGCGGTGCCATTTCAGGATAAGACGGGTGACGTAGAACTTTACAACGTGCAGTGGCTTTATCCGGCAGCGAAACTGTTGCGGCTGATATCACTGTTGCCCGACGGAAAGCGGACTCAGGCGATGAGGACCTTCGCTACCGAGTACACAAAGTTCATCGTTATAGATCAATTGAATCGTTACCTGGTCGAGCAGCGCCTTCCGGCGCTCGGTGGTGGCCCGCCCGTGGCGCGCATCGAGCTGTGGAATCTTGCCATGCGCGGTCTCAAAGGTGAAGCCCCATGGGACACGGCAATGGCTGACATAGATCTTTGGCTGCTCGCCTCCGCCGCTGAGATGCTTGGTGCACACGCTAACGATCCCGCGCTTGTTTTCCTCGATGCCAATCAAGTTGCGATGTTGCACTTGGCTTTACAGACGGGTATCCGCTTCTTTCAGAGCAAGCGGACCAACTACCCCGAGACAAAAAACTTCAAGGGAGAGCAGGTTGGCAGCGTCTGCTACTTCAACGGCGACTATACCGCGCATTCCGAATACGACTATAGCGCTGTCACCGGGGAGAAGTTTCCCACCCTGGCCGAAAAACGCGTTCAGAAAAATGCAAGTTGGGATATCAGTCATGCCTCTCGCCTTCCCGTCTTTTTGCGTGCACTCTACGAAAACCGTAAGGCGACAGGCTCGGAATTTCCCCAGTACCGTGATCTGCATCTTGTTGCGAACCAGTACGCCTATCGGGTGTTTAATGGCGACCTCTCTCGTCCTCTGTTTCACAATTATTTTGACGGGAGTGACGGCTGGAACCGAGTTGGCTCCATCAGTCCCGAGTTCGGATATCCCCCGTCAGCGTATTGCGACATGCACAATCCCAACCGTCGCTGTTTGACCCCAGGAAGCATCATGGCGTGGGGCCTGCTTGCCTTTGCCAATCCAGACCTTGCGGTCATTGAACAGGCGTTGGTGAGACTGGCCCTTGACCCGAGCCCCGATGCCCGGCGATTCCGGGATCGGTACTACTTCTATGACGGGACCCCCTATGAGATCATCGGCGTGCCGGGCAAACAGACTTACGGTATCGCACTATATTTCGTAATTGCAGAAAATGCGGAGATGATTGCGAACGGTACGGAGACGATAGCGAACAAAAGCCGCTTGCATTAGAGCATTTTCAGATTGAATGTCGGGGCTGGGTGCCATTTTTTGCCCCGTCTCACTTCGAAATCTTGATTGTTCGCCGTAACTGTACTTTCAGCCCTGATCACCCGGATATCCAATAGCTAAAGAAGTCGAAGATGAGAGAGCGAATAGCTCTCCTTTGGCGGCCCGTTTCATCGGGATCGGTTTGAACACCGGATCCTCCAAGTTCCATCCAGTTGTCAATTCACAAGGAGCGCAGGCATGCGAAGGGTGTTTGTGGGTCTACTCGTTTTTGTTGCTTCATTGTGCCACGCCCAGGTTACCAGTGTGTTTGGCAGAACCGGTGCTGTCTCTGCCATCGCAGGAGACTACACCGCAGCCCAAGTTACGAATGCGGTGGATTCCACTCAAACCTACCTCAACCCAGTCTGGTTGTTGACACTTGATTGGTCGAAGATCACCAATGTACCACTCAGTGTGGCCGGGACGGGCAACTTAGCGGTTGGCACGGCTACCATGGATCCTGCCAGTATTTCCGGCAACAGCGATACTGCCGTCGGCCATGCGGCGCTCAATGCCCTCACCAGTGCGACCGACGATACCGCCGTAGGCGAGGACGCATTGGTCTCTGTTACCACGGGCAGCTTCAATACGGCGGTGGGGAGCCTGGCCGGAGCATATATCACGACAGGAGTCGGGAACACAGCAGTGGGTAAGCAAGCACTGCAGATGGATGTCAGCGGGAACGATAATACTGCAGTCGGTCAGCTTACGCTGCTGCACAGCATGGGTAACTATAATACGGCGGTCGGTATGGATTCTCAGAACGAAGACAGCACTGGAAGCTTCAATACGTCGCTCGGCCAGGATGCGATGTGGGGTGGCAACTGCATAACAATCAGCGGTGCTGTAGGCTATTCAGGCAGTTACAACACCGCCCTCGGCCAAGGGAGCTTCTGCGGTGTCACGACTGGCAGTAATAACGTCTCTGTTGGTTTCGAGTCTGTTGCCCTCATGACGACGGGCAGCAATAACGTTGCGATCGGCTACCAGGCCGGATACACCGCAATACCGGAGAACCAGAATGTCTCTGGCAACAATAATACCTGGATAGGCTACCAGGCCGGGTCAGGGACTCCGACCCAGTTGTTCAACTCCACGGCGGTTGGAGCCAATGCTCTCGTGTCGCAGAGCAACTCTTTGGTGCTTGGCGGGACCGGAGTGAACGCGGTCAACGTCGGCATCGGTACCACAATGCCGGCGAACGTCTTCACCATCGCCCAGGGCGCCGGCCACGCCATCAGCGATGGATGGGACACATACAGCTCGCGCCGCTGGAAGACCAACATTCACACACTTCATGGTGCGCTGGCTAAGGTTCAGCAGCTCCGTGGTGTCTCCTACGATCTCACCACCAGCGGCAAACACGAGGTTGGTGTTATTGCAGAAGAGGTCGGCGAAGTTGTTCCCGAGGTCGTCAGTTGGGCCAGCGACGGCAAGCAGGCCGCAGGCGTGGATTACGGCCGCCTTACGGCCCTGCTCATCGAGGCGACGAAAGAACAACAGGTTCTGATCAACCAACAACAGCAGCAGATTAGGGCGCAGCAGGTGCAGATCGCCCAACTCGCCTCTCAAGTCGCCGAGGTCCGGGCCAGGCTCAAGACAATGCGTCGAGCCAATGAGATCGTTCGCACAGTGAGCGCTCAGTTAGCAGCAATTCATCAGTAAACCGTGATGGCATGTGGCGGTGCTTCTTTACAGAGCGAAGGCACGGCTGTCACTGGCCCGGAAGGCCATCACAGCCTGGAAGACATTCACGGGTGCTTTCACTGGACGCGAAATTCTGTCCTAATGGGCCTCTAGGTTCTCCCATGACGAGTTCAGTTAGTCTCGATTTCTTAAAGGGAGCGATGACAGAGCATGTCGCTCAAGAAAAATTAACGGTCATTTTAACGCACGTTAATGTAGGAGAGTTGTCTACCGCCTATATTCAAGTGCGGCACCCAATGCAGGCTTTGAGTAAGAAGCGGGCGGATGTGCACATTCGCCCATAACCACCACCACCATCCATGCGCACTAGCTCTCTTTAGTCGGATGGCCAGCGCATTTGGATTTCTAGAGGCGCAGAACAGATGCACACATCCGTTCTGTATTATCCACCCGCAACCCGGTCTGGCACAACATAGCCAGCACCTCCAAGGAGTTTGCGAAATGAAGAACCTGAAATCATATCTTGCGGCTTTGTCGCTTGCAGCGGCACTGCTGTTCGTCAACCAAGCCCAAGCGGTAACTCCCCCGGCGCTGACGTTCTATGCCCTGGGCTCATCCGCGCAGTTCAACACCTTCGGTCTCGCCGCCGGCGCTACCATCTTTGCCGGCGGACCTCTGTGCGGTACTCACCACTGGACCCAAAAGAGCAGCAGCACCGTCCACATCAGCCTCTCCGATACCCGCGCCGGTAGCAGCATTGTGAATGAAGACGGCAATATCTGGATTGTCTGGAACGATGCCGCCGCCGCCGGTAACCCGGGTGGCTCTGTTTGCTTCTATCTTGCCACCGACTCTATCGTAGGCGTCCGTGGCTACCAGGCCAGTGGCACGCTGGTGCTGCCCGCCAGCCTGGTCGGCGTGGCCGATGCCAATATCGTTCCGCTACTCGGCGCCGGTGAACCTCTTCCTGCCCAGATCCAGTCATTCGCGAACGGCGCGACGTTTAACGCCGCCGCGACCGACATCCGGCCCGAAGACGCCAAGTTCGCCAGCATGCGCGTTCAGAGCGCCTACGGCGCCCAAGCCCCAGGCCGCAGCATCACCGGCCAGGGTTACGGTCCGTCTCCTATCGGCACCTCGATCCAGAGCTCGCAAAGCGGCGCAAAGGCCAACCCGGTTGATTTTGCGATTGACCCGGGCGACGTTGATCCCATCACTCTCGGCGCGGTTCGCCACTATGTCGAACTCTCCACCGGCGCCGCCCCGGTTATGGTCATCGTTAACAAGTCGCTGAGTACCGCTGGCCACCTCGGCGATCCCAATCTCAAGAACATCAACCGCTTCATGCTCGCCAAGGCCCTCACTGGGAATCTCAGCCGCACCCGCGACCTGTTTGCTTCCAGAGACAACACTCTTAGCGATTTCGCACTCCACACCTACATCCGTGAGCCTCTTTCCGGCACCTACAACACCATGGAGTGGAACGTTCCAGCCTCCCAGGAGCTTGCCGGTGAATTGTATTTTTCCCCTGGCTTTGTCAACGGACAGGACACCAATATCAATCCCGCCGATACCTCTTGCACCGTTAAACCCTGCACCGTGGAAAGCGGCAACCCACTGTGGCACATCTACCCCAACGTTGATTCGCTTGCTCACCACGCTACCCGTGGCCGTTGCGTCGGCACCGGCGAGTGCGTGACCGCGGTGAACAACAATGCGGATGGCCTCGGCTATGCTTTCTGGGGTTTCAGCACCTTTGCAGGCAAAGCTAACATCAAATACCTTTCGGTTGACGGCATCGAACCGCTCTACGCCGCCGCCAGCGATAATCCCAATGGCATTGGTATCCCTCCAGCCTGCTCACCGAGCTGCCCGCTCCTGAGCTTCCCCAACATCGTCAACGGCACTTATCCCGTCTGGAGCTACTATCGGTTGATGTACGATGCTTCCGATTCGACCAGCATCGCTGCGGCGATGGTCAGCTATGCCCAGGCGGCTTCCAATCCGTCTACCGGCATCTTCACTGACCTGGTGCCTGCGCCTTTGATGCAGGTATTCCGTTCGCACTACGGTCAGGCCGTGCGCGACAACGGCATCGCCTTCGGCCCGAACAACGGCTTCAAGGCGGGCGTACCTGAGACCGGCGGCGATATGGGTGGTGCGGTTCTGACCATTCAGTCTGAGCAGGATTTCATCGCCGACACCGGCGGGAACCAGCAGGTCAGCCTGAAGCAGTAGTCGCAACGTTACCTTGAACCGCTAAACGAAAAGCAGCTTGCTCCCGAAGGTTGGGGGCAAGCTGCATTCTTGCTTCGGTCCATGTGTGAGTCAGAGTTTAGAACTGGTTCCTCGAAAGAATTCGTGAATCAGCCCTGCATTTCATTACTCAAGGAGAACTTTTGTTGATTCGCCTTCTGTCTTACAGGATTTATATCGCGGTTGTATTGTTGCCATTTCTCTCGGTATTTCTTGCTGGCAGCCAGGAGCAAAAGCCCGCGGGATCCACACCCGCACAATCGGCGCCTCCAGTCACGCCTGCGGAGTCCATGGAACCGACGCCTCAGATCGACCTGCCAACCGGGACGCGGCTTGGAGTGACACCCTCGGGTGAAGTGACCGTGCTTCGCGCGAAAGAGGATTTCTCGTCTCTATCCTTGGTAGGCAGTGACTTGCATGCCGAGCCACCTCTGCTAGGCAGCAGAGAACACACCAAGACATTTATTCGGGAGCTGTGGCAGGTGCGCTGGCGGCCGAACGATCCTATTGATTTATACGTGATTCGCCCGATTGGCGTGAAGAATCCGCCGGTCGTGCTCTATCTCTATGGTTTCCCCAGCGAGACTGACCGCTTCAAGAATGACGGCTATTGCCAGCGTGTGACCCAGAACGGTGCCGCGGCCATAGGTTTTGTGTCGGCGTTTACCGGACACCGCGCTGAACATCACCCACCCAGGCAGTGGTTCGTCAGCGAGCTTCCTGAAGCGCTGGCCTCGACCGTGCATGACGTACAAATGGTCCTGAACTATCTTGATTCCAGGGGCGACCTTGATATAAGCCGGGTTGGCATCTTCGGACAAGGCTCCGGCGGCGCCATTGCCATTCTCGCTGCTGCCGCAGACCCCCGCCTCAAGGCGCTCGACCTGCTTGATCCTTGGGGAGACTGGCCCGACTGGCTGGCCAAGACCGACGTACTACAGAAGGAGGCTCGTGCAGATTATTTGAAGCCAGATTTTCTCAAACAGTTGGAGCCCCTGGAACCGGTTCGCTTTCTGCCGGAACTGAAATCCCGCAGCATCCGCATCCAGTTCGTGGAGCCAAATGGTGAGCCCACCGACGCTGTAGGCAAGCTTAAGGCCGCCGCGCCTTCGACGGCAAAGGTCATCGAGTATCACAATATGCTGCAGTTCCACAGCGCGGTTGCCGACGGCAACCTGTTCGTGTGGATTGCCACCGAACTCCAGTCCCAAAAAGATACCAAGCCCGAATCCAAGGAAGCAGCGGCGCGAACCAAGCCCGCCCAGTAGAGATTGGGCTTAACGAAACGCACTCAGTAGTGTCCGGATTCCAGCCATCGCAATGTCCAGAAGATAACCTCCCAAAAAAGGAAACTAATGCGAAACATTTCAATTGCATTGCTCATATTCGTCCTGCTTGCCACCTTGTGTCAGGCACAGAACGCCTCCAGTCCGAGTTCCCAGAACGAAACGGCAACCGCTGCCGTCTCGAGCGGCACGACCGCTTTGGAAGGGACTGTTACTGACGCCTCCGGCGCGGTAGTGGTAGGGGCCACTGTAACCGTGCGGAACGCCGCCGGCGAATCCAAGACCGCTGTCACAAACGGCGAAGGTAAGTACCGGATTACCGGATTAGCTCCCGGCCAGTACAACGTCTCGGTCACAGCCAAGGGCTTCGCGGAGTTCAAGACCGAAGGGCTTAACATGACCTCTGGGGAAAGTGTCTCTCTTGACGCCCCGCTGCAGGCCGCCGGTAGCTCGACCGAGGTGAACGTCGAAGGTCAGCGGGCCACGCAGGTGGAAACCGAGAACGCCGAGGTCTCGGGTACGCTGACTCAGAAGCAAATCGTGTCGATTGCCTTGAACGGTCGCAACTTCTCAACCTTGATCGCTCTAGCTCCTGGGGTGAGCAACCAGACCGGGCAGGATGAAGCCAAGGTGGGTGTAGTAGGGAGCGCCAAATACAGTGTCAATGGCGGCCGCACCGAATACAACACTTTCAGTGTGGATGGCACCGATGTGTTGAACACTGATATTGCCGCCAGCCACGGGCATAGCACCCTGCTTGTCTACCCCAGTTTGGATGCCATCCAGGAATTGAAGGTCCTGACCTCTAATTACGGCGCGGAATACGGACGCAGCGCCTCTGGTACAACCCTGGTTACCCCCAAGTCTGGCGGTCCGCGGTTTCATGGAAACGCCTATGAGTTTCTGCGCAACGAGGCATTCAACTCGCGCAATTATTTCGATGCGCCCGGCAAGGCCCCACTGTACCGCAGAAATGATTATGGCTTCACAGTAGGTGGGCCTCTTTTCATCCCGCATGTGTACAACACCAATAAGAACAAGACGTTCTTCTTTGTCTCCGAAGAATTTCGCCAGGAGAAGAGCCCCTACGAATTCAACCAGGCGGTTCCTTCCGATGCCGAGCGTGGCTGGAACCCTGTGACCCAGAGCTACAGCAGCGTTGCCGATTTCAGCGACGTGTGTCCTGCTATTGTGAACGCTGGCGAAACTGTGGATTTTGATCGCTCAAAATTTCCCGACTGTCCTTCGCAGGGGACTTCAAACCAGCGGCGAACTTTTACAGATAACCGGTTTCTCATTGATCCGGTTGCCTCAACGCTTCTGAAAGCCGGCCTGGTCCCGCGAGCGAATTCGGCCGTGGGTTGTAACTTCAAGGCAAACCCTGATGACAATCAGCAGCATTGCTATGTCACGGCAGTTTCACCCAGCACCTCCTGGCGGGAAGATCTGCTGCGAATTGATCACAACTTCGGCTCCAAAACCCAGCTGTCTTTGACCGGCATACACGACCACTGGGAGACCTCCACCGCCGTCCCGCAATGGGAAAATCAGCCCAACAGCTTTCCCTCCGTGCTCAATCGCTTCATCGGTCCCGGTACGAGTGGGTCTGTACATGTGACCACGATGATTTCTCCGACCTTCCTGAATACATTTTCCTTCGGCATCACTGTGCAGAACATCAATCTTGCCGATCAGCCCGGCGCCGGTGTTTCCTTGGACCGTTCGCCGCTTGATGCCCTGCAGTTCCCCATGGGACGTCTGTTTAACAACGGATTTGGAGGGAAGCTTCCTGCGATTGTCATCGGCGGAAACAATGCCATTTATGGCGGGACCGGGCTTACCGTGGATACTGCCTACATGCCCTGGTCTCACCGGCGCGGCACGATAGAGTTTCTCGACAGTATCAACAAGGTCATCGGCAAACACACCCTGCAAGTCGGAGTGCAGTACATCAAGGCCCGGCGCCATGAGATCAACGCGGCCAACGGGGCCAATAGCGGCGACACGCAGGGAGTGCTGACCTTTAAAAACATTGGCAGCATTCACACCAGCGATAATGCCTTTGCAGACTTTCTTTACAACTTTGGCTCGGCTACGCTCTTGCCGTCAGGAGGCCAGATTCTGTCTTACCAGCAGGATAGCGCCCAAAGCAGCTACAGGGTCCGCTACTGGATCATTGAGCCCTACGTGCAAGACGACTGGCATGTCACCCCCCGTCTGGTTGTCAATTTGGGCATGAGGGTCAGCCTGTTCGGCAACTGGCAGCCCGAAGGCGGCGCCTTGTATAACTGGCAAGCCAGCGCTTACGACCCTACATTGATGGCCAAAGCCAACCTCGTCGTTGACTACCAGCATGGATATTTAAAGAACGTCACAAATCCCCTTGCACCGTCTCCTCTTCCTCTCGATGTTAATAATCTCAATGCGGTCATGACCAACGGTCTGGTGGCATGCGGCAAGAACGGCGTTCCCGCCAGTTGCCAAAGCTCGCATGTCTTCAATCCAGCTCCGCGTATCGGCTTCGCCTGGGACCCCACTGGCCAGGGAAAGATCTCCATCCGTGGCGGTTACGGTGTGTTCTTTGAACACGGCACGGGCAGCGAGGCCAACGCAGGATCGCTGATGGGGAACCCGCCGCAGGTTCTGAGCATGCAGGAAGACAACCCTCTAAGTTATCAGCAGATAGGGTATTACACTGGCAATCCTAAGGCTGAGGTCCCCTATGCGTATCCACTGAATGTGATTTCCATCCCGGCCAAGACAGTGTGGCCATACGTGCAGCAATGGAGTTTTGGCGTGCAACAGGAAATCGCTAAAGACACAGCGATAACCGTCTCTTACGTGGGCAGCAAGGGAACCCATCTGGCGGTCGCCATGCAACGCAATCAACTTAGACCGGTTTCTGACGCAAATAATCCCTTCGGCCCAGGCGAGCCCCTCACCAGCCATCTCTGTGCTTCCAATCAAATTCCTCTTAGCAATCCTTACGACCCCTTGGGCTTTTTCACGCTCTCCAACGGTTCCAAGCTCTACTACAAAGACAATCCCATCGCCGTACTGGCTTTGATCGCCGCCTGTGATGGCACTCCGGCCCCGCCCGGATTCAACAGCATCAATTTCTCCCTCAATTTGCTGCGTCCGTATCAGGGCATTGGCGGTATCACCGCGATCGAAAACGTTGCCAGCTCCGTTTATCATTCCATGCAGTTCACCCTGCGCCACAACCACGGACCGTTGGATCTGGGCATCTCCTATACCTACGGGCACTCGCTGGATTCAGCCTCCGATCGTTTCGAATCCAACTTCGTTGATGCCTTCGACCTGGCTGCGAACCGCGCCAGCTCCGACTTTGATCAGCGCCATCTGCTGAACATCACTTATCTCTACCAATTGCCGATGCTGCGATTGGTAGAACATCTGCGGTCTTACGCGCACTGCCAGGACTGCCCCTCCGCTCCGGATCTGCCACCGTACGGTGGTCCGTCGAAGCTGACTCGTACTCTGCTAGACGGCTGGGCAGTCCAAGGCATTACTACTTACCAGTCGGGTACGCCATTCAGCGTTGTCAACGGGGCCAGCAGCACGGGCATTTCGCAGCTCGACAACGCTGGCTTTGCTCTCGGTTTGGGTGCTGATTCGTATCCCGACCTCGCGAGCGGCTCTAACTGCAACACCGCGAACAGCAGTAAGGGGACCGTCGGTCCGCTGCTGGCCAACCCCTGCATGTTTGTAGCTCCCCGAGGCCTGACCCAGGGCAATGCCGGCCGCAACTTTCTGAACAACCCGGGCCGTACCAACTTCGACATGTCCCTGCTCAAGAACTTCAACATCGGCGGCGAGCAGCGCACATTGCAGTTCCGGGCCGAGGCCTTCAACATCTTCAACCAGACGCAGTTCATCACTTACGACCCGATCAAGGGTAATACCGCAAGCAACACAATTAGTTGCTACGACACAACGACCTTCTCCGCCGGCGCGCCCGGCTGCCTTGCTGGTAACGGATTTCTTCATCCAGTGGAGGCCCACCGTCCTCGTACGCTGCAATTTGGTTTGAAGCTACAGTTCTAATTGACAGTATCCCTACGATTTCGCGCAGTCAGCGACACCCTGAGCCACATACTTTTCCCCCGGAGCAATTAATGAAATCCAGATCCGTCATGAATTCATGTTCTCTTCCGGCCAGACCGGTTCGCAGTCTACCTTTTTTGATCACTCGAGCGGTATGCGCTGTTTTTTCAGCGTTGCTGCTGGCCATGAGCCTGGGCTGTGGAACAGCCGGAAACCCCACCGGAAGTAGTCTCATGCAGGACCCCAGCATCGCGAGTTTCACTGCTACTCCTGCAACCATTACCAGCGGGCAGAGCAGCGTCTTGAGCTGGTCTGTGAGTGGGGTGACGAGCATGAACATCAGCTACGGAAACGGAACGCTTACAGGCTCCAATACTGTGCCCTTGAGTTCCACCTCTGTCGCAGTCACTCCCACGGCGACGACTACCTACACTCTCACAGCTACCAACCAGGCTGGGAAGAGCACTACCGCCACAATATCGGTGACCGTGGTAGACAAACCAGTCATCAACAGTTTCACCGCCAACCCTCCGGTCATCAGCGACCGGCAGAGCACCACCTTGAGCTGGTCAGTAACTGGAGCTACGGGCCTCACCATCAACAACGGCGTTGGAGATGTCACCGGCACCAATAGCGTCACGGTCAGCCCTTCGGCGACCACGACCTATCAGCTTGTAGCCACTAACGCCACGGGGAATGGTCCTTCTACTGCGGCTGTCATTGCCTTGGTGACCGTCACCGTGGTGCCCACGCCCGTCATCACGAATTTCGCTGCTACTCCTTCGACAATCAGCAACGGACAGAGCAGCACTCTGAGCTGGGCTGTAAGCGGGGCAACGAGCCTGAGTATTGACAACGGAATTGGCGATGTCACTACGAAACCCAGCGTAAGCGTGAGTCCCACCACTACGACCACATACACACTCACGGCCAACAATACCGTAGGTTCGTTTACGGCCACGGCTACAGCTCAGACTACGGTCACATTCTCGGTGCTTGTTGTACCGACGATCACCAGCTTCAGCTCAGACCGTCCCAGCGTTGGTCCGAATGGCAGCGTCATGCTCACGGCAGTCTTCGACCCGGGAGCGGGTGGCGGAACCGCAACGGTTGACCACGGTGTTGGGACGATCGTCAGCGGAACTCCGCTACCTTCGGGGAATCTAAGTGCCAGCACCACCTTCACACTTACGGTGACCAATGTTGACGGAAAGAGCGCCACCGCCCAGGTGCGAGTTCTGGCCGGCACTCTGTCTGTTTTTGCAGGTGTGCCATCCGTTCCTGGAAATTCAGATGGCACAGGTGCCTCTGCGAGTTTCAGCTTACCTCGTGGCCTGGCCGTGGATACTGCGCAGAACCTTTTTGTGGCGGATACCAACAACAACATCGTCCGCAAAGCGACTATACCTGCTGCCGTAGTGACCACCCTGATAGACAACAGCACCGGTCTGCCCGCGCAGTTCAACGGACCGTATAGTGTGGCCGTGGACACCGCAGGAAACGTCTACGTAGCCGACACCAACAATGACACGATAGACGAGATCACACCAGCAGGCGTGCTGACCATCCTGGCTGGCACTCCTGGCACGAATGGCAGCAATGACAGCCCCGGCGCTCTCTTCGACGGACCGCAAGGCATCGCCGTGGATAGTTCAGGAAACGTCTACGTCACCGATACCAACAATGACACCATTCGTATGATCACGCCTGCGGGTGTAGTGAGCACGCTGGCGGGAGTTGCTGGTGCGCCCGGCAAAGGTGACAGCCCGGCTCATTTCAACTTCCCCACGGGCCTGGCCATAGATGCCTCCGGGAACCTTTATGTCGGCGATAGCGGCAACCACACGATACGCAAGATCACCACGCCTGCAGGGGTGGTGAGTACCCTGGCAGGTGCCGCTGGTCTGCGCGGCAGCACCGATGGTACAGGCGGTGCAGCAAGGTTCAATAACCCCGGTGCTGTGGCCGTAGATCCTTCCGGCAACATCTATGTCGCCGATGTCAACAATTACACCATCCGCAGGATTTCACCTGCAGGCGTGGTGGTCACGATCATTGGCACCCCAACCGTGCCAACCGGAAATCCTGGTGGCCCGTTGCCGGGCCGTCTGAGTATTGTTCATGGAATTGCCGCTGATCCTTCTGTGAACGGGAACCTCTACATTACTATGCAGAATGCCGTCTTCACCGCTCCGTATTAGAAACAGCTTCAGAAATTGTTGCAAACCGAAGCCCTCGCATCAGCGAGGGCTTTTTTGTTTTGCAGCGAAATTGAAAGGAGTATTCCAGGTAAGTGTCTTATGGCTTGAAAGTAGAATCTTTACACCGCTTATTATCCTGCACTAACTTGATGATGCACTCTGTAGCCTTGCTTGCCTGCTCCAGCTCAGTCAGGGAAGCATCAATGCGATTTAATGCCTGGACCGTATCTTGCGGGTTTTGTGGATTGTTAAACTGGCGGAGATGTTCCAGATCGTCCATCTTGGAGTTGAGATAGTCATCGGCGTCGGACCGAAAGCGGGAGGCCTCCGGGCTTGATACCACTTCAATTTCATTCCCAAATCTGACCAATTTAGATTCAAGCTGGCGCACCGTCACCTCGATATTTGTGATCTCGCCATTGATTTCAGACTGTTGAATTTCGTGTTGTTGGATTCTCTTCTTCAGCCGCAGTTTCTCAGACCGCAGCGATTCCAGATCGGAATGCACTCCATGGAGCACGTCGAGTATTTGATCTTTGGCAAGTTTATGGATGAATTGCGTTTTTAATCCATTGAGGTCAAGGCATGCCTTTATAAAACCGGCCATCGTATTCGGAAATGCCTTCAAAGCTGAAGGCTCCTGTGCCTGTGTCCCGACGGGCGAAAACATCAGCAACATGATAAGAACGCTACGCGCAAGCAGCCTGGGTTTCATCGTTTTTTTCTCCGGTTCCGTATGACCAGGACGCAACACGCCATATAAGCAAAAATCAGCAAAGTAAATACCCATGCAGTGTCGATTGCGATAAGTACGTTCCGCTCTATCAGCAACCATAGTAAGCCAACAAGGCAATGAAGATAGACGTGGTAGTGCGGAGATCAAATGCAAAAAGTTTCGATTTGGTCGGTCTGGTCAGGGGGAACCTCCGGCCGAGGCCAGAATTATCCTTATTAGCTTGGTGAACTGACAAGCAAAATCGTATCCGTAAATGCTAACCCACCAGAGCGTAGGGAAACAGTTCCCAGAAAGCTCGCCGCGAATGGACGCGACTGGAATTTCAGGCGCCCCCCTCCCCTTGCTGGCAAGGGGAGGCGATTTCAGTACACGACACTCGACAAGGGACGTTTTGGGTAGAAGGAGTCCTTCGCCCTTTAGTTATCTTCTAGTTATCTTCGGCCCCTTATAAAACCAGGCGCCCCCACTCCACTTGCTCAAATAGTGTCCGCAGCTCTAACTCTTTGACTTTCAATTTTTTACAGAGGGGATTCAACGACCAGCAGCTTGTGTTGGATATAAGCGAATTGGTTATATATCCGTAAACACTGAACGAGGCGGAGCCGTGACCTGAGAGGCTGTTAAGCGGACATTACGATCCGCATCCGGCTTAAATTTTCAAAGAACTTATAGGGCTTTTTTCTAATCTTAGCTCTGCATCCTGGGATGCTGGATACACTTCCAGGGACAATGATAACCTGCGTTTTCTCAGGAGTTAAGAGTTTGATACCACAATGGGACCACTCGGCGTAGAAACCTGGAGGATGCTTCGGCTATGGCGTCGAGGGTTTAGCGGTATTGGGTTTGGGTTCGTAGATGGGCCTTAACTTGTTCACGATGTCCCCGGCAATCTTGCCCGGCACCGTGCCGAACAATGAATTGACCTCTCCGCCCATGATGACAATTCCGGTTTGGCGATCGGTAACGGTATAAGGAAAATTGTTTTGAAAGGCCGCGCGCCTCACGTAAAGAATTGCGTCGGCATCACGCTGATTGTGCGTAACCAGAAGGCCCCACTTTTCAAATTCTTCGCGATTCAACAATCCTTTCTCAAGTTCCTCTTTCTTGACATAAAACGTGTCGGAAGTTACGAAAAAAATCTTGTCTCTCGCCATCAGGTCTTTCTTGGATAGAGGTGCAGGAGATGGAGGTGAAGAAGTCGAGGACGTGGCAGGTGGGGATGACGGCTGCACTGTGGAACTTTCCTGGCTGAAAGCTACAGGAGCAATCGCCAGTAGCAGACAGAAAATGAGCTTATGCATGATGTTCTTCTCCTACGGCGGCAGTATGCCATGCTGGGGTTGGTTTGCTGCTGAGGCGTTCGACGGCAAAGGACGACATAGAGCGGCAGGGGGATAAAAAACTTAACCACAAAGGGCACGAAGGATACACACAAAGGACACAAAGAAAAGCTAGCGGATTCACGTGGATTCAATGTGCCGCCCTTCCAGGGCTTGCCTTGTTTCTCTACTCTTACCCAGCGCTTCCACGGCTGGACTAACTCATGCCGCGCCTAACGGCGCTGGGGCATGGGCAAGAACGAGATACGGCAAGACTTAACAAGCCATAGCAAATCGCTTACGGCGAAACTGGCCTGCGCGCAGAACGTCTATAATTTGTGTGAGCACTTACACCTCTATGAAAACGCACATGCTGGAATGGTTTCGCAGGAAGTCGGTTCGTTTCTTCACGTTCCTGATGGCTTTGGTGGCGTGCCAGGGATATGCCCTCGCAGCCGCGAATCCAGCCACCGAACAATCGAGCCCGCGACGTTTCCTCATGTGGAAGGTCACATCCTCAACCACGACCGTATACCTGTTGGGGTCGGTTCACGTGGGCACGCCTGACTTGTATCCACTGCCTGCGGCGATGGAATCCGCGTTCGCTGCCTCGAAAGTGCTGGCAGTAGAGATCAACATTAAGAATGTCGATTCATCCAGTACTCTCGAACTCGCACAAGGACAAGGAATGTATGAGGACGGTGATTCGCTTTCCAAACACATCTCCAAGCAGACTTCCGACGCTTTGGACGAGTTTTGCAGTAAGAATGGTATGCCGCGGGAGGCGATGGAGTTGTTCAAGCCATGGCTTGTGGCAATGACCGTAACCGCCCTCTCGGTCGAGCAAGGTGAAGAAACCCACAAGCTGGGGATTGATCTGCACTTTCTGGACGAGGTAAAACCGCCACAGCGCATTGAAGAGCTGGAAAGCGTCGAATTCCAGTTGTCGGTTTTCGCTTCCGCTTCCGAGCAGGAGCAGCAGGAATTATTAGCTTCCACACTTAAGCAGGCGGAAAACAGCAAGGAGTCTATCCAGAAGCTGCAGGAGGCCTACATCGCCGGAGATACCGGAAAAATTGAAGAGATGTTGCAACAGGAATCTGAGCCGAAGTCGTTTTATAAGAAACTAATCGAAGATCGCAACCTCCGTATGGCGGAGCACGTTGAGAATTACCTCAAGGGAAAAGAGCAGTGCTTCGTTGTGGTCGGCGCCGGGCACCTGGTGGGCAATCAAGGTGTGGTTAAGCTGCTTGAAGCCAGGAACTATCACGTGGAACGGGTCATACCCTGAGACGTCTTCATATCCATCAAGAGTTTTTCCGCAAGAAGCACATTTTTCGAAGCATACAGCCATGCGCTACGAACGTCTATAATTTGTTGGAATACCCCAGTGCCTATGAAAACCCACATGCTGCAAAAGCTCCGCAGGAAATCAGTTTGTCTTTTCACATTGTTGATGGCTTTGGTGGCGTGCCAGGCGCACGCTCAGGGTGCAGCAACGGGCGGAGCAAAGCCAGCGCAAGCCGGCTCGCGGCGCTTCCTCATGTGGAAGGTCACCTCCCCGACTACGACTGTGTACCTGGTTGGGTCTGTGCACGTGGCCACTCCCGAACTCTATCCCTTGCCGGACGCCATGGAATCGGCTTTCGCGGCCTCCAAAGTTTTGGTGGTGGAGGTCAATGTCAAGAATATTGATTCTGCCAAGAGCGACAAACTGACCCAAGAGCTGGGAGTCTATGGCGAGGGGGACTCGCTTTCCAAACACATCTCCAAGCCGACCTCCGATGCTTTGGACGATTTCTGCAACAAACACGGCGTACCACGGGAGACATTAGAAAACCTTAAGCCCTGGCTTGCGGCCCTGACCAGCGCAGTTATCGCCTTCCAACAGGCGGGCGAGGACTTCCACCTGGGAGTTGACGAGCACTTTCTGAATGAAGTTAGCGCGGCGCAGCGCATTGATGAGCTGGAGACGGCCGACTTCCAGATTTCAATCTTTTCTTCTTCCTCGGAGCAGGAACAGGAGCAGTTTTTGGCTTCGTCCCTCAAAGACGTGAATTCGGTGAAGGAGTGGACGCAGAACGTACTGGCAGCCTACGTTGCCGGGGATGACGGCAAAATGCGAACTATGCTCGAGACACAATTTGAGCCTAGAACGTTTTATAAGAGATTGATTGAAGACCGTAATGTTCGCATGGCCGAACGGGTGGAAGATTACCTGAAGGGCAAGGAGCAATGTTTTGTGGTGGTCGGCTCCGGACACCTTATCGGGGATAAAGGCGTGGTCAAGATTCTACAGGACAAGAAGTATAAAGTTGAGCGGGTAACGCCGTGAGTTTTCGATTTACGAATTACGATTTACGATTTGAGCCGCGTTGAGCCCATCTCTGGGACTGAATTCAAAGTGCTGACTGCAAACTCAGAAACAGCTAGAGGCTATTGACAGTTGCATTAATGATTTCCTATAGCTGGAATTCATTCAGTCAAATCCAACTGCAGCTGATGGCATGCACTGCTTCGGTCAGCATCGGGAAGATGTGAACGTACTCGTGGGAATGCCTTGACGCTGCATGGTGAGCGATAAATTATCGGGGTCCTTCGACTCCGTCCGCGCTCCTACGTCGCGCGGACTCCGCTCAGGATGACAGGGGTTGGGGGATTGGCCTTGCATCACATTAGGCTTGGATTGGGACATCACCAATGCAGCGACCAATATAATGACCCGACACTCAATCATTCAAAAACTAAATCCGCAGCAGAACATTTGCGGCCAGCAATACATCGAGAACCTTGTCCACCGCCTGTTCATCTTCCTGGGGCAAAGGCGGCAGAGAGACTGTCGCTTTGGCGGCGGCATCCAGCGCGAGGACAATGACTCCCGCTTCTCGCAGAACAGCGGCGGCATCTTCGTTCCAACGCTTTAAGATCGCAACCTGCGCGCCCTGCTCAAAGAGCCTGCGCTCCAGGTGCTGAACCAGCTTCTCCCTGCCCGCCAGGGCTAGCACTGCAGGCCGGTGTCCGAAGCGGGAGACACGCTCGTCGGCGGTGAGAGGGGCCCACTTGCCTTTCTCCTGCGTAGGATGCGCAATTTGCTGTTTGCCGGAGGCTCCCAGCATAATGAGCGCGCCCACGGTGAAGTTGGTCTCGGGATCAATCAAGATCGCGCTTCCCGCATAGCGGTTTTCGCGATACGGATCAAAGAAAATTTCCTGCGAGGCTTCGATCTCGGCCACACCGATTTCGTTCATCTTCAGGCTTTCGCACGGTTCCGGAGAAAAGCTCTGGATGTTGACTCGATGTTGCAGGGCTTTAACTTCAGCCCGGGTAAATTGAGTCATGTGCTTCAGCAGGTATTTACGTGAGAGCTGAAGCGGACGCTCATCGAACCAAATCACGGTGGCGACGAAAGAGCGCGAAACCAGCGGTGGCGCCTCTGCCGAGCAGATAAGATCGCCTCGGCTGATATCAATTTCATCCTGCAGGCTAAGCGTGACCGACATGGGCGCGAAGGCGAAGTTCTGCTCGCCCTCATACGTGTGGATGCTTTTTACGATGGTCACGGGGCCGGCGGGAAGCACTTTGACCGGGCTGCCCACATGGATTACGCCGGAAGAAATTTCTCCGCTGTAGCCGCGAAAATCCTGATGAGGCCTCACCACACGCTGCACTGCAAAGCGGAATGGCGATCTGGTCTTTGCACTGGGAACCTTAACGTTCTCGAGATATTCGAGCAAGGGCCGGCCGTCGAACCAGGGCATGTTTTGGCCGCGCTCAACCACGTTGTCGCCCTCCAACGCGCTCATGGGGAGCCAATAAATCTCGTGGAATGAAAGTTGATCGAGAAATTCAGAGAACTCGCGCTGGATTTGCTGGAATACATCTTCTTTGTAAGAAACCTGGTCCATTTTGTTGACCGCAACCACCAGGTGTGTGATCCCAAGCAGGGAAGCGATGTAAGCGTGGCGGCGCGATTGTTCCTGAATGCCGCGGCGGGCATCGAGCAGAACGATGGCCAGGTCTGCGTTCGAGGCGCCGGTGGCCATGTTGCGCGTGTACTGCACGTGTCCGGGGGTATCGGCAAGAATGAACTTCCGCTTGTGCGTGGTGAAGTAACGATAGGCGACATCAATGGTGATGCCTTGCTCGCGTTCTGCGCGCAGCCCGTCGGTCAGCAACGAGAGATCGAGGTTTCCGTTGTTGCGGGTTTGCGAGGCGCGATGGACGGCATGCAACTGGTCCTCATAAACGCTCTGCGAGTCGTACAGAAGCCTGCCAATCAAGGTAGATTTGCCGTCATCTACACTTCCCGCGGTCACCAGGCGCAGCAGGTCTTTATCCAGCTCCTGCTGAAAAAAACTCTCGAGCGTGGTGAGGTCGGTTTCTTGTAAAGGTAGGGTGGGCATCAAAAGTATCCTGCCCGTTTTTTGATTTCCATCGAGCCATCCAGGTCATGATCAATGGCGCGGTTCTCGCGCTCGGAGCGGCGGAACGAAACCAGCTCTTCCATGATTTTCGGCACGGTATCAGCTTCCGAACGTATGGCGCCGGTGCAGGGACTGCAACCCAGCGACCTCATGCGGCAGCGCACAAACTGGGGATGCTCGTTCGCCAGACGCGGAATAAAAGGCTGCTCGACCGGAACCAGCGAGGCACCGCGCACCAGCATCTCGCGCTCCTTTGCGAAGTACAACGGCACGACGGGAATTTTTTCCAAGTGGATATAGAGCCAGATATCGAGTTCAGTCCAGTTCGACAAGGGGAAGACGCGGATGCTCTCACCCGGCTTTACCCGGCTGTTAAACAGATTCCACAACTCAGGACGCTGGCTTCTGGGCTCCCACTGTCCGTTCTCATCGCGGAAGGAATAAACCCTTTCTTTGGCACGGGAGCGTTCTTCGTCACGCCGTGCCCCGCCAAATGCAGCGTCGAAGCCACCGGCACGAAGGGCATCGAGCAGGGCGGTGGTCTTCAGCAACTCGCAACAGCGCTGCGTCCCCAGACGGAAGGGAGTTGCGCCTTCATCGAGTGCGCGCTGGTTGGTGTGTACAATCAGCTTCACTCCGAGCTTTTGCGCCTGGGCATCGCGGAATTCAATCATCTCCTTGAATTTGTAGCTGGTATCAATGTGCAGCAGCGGGAAGGGAATGGGTTCGGGATGAAAGGCTTTTTGCGCCAGCCGCAGCATCACGGAGGAATCCTTGCCGATGGAGTACAGCATCACCGGCCGCTGAAACTCAGAGGCGACCTCGCGCATAATGTGGATGCTCTCGGCTTCCAGCGTGCGCAGATAACTGAGGTTGTATTGCATTGATTCCCTTCGATCCTGATTTTACGTGTTACTGCATTTCACTTATTGCTGCGGCATGCGCCACTCGGCAACGGCGGCGGCCACCAGAACCAGCAGGCCGGAGACGAGCACGATTGCATTGAGCAAGCCAAATTCGAGTATGGGTTTAATGATTGTCATCGTTTTGCCTCCTCTAACCATGCAGTCCGCATTCTGTTTTTGTGAATCCACTCCAGCGGCCCGCCCGCTCAGGCTGGCCCGGCTGAATAGGACGAGTGCAATGCGTGCAGCCAATGCTGGGATAGTTCTTGTCATGCAGCGGATTGTAGGGAACATTGTGTTTTTGCAGATATTCCCACACATCGCGCGTGCTCCACTCCGCCAAAGGATTGACTTTGATCAGGTTGAACTTTGCATCCCACTCCACCTTGCGGGTTCCAGCGCGGGAAGGGGATTGTTTGCGCCGAATGCCCGTGACCCAGGCGCTCAGCCCAGACAGCTTCTTTGTCAGCGGCTCGACTTTGCGGATGTGGCAACACTGATCTGGCTGGCGGCCCCAAAGGGCTTCTCCATGCACGTGTGCTTGCTCTTCAGGCGTGAGCTCGGGTCGCAGTCTTTCTACTACCAGGCCGTATTTCTTCTCCACCGTCTCGATAAGCTGGTAAGTTTCAGGAAAGAGGAAATCGGTATCCAGCGTGAAGACAGGAATGGGCTTTTTCAGCCGCGAGGCCATGTCGATCAATACCATGTCTTCCATACCGAGGCTGGATGCGATAGCCACGTCGTTGTAGGGAAATTTTTCAGAGGCCCACTCCAGCGCTTCTTCTGCGCTCCAACCTTCCGCTAAGGCTTGAATCAACAAGGTATGTTCGTTCATGGTGTCATTAGTCTCCCGACTCGGCCCGAAATGTTTCTTCCTCCGCTTCGACGGCTTGAGCGGAAGAGATATCTTCTAAATCTGCGCTAGTTTCCTGACGCCTGTGCGCCAGGGCCTCGCCTACCAGCACCAGCGAAGGCGCGGGTAATGGAGACAGAGCGGCCAGGTGCGAGAGGGTTGTCCGGCGCGCTTGCTGCGCGTGCGTGGCAGCACCGGAGACGATCAGACACGGAGTTTCTCCGGGAAACCCGGCGGCCTCCAACTCCTGTGCGAGGCTTTCATAATCAGAACCCGGCATATAGATGGCGAGGGTTGCGTCGTGGCGCGCCATCTTGAGCCAGTCGGTATTCTCTTTCCCGGCGCAATGATGAGAGGTAGTAAAGACCACGGTGGAGGCGGTGCGGCGATCGGTCAATGAAACCTGCGCCGCTGCCGCCGCCGCTAAGGCGGCCGTGATTCCTGGAACAATTTCAAAGTCAATGCCTGCGGCTTCCAGAGCCTGCATCTCTTCGGCAGCGCGCCCAAAGATCAGTGGATCGCCGCCCTTCAAGCGCACCACAATCAATTTCTGTGAGCCAAAATGAAGCAGCAAGGTATGAATCTGTTCTTGCGTCACCCGTTTTTCGCCGTGCCGCTTGCCCACATTGATCAGAGTGGCATCGGGACGGGCCAGTTGCAGAATCTCCTCTGAAACCAGTTCGTCATGCAGAATCACGTCTGCAGAGCGCAGCAGCTTGTGCGCCTTCACGGTCAGCAGTTCCGGATCACCGGGACCAGCTCCCACCAGATAAACATTTTTGCGGCCGCTGCTTATTTGGTTTTCTTCACGGATGACTGTTGTTTGTTCATTTCCCGAGGACGCCAACTCAAGACCCTGTTGCGCCAGTTCATGCAAAAGTTTTTTGCGTGCATCGCCGGCGGGCTGAGTGGCCAAAACCAAACGTCGCTGCTGCCCCAGCTCGCTGACAAGCTCTGCATATTCCGGGCCGAACTGATTTTCCAGGTGCTGGCGCAGTTGCTGCGCCAGAGCAGGACTCTGGCCGCCGGTCGAGATGGCGATCTGCAGATCGCCACGCCGCACCACTGCTGGAAAATAAAAGTCGCAGTAAGCGGGATCATCTACTACATTGCAAAGCACTCCGTGGTGGCGCGCTTCGCCATACACCGCATGATTGACGTCAGCCGAAGAAGTGGCGGCAATGATCAACTGTTTGCCCTTAACATCCTCGTGCGCAAAGTTGCGCTGATGCCACTGGATTCTTTTTTCCTGTGCCCAGCTACGGATTGCGGGCGTCGCCTCGTGCGCAACTACGTGCACCGACGCGCCGGTGAGCAAAAGGCTGCCAATCTTGCCTTCGGCAATCTCACCGCCACCGATCACGAGAACCGGTTGGCCTTGCAGTTTCAAAAATAGTGGAAACAATGACATCTTGATGCTTTCTGCGCCTTAGTCTCTTTCATGGCTTTACCCATGAATTTCTGTCGTAAAAGTAAAAACCCACTCACTGTATCTGGTGAGTGGGTTCTGATCCTGGTATTTATAAAACTATTTAGTTCAGATCATCAGGCTCGCCAGACGGGATGCGCTTGTACAACCACAGCAACAAATGCTGCAGCCGTGACAACAACACATAGCGATCTGGCAGGTGCCTAACATGAAGTTCCAATTTTTACAGCATCAGGTGGCTTTGTCAATGAATTTCCCAATGTTTATCAATGGTTTAGAAAACCCTTGAGTTTAGCAACCGTGCTGCGGGGGTGGGCAATTCCGAAATCACCTTTTCCCACACCAGTTAGAGATGCCGCAGATTTCACTCCGGATACAAACTTTTCATAGTTTCATCCCATGAACAAGTCAGACGGTTAATCTTCATTTCCTATGTCGGCTGCGACTTTCCAGGTGCCGTCCGCCTGTTTTTTCCATACCGTTACGTATTTGCCTGTCAGGGAAATAGCTTCACCTTTGCGGTTTTTGCCGGTGAGTTGCCAGGTACCGATGGTATAGGCTAGATCGCCAGAGGCGGCCACATCCACTTTGACGGGCTGCCATTTCAAGGTGATGTCAGGGTTCCAGGTCTTGTTCAGTTGCTCGCGCATATCCGCTTTGCTGAACGTTATAGGCTTTCCGGGGATAATATTCGCCGTATCTTCGGCAAAGAATGAGAGCCAGCCTTCCAGTCCTCTTTGGGCGCGGGCGGTCTCAAAATCGGTCTCCGCCTGGATTAAAGCCTTCTTTTCGACCTCGATTTTGGCCTTGTTATCCGCGGCGAACAGTACAGAGCTTGTTACCAGTAAAACGGCTAAAAAAGCGAGCTTTTTCATGAGTTCCTTTCGTTGACAAGGGGGCCGAAATCCGTCTAAGTCATAGAAATTGTAGAACTTAAGTTAACAGGTGCTCATCAAGTCATGCTCCGCGAGTAAAAAAACCTTGACTGGACCCCTGGTAATTATTACCTTAGCAGCAAGCAGTAGCTTTTTTTGACCTAGGCTTGGATCTGCCTGCAAACCTTTGGCGAACTGAAGCGTCTTTAAGAAATGCCGTCTTTAAAAATGCGTCTTTTAAGATAATGCAACTTGCAAGCTGAGTTTTGCATCTATTCTGCTGGTAATTTCATAAATTTTAAGGAAGCCGGGAATGGAGTCACGCGCATACTTGTCCCGCCGTCTTTATTATTAAACAAATTGCAACAAAAATTTACAAAAAGCTGCTTACAACGAATTTAGTTTATTACAACGAATTAGTTTAAGAGATAGGAGAGGAATAAATGCGATCGGATCTGATTTTTGGCGCACTGCGCCCGGTAAGAAACCGTTATACACTCTGTCAACTGGCTGCCCAGGCGACACGTAAGTTTCACAAGCCGAACAGCCGTATTCAGGAGACCATGAACGATGTGCTGGTACGTTTTTCCAAGGCCAGCTCTCCCGAGAGGGTCATGAATGTCTCCGGCTTGCTGCAAAATAAACTTGCGCGATCACAGCGACAGGCTGCATAATACTCCTTCACGCAAATTAGGCCGTTAGCCCGTTCCCAGGGAACCATTTCAATCCAGGTTAAAATTTAACTCCCCGGAACGGGCGGCGCCATAAAGTAAAACCCAAGAACCCTTACCTCCCTTCATTGAAAATCAAAAACAATCCCCGTAGGTGAACATGACAATAGCGGAACTGAAAGAAAAAAATATTACAGAGCTGACCCGTATCGCGCGCTCCCTCGATTTACCCGGCGCCAGCGGTATGCGCAAGCAAGACCTCATCTTCAAGATCCTCCAGGCACAGAGCGAAAAAGAAGGCCACATTTTTGCCGAGGGCGTGCTGGAAATTCTGCCCGATGGCTACGGATTTCTGCGCTCGCCGGACTACAACTATCTGCCCGGTCCAGACGATATCTACGTCTCTCCCTCGCAGATCCGCAAGTTCGACCTCAAGACCGGCGACACCGTCAGCGGCCAAGTGAGGCCGCCGCACGAAGGGGAAAAATATTTTGCCCTGGTCAAGATCGAGGCGGTCAATTTCGAATCGCCCGATGAGGCGCGCAACAAGATCCTGTTCGATAACCTGACGCCGCTCTATCCGCAGGAGCGCATCAAGCAGGAGACGGTGAAAGACAACTTCACCGCCCGCGTCATGGACCTGCTTGTGCCCGCCGGCAAGGGGCAACGTGGACTCATTGTTTCGCCTCCACGCGCCGGCAAGACCATGATCCTGCAGAACATTGCCAACTCCATTACGGCCAACCACCCGGAGATTGTGCTGATCGTGCTGCTGATTGACGAGCGTCCGGAAGAAGTCACGGACATGCAGCGCTCGGTGAAGGGCGAGGTCATATCCTCCACCTTCGACGAGCCGGCTGCCCGGCACGTGCAGGTAGCTGAGATGGTGATTGAAAAAGCCAAGCGCCTGGTGGAGCACAAACGCGATGTCGTGATCCTGCTCGATTCGATCACCCGCCTGGCCCGCGCCTACAACACCATTGTTCCGCCTTCGGGTAAGGTTCTCTCCGGCGGCGTGGACTCCAACGCGCTGCAGCGCCCCAAGCGCTTCTTCGGCGCCGCCCGCAACATCGAAGAGGGCGGATCGCTGACTATCATCGCCACCGCCCTGATTGAAACCGGTTCACGCATGGATGACGTGATCTTTGAAGAGTTCAAGGGCACCGGCAACATGGAAGTCATTTTGGACCGCAAACTCTCCGACAAGCGCGTATTCCCGGCCATTGATATTCAACGCTCAGGCACACGCAAGGAAGAGCTCATTATTTCCAAAGAAGACCTGCAACGGATTTGGGTGTTGCGCAGGGTCCTCAATCCGCTCTCGCCCGTGGAAGCTATGGAATTGCTCATCGAGAAACTGAACAAGACCCGTTCGAACGGTGAATTCTTGGCGAGCATGAACTCGCTGTAGAGGGGATTTCCACCGCGGATCAATGCGGATAACGCAGATTTTCTAAAATCTTTGCGCAGCAACTTGCTTTGCCATTCCAAAAGGGCAGCAATCCTCATCCCAGTTTGATCATCGAAGAACGCGCAGGACTACGAGCGTCATATCGTCATGTTGCTGGGCCCCGGCAACGAAAGCATCAGCAGCTTGCAGGATGCATTTCAGCAGCTCTGCAGCCGGCAGCTTCGAGTTGGAGTTGCACTCGATGGTCGCAATGAGATTCTTTTCGCCCCATTCTTCTTCGTTGCTGTTCATCGCTTCGCTGATTCCATCGGTAAAAGCAACCAGAACGTCATCAGGGGCGAGTGTTACCTGACCTTGCTGGTAGGGGAAGCTTTCCAGCAGGCCCACCACGGTGCCGCCCACGTCCAGACGTGATATCTCCCATTTTTCGTTCCAGGAGCGCAAAAGCAGGGGGGGATTGTGGCCGGCATTGACGTAGTCAAACCGGTGAGTCACCGGATCGTATTGGCCATAGAAGAATGTGGCATAGCGATGCGCCGAAGAAGTCTCATAGACAAGCCGGTTGATATTGGCAATCACGGCGGCCAGGTCTTTGGGCGCGCGCGCGGCTTCGCCGCGCAAAGAGGCTTGCAAGCTGGCCATCATCAGGGCAGCGGCAATGCCTTTTCCAGAAACGTCGCCGATGGCTACGCCGAGGTGCCCTTCGGGAAGCGAGAGAAAATCGTAATAGTCTCCGCCGACTCCCAGCGCGGGACGGCAGTGGCCGGCATAATCGAGTCCTTTGATGGCCGGAAGTTTCTGCGGGAAGAGCCGCTCTTGCACCTCGCGGGCAATTTCCACCTCGCGATTCATGCGCTCGCGCTGTGCTACCTCGTCGGCAATGGTCTGCATCAGGTTCGCATTTTCAAGCGCCAGCCCGGTCTGCGCCGCGACCGACTTGAGCAAACGCACGTCGTTGCCGGAATACGGTTCTTCAGAGCGTTTAGGTCCCAGGCTGATGAATCCGAGAAGTTTGTCGCGAACCAGGAGGGGGAGCAGCAATTCCGAGCCCAGCTCAGCCAGCTTGCCACGTTCCTCTTCGGTTGCCTGCGGTTCACTGTAGATCCAGGAGCTATGGTCTTCCAGGTAGATGCGCGCCGGCTCCCGGTTTTCGCGCATGTGCTTGACCGTGGCGGTCGAGGCGAGAAAGGCAACCTGGGGAATGGAGGGAAATCCCAGGGCATAGGCGGGCTGGTAAATTTCGCTGCCGCTCAACAAGACCGCGATGTTGCGTACGTGCAAAGTCTCGGCGATCTGGGTGGCCACTTTTTCCAGCAGCGAACGTGGCTCCAGCATGCTGCGAACCTGTTCACTCAACTCTGTCAATATCTGTTCAGCGTTATAGGCCTCACGGAAAAAACGGCGATCGAGCCATAAGCGCAATTTTTCCCCGACACGTCGAATCCGGCGAATTGCAAAGAACGCGATAACTGACAGCGCAATGCTCGTCATCGTCTGGTTCTGGTTTTTCCTGGTGATCAGGTAGATAACGATGGCGATCATCAGCGTACCTGCCATCTGTAACACCCGCAATCCGGTTTTCGCCAGCGCATACTGCAAGCCCTGGCGCAGCACCATGCGCACATCCATGGCGCGCTGCACCACGATCACGTAGGCCAGGGTCAAAGGGAACAGAGCCAGCATGGTGACGATAAAAACCAGCAACCAACCCGAGAAGATGTCAGATTGCGCTTTTTTTTCAATGACGGTTATGATCGTAGCCAACAACGCAGGAGTCATGGCCAGCGCGCTGCCAAGATATAGCAGCCGCAAGCGGCGCTTGGCGTCGGCGGAAATCGCCAGGCTGGATTTCGCGCCGATGGCGACGAAAAAAATGGTGACCAGAATGTAGGCCATCACCTGCAGGTATGGACCGATGGGAAGCGCCAGGTGGTAGATGGGGGCAACCAGCTGGTAGTTGGTCATTTCACCGATTCGGACGATGGTCCCGCCCGCCAAGCCGAAAATCGCGAGTGGAACCACTCCAATCCAGAGCCAAATCTTCCAGACCAGGTTCCTGAAACTCCAGCGAGGAGCAGGAGGAAAGGGCTCGGGAAAATACAGTCCAAAGAGATACATGAAAATCGGCCAGGCGCCTGCCAGTACGGCATGATAGGCCATGGCCAACTCACGGATCCCCGGCCCCCAACCGGCGATTGTAGCTAGTTCGAAGACCTGGGGGAGGCTAAGCATGAGTGCCAACAGGAGCCAGGCCAGCGGGTCTCTGGGCCGCGCCGCCGCCACCCAGATTCCCAGCAGAAGACAGAAGATGGGCATAACAAAGCCAACCACCACGTCGATCCCCAAGAAGGCAGCGCGGGGCTTGCCCCAGGTGACAGGAACTTGCACGGTACGTTCTCCGGGAGCGCCCGGCCCCGGTGATCGGACCGTTATTGCCAGTGAAGTTCCGGGTTGTGTCTTGGCGGATTCTTCGACCAAGACTGCGGTTCCTGTATAAGGACGTCCGTTGATGGCCACCAGAATGTCGCCGCTGTGCAACCCAACTGCGCCCGGCGCCGCATAGGCCAGGGCAGCGCTGGCGGCCTGAGGAAGCAGGAAGGGAACGTTAACTCTCTCTCCGTGCAGGATGTCTTGGGCGAGGCGCACGTGATAAAGCACTGCCATTACACAAATGATCGCCAGCAACACATATTGGATCAACGGCGGTTTGATTGCGCGAGGAGTTGTGGTCTTCTGCATCAGGATTACATCCAGCAAAAGGATTGTAGCGGATGGCCGGGGAGAGCAGCAGTTTGCTTAGCAGCGCACGATCTTGGATGAAATGATTCCACGCGTTGCGTTACGGCTATCCACCACGAGCTTGGCCTCATTCACGATGCCAGGGTAATCGTAGTCGGAGTGGTCGGTTACCACAAGGACGCAATCGTATTGGCCGAGGTCGCGAAGGGGGGCGCACTGCATCTGCAGATCATAGTGCCGGCCTTTGCCAATGGAGGGAAAGTATGGGTCGTGGTAGCTCACTTCAGCGCCCTGCGCACGCAGCAGCTCAATAATGGTCAGGGCAGGGGATTCGCGGAGGTCGTCCACATCTTTCTTGTAAGCCACGCCCAGGACCAGGATGCGCGAGCCATTCAGCGCTTTCTTTTCGCGGTTAAGCGCGGTGCTTACGGCGCTTACCACGTGGTAGGGCATGATGGTATTGATTTCGCCCGCCAGCTCGATGAAGCGGGTTTGAAAGTCATACTCTTTGGCCTTCCAGGAAAGATAAAACGGATCTATGGGAATACAGTGCCCTCCCAGGCCCGGTCCGGGATAGAAGGGCTGAAATCCAAAAGGCTTCGTGGCGGCAGCCTCAATGACCTCCCAGATATCGATGCCCATGCGCAGGCACAGCAGCTTGAGTTCATTGACCAGGGCGATGTTCACGCAGCGGTAGATGTTCTCCAGCAGCTTGGTCATCTCAGCCGCTGCCGGCGAAGAGACCTTCACCGTGCGGTTGAAGATTGTCTTATAAAGAAGCGCAGTTAATTCGCTGGCGTTTTGCTCCAGCCCTCCCACGACCTTGGGGATATCACGCCGGGCCACGCTCTGGTTTCCTGGATCTTCACGCTCGGGCGAGAACGCCGCAAAGAAGCGGTCCTCGAGAGGTGCATCCGCGCGCGCGGCTTTGAGCCCGCGTTGATTTTTCTTTTCCAGCGTAGCTACCAGAATTTCTTCCGTCGTTCCCGGATACGTTGTGCTTTCGAGGACGACAAGTTGTCCGGCGCGCAGGTGCGGCGCAATAGCATCCGCCGTGGCCTGGATGTAACTGAGGTCCGGTTCGCGGTACTCGTTCAACGGAGTTGGGACGCAGATGATGATGGCGTCCATCTCTGCCAGGTGTGAATACTGATCGGTGGCGCGAAAGCCGCGGGTCTGGGCCGATTGAATCTGGGTGGCAGGAATGTGATAGATGTACGACTCACCCTGGTTGAGGGCCTTGACCTTCAAGTTGTCAACGTCAAAACCGGTGACCGGGAAGCGCTCATCGCTGAACAAGAGGGCCAGTGGCAAGCCTACGTAGCCGAGTCCAATGATTCCAATGCGCGCAGTGCGACTCTCAATTTTCTGTTGCAGGGCCGCAGCCAGGGAGTCGATCTTGATAGAAGAAGACATGGTAAAAGAGTGATTTTATCATGCAGGATAAGGCGGCCCGCTTACCACGTGGTGACCTTTACAGCATTTTCATAATGAGCAGATGTCTAGCGCTCGTTGTGCGCCCGCCTAAACCGTCACTCCGGCATCTGATTTGGTGTAGAGGTCATCAATTTGCGCCTTGTATTTTTGTTCCACGAAGCGGCGTTTAAGCTTCATGCTGGGAGTCAACTCGCCGGTGGCGATGGAAAACTCATCGGGCACCAGTAAAACTTTCTTTAGTTTTTCAAATTGGGCCAACTTTGCATTGAGTCCTTCGATAATGCCCTGGTAGAGCTCCTGTACTTTAGGGTTGGTGATGAGCTGGGCGTGCGAAGAGAAAGAAACATTATTTTCCCGCGCCCAATCTTCCAGCACAGGGAATTGGGGCGCGATGATGACAGCGGGAAACTTGCGGCGGTCGCCAATGATGGCGGCCTGCGAGACCAGGGGGTTCGACTTGAGCTGGTTTTCCAGCGGTTGCGGAGCAATGAATTTGCCTCCGGAGGTTTTAATCAGGTCTTTCTTCCGGTCGGTGATGCTGAGGAAGCCATCGGAATCCAAAGCCGCAATGTCGCCGGTCTTGAACCAGCCATCCACAAAAGCATTTTGTGATTCTTCCGGCAGCTTCCAATAACCGTGAAAGACGTTGGGGCCGCGCACCAGCAACTCACCATCTTCGGCGATCTTGATTTCCACGTTGGGCAACCTCTTGCCCACTGTGCCCAGGCGGTTGGCTTGAGGTGTATTGATCGCAATCACAGGAGAAGTTTCCGTGAGGCCGTATCCCTGAAGAATTACGATTCCCATATCGGCAAACCATGTGGCCAGATCTATTCCCAGCGGCGCGCCTCCGGAGATGAATGCGCGTGTCTGCCCGCCGAAGCCTTTATAGATTTTCGAGAATAACAACACGTTCGCCACTTTCCACTCCCAGGAGGAAGGGATTCGGCCAGCCAGAATTTCATCACGATGTGCCCGTCCCACCCGTATCGCCCATTCATAGATCGAGCGCTTGATTCCACTCCTGGTTTCCTGCATGACTTTGTTATAGACCTTCTCATACACGCGCGGAACGCTGACCAAAATGGTTGGACGCGTTTCCATCAGGGTCTGCGGCAAATCTTCGAGATGGGGACAATACGCCAGCGTTACTCCACTGTATAAGCAGTAGTAGTCGAGATGGCGCGCGGTGATGTGTGAAAGAGGAAGATAAGAGATGGAAAGGTCGCACGGGTTCGACCCGAAGTCACGCAGAGAAAAGCTGATATTCGAAGCGATATTGCCGTGCGTGAGCATGGCGCCTTTGGGCGTGCCGGTAGTCCCGGATGTATAAATGATGGTCGCCAGATCATCGGGCTTGATGGCCTCGCCGATAGCGTCAAGGGCTGGGTCTCTTTCCGGCGGCGCGTTGGCGATCAAGCTGCGAAACGGAATAGCTTCGCTATGTTCGCTGTCTTCCATCAACACGATTTTTTCAATCCTGGTCTGCGCGCGAATTTGCAGGACCTTCTGTAGCTGCTCCTTGGTGGAGACAAAAATCGCACGCGCCTCTGAATTGTTTAAGAGATAAACAATCTGATCGGCGGGCAGCGTGGCATAAATCGGGACATCCACGATGCCCAGCAGCAGGCAGGCGAAATCAGCAATCGGCCACTCCGGGCGGTTCTCACTCAGGATGGCAACGTGGTCGCCTTTACCCAGCCCCCAGGCCTGCAACGAGCGCGCTACACCTGCCACCTGGCGGTACAACTCCTGGGATGAGATATTGATCCATTGCCCGCCTTGTTTAAAGGTCATGACACGAGGCAGGTTGCGCGCCACAGAGTTGAAAAATATGTCGTTGAGCGTTTCGAGCTTCATGAAGAATGCCGGGTTTCCACTCCACCCAAGATAACATCTACCACAGCATCGGCGGCGCCGGGTAGTGAATAGTCCCGTTCACTGAGCAACCAGGAAGTTACCATCTCGTCAAGCGAACCGAAAAAGCAATTGGCCACGATTTTATCGGAGAGGTCGCCGCGGAAGACCCCCTTTTCCTGTCCTTCGCGCACCACTTCGCGGATCAGGTCAAAATACTGCTTTAACTGGTGCTGCGAAAACTGCGCCAGGAAGCGCGCACTTTGGCGCAGCTCGGTCTGAAAGACAATGGCCAGGTTCCGGTTCGATCCCAACGATGTTAGATGCAACAAAGCCAGCCGCCGCAGCCGGTCACGCGGGTCTGCCGCGCTCTTGACCTCAGTGCGCGCCAGCTCAAGGAACGCCCCGAAGGCGTTGGAGATGGCGGCCATCAGGATCTGGTCTTTGCTTTTGAAATACAGATAAATCGTGCCATCGGCCACTCCGGCGCGCTGGGCGATGTCGGAGACCCGCGCATTAAAAAAGCCATGTTCGGCAATGACCTCAACCGCAGCCTCCAAAATGCGCTGGTACTTATCGGCGCGCTTTTCACTGCCGGCTGGAGCAGAGGCCGGGGCCGCCATTTTTTCGTTGGTAGAGTCGCTATCCATGGTTTGGGTAAAGGGAAATGCACACTCTAATTGCAATCGGCCTTCCAGCGCAATCCCATTTTGAATTATGACAATAGGGAATTATCAGTGGAAATCGGCCATCCTGCAATGATACAAGTTCCCCGGCTAAGTGCACTCAGAGGAGCCTCTGAGCTGAGAAATTATCCGCAAAAATTCAGGAGTAGGCACGCTGCGTTGCCCAATCGGTGTTTCGATCTCGGGGCCGATGATCGCCCTTACGGCGTCGGGCTCCGCGAGAAATGCGTCATGACCGTGCCCAGAAGAGAGTTCAAGATACCGGGTACTGACTCCAGCCGAAAGCATGCGGCGGGAAAGGTCGCACACATCCTTAGGAGGAAATAACCAGTCTGAGGAGATGCCCACCAGCAACACGCGGGCGCGAATGCGCCGGAATGAGGCCTCTTCAGAGCTGTATCCTATGGCGAAATCGAAGGTATCCATCGCCTTGGAGAGTGCCAGATACGTATTGGCGTCAAAGCGGTCAACGAATATTTTTCCCTGATAGTCCAGGTATCCGGCCACGTCAAAGCGTTCAGCCAGAGAGCGGTGTGGGTCCTCGCCTCCGCGCTCGTTAGGACGCCGCGCAAAGCGCTCGTCAAATAACTGCGCTGATTTGTAGGAGCACATAGCGATGGCGCGGGCCAGACTCAATCCTGCAGCCGGACCGCCATCTGCCGCGTATTCGCCCTGCTTCCAGTTCGGGTCAGATTGAATCGCATACCGCTGCAAGTGATTGAGAGCCAGCCCCATGGCAGAAAGAGGCGTAGCGCCGATGGCAATGCACCGCTGGACCGATTCAGGGTAGTCCGCTGCCCATTGCAATGCCTGCATGCCGCCCAGCGAACCGCCAATGACGGTATGAAGATGTTCAACGCCCAACTGCTCGCGCAGCAACTGAGCCTGTGCCCGAACCATATCGCGGATCGTAATCAGGGGAAAATTGCCGCCATAAGGTTTGCCGGTTTCCGGGTTCAGGGAAGAGGGACCGGTCGAGCCGTAACATGATCCGATGACGTTCACGCCGATAATGCAATAGCGTTCCGTATCAATCGAACAGCCCGGGCCAACTACACCGGGCCACCAGTCGGCGACCTGCGCTGAGCCGGAGAGTGCATGGCACACCAGGATGGCGTTATCGCGCGCCTGATTCAGCTTTCCGTAGAGCGCGTAACGCAACGTCAGGGGCCGCAAAGCCTCCCCCGACGCCAGCGGAAAATGAGCCATCGTATAGCTGTCTTCTACGGTAGGTTTGGGCAGCGTGCTCATCTCCTCTCCTTTGCTGATGGACATAATTAATTCTCTTTCACAACTTCTTCCGCATTGAACTTCGAGCGGTCTTCCTGCATCTCCCAGGAAAAAAGATTGACCGCCTTGCCGCTAAGCACGGAAACAATCACATAGGAATAGACCGGCCAGGCATGGTCGAGATCATATTGCGAGGGAACGCCGGAATCTTCCGGATGCGAATGATAGAAGCCGATGACATCCAGTTGATGTTCACGCGCATAGCGTTCACCGCGCAATAGCTCGGCTGGTTCAATCAAAAAGCGCTTGCGCCGGGCCTCTTCCTCGCGGGCATTGGAAATAGGGAAGAGTTCAACCAGTCGCTTGCGCTCATCATCCTCGAAATGTCCGAGCAAGAGCCCGCAGCATTCATACGGATACTCCTTTTCACCCAGGCCGCGAATTTGGTTGATATGCTGCTCCCGCATACGGATCATTTCCTTTTTGCTCCAACCGCGTGAGCCGCGCCGAGGTGTTTCTCCACGGCCGCCAATGCCTGATGGATATCTGCAAGAATGTCTTGCGCGCTTTCGATTCCGATCGCAATGCGCACCAGGCCATCGCTGATGCCAAGCTGCTGCCGCCGCGCGGGCGCCATCTCACGGTGCGAAGCCGTCGCCGGATGCAGCACGCCTGTGAACACGTCTCCCAGGCTGGTGGAGCGTACGCAGAGCTGAAGTGAATCCATAAACTGAAAGGCCGCCTCGCGCGTATTCGGATTGAGTTCAATCGAGAGCAGTGCGCCGGCAACATCCTGACGCAGGGTGCGATAGACAGTTTCGTCTTTGTGAGCAATTAATCCGGGATAGTGAACTTTGGAGATGTTGGGATGGTTTTTGAGTTCGCCGGCGATGTAGCTTGCATTGCTACACTGCCGGTCAAGACGCACCGCCAGCGTCTTCACGCCACGCAAAATCTCATGTGCGTCCCATGGGCCTAGCACTCCACCCACCAGCTTCATGATTCCTATGAGCGCGAGCTTGTCGGCTTCGTCGCGGGCAACTACGAGGCCGCCCATGACGTCGCAGTGGCCGCTCAGATATTTAGTGGCGCTGTGCACTGAAAAATCCGCACCCTGTTTGAGAGGCTGGCACAGATAAGGAGAGGCAAAGGTGTTATCAACAATCAGCTTGGCCCCGGCTGCGTGCGCAATCTCAGCGCAGGCCGCGATGTCGCAAACCTTGAGCAGAGGATTCGAAATAGTTTCTGCAACCAGGACACGCGGCTTCGCCTTGCGGGCAATTTCGCGCAACTCATCCAGCTTATTGAAATCAGCAGTCACCGTATTGATGCCAAAAGAACCAAACACGTTGAACAGCAGGTCGAGGGTTGCGCCGTAAAGATCTTGCGAAGCCAGTACAGTTGATCCGGGAGAGAGTTGACAGGCAAAAATGGCGGCATGCAGCGCGGCCATGCCCGAGGCGTAGGCACAGGCGAATGCGCCATCTTCGAGCTTCTGAATTGATTTCTCCAGCGCAGCAACCGTCGGATTCCCATAACGGGTGTAGACGTATCCCTGGGTTTCACCGGCAAAGACCTTATCCATCTCATCCATGGAAGGGTAAGTAAACGTCGCGGTCGCGTAGATCGGCGTTGCGACCGGCTGGCCGGTTGGCGTGGGCAACCGCTCACCTTCGTGGACGAGTTGGGTTGTGAAATCCAGATCCTGTTTCTTGCGGGACATTGTTACTCTTGCCTCCATTTAAATTAAGGCCCTTCGATCTGGCGCCGCTGCGAATACAAATAAAAAACCGGCCCCAGGATTTGTAAGGTTGGGGCCGGCTTCGGAAACTCTATGCGCGAATTACGCGTTCAATCGTAATGTTTTCATGCACAGGGCGTGTAGACCGCAAAGCCGTCCCCTTCCAATAGGAATGGAAAGGGACATCCACATGGCCATGGCCATCCCGCGGTCGTTCAACGCGCTGTATTGATTTGCCGTCATGCGCACTTAGAAATTAAAGATCAAATTTTAATTGGGAAACTCGTGCTCTGTCAAGACGCTGGAAGTACGGGGTAGTGGGCCAGTTCCCGGGTTGCCGACAACTCACCCGAAATCTTCGCAACTCTGACCTCTTCCTTCAAAGTTCCCGTTATAATCGGCGGCTTGGGGAGAGTCAACCGATGTCCAATGCGCTCAAGCTGCTCGTTGCTGTTCTGCTGTGTACCCACTGCGTCGCCACGCAAACGCCCGCTCCTGACGGGAGCGCTAAAGCTGTTGTTTTGCAAAAGAACGAAGGCGAACTTCGCACTCGCCGTCCGCGCGAGGGAGTATCCTCGCCCAGTAGTGATTTCTTGCTAAAGATTGGTCCGAAGACCAATGGCTCGAAGCATCTACTGCTCTTTACCGAGGAGGTCCCTCCCGGTGCGGCTATCCCGAAGCACAAACACCATGGGGAGGATGAGATCCTTCTGATCCAGACAGGCAGCGCCCACGTGTGGCTGGGAGACAAACAGTACGACGTGCAGGCGGGCGGGTTGGTATTCATTCCCGCCGAGACTTGGATCAGCTTGAAAAACACCGGCAAGGAAAACATCAGCCTCGTCGCTATTTGGAACGAGCCGGGCTTCGAAGAAATGCTGCGCTGTGGATCAGTCCCGAAAGGGCAAGTGGGCGAGCTTCTCTCTCGCGACGGCGTCAAAGACTGTTACCACCATGGCGATGCGGAGTTGGATATAGTCCAGCCTCCTGCAGACAAGAAGCCGTAAAAAAGAGTCAAGCACCTGACTGGTCAGCGAGGTGAAGTCCGCGGCGTGGGGCAGATTCGGCGTCTACTTGGCAGCTTTAGCCGGCTCGAGACCACGATACTTCAGCATGGGTTCAATGCTAGGGGGCGCTCCGCGCCATGCCGCGTACATCTTTCCAAGGTCTTCCGTGTTGCCGCGTGATAGCACCATTTGGCGGAACCGGTCACCATTGGCGCGGGTTAGCCCGCCGTGTTCCTCGAACCATTGAAAAGCATCGTCATCAAGCATCTCTGTCCACAGGTAGGCGTAATAAGCGGCGGCGTATCCACCGGCCCAGATGTGGCTGAAGTAGCTGGAACGGTAACGCGGCGGGGTGTAGCTGAGCGACAAGTGGGTTTGTTGTAACGCTTCGGTTTCGAACTTATCCGGATTCTGAGGTGCATCGCTTGCCGGAAGGGTGTGCCACTTCATGTCCAGCTCTGCCGCTGCCAGCAACTCGGTGGTCTCGTAGCCCTTGTTGAAGGTAGCGGATTTCTTTATCTTGGCGACCAACTCCGCCGGCATAGGTGCGCCGGTCTTGTAATGTTTGGCGTAATGCTGGAAAACCGCCGGATAAGTCGCCCAATGCTCGTTGAACTGCGAAGGAAACTCTACAAAGTCGCGCGCTACCGAGGTGCCGGAAAGACTGGGGTATTCAGTATTAGCAAACATGCCGTGCAGCGCGTGACCAAATTCGTGGAACATCGTCCTGACGTCATCGGGGGTAAGGAGGGCTGGCTCACCTGGAGCAGGCGCGGGAAAATTGGCAACGTTACTGACGACCGGCAGCGTACCGAGCAGTCTGGACTGTCCGACAAAGCTGTTCATCCAGGCGCCACCTTGCTTGTTGTCACGCTTGAAGTAGTCGCAGTAAAACAGCGCCAGCGTGCTGCCATTGGCGTCAAATACCTCGAACACGCGAACGCCAGGGGCATACACGGGAAGATCTTTCCGTTCCTTGAATGTCAGTCCATAAAGCTGGTTCGCCGCGTAGAAAACGCCGTTCTGAAGTACGTTGTCCAGCTCGAAATAGGGTTTGACCTGCTCCTCGTCGAGATCGTATTTGGCTTTGCGGACCTGCTCGGCGTAGAACTCCCAGTCCCACGGCTGCAGCTTGAACCCGCCACTTTGTGCGTCAATCAAGGCTTGGATGTCTTGTGCTTCGCCGGCCGCTTTCGCCGTGGACGCGGGAACCAGCGCGTCCATGAACTTCAACGCCGCTTCCGGCGTCTTTGCCATCTGGTCTTCCAACTGCCATGCCGCAAAGTTTGGATACCCCAGCAGCTTGGCCTTCTGGGCGCGTAGTTGTGCCATGCGTGCGACGGTGTCACGCGTGTCGTTCGCATCGCCGCGTGCCGCGCGCTCCCAGGAGTTCGCGAAGAGCGCCTGGCGGCTGGCGCGATTGCTGAGTGAGACGAGATCAGGCTGCTGCGTGGTGTTCTGCAAGGGAAGAAGGAACCCTTCCACCTTGCGATTCTTCGCCGCCTCGGCAGCAGCGTTCACTTGCGCGTCGGTCAGGCCCGCCAGCGCGCCTTTGTCCTTGGTCACATACGCGCCTTCTTTCGTGGCCGCCAGCAGCTTCGTGCTGAAGGCATTGGAAAGCGTTGCCAGCTCCTCGTTCAGCTTTTTCAGTTCGGTCTTGTCGGCTTCCGTGAGGTTGGCCCCTGCATGGACGAACTCATCATAGTAAAACTCAACTAGGCGCAACGATTCCGGATCGAGCTTCAGCGAATTGCGTTTCTTATAAATCGTTGCCACGCGCTGAAACAGTTTTGCGTCAAGATAGATTGCGTCCCGGTGGGCCGCCAGTTTCGGCGCTTCGGTCGCCTTTACCTTCTGCAGTGCAGGATTGGTGTTCGCACCGGTGACGGCGGAGAAAACCCGCTGCACCCGCGTCAACAACTGGCCGCTTTTTTCCATCGCGACAATGGTGTTCTCAAAGGTCGGCGAAGCCGGATTATCCGCAATCGTCTGTACTTCCTTGCGTTGCTCCGCCATGCCAGCTTCAATCGCCGGTTGGTAATCCTCGTCTTTGATCTTGTCGAACGCTGGCGCCTGAAACGGCAGGGAACTGGGCGCAAAGAAAGGATTGTACGGGCCGAACTCCACACCGGATGCCGGCGCAGAAGAAACGGTTAAGCCAATGACGACGGCAGCAGAAATAATCAGAGTAGTCATGATAAATAGTGTAATCGTTGGACGCCAAAAACAGCGGTGAAGTAGCGCCGGCTGCCCGCCGGCTGTCGTGTGGGCATATTGCTCGCACATTTCGTGAGTGGATATCTCAAACTGTACAACTGCCCAAAACAACGGTGACTTGATGTGGCTGCCGAACCATAAGCCGCAACGCCTTTCCTAATTGTCCATTTTGAAGCTAAGCTAAAACAAGGAGGATACAATGACAACAACCAGCGCCGCAATGGCAACTCAAGCTGAAAAGGGACGGGCTTTTCGCGCCCTTCATGAGCGTGACCGCGCATTCATCATCCCCAATCCGTGGGACGTGGGCACTGCACGTCTGCTGGCACACCTGGGCTTCGAGGCGTTGGCCACGACCAGCATGGGTTACGCCTTCTCTCTCGGGCGGCGGGATAACACGCTTGACCGTGAGGAGACGCTGGCGAATGCGTCGGCGATCGCGTCAGCCACTCCCCTGCCTGTCAGCGCAGATCTTGAGAACGGCTTTGGAGACGCGCCTGAAATCGTTGCCGAGACCATCAAACTTGCGGCGGCCGCGGGAGTTGTCGGGGGCTCAGTCGAAGATGCAACCGGGCGCCCCGACCATCCGATCTATGAAGTGGAACATGCGATTGAGCGAGTTCGCGCGGCGGCAGCGTCGGCGCGTGCCCTCCCCTTTCCTTTCACCTTGACCGCACGTGCGGAAAACTACCTGCACGGTCGGCCAGATCTCAAAGACACGATCAAGCGGCTGCAGGCCTATCAGGAAGCGGGCGCCGACGTCCTGTATGCGCCGGGGTTGGCCACCAGGGACGACATCGCCGCAGTCGTCAGCTCCTTGGACCGCCCGGTGAATGTGCTAATGGGGCTGCAAGGCGTTCAACTGAGTCTGGCTGACCTCGCGGCAATTGGTGTCAAGCGCGTCAGCGTGGGCAGCGCGCTCTGCCGCACCGCGCTTGGCGCTTTTCTTCGCGCCGCACGCGAGATGCAAGAGCACGGCACCTTTACCTTCGCATCTGAAGCCGCAAGCCCGAAGGAGATAAGCGCCATTTTCAAGACATAACGACAATTATGCCGTTTTAACTATTACTGTTCGTCCTATTTCGCCATTCCGTTTGCATCTTGTCATCCTGAGCGCCGTTTTTTGGCGCGAAGGATCTTGCGTTTTTCTTGTATGGGCGATGCTGTTCTTTACGTACAGAAAAACTAAATAGGTCTAGCATCTGGCTGGCAAGCAAGCTGAAATTCCAGTAAGGTAAAAGCCAGGGGAAAAACGGATGGCAAAAAAATTCCGCGAACTTTCTGAGCGTGAAATTCTGGCCCTGGCTATTTTCCTGGAAGAGGAGGATAGTCGCATCTACGCCGATTTCGCTGACGGTCTGCGCGAAACCTATCCTGACACCGGCAAGCTGTTCGATGAAATGCGCGAAGAGGAATCGCAGCACCGCGCCAGCCTGATTGAGACCTATCGCGCCCGCTTCGGCGAGCATATCCCTCTGATTCGGCGGGAAGACGTCAAGGGGCTCGTGCAGCGGCGCCCCGTCTGGCTCTCGCGTCCCTTGTCCATCAACGAGGTCCGAAAACAGGTTGAGCTCATGGAGCTTGAGACCCGGCGTTTTTACGAAAAGGCTATGCGGCAGGTAACCGATGCCGGCATTCGCAAGCTGTTAGGCGACCTGGCTGAGGTCGAGCGCAAACATTACGCGACGGCGGGCACTCTGCAGGCAGCGATCACACCTCAAGTGCACAAGAAAGAAGAAGATGCTCAACGCCGTCTGTTCGTTCTCCAGATCGTACAACCGGGCCTCGCGGGTTTGATGGATGGTTCGGTCTCGACCCTGGCCCCGGTCTTTGCCGCAGCGTTCGCCACCAAGAGCAGTTGGACCGCTTTTCTTGTAGGGCTGGCAGCTTCGGTGGGGGCGGGCATTTCCATGGCGTTCGCCGAGGCACTCTCCGATGACGGCTCGCTCACCGGCCGCGGCCGGCCCATGCTGCGCGGCTCCGTAACCGGACTGATGACCGCAGCCGGAGGCATCGGTCACACCCTTCCGTTCCTCATACACGACTTCCGTGTCGCCATGACCTGCGCTGTCATTGTAGTCGCCGTTGAATTGGCAGCGATCAGCTACATCCGTCACCGCTACATGGATACTCCGTTTCTCTCCGCAGCATTTCAAGTCGTGCTGGGCGGCGTGCTGGTCTTCCTGACCGGAATCCTGATCGGTAGCTCGTAGAAAACGCAGAGATTCCCTCGAGAAAAGCTCGTGTGGCACAGCCGTCCCCGGCTGTCTCACCATGTCCTGAATTCTTTTCTTTTCCCGACGGTTTTCAGGTACCTGCCAAAGCGTCCTTACTGTCATGTTGAGCGGAGCGCCTGGAGAAAATCTGTAGCCTCGATACGGATGGACGCGCAGTCGAAACACCCCTAAAATGCCTGCAGAAGAAATACTGCCCCAGGGAATTCTCCCCAGAGTGCGTCCTGTGCCGCTCGCAGCGATCGTTGCACGAAATCCTGGAATGCAGGGGCGCTGGCGGCGGCATCGGGAAAATTCCTTGATGCGGAAGGTAGACTTGATATTGCGCACGATTGCCTATGGAGTCTGGGTATCGTCTCCCGGGCCCAGCCAACCCCAAACTAAAGTTGAACCCAAACACCCCGATGGTTTGTCAAATCACTGAGCGTAGCTGATATGAATGAAGCCTACCAACTTTTGCTGCGGCACGGATACATGATCATCTTTCTCTTTGCGCTGGGAGAACGCATTGGTTTCCCCCTGCTGCTGATGCCCTTCATGATTACCGCAGGAGCTCTGGCCGGCTCCGGCCGCATGAGTCTGATCTGGGCCGTGACCGTCACAGTGGTGGCGTTTCTGCTGGGAGACCTGCTCTGGTACGAGCTGGGACGGCGTCGCGGCACCCAGGCACTGCGTCTGCTCTGCCGCCTCTCACTGTCGCCCGATTCCTGTGTAAGCGGATCAAAGCGCGTTATGGAAAAGCACGCCGAGTATTCGCTGCTCTACTGCAAATTTGTTCCCGGAATAGGACGCGTCGTGCCTCCTTTGGCCGGAACCCTGCGCATGCAGCTCTGGCGTTTTGTCGTCTTCAGTGTGGCGGGTTCGATCTTGTGGGCTCTTTCGGTGGGGCTGGTGGGCTACATACCGGCACAGCAAATGTCTGGCACACAACTGGCTCAGGCGGTTGTGCTTTGGCTGCTGGGGCTGGGCATGGCAGCGGTTGTGGGCAATATTGTTTGGAAGTATATAAACCGGCAGCGCCTGCTGCATGAGCTGCGCATGGCCCGCGTCTCACCCGCCGAACTCCAGCAGATGCTCGAGCAAGGGGAAGCGCTGGCGATTGTAGACCTGCGCCATGCTCTGGATTTTTTGCACGACCCGCGCACTCTCCCGGGTGCGCTCCGCATCAAGCCCGAGGAGATCGCCGCTCATTCACCGCAAATTCCCAAAGACCGCGATCTGATTCTCTACTGCACTTGACCAGGCGAAGCCTCCAGCGCCCGTGTGGCGCTGCAACTCAAGAAGCTGGGCTTTACCCGCGTGCGTCCCCTGGCAGGTGGCTTTCAGGCGTGGGTAGACGCGCGCTATCCGGTGGATATCGTGACATTCGCCTGATTGAATACCAATTTTGGAATGAATGCATACGATTTCCAGTATTCTCAATGTCCTCGTCCTAGGTTTTTGTACAACTTAGCTGGCTCTAAGAGTGGATGCTGGCGTGCACAATTGCGTCCCAACATCTGCTGTAAAAAATCCCTGGAGGGGCACAAAGATGGGTACGAGACTTGAACGTAGTTTGCTTAAGATTTTTTTTAGGTTTCTGTTGCTGGTAGTGTTTTCGACCGCGCTCTCAGCGCAGGAGGCAACCGGTCGCATCATCGGTACGATCTACGACCAGACAGGCGCAGTATTGTCCGGGGCGCATGTTGTAGCTACGAATACGGCGACACACATTTCCCGTGCTGTTACCTCAGATAGCGGCGGCGCATATCAGATCGCAGCGCTCCCCATTGGGAGCTACAGAATTGCTGTCGATCATAAGGGCTTTAGTCCCGTCACCACGAATCCGATCAAGCTTGAGATCAACCAGTCCGCCAAAATTGACGTCAACATGCAAGTCGGCAGCGAAACGCAGACGGTGACGATCGAAGGTGCTGCATCAACGGTAGAGACCATCACGCCCACCATGGGTTCGACAGTGTTAGAGCAGGAAATCGGTAATGCGCCTCTGAATGGCCGCAACGCCCTCGACCTGGTGCTATTGCAGCCTGGTGTCGCTCCCGCCGATAACCCGGGGAACGCTGGCGCCGCCAGTGCAAACACCCGGTTCAGCATAGACGGCGGACGCAACGATTCGAATACGTTTCTGCTCGACGGCGGAATCAATAATGATCTTCTGGATAACGGGGTTGTCTACAATCCCAACCCCGACGCGATCGAAGAATTTAAAGTTCTTACCAGCAACTTTACCGCTGAATACGGACGCAGCAGCGGCGGCATTGTCACAGTCGTAACCAAGTCCGGAACAAACGCATTTCACGGCACCGCCTTCGAATACAACCGCAATGACGCTTACAACGCCAATAGGTTTATCAATAAGGCCTTAGGGCAGCCAAGGCCCATTCTCAAGCGCAATCAGTACGGCGCCACCTTGGGCGGGCCAATCAAGAAAGACAAGCTCTTTTTCTTCGTTGCCTATCAGGGACAGCGCGAGATTCAGATTACTCCTGCAAATGGCAGCACATTGACTCCAAGCGAGCTTGCTGGAGACTTCTCTGCTTCTCCCAATCAGGCATCCGTGGCAGCTTTTCTGCAGGCCAATCCGTTTTTCCAGCCAGATCCCACCAAGCAGGGAGTGAACCCCGGCGATCCCACGATAATCGACCCTACCAAGTTTGATCCAGTGGCGAAGGCTTACATCAAGGCAGGCTTGATTCCAACTTCCACACTCCCGCTGGGAGCAATATCTTTTCAGAATCCAGTGCGGGACGACCGTGATGAGATCACAGGTAAGTTCGACTTTGAAGCTACGAGTAAAGACCACTTTACCGTAACCCTGGGAAGGTCGCAGAATCCGAATCTGGGTCTGCTGGCGGGCGTCTCCGGTAGCGGGGCTACTGCCCAACCCGGCAGCCCTCAGTTTGTCAGTAGTGGCAATGCGCACCGGCAATTCCTGAATCTTGCATACACGCGCATTTTGACGCCCACCATGCTGAACGAGTTTCGCATGACCGCCCAACGCCGGGATACGCTACAGGCCAAGCCCCCAAAGACCTTTGGCACGCCCAGTTCTTTTGGCAGCAACATCACGCCAGACAACCCAACCGGTCCCTCTCTTCTGACCTTTCCAGCTCTGTCGGTTGGCTTCAGTCCTCAGGGACCGTCCACTCTTATTGACAACACTTTCTCCTACTCCGATACCTTTTCCTGGACGCATGGAGCTCACACTCTGAAGTTTGGCGGCAGCTTCTCCGCTTTTCAGGATAACCAGGTATTTGATTTCTTTGTGAACGGTAACTTTGATTTCGTGTCGTCCCTCGATGGAAAGGTTCCATTTGCGGCAGGCGATGAATTCGCCAATTTCCTGGTAGGTGTGCCAGATTCCTTTTTCCAGGCGCCCGCTGCTCCTTCCAACATTCGTACCAAAGCCACTTACATATTCGGGCAGGATGAATGGCACGTGGCCCGAAACCTGGTACTTACCCTGGGGCTGCGTTACGAGGGCAGTACCCCCAAGTTGGATACCAAGGGCCGGACGTTCTCTATTGTTCCGGGCCTTCAGTCTACGGTGTTCCCCAATGCTCCTGTCGGAGTACTTTTCCCCGGAGATAAGGGAGCACCCACCGGAGCAAACTATCCCCGCAAAACCGATTTCGCTCCGCGCTTTGGTTTTGCCTGGCAACCGTTCCATAACCAGAAAACCAGCATTCGCGGGGGAATAGGTATGTTCTACGACGTGCTCAAAGCGGAAGATAACTTCCAGTTCAATGGCCAGTTTCCTTTCGCTTCGACCGCCTTCATCGGTTACTCAGATCCCAGCGGCACTGCCGCGCCGTTTGGTTTTGTAACCGATCCTTTTGGCTCAACTGGATCGACGAACCCGTTTCCCTCGAAACCCGTGGATCACAACGTGAACTTCGCGAACACGGTCGGCACCTTCGGTGGTGGTGGTGTATTCTTCGTTGATCCACATCTGCGCACACCCTACACCTATCAATACAACTTGAGCATAGAACATCAGTTGGCCGGGAAATTGGTCGCCGAAGCCGCCTATGTGGGAAGCTCGTCCCACGGATTGACCGGGCTGAAAGATATCAATCCCTTTGACCCCGCGGCTTTAAGCAGAGGCATAAAAATCCGCATTCTGAACGAAACTCCCGGCAACGTGGACGGCAGTCTCGGCTTCTTGCCGCAATTCATGAACGTCGCCAATGCCAACTACAACGCGTTGCAAGTGTCATTGCGACAGCACCCAACCTCGGTGCCCATTTTGGGCAGTGTATACTACACCTTCGGCTACACTTGGGCGCACAGCATTGACGATGCCTCAGGGTTCCGCAACAACAACAGCCAGGTTCCATTCTTCCTGCCCCATATCTTCCGTGGATCGTCTGATTACGATTTGCGCCACGTGCTGACCTTCAGCGGCGGATGGGACCTGCCCTTCAACCGCGGACCGAAGGCCTTGGTGAAAGGCTGGAGCTTATATCCAAACATCACCTGGCGTACCGGATTCCCGCTTACGATTACCGCCGGGCTGCCGGAGCTGAATGGCACTCCAGGACCTTCCGGAGAAGGCGACGGAAATCTGGTCAATGCGAATCTGGTCGGGCCGGTTCGCTATTTGGACCCGCACCATGGGTTGCTGTTCTTCGATCCCAAATCGTTCAGTAGCGCGGTTGCGAGTGGGTATGGAACTGCCGCGCGCAACCTTCTGCGCGGTCCGGGCCGCACCAACATGGACCTGTCGCTGACTAAAACTACACCTATCTATGGAGATCGCGTCAATCTGAAATTCAGTGTGGATGCCTTCAACATCTTCAACCACACGGAATTCAGCCGGGTTGGCACCAATGCCGCAGCTCAAAATCTGGGGCAAGTAACTGATACTTACGCCCCCCGCATTCTGCAGTTAGGGGCCCACATAAACTTCTAGACCCGTCTCATTCAAAATCCCGGGGCCGGACTGTGAAAGTCCGGCCCCAGATTTTTTAAGTGGTCAGGAGCAAACTGCTTACCCCTTCTAAATATCAGCAATATTATGCAATCGAAGAACACGAGAATCGCGTATCTGAAGCGAATGCTCAAGAGACTCGAGGGTGAGTCCCCAAGGATTCAAAAACTCGTTTCAACCGGGGAACTGACTCTAAAAGGTGGAAAGCTGGCTACCGAGCAACTCAGCAAGAGTCGTCAGAAGCTACTGTTAGAGTTACAAAGCCTTGAAGGCGCAGGACTGTAAATCTAGTCAAAGCTCAGTGCATTCCACTAGACTGACAGAAGCTATCCATATACAACGAGGAAAGATTATCAAACCAAAGATGAGGACTCGGAATGAGCGAATTAAACTATGTCCCAGTTCGGCGTCGTACCAGGGAGGAAATAGCTGCTGCCCTGTCGAGTGGTAACCCCGATCAGATTCACGATGCGCTAATTAGCGCAGCCTATTGGGACCAAGATTGGAGATGGGCGCAACAGCAGTTGGTCAAGAGCCGTGCGTTTAGTGCTCTATGACAATTCGGGTTTTAGTCCCTGTGCTTGTCCAACCGAATCGAAAGAAGCGAAATTAAGTGTTAGAAGCCGCAAAAACCCTATTACTGATTCTGAGCGCACTCTTTCCCATCGTGAATCCCCTGGGAGCGAGCCCGATCTTTCTGGCGCTGACGCGAGAATATTCACCCGGAGCGCGAAGAGCGCTGGCCCGGTACATTGCTGTGAACAGCTTTTTTCTGCTGATTGGCTCCTACCTTATCGGAGCGCACATCCTCGCCTTTTTTGGGATTTCACTGCCGGTCGTTCAAGTGGGCGGCGGGCTGATCGTCATCTCAACCGGGTGGACGATGCTGAAGCGGCGGGACGAAGAAGAGCGCAGCGAAGTGCACCGAAGCATGCAACCCCAGGACGCGGTCCGCCATGCGTTTTATCCCTTGACCCTGCCGCTGACCGTTGGTCCAGGTTCGATTTCAGTAGCCGTCACGCTGGGCGCCAACGCAGCCCACCGCTCCGGGGTTAACGTTATGGCCATCGTGGCTGCGCTCATTGCATCGCTCGTGATCGCACTCAGCATTTTCCTGTGCTATGCATTCGCCGACCGGATGGCGCAACTCCTGGGAGCGACGGCGATGAGCGTGATCCTGCGCCTTTCTTCGTTTCTGCTGGTTTGCATCGGAGTACAGATTCTGTGGAACGGGGTCAGCGCGCTGCTGGCATCAGTGCCACTGCATGTCCAATAGCCGCGGAACATATTGGGCACTCGTTCAAAAAATCGCCCTGTCCCTGAGGACTGAGGACTAACGACTGAGGACTACACATGGTCCCATTGTGATATCAAAACGCTGACTACCGGGAAAGCATGGCTTATGATCGTCTTGGAAGTGTGTCCGGCATCTCAGGATGCGGGCCCTCCCCGCGAAGCGAGCGCCGGATAAGCGTCAGCGCAGCGCGAGTATATTGGGTCTTCCAACACCGGGGTCCCCAGAGCGCGTCGTGTTTCCGCGCGATGGGGTGGCGGCGAGTCCAGCTTTGGCTGCGGAGACCTGGAACGCTCTTTGAAAAATTGCTAAAAGCATTCCTCAAAAACGGTTCGCGTCTGATATCTATGTAGTAAATACTGCGGACGACGCCGGACCACCTCAGCAAGTACCCCACTGCGACAGCGACATTCTTCAATAAATACAGGATGATAACGCTGCTTTCAGCAGTTCAGAATCACTTGCTGCAAGTGGGGGTAGGAGAGACTCAATGCCGGTTATTCCAGGGCCAAAACTTAGGAGAAGAATATTATTAAAGGGTAAACAACGTCCTTTGTCCTACCGCGTTATGGTCACCGATTGCGCAGGGGCCCCGGTCGCGGATGCCTCCTCAGCACCAAGTGCGCCCGGGGTGGTGGTTCCGTTGATAGCAAAGACCGATACACTCTGGTCTGCAGCATTCGCGGTATAAACAAAGCGGCTGGAGGGATCAACCGTGATCCCCAGCGGCTGGGTCCCGGTTACAAAAGGGGAGCCACTGATCTCTGTGAGCGAGCCATCTGCATTGATCGTAAAGGCCGAGATGTCACTGGAACCCTGGTTGGCCGTATAAACATAACGTCCCAGGGGATCTACCACAACAGCACCAGGCTGGGCCCCGGTGACAGAGGGTGAGCCAATTAGGGTGAGATTACCGGTGGCCGCGTCCACAGTGTATGCGGAGACCGTTTTAACGCCATCAACCACGTAGAGAAATTTGCCGTTCGGGCTGAGGACGAGGCTGCTGGCGCTAGTGATCGTAGCCGGGGGAGCCTGCTGGCTCACCAGCGTCAATGCACCCGCGGAATTTATGCTGAACACCCCAATTCCCGAAGTGCCTAAGGCTGCGTATAAAAACTTGTCCGATGGAGCGACGGCCAGGCTCAGTGGGGAGCCCGATGCCCCGAAGGGCGCGCCGGAAACTGGCTTCAACGATGCGTCTGTCTGGTTAATTTTGAAGGTGCTGATTGTATTGGATCCTTGATTGGCCACAAATAGAAAACGTGTCTTCGCGTCAATAACCAGGCTGATGGGATTGGTGCCGGTCGCAAAGGGCGAATTCGGCGAGCTGGAAATATTTCCCGTAGTGCGGTTAATGCCATAAGCGGAAACACTTCCATCGCTGGTATTCGCCACATAGAGCAGCCGGCCGTGCAGGTCTGAAGTTATAGCAGTGGGGTTTTTTCCGGTTTGAACTGACGATCCTATGGGTGACAGCACTCCCGTGCTCTTAATCACGGAGAAAACAGAAACTGTTCCAGCGCTGGCGCTTCCACTTGTTGTACTTGGGTTGTCCAGCACCATAGCAAAGCGGGGAGTGTTGGTAAGTGTGCCACAGCTTGTCAGCAGCCAAACGAATGAAAAGAAACCCAGAAACCGAATGCCCTTCTTCACAAATAGCATTGCAAATCCCCTCTTGGACCAGATGTTAGGGTTGGCCAATTATAACCGGGTTAGATGCACGCAAGCCGGAGAAGACCAATATTGATTGTTTTCCACAGCCTTGTTAAAGAAAATTCATAAGGCTTTAACACGAGAAGATTAAGAATGAAAAGCAGGCCTGAAGTCGGACCTGTCCTTTGATAATCTAGTATGCCCTTCAAAAATAACCATGACCCATTCTTTCCCTGAGCATAAACAAAAAATGAAACCACGACGTCTTCTTTTTGTTGTAGCGGCGCTACTTTGGGCCACTCTTCCCGCTCTGCTGGCTTTTGGTCCCGCCCGCCAGCTAATCTGGCTGTCTTCAAGCAAGCAACTGATCGAGCCTGTGCCTGGACAACCGCAAAAGCTAAACAGCTTTCCGGTCACGGTGGCTTTGAGTCCCGACCAGCACTTTCTTGCGGTACTGAACGCCGGCTACGGCACGGCAGAGTCGAACTTTCAGCAGTCTATTGCGGTGCTTGACCTGCAAAATAATCAGATAACGGATTTTCCCGATGCACGCCTGGGACTGCATGCGCACCAGAGTTATTTTGAAGGTCTGGCATTCAGCAAAGACGGCAGCAAGCTTTATGCGTCGCTCGGTTCCATTACCGATCCTGAGGGAAAAAAGAAGAAGGATGATACCGGGAATGGAATTGCAGTCTATAGTTTTGCCGAAGGGAAGATTACGCCGCTGAAGGTGTTGCCGATTCCGTCACGGCCCTTTGAGGGCGGCAAGCGCCCTACGGCGAAGGACCCGGAGCATCCCAGCGACGTCGCAGCGGCTTATCCTAGCGGGCTGGCAGTCGTTGAATCGCAAGGGAAGGAAATGCTTCTGGTAGCCGACAACCTTTCCGATGATGCCGTGTTGCTCGACGTAGAAAGCGGCAAGGTAGTGCAGCGCTTCGACCTCAGCCAGCACGATGTGATTCCCGCCGAGTATCCCTACGCTGCAGTCGTAATGCCTGATGGGAAGACGGGCTACATCAGCTTGTGGAATGCCTCAAGCGTTGCCAAGCTTGATTTGGCTTCGGGAAAAGTACGCTTCATCCCGCTGTTGCCACCTAAGGAGAAGACAGATCCTGGCTCACATCCGACGGCGATGCTTCTTGCTCCGAGTCGGTTGGCCCCTGGCTTTATGTCGCTTTGGCTAATTCCGATCGGATCGCAGTCTTGGATACAAGGGAAGGAGGAGGGGTGGTGGGGTACTTGGCTGCCAAACTTCCCGGCCAGGAGTATGGAGGCAGTTATCCGATCGGTCTGGCACAAAGCAAAGATGGCAGGTTTATCTACGCCGCTTGCGCCAGCCTGGATGCAGTTGCGGTCTTTGATCTAAAGGAACTTTCCCAGGGTGGTGCGCCACTGCTACCCGACGGCTTCATTCCCACCGAGTGGTATCCCACCGCTTTGACGGTGCACAATGGCGAATTGTTCATCACCACCGGCAAGGGCACAGGCACGGGGCCGAACAATATGTCTTCACGCTTGCGTCCGAAAGATCCGCGCCGTACATACATCGGCACCTTGTTGCATGGCTCTTTGGCGCGGGTAAACATCGCAGAGACACAATCTAATTTGGCTGAGCTTACGGGCCAGGTGATAGAGAGTAACCTGATGCGCGGCAACGCAGATAAGATCGCGTTCACCGCCGGCGGTAATCCCATCCGCCACATTATTTACATCATCAAGGAGAACCGCACATTCGACCAGATCCTGGGCGACCTTGGTGCAGGTGATGCCGATCCTTCACTCACCATGTACGGCCAGGAAATTACCCCCAATGAGCACAAGCTGGCACGGCAATTCGGCGTTCTGGATAATTTTTATGATAGCGGCGAAGTCTCCGGCGACGGACACGTTTGGTCCACGGCTGCCATCACCACCGAATACACGGAAAAGACCTGGGAGATCGGCTACCGCAGCTTAGAGCGCACCTATGACTACGAAGGGATTGTGGCCAATGGGTATCCTCTTGAAGAAGGTATCTCTGATGTGGATGAGCCCAGCACCGGTTATCTGTGGGGCAACTTTGCCCGGCACGGCATCAGTTACCGGCACTATGGCGAGTTCGTTGCTTCCAAGTGGTGCAATGTCAAAGCTGCAGTGCAGTCTCCGACGCAAGGCACGCCGCTGGCAGAGGGCGACACCTGCCCCAAGCCCGTGATTCACAAAGGCGAACCGCTGCCTAACTACCTGGGAGAGCCGCATGGCGGCCCCAGCCCGTGGCCGTGGGATATTCCCATTCTTTCCCGCGACATTGCCACCAAGCCTGAACTTCGTGGGCATTTCGATCCGCGTTTTGCCGACTTTAATATCAAATACCCTGATCAACTGCGGGCCGATGAATTCCTGAATGAATTTCAGCGTTTTGTTCAGCAACGCAAACGCACAGGAAAAGACGCGCTTCCACAGTTCACTCTCTTGCGTTTTCCCAACGATCACACGGCAGGCACAAAACCCGATAACCCGAAGCCGACGGCTTCCATCGCAGATAATGATCTGGCGGTTGGCCGGTTGGTGGAAGCGGTCTCACACAGCCCATATTGGGATAACACCGCGATCTTTATCGTGGAAGATGACGCCCAAGACGGCCCCGACCACGTTGATGCCCACCGCAGCATCGCTCTTGTGATCAGCAAATACTCGCCGCGGCCGAGCGACGCAGGCCAGCCCTTTATTGATCACAGTTTCTATACGACGGTGAACATGGTTCGCACCATGGAGACACTGCTGGGAGCGCCTCCTATGAACAATAACGATGCGCACGCCGCCAATATGGCTGCGTTATTCTCGGGAGCAGGGAACCAACCGCCGTTTGATGCGGACAGGAGCAACCTGAAAAATGGCCGCGTGTTTGAAGTGAATCCACCAAATGCTCCGGGCGCAAAGGAATCTATGGCGATGGATTTCTCTCATGCCGATGCTGTGGATACAGCGCTGCTCAACAAGATTTTGTGGGCAGACCGCATGAAATCACGGCCCATACCGCCAGTGCGGCATACGCTGCGCTAAGGCTGCTTCAACCCCGACGACACAGGCTGGCGTTCTCCGGAAAAGTCTTCAACCCTGCCGTTGACGGCAAGATTCGGATTTTGCGGCTCATGCCCGTTGATGCTGCGAAGCAGCGTGGTGCGGGCGTCCAAGTCGCGCTTGGCCTCCAAAATCACATCCCGTATTTTGATTTTGACATCCCAAAGCCGTGATCCGGATTTGCCTGAAGTTTTATCTTCCACACGCGCATCGTGCAGCTCCTGCATAAGTTCTCGCAGGCGGTCATCGCTGGTGCATGAATCAGCCAGCAAGAGCACTCCAACGCGGACATGTTTATCGGTCAGGACTCTCGACTTGCCGCGATAATGGTAAATTGTGTAGCGTCCAACGCCCTTCTGCAATCCTGCTTGGTCAGCTTCGGCGACGAAGGCCGCTTCTTGTTCATCCGCGCCGTCAGCATGAAAGGCGCGGGCCACGAAGCAGGCATTCCCTTCCCGCACACCGATAACAGAATTCAGCCGTGCCGGCTTTTCGAAAATTTCACCTGCAGGCAAACTTTTATCATCCAACATGAGCCGGTCTGCCTGGACTGGCAACAGGATGTTGGTGGCAAAACTTTCACTCTCCTTCTCCCGTGATGGATCCAGGTCGAGCAGGGCCATGAGAACGTTCTTATGCTGAATGGTCGTAGGATGAAGAGGAGGATGGTAGGGTTTGGAGTGTCCGCTCCGGTCTTTAGTCTTGAGTAACCCGTAGGGCTGGTCATACGTATCCGGCACGATGCTGATACCGGGCAGATTTTTATCAGAGGCCAGTTCAACCTCAATCATCTTGTCCTGTGGGCCATAATCGCCATTGGCGCTGCCGATGGCAAACTGCGGTGTGATGTAGTTGTAGCGGTCGTGTGTACGGTCTTCATCCCAGGTCTGCTCGACAACCCGCTCGGGCACGGCTGCCGCGGCAAGAACAGAAGCAGCCGGGTGGTAGCCGTCTTCAGTTTCGTTTTCTACGACGAGCGCCTTTTCCATGTCGAGTTTCTTATACGGCTGCGGAGCCACCAGTCCTTCCGTCGCGAGATAGAGGTCAATTGCCCCGGTGCTATAAAGAAAGTCGTAGTCACGGCTGTGCGCGCCCGAGAGCCGTTGTGCACCAGCAAAATAATTTGCTGCGATATCTTTCCAAAAATAGTCAAGGATAGCCTTGAATTTGGCTTTGGTTTCGGCTTGCGTAGCGTATCTGTAACCTAATCCCAGGGAATTTAGCGTCGTGCAGTAATATGTTGGGCTGTCAAACTCGTGGATTCCGTTCGCGCTCGTATATTCAATCCAGTTGTCTAACTGGTGGTTGCCGCGTTCAAGCTGATCGTGGTCGTTGACGGCTTCAGCCAGCAGAATCGTGTTGACTGTGTTCATCACATAAATGTTGGTATAGCTGAGGGAGACCTTGTGATTTTGCAGCGCCACGAAGGCCGCGCGAATATGGAGCGTCATCTCTTTCTTGAAGCCGGAAGAAAGCTGCTTGCCATGTCCTAACAAAATCGGCCCCCAGGATTGCGTCCCAAACTCGATGGAGTTGGCATCATGGATGTTGTCGTTGTTCAACTGCCAGGGCAGGGTCCCATATTTCTCAGAGGAAGAGTCCATATTTTGCCGGGCAAAGGCACGGTGCAACAGGTCTTCGGTCTCATGGGGGTCACGGCCCAGTTGTAGTGCAGCCAATGCACCGTAGCTGACATCGCGGAGTGCGACGGTGCTGTTCGGGTCTTTTGCTTCGCTCTCCACCTGCTCGAAGCCTGCTTCAATTCCCGTGCGGACATGTATCAGCACTGCTTCGCGTTCTTTTTGGTTGAGTGTGCGAATATCGCCCGGGCGCGGGCCTGCAGTGGAATCCCGGTCTGAGTGGGTTGGGGATTTCTGGCTATTTGCCAAAGGCAAAAGCAGGCAGGCTGCAAGAATAGCGCCAAGAATAAAAAGGATTCTTTTCTGATTTGTGCGGAGCATAAAGGGTAATCGTACTGGATTATTCACTCAGCAGTTTTAACCCCGGTGATCCAAATAAGTTGCTCATTCCATTATCCTGGATTAGCAAAGTGCGATCAAGGCTTGTCTAGACGGCGGACTTGTGCAACATTCGAGTAGCAGACAAAAGCAAAAAGACGCTGCAACACCAAACTGACGCACGAGGTTGAGCTTTGCTGAGCGAAGAGCGGCGTAGGGCAATCCTGAATATGATTCAGCACGAGGGCCGGGTGCTGGTCAAAGAGCTGGCAGAAAAGCTGAAAACTTCTCCTATCACCATTCGCAAGGACCTGGAAGAGCTGCACACCGAAGGACTTTTGCATCGTACGCACGGTGGAGCGCTGTTGCGGCGCACGGGCGCATGGTTTGATCCTGCCCGCGGTGAAAAAGAGAAACGCCACTCCAAGGAAAAGCTGCGCATCGCCAGTGCCGCCGCTCAGATGGTGCAGGCGGGGCAATCAGTGGTTTTGGATGCCGGCCCGACCTCGACTGAAATTGCCCGGGCTTTACACACCGTGCGCGACTTGACGATCATTACCAATGCCGTCAATATTGCTGCCGAACTGGCGGGCAGCCCCGCGGATGTGATATTGACCGGCGGCACGCTGCGAAGAAATTCTTTTTCATTGGTGGGCCCTTTGGCGGAAGAGTCGCTCAGAAAGTTAAGCGCCGATCTGTTTTTTCTGGCTGTGGATGGGTTCGATCCTGAATTCGGAGTTACCACTCCCGATTTGCTGGAAGCCAAAGTGAACCGCGTCATGATGGAGATCGCGCGGGAAACAATCGTGGTGTGTGATTCCAGCAAGTTTGGAGAGCGCACTTTGTCCCTGATTGCGCCTACCTCAGCTATTCGCCGCGTCATTACAGACAACCAGATCGGCAAGACCGACCTGCAAGCCTTAAGAGAGGCCGGGATTACGGTAAAGCTGGTCTAGCATTCAGACAAAAGCAAAATCTTTAACCACAAAGGACACAAAGGAAACTGCAAGGGCACGAAGGATTGGTATTCATTGTCAGGTTTAAATAATAGTGAACCTAAAACTGATATTTGAAGTATTTTCTTTGTGTTCCTTGCGGTTTTTCCTTTGTGTCCTTTGTGGTAAAGATTTTCGTTTCACCCAGTATTGTGCAGCCCGGCTGCAATTCCGTTGATGGTAGCGGCCAAAGCGTAATTTAGCTCTGTGCTGTTGTTGCCCGCGCGTTTGCGGCGCAGCAATTCCACTTGGATCAGGCTCATGGGATCGACATACGGGTTGCGCAAGCGAATGGAGCGGGCCAGCACCGGATTATCCTGCAGCAGCTCTGATTGCCCGGTGACGCGCAGCACCATTTGCAGACTGCGGTCGAATTCTTTCGAGATCATCTCAAAGACCCGCTGGCGAAGCTGCTCATCAGGCACCAACTCAGCGTAGAGCCGGGCGATGCTCAAATCCGCTTTGGCCATGGTAATTTCCACGTTGCGTATGAGCACCGAAAAAAGCGGAAACTTTTGCAGCATCTCCTGCAGCAGTTTTTCCCGGCTTGCGTCTGCGCTCACAAAATTCTCCAGAGCGTGACCGATACCAAACCACGCCGGCAGGCCGTGGCGGCTTTGCATCCATCCGAAGACCCATGGGATAGCGCGCAGGTCATCGAGTGACCGGCTTTGGCTGCGCCGTGGGGGACGCGATCCGATCCGGGCAAATTCCAGCTCATTCACCGGGGTGGCCTGCTCGAAATAGGGCATGATGTCAGCGTTCTCGGCGATATTTTTTCGATAGAACGTATACGCCTGCTCCGACATGGCTTCCATCGCCCAATCCCAGCCGTTCTCCGTATTGGGCTGGGTATCGTGAGAAGAAACTACGGCTTCAAGCGAGGCTGCGATCATCAGCTCAAGGTTCCATTCCGAGAGCACCGGGTCAGAATACTTCCAGTTCATGACCTCGCCCTGTTCGGTAATTCGTATCTCACCGCTGAATGCGCCCCGGGGTTGCGCCACGATGGCCGCGTGAGTAGGCCCGCCTCCGCGTCCTACGGTGCCGCCGCGCCCGTGGAACAGGCGCAGCTTCACGCCGCATTCAGCCGCAACCTGGTGCAGCTCGCGGTGGGTTTTATGGAGCTCCCATGTACTGGTGAGCATGCCGCCATCTTTGTTGGAATCGGAGTAGCCCAGCATGATTTCCTGGCGATGTCCCCAGGATTCCAGCAACGGCGCATATTCTGCCGAGTTCCAAAGCCTGCGGCACACCTGAGGACAATTTCGCAGGTCCTCGATGGATTCGAACAACGGCACCGGCATTACTCCCGGATTTTTTCCGCCGGCCGATGCCCCAACATGAAGCCCGGAGAGTCCCGCCAGCCGAATGAGGTTCCATATATCTTCCTCACTACGGGCCCCGCTGATGACATAGGCTTCAATCGCCTTTGGGGAATGGTGCTTAAGTTCAGCTACCGTGCGCAAAGTTTCCAGAGCGTTTTGTGTAGGCGGAGAAATTTCTACATCGGGAGTCGTTTTCGCCTGTCCGGGCAACATTCCCGATAGCTCTTCAACCGCTTTGCTATGCACGCGCGCATGCTGGCGAATATCAAGCTTCTGCAGATGGAAGCCAAAGATGGAAACCTGCCTCAACAGCGGATCGAGCACCAATTCATTCAGGCGTTCGCCGGAATGCGCCTGCAGGCTCTCGCGCATGAGCCGCAAATCCAGCGCAAATTCTTCCGGCCCGGAGTAAGCGTTCGCGGGGCAAGGCTCCTCGCGGCTGCAGCGCAGACGCTGCACAATATAGGCCAGCATCTGCCGGTAGGCTTCATTCCCGGAAAATCGAGAGAGATTCGAATGGATCTCCGGAAGCTGCTGCGCATAGACTTCCAGCCTTTCCAGCAGCTCGCGCGATGCCGGCACCTGGCGCGTGGAAGGGCTCAAGTGCTCGAACAGTTGTTCACACTTGCGAATATAGTGATCCAAAATGAGATTTCTGGACATCTGTAAACTGCTGCGCGTGCTGTCGGGCGTAACGTACGGATTTCCGTCGCGGTCGCCGCCGATCCACGATCCAAAGGAAACCACATCGGGAAGTTCGCTGGCCTTGAGCTCGCTGTCGTATGCATCACGAAAAGCTTCAGCTATCTCTTCGTAAAGACCGGGAATGGTATCGAGAATGGAGATCAGATAGTAATCGAGCCCCATTTTGATCTCATCGGCGACGGTCTGTTGCCGCAAGCGGACTTCATCCGTCTGCCAAAGCAGGGAAATCTCAGCGGTGATGATGTGCTCGTGTTTACTGGCTTCAGCGTCGCTCAAGGGAAGCCGGTCCAATAGCGCCAATTGCTGCGCAATGCGACGACGGGTAGAGAGCACGGTCCGCCGCGCCACCTCCGTCGGATGCGCCGTGAATACCGGAATAACGCGCACCTGCCGGAGATACTCCAAAGCCTGGCCTTCGCTGATATCGTCATTACGGATTCGGCGCAGGGTCCCGCTGAAGGAGCCTGGTAAGGGAGGTCTTTCCGGATCGGCCTGGGCCGCCTGCCGACGGCGTCCGCGATGGTTCGTCTCTGCCAGGTTCGTAAGTTCAAAATAAATCGAAAATGCCTTGGTGGTGTAATAAGCATCGGCCAGGCTCATCTTTTCGATAAGCTGCCGCGCCTGATGAATCAGAGGAGGTCCAGCCGCAGAATTCTTTTGCTGGCGATGTTTGATGAGCAACTCGCGAAGCTGTTCCACTGCCTGGAACTGTTGCTCTCCGCGTTGCTCCTTGATCACTCTGCCCAAAATTATGCCGAGTGATCGCACATCGCGGCGAAGCGGCGCTTCTTTGATTTCACCGCTTCGCGCGGTCAACTCTGCAAGACGTGCAGTCTGACTTTCGCATTTCCACAAGGGTTGTGTTCTTGTCATAGTAGATAGAGGAATACTGATTCAGGCCACGCTGACTGCAAAAACTCATCATCCTTTAAAGAAATATTATTAATGTTGGGGCAGATCAGACATCTCAACAGAATCTTCTCCCTAGAATGTTAGCACGACGGCCGTGAAGTTGAAGTTAGTGGAGAGTTATGCGTTCATCGCGGACACATGATTCGGGGAAACACCCTGCAACTTTCCTGAAATGAAAAAGCTGGAGCAAAACTGTTATTTCTGTCAAGCCTGCAACACCGAGTGCCGCGGCAATCTCTCCGTTTGCCGAGAGTAGCGCGGGACGCGCAAAAAGACTGCGAGACCACATTAAGAAGCTAAAATAGTAACAGTCTGGAAGTTATCTTTTTCCTTCCATATTGGGGGTCTGGTATGGCAGATAAGTTCTTGCGTTCCAGGAAAGAACAGGCCAAAAGGGCACAGCGCCTGCGCCAGCAGATTGAACAGCTCAAACAAGGCCGGCCCGCGGATGAAACCGCAGGCCGGGCAGGTTCGTTACGAGAGCAAATTGAAGCACACGCGGCCGAGCAGAAAAAACCGGCCGAGGGTGATCAATAAAGAGAACAGGTATCCCCCGTTGACTGGCAGTTGCTCGCAATGAATAACCCCTGGGCCCCCTGGATTGCCAGTGTAGTGGCGCCCTTGAAGGGGATGGTTAGCTTCTGTGCGTGCGCGTCATATTTGTAGTCTGTGCCTTCATGCAGCGTGACGCCGTTGCGCACCACGCCTTTGACGCTGTTGCAATACACCTCCAGGTCGCCATTGACTCCTAAATCGGCAAAGCTGATTTCGATGCCTTTGTTTTTAGGAGCGACAGAGATTGTCTTCGCGGCGTCTCCCGTAAAGTAATCGAACTGGCTGGCAGATGTATTTGAGGGGAAGACCTCGATACGCAGCTTCGGACTCCAGTTTGCATCCCAACTGTTGTTCGCTTTCAAGATATCGCCTCGGGGAATGATTGCGCCTTCACGCACGAAAACGGGAATCGTCCCCAGAGGGGCTTTCGCTGTGATCGCTGAGGCTCCTTTGTAGAGCGTGGTCTTATCGTTGTAGTCCATCCAGATTCCGTCAGGAAGGTAGACATTGCGGCTGGTGGCCCCTTCCGTTGTGACTGGAGCTACCAGCAGATCCGCTCCATACAGGTACTCATCCCAGGTGTCGTACAGTTTCGTATCGGAGGGATAAGCAAAGATGAGCGACCGCATGATGGGCATGCCTGTCTGCGTGGCCTGATACATATAAGACCGCGTGTATGGGATGAGATCGTGATGCGCGGTAGTGTATTTCCTGGTGATGTCTACCAGCTCCGGATCGTAGTCATACCAGATGGTTCGCTTCGGGCCGATCATCACCTCCATCATTGAGCTGTAGGCGCTGAATTCCAACCAGCGAGCAAACAGCTCTTTGGTGGGAGCAGGACGGTTAATATAACCGCCGGTATCGGAACCCCACATTGGGAAATTGATGGCGCCGCTACGCTGTCCCGTCTTGACCGAAACCGCCAACCCCGGAAAAGTGGCGCGCGTATCGCCGTTCCAAACCGCAGTGTACTTTCGGGCGGTATCATTGACGTTTCGTGTGAATATGAAGTAGTCCTTTCCGTATGCGTCTGCCAGTCCTTCAGCCGCCAACTTTGGATAAAGAATAGCGTTCAGGTTTTCAAACGAGTGCGGCAGCTCCTCTTCTTCACCCCGATCAATCTTGTAACCCTTAATGCCCAGACGAACATACGCATTCAGCTTGTCCTTCAACCATTGGTTGACCTCTGGACGGCGCTCATCGCCGGCCGGTCCTACCTTTTCTTCGATTCCCGGGAAGAGATAGCCTTTTTCCGTTCCCTCTTTATAAAGCTGGTTCCAACTCCGGTTTGCGATCCATATCAGCAGAAACATGCCGCGGTCTTTCAGGTCGCTGATCATCTTGGGAGGATCGGGGAACGACGGGTCGAAATCCATATTGCCCCAGCCCATCTGGCCGGTTCCGAAGGGACGGTCGAGCCAGATCGCGCTGGCGGGGATGTGCAGACTGCGCAAATGATCGGCATCATCCATGACCAGCTCTTGTGCGTTCTTGGAGTTACCCAAGTCTTCGTGGTTGTCATCTCTCCACCAGATGGTTCCAAAGGCCCAGGTCGGAGGCATGAATGCACCACCCGCCAGCTCCACGTAGCGATTGAGCATGTCCGAGTAGGAAGGCCCATAGATGACATCGTAGGTCAGTTGCGGCTCCAGGAAAGAAAACCCGGTCTTGCCATCTTTGGCAATTGTGTAATGTCCCTGGGCGGTAGACTCAACGTACAGCGCATATTTCTTTGATGTCATGTAAAAAGGCGCTCGCGCGCTGTCGTAGTTGACGTCAGGCCCATGGCGGAAGCCGAGAAAGTCCTGGTCGGTACCGCGGTTATCAATGCTGCCGGCAAAAGGGTATTCCCAAATACCGTAATAGTGTTCGTTCTGGTCGTTGAACTCTTCGTAAGTCTCACCGGAAGTATTGTCGTCGTATGCCAGCTTGACTTGAACCACTTCAGGCTTGGAAAAGGTGAACGTCAGATGCGCTTTTTTGTCGGTTCCTGCCAACACCAGCGCAGCCTGCAGACTTTTCGGCTGTTTTGTGACGTCGGTTGCCTGGGTCACAACGTGATGGTCTGCGGTGAAGGCCGTGCTGCTGTGTGAAAGCAGTACCTCCCCGGTAGATTTTTCGAGAATACGAAAAGAATAAGGACTGGTATTCAATTCAATTCGCAACGCAGAGGAGTCCAGCGTTTCTGCCGCAGCCCAGCTCTTGGGACCCGACAATACAAAAAAAGAAGATGCAATCAGTATGGCTACGTATAAATATCCGGACCTATTATTCATCCCTCAGAATCCTTTCGATGCCATTAGATATTAGTTAATCCAGCAAGGGGGTGCTGGTGCTGTTTTTAGCATGAATCAGAATATTACGAGATCGAGTACACAGGCAAAAACTAGACCGGTTTTACATCTGTAAAACCGGTCTAGAGGTTTCGGTTGAGGCACCATAGGTGCTTAGTGTCAAAAGAGTCAAGCCCGAAAATCTAAAAGTTTTGTTTAGTTAGGCTTAACGATTGGTAAGCTAGACATCGCAACAAACCGTCTCAAGGTATAGTTTCGCGGGGCAGGCTTTTTAACGGGCTTTGGGTCACTGCTGTGTCGGCGCCGGTTCTTGCAGCCAGCCGGTGGAGATTTTGCCGGCATATGAGATGATGATTGGGAGAAGGAAATGGATATTCGCCAACTCGAGCTTTTCCTCGCAGTGATGGATTCTTCAAGTGTGACCCGGGCGGCTGAAAAGGTCCACCTGTCACCCGGTGCTATCAGTCTTCAACTCCATAACCTGGCTTCTGAACTTCGCACGGAACTGTTTGTGCGGTCAGGCAAGCGGCTGCTGCCCACGCCGGCTGCATTCCGCCTGACCGAACATGCCCGGGCCGTGATCAAGCAAATGGTCCAGTTGCAGCACGATTTCGAGAACGATCCCTCAACCGATACGCGCCCCTTCAACTTTGCCACCGGGGTTACGACCTTAATTTATCGTCTTGGCCGGCCACTTCGGTTGTTGCGGAAACAGTATCCAAAGACCGAAATTCGGGTTTCTGTCGGAGTGACTGAAGAAATTGTTCATGGTTTGCTCGACCGTCGCTTTGATCTCGGACTTATCTCTCTCCCATTTCCGGAAGAGAACATCAGGATAACCCCGCTTTTTGAAGAAGAATTGCTTTTCATACGTCCATCTACCACGCGTGTTCGCGGGGGGCACATCACGACCATCCGTCCCTCTGAGCTGGCCACCGTTCCGTTTCTGCTTTATCCCAAGCGGAGTAATATGAGATCGGTCATTGACCGCTTTTTCGATGAAATCGGTTTGACGCCGCACGTCGTGATGGAGGCTGACGATACCGAAGCCATCAAGCGCTTGGTCGAATCCGGTTTCGGGTGTTCCATACTTCCGGAACACGCGCTGCGTGGTCAAAGCAGGTTTTTCCATATCCAGCGCGTCGGGGGATACCGCCTGATGAGAAAACAGGCGCTTGCCATGGCGAAGACCGATTATCCACGTAAGCTGACGCAATCCATTGCGAGTTTCCTTCAGACTACACTGACTGAGAAATGAGCCACATGAAGGACCAACGCGTATGCAGTTGAATTTTTCCCATATTTGCCGCCTTGCCAGAACGAGCTGCGGCGCGATAGCTTTTACCCGGAGGAATACCTGATATGAGAAAGTTTCTTTTTGAAATTGTCGTGGTTTCCCTTGCTATCTTCGGCCTGGGAGCCATAGGCTGTTCGCAAACCACAGACCCCAAGGCGCCTGCCCCGGCTGCGACTCCGGCCCCATCTGCGACCGAGGAAGTGAGATATTTCCCCAGCGCCGATGTCAAAGCAGCATTCGACAAGGGGGGCACACTTGTTCCCGGAGACGGCCGCAACTACAAGGTCATCGGTGGCAAGCACGATACGCCCGGTAAAGCGGAACTTCATACCAGGGACACCGACGTTTTTTATATTGTCGACGGGACTGCAACCTTTATCACTGGCGGCAAAATTATTGACCCGAAAGTAACGGCGCCGGAAGAGGTCCGTGGGTCTGCTATTGACGGCGGCGAAGCGCACCTGCTCACCAAGGGAGACGTGATCGTAATACCTCCCGGTACGCCGCACTGGTTCAAAAGCGTTCAGGTGCCCCCGACATTCTTCTATTTTGTCGTGAAGATACGGCAAGCAGAGGACCATCCTTATCCTGCTGCTGCACCCCAGCAGTAGAAGCAATCGCGTAGCTTGATCGAAGATGCCGTGCCTGGAGTGCCGGAGGATTGCGGCCGTTTAGTTATCCTAAAGTAACGTTTTAGAATTTCGTGCTTGACTAGCTAGTGGGGAAAGCCTATTGTCCCTCAGGAAATTGGGATGCTGTCCGCAATCTCCTCGTGCAATTCCGTGGACAGTAAGGCAGTTTCAGGATGCCGTTCTTGTTCTCCCGAGAACAAGAATGTGAACCCTTTTAGCCCAATGTTGGCTTCTCGATCGGCCATGCCCTCCAGCAAAATGGCCGATCGAGATTTTTCGAAGACGATCAAACTGCGGCCTTGATTCTCAGGGATTACCCTTTTTTCCAAACGGGCGTATTCGAACAAAAAGAACAACCCCTACCGGATGCGAGCCGTAAATCGGCTTCAACGTATCTGGCACGCCATAGAAGGTGACTCGGCCTCCAATTGCAGTTGCAAGATGCGGAACCAGATCAATATCCCGGTCGTAACCAAGGGTTGATGCCTGTACGCGTCCGATAATGCTTTCCTCGAAACTCGCTGGTTCAAAGCTGTTCTTCAACAGCAATTCACTGGTGCGGTCCACATTCTCAAAACGCGCCCACACGTAATTCCTCGTACTGAATTGCAAAGTGGATTCGGCGAGATAGCCGTTCCAAACCAGGCCTGTCGGACGGCTTCGATTGCGTCCCCACAACAGCAGCGTTGCCCAGTTCCCATTTTTAATGGGGTGGTTGTAGGTTACCGACGCGGTCATGCGGTCAACATCTTCTTTAGGATGCAGGGCCTCAGGACTGGCCAGATGGGCAAACGAATATTGGCCGCTCCAATTCTGCCCGGGATTGACTGTCAGCCGGGTGGACCAGGAATTAATTTTGCCTGAGTCCAGTTTCCAGCGGTTTTCATCAGGCTCTCTGCCGTGGAAGCCGGAGACTTCCAGGCGCACGGCGCTATGGGTAATACCCAAAGTAAGAACATCATCGGCGATGTGTGTGGAATCCTGGAGGTGATGCCCAAGCGCAGCTAGTGGATTTTCAGACGCGGACGCGCGATGCGGATAGGCTGTCGGCCCCATCGCTGGATCACCCACAGGAGCAGCATAAAAAGAAAGCAGGCTCTTCTCTCCCAATCGTAGGTCATACAGCGCAGCAACTTCCATGAGGAAATTGTGGGGATGCTGTCCATCTACAATGGGTTTGCTGAAGGCGGTTTCCCCTTGCTGAAACAATTCCGGATAGTACCGCTTTGTGACCGTTGCCGGCTCAAAGCTCAACATGGCCCGCAGAGTGAGCGTACTCTTCCCGAATTTTCGCTGGGCCATGGGCATGACCCAGTTGGTGGAGAAGAATTTGTCGCCCCCGCGCTCGCCGCTTTGCTGTTGCTCACTGAGAAAAGCCACGCCGTGCAACATGAGCATCCAATTGCCTTTCATACTCATAAGCATCGATGTTGGCGTTGAATTGGGCTGGGCATCGCTCCCGGAAGACGAATGACTTTCAATTTCTTCGATGAACGTGGTGGGTGTTTCACCCATATTCATTTCCATGGTTTTGCCATGCTTCATGTGTTCCATGTCCATATCGGGCATTGCAGGATGCTGTTGCGATGGGGTCTGGGTTTGCATGTCGCCATGCGTCTCCTGCGCACGCAGCGTTGCGTAAAAGGCCAATAAAAGCAGGCCGAGCGAAAACTTTCTCGAAATAAAATGCATGAGTCCCTTGAAAAACTCGATCGCCGAAAGCGAAAACATCAGATCGTTTACACGCACACGTAGAGTGCGAGCGATTCAGCAGAGTTTTTCGGGGTCAAATTCTTAGGACGGTAAAGCTTGAGGCAGGCCTCGTCAGTAGAGGCAAAGGTATAGATTCCGAAAATTGTGCGGAGTCGGTCGCAGCTTCGTCGGTCTTTTCCAGGGAAGCAGCAAGCACGGGGTTCGGAGTTGAAACGAAGCTTTTGCCCGCCTTTGACACAGAAATGCAGGTAGTTGCGCAGCCGGTGCCTACGTCCAGGTGACAGGATGATGTGGTGTTTGCGCAGTGCACATCTGCGTGCTCATGCATCGCATGGTTGGCATGCATGTGGCCCGCCGGATGATGGTGCTCATGGGATGCAGCGGTTTTGGCATGGCTCATGTCTGTCTGCATGATTTGGCAGCGCATGTCGCAAATTGCCGCAAAAGCAAACGCCTGTGAAAGCGACAGGATCACAATCAGCGAAATCGTCTTGCGGACCATCTCAACTATGCTATCTCGCGTCTGTCGAAATACGCAAATCAGGGCGTGCAGGATGTATGAAAATAAATCCTTTCCTCATCACATCCTCCCCTGGTTTGCTGGACTGCATCACTGGTTTAAACGAATGCGGTCTTACCGTCTGGCGACAATAAGACCGCATCCTTTTTGGGCTATTGGTCCGCACACCAATGGCCTCAAAGTCTCAAAGCCTTCCTGCACATCAACCACAGGATGAGTCAAAGCCCAGGATTTCGGAAGTAGCCGAACGGTTACAAGATGTTAAGAAATGGCGAAACTCTTTTGTTTCTTTAATATAAGCAGGGATGTTAAGTCACCGTAGGAGACGGTACCCTCAATGGTTAATTGAGTAAAAAGGGGGTAGGCATCTAAAAGCCGACCCCCTTAAATCCCTGGAGAAGGATTTGATAATCCCCAACTAGTGCACGTTCGTCAACGTAATCAGTGGAGGATGTTTTTAGGAAAACTCAACGTGGCCCGCATTTGTGGTTTTTGACTATTTCTGCGTTGAGAATTTGTACACCGTGCGCGAATTGTAGGCTTGGCCCGGTCTCAGAATTGTTGTGGGAAAATTCGGGTGATTGGGTGAATCCGGAAAATGCTGCGTCTCAAGGCAAAAGCCGTAGCGTTGCTGATAAACGTAGCCCTGTTTTCTCTTGATGGTCCCGTCTAGAAAATTAGCAGAATAGAGGTGAACTCCGGGTTCAGTGGTGTAGGCTTCGAGCGCTCGTCCACTGGTTGGTTCATAAACCCGCGCCGCAAATTTAAAATCGTCGCTTTTTCCATTGATCACGAAGTTGTGGTCGTAACCGCGTGCCAACACCAGTTGCTCGTAATTCTCGTGGATCCGCGCGCCAATCGTCGTGGGCTTGCTGAAATCCATAGGTGTTCCTTGAACAGAACAAAGTTCACCTGTAGGAACCATGGTCTTATTAATCGGGGTGAAGCGGTCGGCGTTAAGCGTGAGTTCGTGTTCCAGCACGTCTCGTTTTCCGTCTCCGGCGAGGTTGAAATAGGTGTGCTGCGTAAAATTCAGGGGAGTAGCTTTGTCCGTCGTGGCCTCATAGTCGAAGATAAGTTCATTCCGGTCTGTGAGCGTGTAAGTGACCTTTGCGCTCAAGTTGCCGGGATATCCTTCTTCTCCGTCTTTGCTTAAATATAAGAAGATAACGCCCGCTTCATGTAGGTCTTGAAATGGCTCAGCCTGCCAAAGAGCTTTGCTGAACCCCTTGATGCCGCCATGCGAGGCATTCGGTCCGTTGTTGATGGCCAGGGAGTACTCAATCCCGTCGAGAGTGAATTTGCCATTGGCAATACGGTTGGCATAACGTCCAATGATTGCGCCGAACCAGGGACCGTTGATGAAATATTCTTCCAGGCTATCGAAGCCGAGAACAACGTTATCGGGCTTTCCATTTTTGTCGGGCACCAGCAGGGAAGTGATGACGCCGCCATAATTGCTCGCACGCACCTCCACGCCCTGTGAATTCGTTATTGTGTAGAGATCAACCGGCAGTCCGTCAAGGGTGGTTCCAAAAGCTTGCTTCTCGATCACCTGGGATATTCCTTGTGAAAATCGTGTCTGCGCAAAGACCTAATATAGTAAAGATAAGCAGCGCCGTGATCAATTCCGAGATGATTTTCGCACTGCGAAAAATGACGTGCGACTCCTATCTCTACTAGTCGACGAGAGGGTATGCCTTTATTATGTACGGATGCCAACCACCCCGCATGATATCTTTTCTTGCGTTTCAAATCGTGAATCAAATCGCAAATCCAAATTAGAATCCAAATTAAAGACGAAAAACATAATCCAATGGCTGACCATAGCCGTGTGTCTGCTCTCGGCGATCTTCGCCCAGTGTCAGAGCACGTCCGTAAGAGAGCGGCTCTTGATGGATTCCGGATGGCGATTTCATCTGGGTCACGCCAGCGATCCCAAATTGGATTTCGATTTTGGGGCTGGGTCCGACCTCACCAAAGCAGGCCGCGCTCGCGGTGCAGCGGCGCCTAAATTTGACGACAGCGCCTGGCGCACCGTTGATTTGCCACATGATTGGGTGGTGGAGCTGCCCTTCGATCAGAATTCCGATAAAAATCACGGCTTCAAACCGGTGGGCCGCGCGTTTCCGGAAAACAGCATTGGCTGGTATCGCCGGGCGTTTGACGTTCCCAAAACGGACGAAGGCCGCCGGCTGTGGCTTGAGTTTGATGGTGTGTTTCGCGATTGCCGCGTATGGATCAACGGCCATCTCTTGGGCACCAACACCAGCGGATACACCAGCTTCTGGTACGACGTTACAGATTACCTCAACTATGGAGGCAGCAACGTCGTTTCCGTGCGGGTTGATGCCACCCAGTTCGAAGGATGGTTTTATGAAGGCGCCGGAATCTATCGTCACGTGTGGCTGGTGAAAACCAGTCCGGTGCACGTTGCCCATTGGGGCACATTCGTCACCTCGGAAGTGAAAGAGGGCCAGGCCGCCGTGACGGCGCGGACCCGCGTAGTCAACGAAAGCGGGAAAGACACAGTTTGCACCGTGCTCTCAACCATCCAGGATGAAAACGGCAAAGTGGTAGCGAGCGGCGAACCGTCTGAAATTACTCTCCGCGCTGGAGAAGAACGCGAGTCGGCGCAACAGATCGTAGTTCACGATCCTAAGCTGTGGTCACTCGAGGAGCCCCACCTTTATCGTCTGCTGACGACTGTCAAGCAAAACAATGACGAAGTAGATAAGTATGAAACCTCATTCGGCATTCGCACCATCAGCTTCGATCCCGACAAAGGATTCTTCCTGAATGGCAAGCACGTAGAAATCAAGGGCACCAGCAATCATCAGGACCACGCCGGGCTGGGTTCAGCGTTACCTAATCGAGTGCAGTATTTCCGCATTGAAAAGCTGAAAGAAATGGGGGGCAACGCCTATCGCAGCTCGCATAACGATCCCACACCAGAATTGCTCGAGGCCTGCGACCGCTTGGGGATGCTCGTATTGGATGAGCATCGCTTGATGGGCAGCAGCCCCGAAATTCTGGATGAATTGCGGCGGTTAATCTTGCGCGACCGCAATCATCCCAGTGTTTTCATGTGGTCGCTCGGCAATGAGGAGGGAGGAATTCAGGGTACAGATGTGGGCGCCCGCATCGCCCGCACTATGAAGAATGTAGTAAAAGACCTCGACCCCACTCGCCCCGTGACCGTGGCCATGAACGGCGCTTGGGGCAAAGGGTTCTCGTCAGTAGTTGACGTTCAGGGATGCAACTACAAACATGCCGGCGACTACGATGCCTTCCACAAGACTTTTCCCGACCAGCCTATCATCGGCACCGAAGAAGCCAGCACACTCAGCACGCGCGGCATCTATGCCAATGACAAAACCGCAGGCTACATGAGTGCTTATGACTTGAATGCCCCGCGCTGGGGTGCAACCGCCGAGGACTGGTGGACCTTCTATTCAGCGCGGCCCTTTATCGAGGGAGCATTCGTCTGGACAGGCTTCGATTATCGCGGCGAGCCCACTCCGTACGCGTGGCCATGTATCAGCTCCCATTTTGGGATTCTCGACACATGCGGATTCCCCAAAGACGATTTTTATTACTATCAGGCCTGGTGGACCGAGAAGCCGACTCTGCACATCTTGCCGCACTGGAACTGGAGCGGAAAAGAAGGCCAGGAAATCGAAGTCTGGTGCCAAAGCAACTGCGAGCAGATAGAGTTGTTTCTCAACGGCAAAAGCCTCGGGAAGCAGACCATGACCCCGAACTCTCACCTGGTATGGAAAGTAAAGTATTCCCCCGGCACCTTATTAGCTAAATGTTTCAAGAACGGCAAGCAGACGATCACCGAAAAAGTAGAAACCACCGGCGAGCCCGCTGCCATCAAGCTCACGCCTGACCGTAGCACGATTGATGCCGATGGTGAAGATGTCTCCATGGTGACGGTTTCAATCGTTGACGCAAAAGGCCGCTTGGTTCCAGTAGCTGATAACGAGGTCAGCTTTGAAGTTAGCCCCAATGCCCGCATCCTGGGAGTAGGGAATGGAAACCCCAGCAGCCACGAACCCGACAAGGCCTCCCAACGCAAGGCCTTCAATGGCCTCGCTCAGATCATCGTGCAATCCACCAGGCAAGCCGGAGCTATCACTTTGCGGGCCACTGCGCCGTCGTTAGAGCCGGCAGAAGCGACAATTGAATCCAAAACGGCTACGCCGCGTCCCTCGGTTCCGTGATGAGAATTCCTCGAGACACAAAAACGCACCCTATCCTTAAATTAATTAAGGATAGGGTCTTCACAAGCTCCATCCAATCAATCCCGCCGCAAGTACCAGCCAGGCGGAGTTGATCCGAAAACGAAACAGTAGAGCGGCGCTCACCAAAGCAATAATAATAGTAGTGACATCCACGATGGCAGCTCTGCCAAGTTGCCACGCGACTACACCCATCAGTGCGAGAGAGCCCACGATGACGCCATCAAGAAATCGAGAGGCCACTGGCGACTTGCGAATACGCGAGATCAACGGTCCGCTGGCGGCAACAAAAAAGAAAGCCGGAAGAAAGATGGCAAGCGTAGCTACGATGGCCCCGGGAACTCCACCCACCAGATAGCCGATGAAGGTCGCGGTAGTGAAGACTGGACCGGGTGTAACCTGGCCAACGGCCACCGAATCCAGCAACTGTTTTTCCGTCAACCAGTGGAGCCGGTCTACGAAGTCAGAGCGCAGAAACGCCAGCAGCACATAGCCACTGCCGAATAATACTGAACCTATCTTGGCAAAGGTAAGAAACAGCCGCAACAAACTAAAGGGCAGGGCATTGTTGGGCAGCGCCAAATTCATTCCCAGGGATGCAAGCGGAAAACTAAATGAAAAAACCGAAGCGCTGCGGCCAAGATTCCGCCAAAGCGGGATGGTGGCAGCAATCCCCGCGAGCAAAAGTATGAGCAGTTCATGAGCATGAAAAATGTAAGCCGCAGCGGAAAGCGCGCCAATAATTCCGAGCCAAGTGTTTTTGACGGCAGGCTTTGCCAGGTTCCAGAAGGCTTGCGCGACCACAGCAATCACGACCGGTTTCACGGCATAGAGAATGCCGCCGACCCGCGGCATGGAACCAAAGCGAACATACGCTGCAGCAATGAAGCCTACAAGCAGCGCAGCGGGAATGATAAAGCAGCAACCTGCAACCAGGAACCCTCGCCATCCTCGCTTGGCGAGACCGATGTGTATCGCCATTTCAGTCGAGCTGGGACCAGGGATAAGATTGGCCGCGCCCAAACGATCGAGAAATTCCTGCTGCGTGAGCCAGCCACGGCGGCGAACGAACTCCTCTTCCATCATCGCGATATGTGCTGCCGGCCCGCCGAATGCGGTTGTTCCGAGCTTCAGAAAAACCAGTGCCAGCTCGCCCAAGGATGGCTGTTGGGCTGTGGCAATACTGGAGCCGGGATTCGTCGTCGTTCCTGTGTGGCTCATGCAGTAGTCATGCGTATTTGACCAGGGTCATAAAGCCGAAATCCATGTGAAGTTGCTGGTGGCAGTGTAGCAGCGAGTTCCCAGGATTATTCGCAGTGAAATCTACCTCAACCGTTTTGTATGGGTCTACCATGACAACGTCTTTGAAGATCCCATTGGTTGCCTTGCCGGCAATGTTGGTTAGCTCGACGCTGTGACGATGCAGGTGCAGCGGATGCGCATCGTCGCTTTCGTTGCGAAAGACCATGCGATAGCGTTTCCCATTTTGGACCATCAGTGGATCTGTGTTGGGATAAGACTTGCCGTTGATGATCCAGCGGTTAAAGCCGCCGTGTCCGCCGGGGATTTTGCGGATCGCCAAATCGAATTGGCCGTCGGGAGGCGCGGTAATGCCGATATTGTTGAGTTTGCGGTCAAAGATCGTGTAATCCCACGGAGTTTGTTTCTGTGGTATCCACTGCGGTTTGCCTTTGTGTCCAGCGTATTCAACCACGATGCCGAAACCATGCTTGCGGTCATCGTCATCCATTGAACCCATAATCCATACGCCCGGAGAATCCATAGTCACGATGGCATCAATACGCTCTGCCGGCCCCACTTGCAGCGTCTTGACAGTTTGCGGCGAGGGTACAGGATTACCATCGAGTGCAACCAATTCAAACGAATGCGAAGCCAGAGCCACATTCACCGTCTCGGTTGCGCTGGCATTCAACAAGTGAAACAGCACGCGCTCTCCCTCATGTACGCGCACCGGCTCACCGTGACCCAGTGCTTTGTCATTGAAAGAAAAAGAACGATATCCGATCTCAAGACCATTGTTGGGTGGCGGAGGCGCGCCGCCGATATCCTCCCCCATGGCCGTGAAGTAAGGCTCCCACTGATGCATTGCCAGGAAGACTTCGCGGTCATACCGGCCCGGATCGTTCTTCGGCTCGATATAGACAAAACCAAACTGGCCGCTGTACAGGCTGCGATGAAGGTTCTTTCCTGCGAATGCGTGGCTGTGGTACCAGCGGCTGCCCGCAGGCCCGGGCGTGAAACTGTATCGGCGATGCCCTTGTGCCGAAACTTCAGCGGTGCCCTCTTCCGCTGATCCGTCCGCTGCAACGGAGATCGTTTGCCCATGCCAGTGCACAAGCTCGCTGTGGTCAGTATGGTTGTATACGTCCACTACAACCGGTACACCTTCTTTCATCCGCAAAACCGGACCGGGCACTTGGCCGTTGTAGCCGATGGTGTGCAGTATCTTTTTGGGAGCGATTTCAAAGGAAACCGGCGCGATCTTGAGTGTGATGTCGGCCTTCTCAGGTGTGGCCCCTGGCTTCCCAAGGTCGAAATAGGGCAGGGCAGAGCTTGCGCTTAATCCGCAAGCAGCTAGAGTAGCAGTGCTGAGAAAGTTTCGGCGACTGACAGAGTAATCATCCCAACCCGGCTTCATACAGGCTCACAGGACAATATATCTCATCGAGACCTGCCGTCTTCTATATATGAAGAGATGAGCATATAGAAGATATGAACCCGCAACTGTTATCTCGAGCGTGTTTCAAAAATAGGTTTGTGTCAGGGCACGGATTTAGATGTTGCGGAAAAACTCAATTTCAGTTCGATCTTTCGGAGGGGCACAGCTTTAGCTGTGCCGTTAAGCTACTGAAAAACAACTCCGCTCTGCCGAAGGCATGCGCGCATCCCGCAAAGCGGGAGGAGCGCCGGAAAGAAAAGAGAGGGTACAGCAACATTGAAAATGCTTTAAAAGAGAAATCAACTCTTCATCAGAATGCCTACGATGGCCGCAGACATCAAATTCGCCATCGTTCCCGCCAGCATGGCGCGAAAGCCGAGTTTCGCCAGTTGCTCCCGTTTGTTGGGGGCAAGCGCTCCGATGCCGCCGATCTGAATTCCGATTGAGCTGAAGTTGGCAAACCCGCACAGCGCAAAGGTCGCGATGGTGAACGACCGCGGATCAAGCGTGGCTTTTTGTGCCCCCAGCAGGGTATAGGCGTAGAGCTCATTGATCACCATGCGCGTGCCCAGCAGATTTCCCACTGCTCCGCAGTCTTTCCAGGGTATCCCGATCAGCCAAGCCACGGGCGCGAAGATAAACCCCAGCACCTTCTGAATGCTCTCCGGAAAATAACTGAAGTGGTTGTGAATTCCGCCCATGACCCCGTTCAGCAGCGCGATGAGCGCGATAAAAGAGATCAGCATGATGGCGACATTGAAGGCCAACTGTCCACCGTCAATCGTGCCGCGGGCAATCGCCGCCAGCAGGTTAGAGTCTTTATGCAACTCGTCTTTAGCGATCTGGACCGTTCCTGCGGTCTTGGGCTGTTCCGTCTCCGGCACCAGCATCTTCGAAACCAGAATCGTCCCCGGAGCGGTCATGATCACCGCCGCCAGCAGGTGCCGCGCTTCAATCCCATACAAGATGTAGGCCGCCATGATTCCGCCCGAGACATGGGCCATTCCGGCGGTCATGATGGTCATCAACTCCGACTTGGTGCACTCCGGCAGCAGCGGACGAATCGTCAGCGGCGCCTCCGTCTGTCCCATGAAGATTGAAGCGGCCACATCCAGCGACTCCGCCCCGCTTACTCCCATGAACCAGGTCATCGCCCTCGCCATCACCCGGATGATCAACTGCATGATGCCAAAGTAGTAGAGCACCGCGAAAAACGCCGATATAAAGATGATGGTCGGCAACACCTGGAAGGCAAAAAAGAACCCCATGGAAGACTGCTTCACGCCCAGTTCGCCGAAGACAAATTTCGAGCCTTCAAACGAATAAGAAAGCAGCGTATTTACCTTGGCGCCTGCCCAGCCCATGATTGCCTGGCCGAACGTCCAGCGGATCACAAGCACGGCAAAAAGAAACTGTAGAGTCACGCCCCACAGTACGGTCTTGAGACGGATCGCGCGCCGGTTGGTGGAAAAAACATACGCCAGCGTCAATAGAACAATGATGCCTAACAAGCCAGAAAATCGCGCCATTGAGCTCCCTCATTGTGCAACCTAGCCCCTTCAAAACAAAGCTTCTTCAAGTTTTGATCGGGAAATCCCGTCTATTGTATCTGCCCAAGTCAATAGGCTGTGGAAAAACCGCTCAGGCAAGGAAGAATCCAGAGGAAACTGTTTGGGGCGAGAAGAACATGGATGAGCGCGAGACTGGTGTGGCACAGCCGTCCCCGGCTGCGTTGTAAAGTCTGGGCTGCTAGGCGAAATCCCAAACGCCGCGAGAGGTCCTGCTCACACTAAAACCCCAATAAAAACTCTGTGTCTCTGTGCTTCTGTGGTTAGAACCCTTTTTCCACAGGAAACCCCACTTTTCCACAAAGATAAAGTCGCTTTTAAGGCTTGAATCTCTTGTGCCAGGCTCTTATCCTTGGGTTGTACTCACCGGGCCAGGCGAAGATTAATCTTATTAATCTTATAGATTTTTTAACGAGCTATTAATCTTGGTTTTGTAAGATCATGAGACGAATGCAGTTCGCAGGCATTCCTATAAAAACAAAATAACAATTAATTCTTTTAGGAGGGGAGAGCTATGCAAAAACAGGCTAGGCTAAATATTTTTAGCGGTTGTTTATCTTCTGCGCGCCAGATCTTGCTGGCCCAGATCTTGCTGGCAATGACATGTACATTCATCATGGTTGGCTTCGCTGCCGCCCAGTCCACCACTGATGGGGCCATTGACGGCACTGTGACCGACACCGCCGGGGCCCTGGTTTCAGGGGCGAAGGTGGTGGTTCACAATGATGCGACGAACGCTGAAAAAAATGGAACCAGTGATAGCTCGGGCTATTTCCGTGTCATTCACCTGCAATCGGGTATTTATACCGTAACTATCGATAAGCAGGGTTTCGCCGCCTTCAAGGCGACACAGGTCGTGGTCCAGGTAGGCAGCGTTACTACAGTCCCTGTTCATCTGGCTGTGGCCGGTACGGTGACGACCGTTGAGGTTACATCCGAGACGCCGCAAATCAACTACAACACACCCGAGCTTGCACCCACACTGAACCAAACCGAAATTTCTAACCTGCCCATCAACGGTGGCAGGTGGTCCAGCTTTACACTTTTGACTCCCACCGCGGTCAGCGACTCCAATGGTTTTGGCCTCGTCAGCTTCCGCGGCATCAGCACTCTCCTCAACAACAACACAATTGATGGCGGAGACAATAATCAGGCGTTCTTCTCCGAAGAGCGCGGCCGCACACGCATTGCTTATTCCACGCCAAAAGCGGCGGTTGAAGAGTTCCAGGTGAACACCTCAAATTATTCCGCCGAGTATGGCCGCTCTGCCGGGGGTGTGATCAACACTGTCACCAAGAGCGGTGGAAATGACTTCCATGGTGAAGCGTATTTCTATGATCGCGATAACGGCTGGGCTGCAGCCAATGCTTTCACAAAAGTCTCCACTCCGGACCCTGTAACCGGTATCTTCACCTCCCACAACATTAAGCCCAAGGATTGGCGCAAGATGGCGGGCTTCGGAGTGGGCGGGCCAATCATAAAGGACAAGCTGTTCTTCTTTCTGGCCTTTGACTATCAGATTCATAACTTTCCTGGTACTGCAGTAACCAGCAATCCCAATGCCTTTTTTGCAGCACCATCGGCAGCTACTCTCACTACGCTGGGAACGCGTCTGGGAGTAACCCCAGCGCAGGCAGCAACCATTTACAACAATGACCTCATCGGATTGTCCACGATGTTGGGACCAGTTCCGCGCACCGGGGAGCAGAACATTTTCTTCCCCAAGATTGACTGGCAGATCACACCCAAGCACCACGCCTCGTTTTCTGTGAATCGCATGCGCTGGGCATCGCCCGCTGGCGTTCAGACCCAGGCTACCAATACAAACGGAAAAGCCAGCTTCGGGAATGACTTTGTAAAAGAAACTTGGGGGGTCGCCAAACTTGACAGCACCCTCACATCGAATATTGTGAACGAACTTCGTTATCAGTACGGCCGCGACTTCGAGTTCGAATTTACCCAGAGTCCTTCCCCTTACGAGGTGGCGACACTGGTCAACACAACCACGCCCGTCCCCTACAACAATCCGCTGGGTTTGCCACCCTCAGTTTCTATCACCAACGGCTTCACCTTTGGCGTACCCACGTTCCTGCAGCGTCCCGCGTTCCCTGATGAGACCCGTAACCAGATCGCCGATACGGTGAACTGGACCCACGGCAACCACAACATCAAATTTGGCATGGACTTCGGCCATGTGCATGACCACTCGAAAAACCTCCGTACCCAGTTCGGTAGCTTCAGCTACAGCAGCTTGTTGAACTATTTCTCCGATCTCAATAAGCAGAATACGTGTGGATCGCTTGCTGTGCCACGGCCTTGCTACTCGAGCTTCTCTCAGGCATTTGGGCCCCTGGGTTTCGAGTTCAATACCAACGACTATGCATTTTTCGCGCAGGATGACTGGAAGGTGCTGCCTCGCCTCAGCCTCTCTTTGGGCTTGCGCTATGAATACGAGCAGTTCCCCAGCCCGTTCAGCAATTTGGTGAACCCGCTGGCTCCCCTGACCGGCCACATGCCCAGCGACAAGAACAATATTGGTCCGCGTATCGGCTTCGCCTATGACATCTTTGGCGACGGAAAGACTGTTCTGCGTGGCGGTTATGGCATCTACTACGGACGCGTCATTAACTCCACCATCTACAACGCTCTGACAGCAACCGGCATGCCGGGTGGCCAGCCATTCTTTTCATTAAGTCCTACCTCAGCCGTATCTGGGCCTTGTACCCTTCCTTTTCCACAAATCCTGGGAGCACAACCCACTTGCCCCGGTGCAAAGCCGAGCATCGCCTTTTTCGCTAAGAACCTCCAAAACCCCCAGATTCATCAGACGGATTTGACGCTGGAACATGAATTGGGATGGGGCACTGTTCTCTCTGTCAGCTACCTCGGCAGTATGGGACGCAGCCTGCCAGGCTTTACAGACCTCAATGTCTGTACCAGCCAGGATCTAACTGGGGCGACAGGCTGTACGAATCCTGTCGGAACCGTTACATACAAGATCTTGAACGGTGGTCCTATCAAGACTCCCACCATCACCGAGCCGCTGTTCACCCAGCGTAAAGACCCTAATTTTGGCAATGTGACCACCATCTTTAGCGGCATTAATAGCAGCTATAACGCTTTGGTCACCCAAGTCAACCATCGCATGAGCCATCACGTGCAGTTTTCAGTGAGCTACACCTGGTCGCATGCAATAGACTTTAACCAGAACCAGAGCACATTCTCCGATACCAATGACTTACTGGTTCCCAACAACATTCGCTTGGAAAAAGGCAACTCCATCTATGACGTACGCCACCGCTTCGTGGCCCACGCTGTCATGACCTCACCCTGGAAGGTGGGTGGCTGGTTGGGAATTCTGGCCAATGACTGGGAGTTCGACCCTATTTATCAGATCCAAAATGGATTGCCTTACTCGCTTACCTCTGCTGGCTCGGCTCCGGGCGGCCTTAACAGTGGCTTGAACGGCTCCGGCGGCGACACACGGATTGACGTCGTTGGTCGCAACACCTTCCGCCGGCCCACGACCTGGGTGTCTGATATACGCTTTGCCAAGCACTTCAAAGTCCAGGAAAAATATGAGCTGGAGTTGAGTGGCGACTTTTTCAACATCGCCAATAAGCAGAACGTAACCGGCGTGAATAGCACCGGATATATCGCCACGACAGGCACGGTCCAGACCCCAACGGGCCCATTCACCTGCAGCGCTGCTGCTCCTTGCCTCAATTTCAACGTGGATACCCCAGCCAACAACTTCGCACCGTTGTTTGGAACCATAACCAGCACCAACAGCAACTTCATATATACTCCCAGGCAGATCCAGGTCGGCATTCGCGTCAAGTTCTAACTGCCTGAAAGCTTAAGAAAAAACGCGGCAGCTTCGGCTGCCGCGTTTTTCTTTCTCACTGCATAAAAAACGTCCGCTTCTGCAAAATGTCATTCTGAGCGCAAGCGAAGAATCTGAGGAGAATGTGCAGTCTACCGTTACTGGTGACGCTTTTATGATTGCTTTGGGATCGGGTTGTTCGGTCATGTGTCCTTTGTGGTTAACGATTTTCAGATAATCAGATCTTATCCGCGCAATCCGTGGAATCCGCGGTAGGTTTTTATCTTCTGCGGTTGCCTCATTTTAAGAAAGTGGTATCACTGTGATATCAAAACCGTACCCCCATGCACATTTTAGGTCATCATTATCCTTGAGGAATGGCCAAGCCCATTTCTCGAAGTGAGGCCCACCCTGGAGACTTACTTAGAAGAAAGCTCTTAGGGGTGAGCGCGAAGTGAGCGCCGAGTTGCGCGAGCGCAGCGCGAGGGCAAAGCGGTTCACCGCGGAGCCCTTATGAGAAAGCCGAGCGCGAAGCCAGCGCCAAGTGCGCGGAGAGTAGCGCGAGGGCGAGCGGTTTACCGCAGGGCCCTTAGGGTGATTCCATAATTGCTGTATCTGCACCGTAGAAGAGTGGGCCTTTAGGCCCACGTTGAAACGCCAACCTGAGTGGGCTTTAGCCCCGGTGCCGGGCGGGTGCAGCAGTTTTGAAATTGCTCGAGACGAAAGCTCTTTGAAAACCTGATTGCTGGATACTTATCCTGACCCCAGCAAGTACCTCCACGCGACACCGGTTTTGTCCAGTGTTTACAAGGGTCCCGACTAGTTTTTGCTGCTCTCAACCACTTGCTAGCAAGTACCGTCGGCCCAAACTACGTGCCCATATGCTGTGGGCTCGGTTTTCTGGGCTGTGGAATGAGCAGGGACTTTCTGAGTACTGGGTACGACGCCTCACTATTCAGCAAGTATCCCCACCCGTCACCAGTTTTACCCAGTGTTTATGCGGGTTCCGGCTAGTTTTACTGCTCTCAACCACTAGCTAGCAAGTACCCGGGCCCCCTTTTATGCCGCCTTTTCTGAGAACTGAGAACCGTGAACTGGGAACTGCTTTTCAGAACTCAGAACCGGGAACTGAGAACTGCGTTCCAGACCACTACTTGGACACTACGCTGAATGGCCCGTATATAGTTGATTTTGTACGAGTTAGCGCTGCACCGACTACTTAAGTAGTGGGGGGGCTCTCTGCGATTGTTTGCGGCGGCGTCTACCGTGTCTTTTCTGAGAACTGAGAACCGGGAATTGAGAACTGCCTTTCAAACTCCGCAAACGCCGTTTCTAGCTCCCGCTCTGCGCGTGCCTTCTCACTTTCCGGCAAAAAGCTGTAGGCCAGGCTTGCCCGCGCCATCTTTTTCAGATCTTTGTATCCCAGGTCATAGGTCTCAGCCGCACGTTGGTATTCCTGGGTCATGCTGGAGCGGGAAACACCCTCGTCATCCGTCGCCAGGGCAACCGGCACTCCAAAGCGCATATACACCGGCAGCGGATGCCGCGCTCCACTCACGCCCAGGATGACGTCATTACTGGTCAGGCAAATTTCTACTAGAATTTTCCGTTTAGCCATCTCGCGCAGCAGCCCGGTCGGATCAGCCTCGTGCATCATGTCCACTCCATGCCCGATGCGCTCGGCATGGCCGCGCTCCACCGAGGCGCGGATGTGGAACATTTCTTCCGGCGCCACCAGTTGGGTCGTCACCTCGCCGGCGTGCAAAGTGATATGGACTTTGGGATACAGCTTGTGCAGAAAATCCAGCATGTCCATGTGCAGGCTGAAGTCATGTGTAGGGACGTACCAGTCTTCTGCCATGACGAGGTTCAGTCCAACCACCCGCGGATCCTGCGAGGCCATCTCAAACCCAGCAAGTATCTGAGCAAATACCTGCTCTTTGGCCAGCCCCCGCGCCACCTGATACAGATAGCGCGTCTCGACCTTGCAGCCCGCATCTGCTTGTGGTTCGCCGCAATGCAACTCTGATTGCTCCTTGGCTTCAATGTTATCCAGCCCCTTGCGCGCGTTGGCCACAACATCAGTCAGCCCGCCCGACAAGAGCTGATCTCGCATCTTGGCAAGATCGTCATTCCAGCCCAGGCGTGCCCCCAGCCGCGCGGCCTCTCCTCCATCAGGATTGAACATGACCTCCAGATATTGCAGGTGCTCGTTCGCAGCCCGCGACCGGACCTCCGTCAACATCTCGGCGGTATGGTTTGTTGTGGCGGCTCCGAACTTGCCGAAGGTAGCAAAGAAATGGTCGTGACCGGATTCGAGCCCCGGCCGCCATCCCCGCATGGAAAAAGTCCCGAGAAGTTGGGTATAGAGCCCAACATCCTGGTAAGCCGTAGCCGCCGGAACCCTGCCTTTCTCGGCATCACACGGCGGCGGCACGATGGATGAGCTAGTGCGATCAACACACAAGCCATCCTGTACCGCCCAGCGCACAAAGCTCTCGGCATAAACCGCACCTGATAGATGATTGTGCAGGTCTCCACCTTTTGGCATCCGCTGCAAGAAATCCTGCAGCAAAGAGGGCTGATGCCGCACAGAATCAAAATACTTCGCTGTTTTCTCTTCTGGAGTGGCCGCACGCTGGGCCAGGGCTGGCCTGAAAGTCAAAAACAGGAGTGTGATGAGAAAATAAACGTTCTTACGTAGCACGGCAGACCTCGATTGGAGTAGAGCGGCAATATAACATTTAGAATGCCAATTTACAAAAACTCCAGCGAGCCTGCATCGACAGAGAAACAGATAAGTGAGAGACATGGCTAATGTGAAAAGAGCGGCGGTACTCGTGGTGATTTCGGGTATGTTTGTACAGGCATTTGCCGGGACGTGCAAGAACGACCCCCGTGTTACTCAGGCGTGCATTACCGTGCACGGAAGGCTTGGGTTCTACAATGGCACCCCCTCCACGCGGATGTGGGCGATCGGAACGCATCATATGTTCAGCGTCCCCACCGAAAAAGAGGAGATGCCAGAGTACCTGCGCAAACTTGTGCCGACGTTTGATGATGAGTTGTACGGCGATTTTCTGGTTTGTCCGTATAAGAAGCGCCTGCCGGAACATATGCAGCCCGTATGCGTTGAGTCTGGAAAAAATCTGGTCCATAAACTCCGGATCCCGCGCACTCAGTAACTAAAACGCAGGAATGCAGATTCCTTACGGCTCGAGCAGTTCGGAATGACAACTGTGAAAGAGAATGGAAAACAAACATGACAGCTATCCCGCAACGTAGTGACGTACCGGCAGACCAATTCCTCCAAGCCGAAGAGGCGGCAAAATTCATTCTCAGCCGGACCTCACTACGCCCTACAGTGGCCGTAGTGCTCGGTTCCGGACTGGGCGCCTTCGCCGACGAAATGACCGAAGCTGTCAAAATCAGCTTTGGCGATATCCCTCATTTCTCGCGCTCCACCGCCGTCGGCCACGCCGGTCAGCTTGTCCTCGGCAAGATCGGCAAGTGGCCGGTCGCCACCATGCAGGGAAGGGTGCATCTTTATGAAGGGAACTCGGCACAGAAGGCCGCCTTCCCCATACGCGTTCTCGGACGGTTAGGCGTGCGCGCGGCCATCCTCACCAACGCCGCCGGAGGAATTAATCTGCAGTACGGCCAGGGGCGGCTGGTCGTGATCCGCGACCATATCAATCTTCTAGGGCAGAATCCTCTGGTGGGTCCTGAGGATGAACGCTTCGGTCCTCGGTTTATTGACATGACCGAGGCATATTCGAAAGCCTATCGAAAGATCGCAGTGGATGCCGCCCGGCAACTCGGCTTCGAGATGCCGGAAGGTGTATACGCTGCCTTGTTGGGGCCAAGCTATGAGACTCCTGCTGAAATCCACTATCTGCGGGCAATTGGCGCCGACTTGGTGGGCATGTCCACTGTTCCTGAGGCGATTGTTGCCCGCCAGATGAAAATCAAGGTGCTTGCCATCTCTTGCGTCACCAACATGGCTGCGGGCGTTCTTGATGCTCCACTCAATCACCAGGAAGTACTTGAGACAGGACGGCGCGTGGCTGGGCAATTTAAAACGCTGCTTCAGGCAGTGATACCTCAGATCGCACAGGATGTGGCACAGCTGGATAATCCGCGCTGAGAATTTATGTTACTCTCCGATTACGCGATGGATGAGCGGCCTGGCTTTTTTCGGAGGAGCATCCTCAATCTTGTAGCTCTCTTCAATGAGAGGCTGCGCGCTCTCCAGACGCGCTGTCGAGTTGTAATAAATAGTGCAGAGCGGCTCATCGGCTGCGACCTGGTCGCCCACCTTTTTGTGAAGGATCATTCCCACCGCAGGATCAACTGAATCTTCTTTGCGTTCGCGGCCACCACCCAGAAGCACGCTGGCTGTTCCCAATTGTTCGCAAAGCATGGAAGTGACAAAGCCGGAAGCCGGACTCAGTATCTCGATCTGGTGCTCCGCCTGTGGCAGCAGCGTCGGGTCGTCAATCGCCGCGACATTGCCCCCTTGCAGTCCAACGATCTCGCGGAACTTTTCGTGCGCCAGGCCGGTAGAGATCATCTCTGCTGCAAGATTCTTTCCTTCATCCAGGGTTGCAACCCGTTTGGCAAGCAGAAACATTCGCGACGAAAGCAATAAACATAATTCACGAAGGTCGGCCGGTCCACCGCCATCCATGATTTCCAGGCACTCTACAACTTCCAGGGAATTGCCTATGGCTTGTCCGAGGGGCTGGTCCATGTCGGTAATTAAAGCAACGATTTTCTTCCCCAAACGTTCCCCGGTTTCGACCATCAGCTCGGCGAGGAATGCAGCATCCTGCTCTGATTTCATAAAGGCGCCGTTGCCGGTCTTCACATCCAGCACTAATGCATCAATTCCTTCCGCCATTTTCTTGCTCATGATGGAGGCACAAATCAGGTAAGGGCTCTCGACCGTGCCGGTCACGTCGCGCAAGGCATAGATCTTTTTGTCAGCCGGTGCAATCTCGCCCGTCTGCCCAGCCAGGGCACAGCCGCAAGAGGAAAGAACACGCCGGAAATCGGCAGCGGAAAGATTTACGTTGAAGCCGGCAATAGACTCGAGCTTGTCGAGCGTGCCGCCCGTGTGCCCCAGCCCACGTCCGCTGACCATGGGGACAAAGACGCCACCGGCAGCAACAATGGGCGCAATCACCAGAGAAGTCTTGTCGCCCACGCCGCCCGTGGAATGCTTATCAACCTTAGGGCCATCAAGCTCAGATAAGTCCAAGACCTCGCCCGAGTGCAGCATCACCGAAGTCAATGCCGCCAATTCAGCACGGGTCATGCCTCGCAGAACCACGGCCATGAGCCAGGCAGACATCTGGTAATCAGGAATCTGTCCTGCGGTATAGCCGATGACGAGGAATTCTATCTCCGATGGCTGTAGCTCAACGCCATCACGCTTCTTGCGGATCAGGTCAGTAACATGCATTCATGCATACCTTCTTCTATTGAATTGATGGCTATGGGGCCCCGAGTTCGCGCACAATCGCGACCGAAGCGGAAGCTCCCACTCGGTCTGCGCCGGCAGAAACCATCGCCTGAAAATCAGCCAGGGTGCGAATGCCGCCTGAAGCTTTGACCTTGGCGCGATCGCCCACCGTTTTGCGCATGAGCGCCACATCTTCCACGGTCGCTCCGCCGCCGGCAAATCCGGTGCTGGTTTTCACAAACTCGGCGCCAGCGGCCACGGCAAGCTCGCAGGCCTTGATTTTTTCCTCTTGCGTAAGCAGCGCCGTCTCAATAATCACCTTGAGGATTGCACGCTCTTGATGCACAGCATCGGAAACGGCATAGATATCCGCCTGGACTGTGGCATCGGCCCCCGACTTCAGCGCGCCAATATTAATGACCATATCCAGCTCGCGGGCGCCCCTCGCCAGTACCTCGAATGCTTCAAAGCGTTTGCAATCGGTCAGGGTTGCTCCCGAAGGAAATCCGATGACGGTGCAAACCTTCACTGCCGAATCCTGAAGAAGAGAACTGACCATCGGCACGTAGCAGGGTTGCACGCAGACACTGGCGAAGCCAAACTTCAGCGCTTCCTGGCAGAGCTGTGTGATCTGATTGGCTGTTGCCTCCGGTTTCAGCAGGGTGTGATCAATGAGTTTGGCGGCTGATTGCCAATCGCTCACAGTTGGCATGAAACTCTTCCTTTCGTTTCGGATCGGCACGTAGTGCTCAAGAATTTCTCCATTCGCATTTAAGTTTTAGCCAGAGCGTTGCAGTCAACTCTTTGGGAATTGGAAGCTTGAGGGTAACAGATCGGAGATGGTCAGCTCCTGGTAACCCGCCTCGGACTTAAACAGCACAATGGTGTCCATGCCAAACTCGGAAATTACCTGGCGGCACGCTCCACAGGGAGGGCACGGGACCTCCTTTTCATTGACCACGGCAACTGCGCGCAGCGCCAGTTTTCCTCCTGCAGAATTGGCAACCGCTGTGAAAATTGCGGATCGCTCGGCACAGATGGTCAATCCATAGGAGGCGTTCTCGACATTGCATCCGGTAAAGATCTTTCCCTCTTGGGTCAGGATTGCTGCCCCTACTTTGAATCCGGAGTACGGAGCATGGGCATGCCGGAGAATCTCGCGGGCTGATTGCAGAAGCAGATCATAGTCTTTGGTTGCAAGCTTAGACATAGGTTTGGGTGGAAGCAAAGAACAATTCTAATTGAACTCCCGTATGCAAGCGCGGCCAACCTGCAAAAGCAGGGAAGCCATAATCGCCTGTTATTCGTCCAACAGTGGTATTAGACTAGTTAACGGAGTATTTCTTAATTATCGGTAACGCTTTTAACACTCCCTTAGCATGCCGATGATATGTTTTGCGGTATTTGAACCAGGCATTTGGATCGGAGCGACAACTAGTGAAAATAAAGATCTGAATGTAATTTCGTTATTCCTGCCCAACCAAAACCATACGGAGGTAAACAATCATGGGTGCCACAGCTACAGCAACGCAGTTGAACGAGCATGTCCTTCAGTTCTTGTCCAAACCCAAAAAGATGCTGATTGATGGCAAGTGGGTTGACGCCACATCGGGAAAGACTTTTGCCACCCTCGACCCTTCGACCGAAGAAGCACTGGTACAAGTGGCCGAAGGGGATAAGCAAGATGTAGACCTGGCGGTAAAGGCAGCGCGCCGGGCATTTGAAAATGGTCCGTGGCGCAAAATGACGCCCTCCGAGCGCGGACGCGCGATCTGGAAGCTGGCGGACCTCATGGAGCAAAACCTCGAGCAATTTGCAGAACTCGAAACGCTGGATAACGGCAAGCCCATCGGCGTGGCGCGCGCGGCAGACGTCCCATTAGCGGTGGATTTGTTTCGTTACATGGCGGGTTGGGCCACGAAAGTAGAGGGCACAACCATACCAATTTCTGTGCCGTATACCCCGGGGGCAAAGTATTTCAGCTACACTCTGCGCGAGCCGGTAGGCGTGGTCGCTCAAATCATTCCGTGGAACTTCCCACTATTGATGGCTGCGTGGAAGCTTGGACCAGCTTTGGCAACCGGCTGTACTGTCGTACTCAAGCCGGCAGAGCAAACCCCGCTTTCTGCACTCTTGCTGGGTGAAATGGCGCTGCAAGCCGGGATTCCTGCCGGCGTATTGAACATCGTCACAGGGTTTGGTGAAACCGCCGGGGCCGCGCTGGCTGCTCATCCGGATGTTGATAAGGTTGCTTTCACAGGTTCAACCGAAGTCGGCAAGCTGGTGCTGCAAGCGGCTGCGGGCAATCTCAAGAAGGTTTCGCTGGAATTGGGAGGCAAATCGCCCAATGTCGTTTTCAGCGATGCCGATGTTGATACCGCGGTGAAAGGTGCGGCGAGCGCAATCTTCTTTAACCACGGGCAGTGTTGCTGCGCGGGATCGCGGCTCTACATAGAGAGCAATATTTTTGATCGCGTTGTCGAAGGCGTATCGCAACAGGCAAAGAAGATCCGCGTCGGAGCGGGCATGGATCCACAGACACAGATGGGGCCGCTGGTTTCCCACGAACAGTTACAGCGCGTTTGTGGATACCTGGAATCAGGCTTCTCGGAAGGAGCCAAGGCAACGACGGGCGGCAAGCGTTCCGGCAATAAAGGCTATTTTGTCGAGCCGACGGTGCTGGTCAACACGAATCCGAAGATGAAAGTCGTACAGGAAGAGATCTTTGGACCCGTAGTTACGGCGATTCCGTTCAAAGACGCTGATGACGTGGTGGCCACCGCCAATGACACGGTCTACGGACTCGCGGCCGGGATATGGACCAAAGACATCAGCAAAGCGCACCAACTTGCCGCAGAGCTGAAAGCAGGAACGGTGTGGATCAACTGCTACAACATCTTCGACGCGGCGCTGCCCTTCGGCGGGTATAAGCAATCGGGCTGGGGACGCGAAATGGGTAAGGATGTTCTCGAGCTATACACAGAAGTGAAAGCGGTTTGTACGCGCATAGGATGAAGAATCAGTTCCACAAAGTCCCGCAGGGCGGATTGCATTCTCTTCCGCTTTGCGGGACAGCACTTTTTGTAGCATTGTGCCGTACATTGTTTGTGCCCCTCCAAGTGGTTTCTCGATACTTCACTGCTTGCTGTCTTTCTGGGCCGTTGCTTCACCCGAGGCTGAGTCGTCGGTGAGAGAAAGCGCATATTTCTTGCCGGCAAAATCAATCTTGACCAGAGTAGCTGTGCCATCATCGTTCATGTGAACCTTGTACGTATTTCTACGTTCCACATTGCTCTGCTCGACCAAGTGCGCGGGTACAGTTGCTACCACCTTCCCTTTCGACAAGATGTTAAGCTCGACGCTGGGGCCGGCTCCATCCCACTTAAGCTGGTATTCGCCTGGGGCCAGTTTATGTCCGCTTACGGTTGCCGCTTCATACAATTGCAACGAAGCCTTGTCGGCTGCGAACGCGCTCGTAGCCACAAGCAAGGCCAGCGCTGGCAGCAGCTTCTTGGAAATTATCAATAGCTTCATATAAACCTTAACTCCCTTTTTTCCCCCTAAACGCGGGGACCCGGTTTGAGGCAGCCTTGAACTCGCCATCAAGACAGGAGGTCTGCCCCGAGGATGGCGTACATCGTTGGCGCGGAGTCTGCAACGCTTTTGCGTGCCCACCTGCTGCCTGACTGCAGGCACGAAACTCGCTGCGACTCTGTAAAACTGCTCTTCCAAACTTAGACGGGATGCACCTGGAAAAGTTATGAGCGAAAAACGATCTGTAGGACGGAAAGGGGCAGGACATTGATCGGGTATTTCGGGACGTTACACCACAGAGACACAGAGGCACAGAGAAAAACAGGGATTCTCAGAGAGTGCCTTTGCGGCGCAAAAAAACATGTTTCGCACGCAGGGGCCGAAAGCCCCAATTTCAATAGGGTGGGCGACGGCACAAGTGACCTCGCGCCCTGATACATGTCTCGAACCTGCCCTCCGAGTCGGATGTGAAAACAGCTCTAAAAGCCCAGCTTCAAGCCGAATTGAATCAGACGCGGATCATAAGCACTGGTAATCTTACCGAATGAGCCCCCGCTCGAGATGTTGCTGGGTGGCGGGATGAAGTTAGCGTGGTTGAAGAGGTTAAAGAACTCGGCGCGGAATTGCAGGTAAGTCCCTTCAAAGGGCAGCCGGAAATTCTTGTTCGCGGCAAAGTCCAACTGGTTGAAATTTGGACCGCGGGCGATGTTGCGACCAGCATTGCCGAAGGGTGTGCCGGTTGGTACGGCGAAGGCGGCACTATTCAAATAGGGAAGCCCACTCGCTGGGTTGAAGCCAGTGAGAACCGGAATTCCCGGAATCAGGTTGGGGCGGTAGTTATTGGCCCCGCGGAAGTCCTGCTGAATTCCCGAGACCTGCACGTTTGCTGAAGGGCTGTAGGTAATGGTGATGGGTTGGCCGCTATTGGCCTGATTGATAACGCTGATCTCCCATCCGCCAACAGCCTGATCGGCAAAGCCGGGCAATGAATTCAAAAATTTTCTGCTATGGCCGAAAGGAAGTTCATAAACCAGGCTGGTGGTGTTGGTCAGCGGTTGGTCATAGGCGGAGGTTGCACGCTCGGCCCTGAGATTATAGATATCCTGCGGGGCGGGGAAGTTGCCGAAAGGATTCTCCAGCGATCCCGATCCATTATCAATGGCGTGAGAGTAAGTAAAGGAGTTCAGTAAAGTAAGTCCGCCGGAATAGCGATGCTCAAAGCGTACTTGCAAGCTGTGATAATTCGCATCTCCACCATTGAAGGCGTAAGTGATATCGCCAAAAGCAGAAATGGGCCGGTTCTGGGCGAGGGTGCCGCTGTTATAAGGATGGGCCTGATTGAAATTGGCAAAGAGCAGCAATTTGGCGGCATGGTTGCCAACATAGGCGACGTCAATGATGGTGTTTTTGGCCAGTTCGCGTTGCACGGAAAGAAACCAGCTTTGAACGTAGCTGGTGCGGTAGTTCTTAGGAACGTAGGTGATGTTGGCGGTGAGCGGATTAAAGTTGCTGGGTGCAGTGATGCCCAAGGGATAGCCCTGATCGGTGGTCAGGAAAGTCGCAGCGCGAGGGTTGGTTTGGTTGACCACGGCATTGATCACCTGCGGGCCATTGATGGGAAGCAGATTTCCAGCACCGGCGCGGTTGTAATGAATGTAACTGACGCCGTAGCCTCCGCGAATTGACATCTTATTGGTCGGAGCGAAGGCAAAGCCAAAGCGTGGGGCGAAGTCGTTGCGATCAGGATTGACCAGGGCACGGTCGGTAATGCCTCCATCTTTGGCCGAGATCATGCTGAGCGAAGCAGGATCGAAGTTCGTCAGATGGTTGTTTTTCTCGTAATAGGGAGTGGCGTATTCATAGCGCAGCCCGAGATTGAGCGTCAGCCGGTCGGTTACCTTCCAATCATCCTGGATATATGTGTAGTGCTGTTGCTGGCGCAAGTGGGCGATAAAAAATGTGCTTAACGCATATTGAGCGCGCGCACCGAAGAGAAAATCGGCAAAATTATAAATAGGACCATTTGCAATCGCAGTCAGCCCGCCTTGTGCTCCGGTGGGGTAGCGGCTGAAGCCGCCAGTATAAGAGTCACGTCCGTAGAGCGGATTTACGTCTTGAACCGTGGTCCCGATCCACTGATATTCGTATCCAAACTTTATGGAATGCCGTTTATGAAAGATCGAATAGTTGATCTTGGGGTTGTAGACCAGAGGATATTGCCATTGCGGATTGGTCGCCTGTCTACCCAGATCGGAGAACCCTGAGATCAACTCGGTTGGAACGCCACCAGTGATGCGCGGGTCCGTGGGCAATCCGGGAATTCCAAAAAGGCTCTGCGCGCTCGGCAGACCGAGCGCCAGCGGAAATTTTCCGCCTTGAGTGCGAGAAATTCCAAAGCGGGCTTCCAGTAATTGTGTCGCGCTGCGCGCCCAGGTAAATCCGGTGGCGATCTGCTGGTTCAAAATTCTGGTATTGCCATTGCCGGCCCCGCCTGAAGGTAAGGGAATCGGAGGGTTATCCACCAGATTGGCTTTGCGCTGGCTCAAGCGCAGAAATCCATTGATCTTCTCGTTGAATTGATAATCGAACTTGGCGTCGTACTTGTCAGTGTGGTTTGTGAAACGCTGAGTGATGACGTAATTGTTCGATGCAGCGGAATTGGTAGGCTGAGGAAGCGCAGCCAAAACGCTTTGCGCAAAGGGCGATATCGCACTGGCTGGAACCTGTGTGCCGGCTGGGTAGAGTACCCCGGTAAGTGGATTGTAAACATTCTTGTTAAGAATGCCGGAGCGTTGCGCCAGTGTGGGTATCGTGGAGGTAGAGACGATTCCTCTACTCTGCCGGAAACCTTCGTAATCCACAAAGTAGAAGGCCTTTTGTTGGATGATTGGACCGCCAAAGGTAAACCCGAACTGGTTGCGATTGAACTGCGGCTTTCTTCCATCCGGGGGCTTGGGAAACGGGAAAGCATTAACAGCGTTGTTGCGCAGAAACTCATACACCGTGCCGTGAATATGGTTGCCGCCGCTGGCGTAAGCGACATTGATGGTCGCTCCGCCGGCACGCCCGTACTCGGCGCTTTCATTGTTTGTAACTACCTGGAATTCGGCCAGTGCGTCAGGCGAAGGCTGGACCACCTGATTGGAAAAACCCTGGTTGCTGGTTCCGTAGGCGTTGTTATCGAGTCCATCGAGAAGATAGTTATTGAAGGTGCTGCGCAGGCCATTGACGTTGAACGAACCCTCGCGGTTGGTCGAGACGCTGCCGGTTCCTACCGCCGATTGCCGCACTCCGCTGGTGAGCAGAACGAGCTGCGAATATTCGCGTCCATTGAGCGGCAATTCCACAGCCTGAGTTTTGGAGACGATCTGTCCGCGTTGGCTGGAATCAGTTTCAACTAAACTCACGGCATCATTGACTTCGACCGACTCTGTCGCTTGTGCTGGTGAGAGCGTAAGATCAACCCGCTGGCGGGCACTCACATTGACGACGACATCATCGGCGATTGCCTTGGCGAATCCTTGCTTTTCCACAACGATTTTGTACCGGCCAACACGCACGGAGGGAAATTCGTACTGCCCAGCATCGGTCGTGGTGCTTTGGGCGCTGATTCCAGTTTCCAGATTGGTGAGCGTGACGTTCGCGCCCGATACCAGAGCACCCGTGCTATCCCGCACTGCTCCCAAGACGCTTGCGGAGTCAAATTGAGCAAAGAGCACGCTGCTCGAAAGAAGTATTACCAACGAAAGAAACAAAAACCGCCTCATGTTCGCATCCCCTTAAATTTAATGATGAGTAAGCGATATGCTAAATAATCAGCCAGAGGCATTCGATGAACGGACAGTTAAAAAATAATGAAAGCTGGGTTAATACGTAATCTCACTGTGGAAAAGAGCGGCAGCTTCTTCTGATTTTGAAATTTACCAAATATTTACATGCAAATTCATTCACTGTTAACACAGAATTTGATATTGTCTACGAGCATTGATAGTAGCTCCTAACATGCAGGCCAGCCGCCTGCAACAAATCATGTAGTTTGCTGTCGCCATTGCAGTCAAATCTTAACCAGCTTGTCCGGAGGGTTTGATGTATCTACGTACGCGCGTATTTTTCCTGATTGCAGTTCTTCTCATCGTAGTTTCGGCTTCCAGCAATGTTCTCGCCCAATGCGGCGTTGAGCGCTGGTCGGTCAAAACGGGCACGGATGCTGATGCTGGATCGGTGAACCTGAGTTCTCCAACCAGCACAACGGTCACCAACCTGCGGGCGTTCACTACGCCCAATCCGATTCCACCAAACAATCGCGTCGCCCCGGCCGAGACCACTGAGTGGACCTTGGATGCTACCTTGACGCTTTACAAGCTGGAAAGTGACTCCGATTACCATCTGGTCATGCAGGATGCTTCCGGCAACACCATGGTTACGGAGATACCGTCGCCCACGTGCGTTGGCTCCGGCAGCCCATTTTTTGCCGGCATTCAAAATGCGCGCTCCGAATTTGACGCCAGATTGACCGCTACCACAAGCTTTCAAACAGCCAACATTCCCGTACGAATCAAAGGCGTGGGAATGTTCGACTTTCCGCACGGGCAAACCGGCGCGGCACCCAACCAAATTGAAATCCACCCGATCCTGGACATTATTTTTAATCCGGGTGCGGGAACGCCAGACTACACTCTGAGCGCTTCTCCTACGAGCTTGTCTGTGACCCAGGGCAGTTCGGGCAGTACCAGCATTTCAACTGCTGTGAGCGGCGGTTTCAATTCGGCGATTTCATTATCGGTTTCAGGCCTGCCTTCGGGAGTGACTGCCAGCTTTAACCCAAGTTCAATCGCAGCGCCCGGTAGCGGAAGCTCGACGCTGACATTTTCCGCCAGCGGTACAGCGACAACCGGCACGGTTAACGCAATTGTGACCGCCAGCGGCGCTGGCGTTACTCACACTACGACTGTGGCTCTCACCATTAGTCCTGCTGCATCACCCAACTTCACCTTGAGTGCATCACCTGCCAGCTTGTCGGTTACACAGGGCGGTTCGGGCAACACGACTATTTCAACATCAGTCAGTGGTGGTTTCAATTCGGCTGTGTCGCTCTCCGCTTCCGGCTTACCTACAGGCGTGACAGCCAGCTTTAACCCGGCTTCGATCGCCGCGCCCGGCAGTGGCAGCTCAACACTCACATTTACTGCCAGCAGCACGGCAACCATCGGGACATCGAATATAACCGTGACTGCTAGCGGTGGCGGCGTTACTCATACCACGACCATATCCTTAACGATTCCCCAAACAAACGTTTTGGGCATCACTCCGCCTGATCACGTAATAATTGTTATGGAGGAGAACCATTCGTTCTCGTCTATCATCGGTTCATCTTCGGCTCCTTATATCAACAGCCTTGCGCAACAGGGCGCCTTGTTTACCCAATCGTTTGCCATTGAGCATCCCAGCCAGCCCAATTACCTGGACCTGTTTTCAGGATCGAACCAAGGCATTACCGATGATTCCTGCCCGCATACTTTTTCAGGAGAGAACTTGGGCAGCGAACTGACAGCGGCAGGACTTTCTTTCACAGGCTTCTCCGAAGACCTGCCCTCCGCGGGGTCCACGGTGTGCACATCCGGGGCCTATGCTCGCAAACATTCTCCCTGGATCAATTTCAGCAACGTTGCTACCAGCGCGAACCAACCGTTCACCAGCTTTCCCACGGACCTCACGACACTGCCAACACTTTCGTTCGTGATCCCCAACCTCAATGACGACATGCACGATGGCACCATCGCCCAGGGCGATACATGGTTGCAACAGCACATTAATGGTTACGTTCAGTTTGCGCAGACCCACAACAGCCTTCTGATTGTGACTTGGGATGAAGACGACAACTCCAGCAGCAACCAGATTCCGACAATCTTCATCGGTCCGATGGTGAAGCAAGGGCAGTTCAGCGAGACCGTCAATCACTTCAATATTCTGCGCACTCTTGAGGATTTATACGGCCTGACCCACGTGGGCAGCGCGGCCACGGCCACGCCGATCTCCGATGTGTGGAAGCAGGCAACAGCCGACTTCAGCGTATCGGCGTCGCCGGCTTCGGTGAGTGTTACTCAAGGCAGCTCGGTCAGCAGCACGGTTTCGACTACAGTCAGCGGCGGTTTCAACTCTGCCGTGTCACTGTCAGCCTCAGGCCTGCCTTCAGGCGTAACTGCCAGCTTCAGTCCAAGTTCGATAGCTGCACCTGGCAGCGGAAGCTCGACGCTTACATTCACTGCCAGCAGCACGGCGACGACTGGCACAGTGAATGTGACGGTCACCGCGAGCGGAGGTGGTGTGACTCACACTACTACCGTTTCTTTGACTGTGAACGCGCCAGCCGATTTCACCGTAAGCGCATCGCCAGCGAGCCTCTCGGTGGTTCAAGGCAGCTCGGGTAGCAGCACGATTTCAACTACAGTGAGTGGCGGCTTCAATTCTGCTGTTTCACTGTCGGCCTCTGGCTTGCCTTCGGGGGTGACTGCCAGCTTCAATCCAACTTCAATTGCGGCTCCTGGCAGCGGAAGCTCGACGCTTACATTCACCGCCAGCAGTACTGCGACGACCGGCACTGTGAGCGTGACGGTGACGGCAAGTGGTGGCGGAGTGACTCACA
>Ga0210384_10000138_pt1 | contig 110517 bp, 95 predicted proteins | sample IncBWH2MmetaG_FD_160574 | JGI IMG/M metagenome (GOLD analysis project Ga0210384, IMG submission 160574) | Forest soil microbial communities from Barre Woods Harvard Forest LTER site, Petersham, Massachusetts, United States - Inc-BW-H-2-M | ecosystem: Environmental > Terrestrial > Soil >... | reverse complement strand
GCATGGACACCGCCTGCAACCGAGGCGAAGATGATTGGGCCGAAGCAGTCGCAGCTTGGGATGCGAGGAGGGTCATCCGTATGCGCAAGTTATCAGTACTATGCGCGGCGCTTTTTTGCTTATCGCTAACAGCGTCGGCACAGGATACTACGGCGGCGCTCGATGCCAGCACTACCGCGGGTGAGCCGGCCGCTCCTGCATCGCTCATTCCTGCGGACCGCGAGCCATGGCAAATCGGTGTGGGGTTCCAATACATGCAATTCAATGTCCGGGGCCTGAAGTTTCACGACTTCGCCTACCAGGCCGATGTTGCCAGATACTTTAGTAACTGGTTTGCAGTGGAGGGAACGGCTATCGCTGGATTCGGTCACGCAGGGACCAATTCCAGCATAGACGCGAAGTCTTTTTTCATTGGCGGTGGACCGCACTTTTCCGTGCGTAACACGGCTCGCTTTGAGCCCTGGGTCCATGTGATTGTCGGCTGGGAGCGATTCCGCTTCACGCAAGGGCCCAGTTTTGGGAGCAATTCCCACGCCGCATTCATGGCTGGCGGGGGATTGGACTACAAGCTCGCCGGCGGGCGCCTCTCCTGGCGTATTCAGGGCGATTACATCGGGACGAATGTAGGACCCTCGTATTCCTCCAATTTTTCTGTCGGAACCGGGTTGATTCTCAACTTTTGAGGGACCCGAAAATCCACTTTTGCAGGCCGGTATTCAGCGAGGAAGCCTCGCTCAATGCTGGCTTTTTATTTTGCGGCCGGGAGCGCCGCCTTGGCGAGGAACGCTGCAAATAGATAACCTGCTGGGATAAGCCTGGCAGGTTAAGCCGCCGCGCCGTGGCACTTCTTATATTTCTTTCCGCTCCCGCAAGGGCACGGCTCATTTCGGCCCACTTTTGCTCCGGTGCGGACGGGCTTGGGCTGCTCGGCTTCGGCTGCTCCCGCTTGCAGCTGCATTTCCTGCTGCTGCCGGCGCTGGCGGCGCTCGATTTCCCTAGCTTCATCTTCGGGGCGGGCGGGCTGGACCAGGAAAAGGTAGCGGACAGTCTCGGTGTCAATGCGCCCCATCATATCCTCAAACAGCGTGAAGGCTTCCTTTTTGAATTCGACCAGCGGATCTTTTTGCCCGTAACCGCGCAGGCCGATGCCTTCCTTCAAGTGATCGAGGGTTAACAGGTGGTCCTTCCACTGTGTGTCGACGATATCCAGTATGATGCGCCGCTCGAGCCAGCGCATCATTTGCTCGCCGAACAATTTTTCCTTTTCGGCATAGCGTTCCTTTACGCGCTCGACAAGCTTTTCCGCCAGTTCGGCGTGATTCATCCTGCCCGCGTCGATTCCGGCGGCCTTAACGTCAATGCCGTATTGGTTCAGCACTTCGGCGGCGAATTGGGTGACGTTCCATTTTTCGGGGTGCTCATTGGCGGGGCAATAGGTATCCACCAGTTCACGGGCAATATCGTCCGCGATACCGAGGGCGTAATCTTTTTGTTCTTTTCCCTCGAGGGCGGAGCGGCGAATCGAATAAATCGTTTCGCGCTGCTTGTTCATCACGTCGTCGTATTCAAGAAGATGTTTGCGGGCCTCGAAGTTTTGCGCTTCCACGGCTTGCTGCGCATTTTCGATCCGGCGTGAAATCAGCTTGGATTCGATCGGAATTCCCTCGGTCATCCCCAGCCGGTACATCAGCGCCTTGACGCGCTCTCCGCCGAACACGCGCAGCAGGTCGTCCTCCAGCGAAAGGAAAAAGCGCGAAGAGCCCGGGTCGCCCTGGCGGCCGGCGCGCCCGCGAAGCTGATTGTCGATGCGCCGGGCTTCGTGGCGCTCGGTGCCCAGAATGTGCAAGCCGCCGAGAGCGATCACTTCATCGTGCTCCGCGCGGCATTGCTCGGCATAGATTTCGTAGATTGGTTTCCATTGCTCCGCGGGAACCTGAAAAATCTTGCCTTCCTGCTGGAATAAAACCATGTTGGGCGCGGTGTTGCCGTCGGAACCTTCACCGCCGATTACGGCTGGCGCAGAGATGTAGGGAATCGCGATTCTTTCGTGCAAGCAGTGCTCGCGAGTCATCGCTTCCGGATTGCCGCCGAGTAGAATGTCGGTGCCGCGGCCCGCCATGTTGGTGGAAACCGTGACCGCGCCTTTGCGCCCGGCCTGCGAGATAACTTTTGCTTCGCGTTCATGCTGCTTCGCGTTCAAGACCTGGTGCGGGATGCCCGCCTTTTTCAGCAGGTTCGCCAAATGCTCCGATTTTTCGATGGAAATCGTGCCGACCAGCACCGGCTGGCCGGATTCGTGGAGTTGCCGGATGCCGTGCGCGTGGGAGTTATCCTCTTGCAGGATGCCGTTGACCACGGCTTCGTACTTTTCTCCGGCCGTGCGGTAGACCACGTCGGAAAATTCATCGCGGCGGAGCGGGCGGTTGGTGGGGATCAGCGAAACATCCAGCTTGTAAATCTTGTTGAACTCGGTGGCCTCGGTTTCCGCTGTTCCGGTCATGCCGGATAGCTTCTTGTACATGCGGAAATAATTCTGGAAGGTAATTGTCGCGAGGGTCTGATTTTCACGCTCGATCTTGACGCCTTCTTTCGCTTCCACGGCCTGGTGCAAGCCGTCCGACCAGCGGCGGCCGGGCATTTCGCGTCCGGTGAATTCGTCGATGATGACGACTTCGCCGTTTTTGACCACATATTCGACATCGCGTTTATAAAGCGTGTGCGCGCGGAGCGCCTGATAGACGTGGTGAATCGTTTCCATGTGCTGGGGGTCGTACATGTTGCCGAGCCCCAGGAGCCTTTCGGTTTTGCTGACGCCTTCTTCGGTGAGCGTCGCGGTCTTGTGTTTTTCCTCGACGATGTAGTCGATGTCCTGAATCAATTTCGGAATGATTTTGTCGATGCGGTAGTACTTGTCGGTGGATTCCTCGGCGGGGCCGGAGATGATCAGCGGAGTGCGGGCCTCGTCGATTAGGATGGAGTCCACTTCGTCCACGATTCCGAAGTGATGACCGCGCTGAACGCAGTCCGCGAGATCGAATTTCATGTTGTCGCGGAGATAATCGAATCCAAATTCGTTGTTCGTGCCGTAGGTGATGTCCGCGCCATAGGCCGCGCGCCGCTCGACGTCGCTCAAATCGTGGACGATCACGCCAACGGTCATGCCCAGGGCGCGGTATATGGGGCTCATCCACTCCGCGTCGCGCCGGGCCAGGTAATCGTTTACTGTAACGATGTGTACGCCCCGCCCGGTCAGCGCGTTCAGAACCGCGGGAAGCGTGGCCACCAGCGTCTTGCCTTCCCCCGTTTTCATTTCAGCGATTTTGCCTTCATTTAGAACAATGCCGCCGATCAACTGCACGTCGAAGTGGCGCATGCCGAGCTTCCGGCGGCCCATTTCGCGCACCAGAGCGAAGGCTGGCACCAGCGCCGGTTCCAGCGCCTCCTTGCAGCGCTCCTTGAATTGAGGATCTTCCAGCGGGAGGTCGCCGAGGCGCCCCTGCACCTGGGCCCGGAGCTGCACCGTTTTCTCCAGAAGCTCGGCGTCACCGAGCTTTTCAAACTCCGGCGCGAGCGCATTGATGGCGGTGACCAGAGGCTGAATCACCTTGAGGTCGCGCTCGTGTTTGGTGCCTATGAACTTGGCAACTACCTGGTCGATCAGACTATCGACTCGCATCACAATCCTTCGGCGTTCTTTGTTATCAGCGCCGTGTTCTGCAGGCGGGCTCGCTAACCCCGGGGCAGTGAGGGACAGGCCAGCACGATGGCAGGCCGCGCGCCTACCCAAAATTTCATTGTACCTTGTCCGTCAATCGTCGTGCAAAGCTGGTGATTGCCGATGTTGCGGCCATTTTTTTGATTGCGGTTTTGCAGGCAGTGTTGGGAGTTGAAATTTTGTTCGACCGATCAAAGCTAATCGGAATGCCAGGTCTTTTCGATTTACCCGCATTCGCAGGAGGGGGCGGGAAATTTCGATTCCGCGGGAGCCAATCCGCAATTGAATCCCAGAGGTTTCCCTCCCGCCTCTCCCGCGCCCCGGATTTCAACCGACGCGATCGGTTCGGTTTAACTTCTGCCAAACGTATAACCGATCGAGACCGTAAATCCTGGGACAGTGGTGCGCCCATATTGATTTGTCAAATTGCTGACCCAGTGGAAATCGAACTGAGGCTTGATAAAGATGTCCGATTTGACGTACAGCTTCACGCCCGCTGCGGCGTGCACTTGAAAGTGATTGGAACTGACCAGAAATTGGCTCTGGTTGAACAAAGTGCCGGCAGACTGGCTGACATAGAATGACATTTTGGCGCCGCCGATACCCGCTTCGAGCACGGGGACAATGCGCTTGTCACCCGAGGACGGTTGATAGACGGCGTTAAAATCGTAAAACGAAGGACGGACGTTCAGTTGTTCACTTGGCATGTAGTTGGACTGGGCAAAACGGAAAGAATATTCGCCATTGATTCCCAAGTGTGGCTTTATCATGAAGTCCGCGCCAAACACGCCGAAGACCCCGCCCATCGAGTTCACGGACGCGCACCCGCCGACGAACGGATCGGTGATTTGGCCAGTGGGACAGCCGGATTGTGTGGCCGCGCTGTCGAATGCGCTCCCTACACCAAAGTAAGCACTCACACCCTGCGCGCTTGCCTGATCGACGCCGAACAGCAGCAGCAGAACTAGAAACGGAACTGTGCGAATCGTGAGCTTTAGCAAAATGAATCTCCTTCTCTAAGAATTTTCGCTCAACATGAAATGGAGTTGCGATTGGCGAGGCTGTCTACAACAGGTCCGAGTGGCGTGCCGCGAGTTGGTCGTCTGGCCCATTGTTTTACTCGGAGCCTCCACTTTAGAGATTTTGCCGGCCGGAATTCAAACATAACCGAAACGGCAGTCCTTATTTGTCACTCACTGTATGTGGGCCTGCACAGGACGATTGTCACGCCCCGACCCGCACAAATTTAGATGGCATCGAACACGCGATGGTTGTGCAGAGGCCAATATCCTGTTACGCGATTTCAGTAGACGGGCGATCCACAAAGCGAGGTCAAATGCCCATTGATTAGGGCAGGGAAGTGGCGAGCCCAGGCGCATAGTTATTTTAGTGAGTGGGTGGGATTGACATATTGATTACTGATGCCGTGCATAGAGACCGCATGCCAGTAAGCGTTAAATCAGTCGAATTAGGGGGGAGCGCCTCCGCATCACCAAGACCCAAAAACCAGTTGTTGCCGATTGAGGGGGCAATGGTAACCACTACGAAGTTCGGGAGAAACGATGCGGGTCTTATTCGCCGGAACTGGAATCCCTAATCCTCGGCCGCCTCCTGTTTTCTCGACGACAGGTTACCAGACAACGGCTTGGCGAGCCTCACTTTTCCTCTTACAGTCATGACCCGGCCAGAAATCCAGAAAACACCTGACGGACACTCCGAATTCTTTTGGAGCAAAATGAGGTTAGGCGCGGTTATAATATTGAAGTGCAGTCTGTCGGGCAAGACATGTGCGGGAGGGGAAAAATTGCACAGTCGCGGGGCGCTGCAGGTTGGCTGCAAATGAGTTTGAGGATAACAGGGCTGGATTGCAAGCTATTGAATCAACAGTGGCTTGGTAAATCGGCGAAACTTGGTTTGCCGTCCGGCTCCGATGGCGCCCGTTTTGACCAAACAGAAATTAAGTTATTGAGGACGCCGCCCGGACAAATTCGACGTAAGATGAACCCTTCGGAACGGCAATTTGACATAATCTAGGCCCCCGCGCCCAGCTTGGCGTGGCCCATTCCCGGGAATCACAGTACAGGAGTATCGATGCGCACGGCCTTGAAAATGGTCCTGCCCCTTATCGTCAGCGTGGCCGTGGTGTCTGTGCTATTCGCGTGGTACCAGGTGCGGACGGAGCGGCGCAACCTGAGGAGTGATTTGTCTCGCAGGTCGGAAATTCTTGGCGAAGGTTTTGAGGAAAGTGTGGAGCCTCTGCTGGACCGCGCGCCGGACAAGACCTTGCAGCGGCTGGTGGAACGATTTAGCGAGCGCGAGCACTTGAAAGGCGTCGCCGTATACGACGCGGCGGGCAGGACGCTGGCGATCACTCCTGGAATTGCGCCGATCTTCCAGAGTTGGCCGGATGTTGTTCAAATTGCCGCCGGGAAGGACCAGGTACAGGATGCCTTCGTGCGCCAGACGCGCACGGACAAAACGGGAAACGAAGAGGTCGTAGCGCTGCACATTCATGCGGTGCCGCTGCACCGAAATGACGAATTGGCAGGGGCCCTCGCTTTATTCCACGACACCAGCTACATCGACTTGCAGGTTGCGCATACCCTGCGGGATTCCATGGTGAATGCATTCGTCCAGACCATCCTGATCGCCGGATTGGCGCTGGTCCTGGTGCGCTGGACCTTCATGCGGCCGCTCAAGCGCACGGCCCACTGGCTGCGCACGCTGAGGACCGGCGGCGCAAGTGGATCCAAGGCCCCGCCAGGATTGCCGCAGGGAGAAATTTTCGATCAGTTGCACCAAGAGGTCACTCACCTGGCGCGCGATTTGAACACGGCGCGGGCCACGGCGGAAGAAGAAGCGAGATTGCGCGATACTGGGGCATCGCTGTGGACGGGCGAAAGGCTGCGCGTAAGTCTGCGGGAGAGACTTCACGAGACGCCGCTCTTTGTTGTTTCCAACCGCGAACCGTACATGCACGTGCTGAGCGATAAGGATGGATCGATCGACGTTATTGTTCCGGCGAGCGGCCTAGTGACGGCGCTCGAGCCGGTATTGCTGGCGTGCAATGGGACGTGGGTGGCCACAGGCTCGGGCAGCGGGGATCGCGCAGTCGTGGACGCGAATGACAGGCTGCGCGTCCCGCCGGATTTTCCGAGCTACACGCTGCGCCGCGTGTGGATGACGGACGAGGAGGATCGAGGTTTTTACGAGGGATTTTCCAACGAAGGACTCTGGCCGTTGTGCCACATCGCGCACACCCGGCCGGTTTTCCGTCCCGAAGATTGGATTTATTACCAGCAAATTAATCGGCGGTTTGCCGACGTAGTATTGCAGGAAATGGAGGGCACGCAATCGCCGATTCTCCTCGCGCAGGACTATCACTTCGCCTTACTCCCGCGAATGGTGAAGGAGGCCCGGCCGGACGCGCGCGTGGCGATTTTCTGGCACATTCCCTGGCCGAATGCGGAAATGTTTGGAATTTGCCCGTGGCAGAGGGAACTGGTAGACGGCTTGCTTGGCGCGGATTTGATCGGATTCCACATTCAAACGCACTGCAATAATTTTCTGGAGACCGTGGACCATGCCGTGGAAGCTCTGACGGAGTGGGACCGCTTTGCCGTGAACCGGAACGGCCATTTGACCCGCGTGCGGCCGTATCCCATCAGCGTGGCGTTTCCGGAACCCGCTCCCCTGGATGAGGAACCCCGCAGCGCGGGAGCGGAACGCGCGGCAATTTGCGAGGAGCTGGGCATCGAGGCATCTCTGCTTGGCGTGGGAGTGGATCGCGTGGATTACACGAAAGGAATTCTGGAGAGGTTCCGGGCGATCGAGCGATTCCTTGAGCAATATCCGGCCTACCAGCGCAGATTCTCGCTGGTGCAAATCGGGGCGCCCAGCCGCACGGATATCGTGCGGTACAAGAATTTCCTGGAGGAAGTGAGCGCGGAAGCGGAGCGGATTAACTCCAAGTTTCACTCCGGGAGATGGAAGCCGATTGTCCTTTTGAAAAGGCACCATTCTCATGAGGAAATCTCGCGTTACTACCGGGCCGCATCGGTGTGCATGGTGACTTCACTGCATGACGGGATGAACCTGGTGGCGAAGGAATTCGTGGCCGCGCGCGAGGACGGGCGTGGCGTGCTGATTCTGAGCACGTTTGCGGGAGCGGCGCGCGAGCTTACCGACGCGCTGCTGGTGAACCCATATGACGTCTTGCAGCTGGCCGAAGCGATCCACCAGGCGCTGGAAATGCCGGAGGTGGAACAAGCAAAGCGCATGCAATGGATGCGGCGCGCCGTGAGAGAGCACAACATTTACCGGTGGGCGGCACATTTGCTCAGCGAACTGACAGAAATCCGAATCGAAGGAGCCGAACGTACGGAGGCGCCACAGACGCAATGACCCGTACGCGCAGCGCAACACCGCATCTATTCGCACGGTGGGAACACATCGTCCAGCGCATTCGCGGAAAAAAGCGGCTGGTATTCTTTCTTGATTTCGACGGGACACTCGTCCGAATCGCGCCGACGCCGGACGCTGTGCGTATGGAGGACGGGACCCGGGAGGTTCTACGAAGGCTGGCGAGGCACCGGAATGTAACAGTCGCGGTGATCAGCGGAAGGCAACGCGCCGAGCTGCGGCACTTCATCGGAATCGACAAAGTAAAATATATGGGCCTGTACGGGTGGGAGAGCAACGGAAAAAAGAAGGTGCCCTTTCCAGTGCGCGTGACGCTGGCTCGCACGCTCGTGGAATTACTGACGGAACTGCCGGCATATCCCGGCGTGTGGATCGAACCGAAGCGCAACACTTTCTCGGTCCATTTAAAGGGCACCAGCGGCGAGACACAGCGGCGGGTGCGGGAGAAATTGAAAAAACGCGTGGCACTGCTGCGCGATACGCTGCAAATGATGATCAACCTGCGCGACGTCGAAGTCGCGCCCCTATCGATTGGCGACAAAGGCGCGGCCGTGCGGAAATTTCTCGACGAGTCCGCCATGCGCGGAGCGCTGCCGATTTATTTCGGGGATGATTTGTCCGACGAGCCCGCCTTTGCCGCGACGCGCAAGGGAATTTCAATTTTAGTGGGCAATCGGCGGACGACGCGGGCCCAATTCTCCTTGCGCGGCCCGGCGGAAGTGACCGCGGCGCTTTCTCGAATGGAAGAAACGATTCGGTGAACGCGGCAAGAACGCCGGTTAAATATTTTGCTGCCTTCCGCATGACGCGCACGTTTTCATCTTTCACTACGCGTTTCCACTTCTTGAAATCCGAACTATTGCAAAAATTCCCCTGGGCCGAGCGTCCATGCGCTGGAGTGCCGTGTGAAGCCGATGTGCGGGTAATAGTCAACCGCGGCAGGCGCCGCGAGCAAAACCAGGCGCGCGCCTGTTCCCCCGGCCTGTTGCGTCCGGCGGATCAATTCCTTGCCAATGCCCAAGCGTTGGTGAGACACGCGCACCGCGAGGTCGGAGAGATACGTGGCGTAGCTGAAATCGGTGAGCGATCGCGCGATTCCCACAAGTAAATTGCCGTCCCAGGCTGTCACCACGAGATTCGCGTTGCGCAGCATCGCGGCCATGCGCTCACCGTCGTCCACCGGGCGGCGCTCGCCCAGCGTCGAAGCGCGGTACAGGCCGATCACCGCATCAAGATCGAGATTGTTGCCGGTACGAAAGTCGATCATGGAGGCTGCCTTTCCCTGCCGTTTGGCGCGTGCTTCATGACTGTCGTATCTTAATTAAAGAAATTATAGTAAACAGCCGTCCGAGAAACACGGAGCAAAATCGAGTTTAAAGCAGATTATACGGTTCGGTTTTCCCTGCGCGGCCCTGCGGAAGCAGCAGCGGCGCCACCCGGGAGGGAGGAAATTATTCGAGGAACACAGCGGAAATCCCTCGGCTTGCGCTAAGACTGGTTCGAGATTTTCCTGCGGAAATGCTGAGACTCAATCCGCTGTTCTCGATTGGTTTTAACTCTTGCTCGTGTTTTCTCACTGATCCGGCCGCTGGCAAACACTTCCTTCATGGGCGTCCGATACGTCTCGATCCAACCGCGGTAATGGCCGCTATACCTCCGGGGCGGTATTCCGATCTGCGTAAATCGCAACTGCGAGCCCCCTTTTGATTTCTGAATATCGAAGATCGCGATGGAATAATGGTCGGGCCACCATCCCGTGGCGCGCCACGCCTGGACGATTTTCTCTCCAGGTTTCAACGCCAGATTTATTCCGGTAATATGGCCGTTCCAGGCGATAGACCCACCTCCGACTTTTCTGCTGATCCTCGCCTTTTCCCCGGAAACCGACTGATGTTTCTTTGAGTCCATAAGCATTTCATATACTTCTCGCGGGGAGGCCTGGAACTTGATGAGTTGCCGGATTGTCTTCGTTTTCATAGCCGCTCCGCAACGCGGTCAATCGTTCTTCGCGGTTAGCCAGGTCTCGGCTTGCTGCAGATTATCATACGCACGTGTGAGAAACTTTTCTTCCGCGGACGATTGGGACATCATCGGAGGGATCTGCGCGCCCTGTGGGAATAAGAATGCGAATCGCTTCACTCCCGCCGCGCTATACCGTGTGGAAATATTCTGCACGCGCCAGCTTTGCAGCCCGGGCCCCGGGCGATGGCGGAAACTGGCAACTTGGACGAGGATCGCGTGGGCCTTCTTCTTCTCGACTTGCCCGGCGAAGAGCGTCAGTTCCGCTTTGAAATCTTCATCGGTCATGGAAGACGTTGCATCTTTCCAATCGATGCCGATGATGCGTGTATGCTCATCCCAGAAAATCTTCATGAACAAATCGTCGTGTAATTCCATGGCTTCCAGCTTCGCCTCCGGCCATCTTTAAAGTGAAGAGCTACTCCTTGGGGGCCCGGACATGCTTGGCGCGCTTGTGCCATCCTTCTTCGCGCAACCATTCCTCGAGCGTGTGCAGACGGACTTCCGGGTACGCTCGCCGAAGACCCGGTATATCCGCTTTGAATCCTGATTCATTGAACCAGCGGAACATCACGTAGAACTCTTTGCCTAATACGAGTTTGACGAGCAGCATCGGCAACTTTTGAAACTTGACCGCCTTGCCGAGGACGCGGCTGAATACTTTCGCGGCTTCGGCATTGGTCAGCTCGCTTCCGGCGATTTCCAGTTCCTTTCCTATGAACTCATTTGGCCGCTCGAAGGCCAGGGCCACGAAAGCTCCTATGTCGTCGGTGGCAATCGTTTGATATGGCTTGTCGGCCCGGATGGGATCGGCGAACTTGCCTTTCAGTATTCCAATTTCTACCTGATCAATGTAGTAGCCCTCCATGAAGGCGACAGGTCTGATGACTGTCGCGGGCAAGCCCAGGCTGCGGATGTGTTTTTCGACCTCCCATTTGCTTTCCCAATGAGGAATGCCGGTCTTGCGTTCCGCTCCGCCGACGGAGCTATAAACAAAGTGCTGAACGCCCGCTTTCTTAGCGGCGTCGGCGAGGTTCTTTCCCTGAGCTATCTCGCGCCTTGCTCCCACCGCCCAGAAATCTTGAACGCTGTAAACACCGTAGGCGCCTTTCAGCGCGGCCGGGAGGGAGGCTGGATCTTCCAAATCACCTTGGACCAACTCGATTCCCTGGCGCGCCAATTCCTGGGCGGCGTGGTTCGTGGGATTGCGGGCGAGGGCGCGTAGTTTCCATCCCTTCGGCAACAAGTGACGGATCACCGCACCGCCTTGCCGCCCGGTGGCGCCGGTTACAAGAATTGTTTTGTCCAGATTGACCATGCTTCGCATTCTCCTCTCTAAGGCGATTCGATCCATATTTCTGCGGCTTGCAAGCCGAGCTACGGCCCGCGCGGCCTTAAGAAGCCGGCGCCAATGGATGCGGACCGCCTTCCGCAGACTCCGAACAATTAGCCGGCGCTACGCGCCGGCACTTATCTTTTTGAGGGCCTCCAGGATTTTTGAGTTCTCCGACTGGAGGCGCCCATCCATGGCAACTAACTCGGCTGGGTATTCACGAAGGAAAATCAAAGTGTCGCCGATGTGGTAGGCATCATCTACTGCGCCGTGATTCTTTCCATCATATTTTTTTTCGCCTCCGGACGGATGCCCTGAGGCGCTTCGATAAACAGAACAGGCATTTTCACTCTCCTTTTGATTCTGAATGAACGAATGGCCGGTACCTCCCACGCTCGACGGAATCGAAACGTGTTGGTACAATTCTGGGCCGGGAGTGCAACTGCATGGACGGGGGCAGAGCCGCGATTCTGTGGAACTCGCTGCTGTGAGCTTCTATTGATACGGGAACGCAATGCAGAAATCAAGTACAGGATGAAAACGGGAGGACATCTGCGTTCGACCGGAACTTTTTCAGTATTTGTACTTATAGGTACAATTGAGGAGGGTCCATGCAGAAGAGGTTTGTGAGGGGCGAGGAAACCAGACAAAGGATCAAAAGGACGGCTGCCGACCTGTTTCACAAGCAAGGTGTTCGTGCCACCAGCCCGGATGAGATTATTGAAGCTTCTCGCACCGGCAAGGGCCAGTTTTACCACTATTTCAAAAGCAAGGATGGCCTCGTACACGAAGTCCTTCAGAGCTATCTGGAGGCGATCCAGACGGGCGGCGCGCCTCTCAGCTATGAAATCGCCTCCTGGCAAGATCTGGAACGCTGGTTCCTCTCACAGATCGAACTGCAGAAAAGTTTTCAGATGACCCGTGGCTGCCCATTTGGAACCATCGGAAACGAAGTGACGGAGAACGACGAGTTAATCCGCCAGGACCTCAGTCTCATTTTTGAACTGGTGAAAAACAAACTGACTACTTTTTTTGTCAAGGAGAAGGCCAGGGGACGGCTCAGCAGGAAGGCCAATCCCGAAAAACTGTCCGATTTCTGCATTGCCGCAATTCAGGGAGCGATGCTCATGGGGAAAATCAAGAGGAGCAGCCTGACTGCTGAATCAACCGCCCGCCAAGCCCTGGCACACCTCAAGGGCTACAAAACAATGCCAAAGCGTTGAAATCAGAGCGCCGCTGGCATGGTAGCTTTTTGTATGCCTCGACGCATGCAGGCAATCCTTGCAAGTGGCCCTGCCCATCGTTTCGATTCAAGCCAGCGCACGAGAATTACCGAATTGTCTCCGGCCTCTGAGACTGATTCGATCATGCGCCCCGGACCGATTCGTCGATGGCGAACTTGGCAAACTTCAGCATGCCGGCTTTCGTCCGAAATGGAAATCGGCCGGCGACGGCGAGTTTGGCGATGCCGTGCACGAGCGACCACGCATAGAGCGCTCGCTCCAGGGTGTTTCCGGCCGGCAGCTGGCCTTGGTCCTGACAATTCCGGATGTAATTCACCAGCGTGTTGAACGCTTCCTGTGAGGCCTGCAAATATTCGGGATCTTTGCAGGCGATGACCGGGGCCTCGAACATCACGGTGAAGTGCTCCGGCCTGCGCACCGCGAAGGCCACATACGCCAGGCCGGATTGCTTGAGCCTGTCCAATGTATTCGATTTCCGTTCACCCGCATCGCGCATGGCGCGCGTGAGCTCGCGGAATCCCTGAGCGGCGACAGCGGCGAGGAGCGCGTCTTTGTCCCGAAAGTGGCGGTACGGCGCGTTGTGCGAAACGCCGGCACGGCGCGCGACTTCGCGGAGGGTGAAGGCAGCCGGCCCCAATTCGGCGATGACGCGGAGCGCCCCCTGAAGCAGGGCCTCGCGCAGGTTGCCGTGGTGGTAGGAGTGACGGGGCATCGTCTCCCAAGTATTTTACGCCGGGATGTTGACAAACGCAACATCGTCGCTCTACAATGTTGTCAGTGTCCACATTGAAGGGCACGGAGGACTTCATGGCGCAAGAAGGCATTCCCGAAAAACGAAACTCCAATCGACCTTCCTACGACGCCATCGTCATCGGCTCCGGCATGGGCGCGCTTTCTTTCGCCGCCATCATGGCTAAACTACGGAAGTGGCGCGTCCTGGTCCTCGAACGCCATTTCAAAATCGGCGGATTCACGCACACCTTCAGCCGGCCGGGGGGCTGGACCTGGGACGTCGGCGTCCATTACATAGGCGAAATGGGGCCAGGCATGACCGGGCGCAAGCTGTTCGATTTCATCACCGATGGCCGCGTGGACTGGTCGCCCTTGCCGGACGTCTACGATGTTTTCGTTTATCCCGGCTTCACCATGAAGGTGCCAAAGGGCCGCGCAAATTTCGAGAGTGCGCTCGTAGAAGCATTCCCCGCGGAAAAGCGAGCGATCGGCGAATACTTCCGCGACATCAAACGCGCCGCCAACTGGTTCACCCGGCACATTATGGGCATGGTAACGCCGCCACCGCTGAGCTGGATCGTGCGGACCATCAATCGCCTTTCGGAACAATCGGCGCTGCAAACGACGCAGCAATATTTGGAGAGCCACATTCGCGACCCGCGCCTTCGCGCCGTGCTCGCTTCGCAGTGGGCCGATTACGGATTGCCTCCGGGCCGCAGCGCCTTTGTGGCCCACGCCATAATCGTAAGCCACTACCTGGAGGGGGCATGGTATCCCACGGGCGGCGCGGGAGAAATTCCCAAGGCGGCAAGCTCCGTGATTCGCGCAGCGGGGGGAGAACTCCTGGCGGGGCACGAGGTTGCGAAAATTATTGTGGAGAACGGCCGGGCCGTAGGCGTGGAGGTCCAGCCCAAGAAAGGAAAGGAGCAACCTCGACTGGAATTTCGCGCGCCGGTTATAGTTTCTGACGCCGGAGCATGGAATACCTTCACGCGCCTGTTGCCCGGTGAGGCGCTTCCGTTTCGCGCGGAACTGGAAACGCCTCCGGAGGGCTTGGAAGCCGTGGAGCTGTTTCTAGGGCTGAAGCGGGATCCTCGCGAATTGGGTTTTCAGGGAGAAAATTATTGGATCTTCTCTTCCTTCGATCACGATCGAATCTGCGCCGGCCGGGATGAAATGCTGGAAGGCCGCGCCCCGATGGCGTACCTCTCGTTTCCTTCGCTGAAGGATCCGCAGGCACGCAGCCACACGGCAGAAATCGTTGCGCCTTTTTCCTACCGCACTCTCGAGGCGTTTCGCGAAGAGCCCTGGCGGCGCCGCGGAACCGACTACGAATCGGCCAAGGGCCTCATAACGCAAGCCCTGCTGGATTTGGTGGAGAAGCAACACCCCGGCTTTCGGGACCTCGTGGCCTACGCCGAACTCGCCACGCCCCTTTCCTTCGAATACTTCACGGGAGCGCCATCGGGAACGATCTACGGATATCCGGCGACGCCCGAAAGGTTTCGAAAAACTTGGCTCAGGCCCAGAACGCCCATCCGGAATCTATACCTCACCGGCGCGGACGCGGCAGTGCTCGGAGTCATGGGCGCCTTGATGGGCGGAGTCGCCACAGCAAGTACGCTGCTAAGTCCCATGGGTTTTATTGAAATTATGCGTTCTGCGAGCGCGAGTCCCGCACGAAAGTCGAGTTAAGTGGCACAGGCTTCAGCCTGTGGGTTTTGGTCCTTGCAAGGACGAACCCCCACAGGCTGAAGCCTGTGCCACTACACATCCATCCCGAATTTCCTATCCTTTGCACGAAACGCAGTTCAACGCATCTGTGAATTTCTTGTGAGACCCGCAGGCTAAACTGACGTCTGGGCGAGGGCGCCCTCTTCCTGGTAAAAAGCCGAGGGCTTGTTTTCGAGCAGAAGTTTGCGGAGGCGCGCGCGTTCCTCGAGATCCATGTCGGCAAATTCAAAGCCGAGTCCCTGGGCTCGAGCATCGCGCATCAGGACCTGCGCGCGAATCGGGCGCAGGCCGGAACCAATTCTCATCGAGACGAGCGTGCCCGGCGGCAGATGCTTTTCGCCGACTGCGATTCCTCCGCTCAAGCTCAACCCGCGGATTTCCAGCCGGTAGGAATTCTGCCCCACTGTGGCGAAAGCCGTGATGGGTTGCGCCAGCCTCACGCGAGGATACCGCCGGCGGCGAAAATATTTTGCATTAGGCAGCGGATCGAGAGGCGCCAAAGTCAGTTCCTTGTCGCTGAACCCGCTTTGCGGGGCGAAATCCTCGGCCCATTTCGGATCGATCTTTTTGAGGGACTGCACGGCTGCCAGGCGCAGTTCGCCCGGATGCGCCCAGTGAAACATGTGGCGGCCCTCCGCGATGCCTCGCAAAAGTTCCGTGGCTTCTTGCGCCTTAAGCCTTCCGAGGGCTTCCAATGCTTTCAGACGGACGAACGGCCGGGCCGAGCGGCTCGCGTCGTCTTCCGCCATCCGTAATAAGGTAGTCGTGGAGCTTGCGTCTTCGCTCAATCCGATTTCGTCGATGGCCAGTGGCCACAAAACCGGATCCAGCAACTGCAGCAAATTGACCAGCAAGTTTCCGCGCTCGGGCGCGCCGCCCATGGCGATCAGGCGCACCATGCGGTCTTGCGCTTGCCGCGGCCATTCGTTAATGCGTTCGGGCAACCAGCGTGAGATCACCAATGGATCGAGGCGGCTCAGCAGGCCCCCGGTTTCCGCTGCCTCACTCGCCGAGCCGGAGCGAAGCGTATCGCGCAAGGAGGACATCAATTCCTCTCCCACTGTGCCCGCCAGATCCACCAGGCGCTGCATGTCAGCGCGATTGGAGGTCCGGTTGAAACGCGAAGTCAAATTTTCCGCCGCGCTGCGCGGCACGCGTTGCAGCAAAATTTCCAATCCTTCCAGCGCGCGGTCGCCGCGCAACGAATCTTCTATAAATTCCGGCACGCGTTTTTCCAATCCGATGCGCGGACGCAGGCTTTGCACGAACACGGGCCTCTGGTGTTCCACCGAATCCAGCGTATCGAGCGATTGCACCAGCGCGGGGAACATCCGCCGCAAGCCCGCTTCCTGGGCCAGGCGCACAAACGCGGCGCTGATGAGCCCTTCCAAATTGTCGTCGCGCTCCACGCTCAATTGCGCCCCTGCGACCTTGATCGCCGGCGCGAGAGGGCGGCCCTTGAACGAGGCGTACACCTCGCCGATATCCGCGATGCCGATCGCTGTCCGGCGCCGCGCCTCGAATTCCGGACTTTGCAGGCAGGCGGCGTAATTCTGCAGGATCGCCAGCGCATTTTTCTCATCGCCACGCTGGATAAGTTCCTCGACGTACTGCTTGAGGTTACGCGCCGGAATGCACCATGCCTCCGGCGAGGCCAGCACGCTGAGCTTGCCCCGTTCCGGCACCGCGGCCCAGAATTGCCGGTCTAGCAAGTCCGCGGTCGATTCGACGATGACTCCTGCATCGGCCAATTTTTGCTCGTGCACGCCCAGGATTTTTCGCAGGCCTTCGATTTCCTGAGACATCTTGTCAAACATCTGGCGCACGGCGTTGACCTTCACTTCGCCGCGCTCGTACCGCTCCAGGGCAAACTTGATCGCAAGATGTTCCGCCAGACGCAACAGCATGGGGTCTTTCGAATTCATTGCGGGCGCTTGCGCGGCAGCAGCGGCGAGCGCCTGCCGCAGCGACTCCTGAGACTGCGCCGGAAGCTTACCTAGTTCCTCCTGCAGAGGGCCGGGCTGCAGATTCCCGCCCTGGCCCGTGACCGTGTGGCCCAGGTGCGTCAGCAGCCTCAGGATTCCCAGGATGTCCTGGTCTTTCGAACTCCAGGCTGATATGCCGCTCCCAGTATCACTTGGTCTGCGGAAACTGCTCGTGCCACGGCCGCCGGAGCCGCCTGGGCCCAGACCACCGGGACCGCCTCTGTTCGGCCCTCCGCTTCCTGGTGGGCCTGTTTCCACACCGTGTTGAAGATCTTCGCTGCCTGGCCTTGCGCCAGAGTAGGGGCTTTGGCCAACGGGTGCACTATCGCCTGCGCCGCTGCCGGTACCCTGCACGCTTCCTTCGCCCGATCCCACTCCCGCGTTGCCAGCGGTGCTGCCGGGCCCTGCACTTCCGGCAGCTCCTCCTCCAGCACCGCCGCCGGGGCCGGGGCCATCCCTTGATTCGCCGCGCGACCCTTCGGCCGCGACGATCAACTGCAGCAGTTTCTGCGGGTCGCGGAGCCAGTCCTTCATCGAATGGGCGTCGGCCCCGAGGCTTTGCGCGGTGAGCAAACCGGCGGCGAGGGCGTCGCTCTTGGAAGCATCTTCCGCAACAAAGCGAACTTCGTTGATTCGAATATTCGGAACGCCGGCCAGGGCTGTTTTCAAATTATCGGCCAGGACCGAAGGCTTGGTATTTTGCGTCGGGAAAGCGCGCACCAGCCGTTCGAAGTCTTCACTTGTAACGCGCGACGTGAATTGAATGCTGGCGAGGCCGGCAGCGGAAAGCAATTGTGCAAAGCTGCGCTCGGCAGGCGTCGCTTCGATGGGCACGCCGTCAAGCAATGTTTGCGAGCCGGTGGCCCCCAGCAGCAGGCCGGATTCATTGGTGACGGGGATCGCCGCGTGCAATTCGTTCCAGGCGGTGTTGAATTGCTCGGTCGTGCGCGCATGATCAAAACTGTAGAGCCGCGCATATTTGAGCAGAATGTTGAGGCTGCGGATGAAGGCCCGCGCGGATGTCTGCTTGGTGTTGGCTGAGTCCATCGCGTACCGGGTGCAGGCAGGTTGCGCCGCTCCTTTCTTACCCTAGCGCGGGCCCGTTCAGTGGACAATGGCACGCGCCCTTTATGTGGCCAAAGGGGAACTGCCTGTCCTGAAGGCCGGGTGCCAGCAGCCCTGCGCTAGTGGACGTACGCGCCTTTCTCGTTCAAAATGAGGGCTGTAAAATGAGAAGCCATAGAATTTATTAATCCAGGAGAGTCTAGCCATGCCGCCGCCCCCCATGCCCCAACCGCCCAAATTGCCCATCCAGGGCGTAAAGAACCTGGTCGCCGTCGCCAGCGGAAAGGGCGGCGTGGGAAAGACCACCGTCGCCGTCAATCTGTCCCTTGCGCTCCAGCGCCTCGGCGCGTCGGTCGGATTGCTCGATGCGGACGTGTACGGCCCCAACGTGCCCATCATGCTGGGGACCGAGGAACAGCCGCAGGCGCTCAGCGAACGGGAGATTCTTCCGGTCGTGGTGCAGGGCCTGAAAATGATTTCGATGGGCCTGCTGAATCCGGGCGACAAGCCCATGATCTGGCGCGGGCCGATGCTGCACAGTGTGATGACGCAATTCCTGCGCAGCGTCCTCTGGGGCGAGCTCGACTATTTGGTCATCGATCTACCTCCGGGCACTGGCGACGTGCAGCTTTCGTTGATTCAGCTCGTGCCCGTGACGGGCGCCGTGCTGGTCACGACGCCGTCCACGGTTGCGCTGGCCGATGTGCGCAAAGCGATGGAAATGTTTCGCCAGGTCAACGTGGACATTCTCGGAGTCGTCGAAAATATGAGTTTTTTTAGTTGCCCGCACTGCCAGGGGCGCATTGACGTCTTCGGCCACGGGGAAGGACGGCGCATCGCGGATACCTACGGAGTGCCATTGCTTGGCGAGATAGAAATCGATCCGCAAATCCGCATCGGCGGCGATACCGGGAAGCCGGTCGCGCTGCTCGGGCCGGACGCGCCCGGGGCGAAGAGCATCTACGCAATGGCGCGCGCCGTTGCCGCGCGTTTGGAGGCGAAGCCGGCCGCCGCGCGCGGGTCGGTCGTTGAAATTGATTGAGCGATTTGTGTCTCAGGTTTGCGGGCTGGGCGGGCATCTCAATTTCAGCTCCTGCGAGATTTTCGAGGTGGCTCACGTTCGAGCAAATTCCTACTCGACACAGGTCGCAGCCGCAGCGGCTGGCCTTCGGGAATTTGCCCGTTCCTGGAACGAAAGCAGGCGCCGTCGTTTCAATCGGGATGGTGGTCCTTTTTTGGGTGGCAATTCCCGTAGCTCGGCCGTTCATTCTCGGCACCGTGGGGCTCGGCGCCATCGTGGGCGTTTTGCTGTATCGTCTGCACAATCGCGAATAGTGCGGGCAAGATCGTGGCGTTTCTTGTCAGTCGAGAACGCGTGTGTTAGCTTCACTGGTTTGTGATTGGCATGTGATTGGTATGTGATAGGTATGCATCTAGATTTGTGAGTCGCGGCTTCAGCCGCGATATAAAGATGGCCACCTAAGCGGGCTTTAGCCCCTGAAGTGCTCGTCCATCGCCAATCAAACAAATTCTCGTGGGACAGGGGACGCTCCCTGAAGAGGTGCGCATGATTCGCAGTCATCACGGGCGGACGCCGCAAATTGCGCCGTCGGCTTACATCGATCCGCAGGCGGTGGTCATCGGCGACGTTTCCATAGGCGAGCTATCGAGCGTGTGGCCGTGCGTCGTGATTCGCGGCGACGTCAACTGGATCCGCATCGGCTCGCGCACCAATATTCAGGACGGCTCGATCCTGCATGTGTATAAGGACACGCATCCTTTGGTATTGGCCGACATGGTGACGGTCGGGCACGGCGCCATCCTGCACGGCTGCGCCATCGAATCGCGCGTCCTCATAGGCATGGGCTCGATCCTGCTGAATGGCGCGCGCATCGGCGAAGGCTCGATTGTGGCTGCGGGCACGCTTGTGCCCGAGGGCACGGTGGTCCCGCCGGGCAGCCTGTTCATGGGGCATCCCGGAAAATTCCGCCGCGCGCTTACGCCTGAAGATCAGGCGAGCATCCAGGCCTATGCGGATCGTTACGTGGAGTATTCCGAAACGTACAAGGTGGAAGGCCTAAAGTAAGACAGGCTTCCAGCCTGTCGGGTTGATCATCGCCTCAGCGCGATCAAAACCGACAGGCTAAAAGCCTGTCCTACTTGTTCGACAAGGGGACGGAACGTCGAGAGGAAGAATGAGAGTTCCGGAATCACCAGTCACCAGTTACCGGTCGCCAGCCACAGGAATTCCCCGTGGCTGAAAAAGCGAAATTCCAAGCCATTAAGGGCGTCCGCGACATCCTGCCGCCGGAGTCTGCGCTGTGGAACCGCGTCGAGCAGACCGCGCAGGAAGTTTTCGGCACTTTCGGCTTCGCCGATATCCGCTTGCCGATTTTTGAGCAGGCTGAACTGTTCGCGCGATCAATTGGCACGGATACGGATATCGTTTCAAAGGAGATGTATTCCTTTGAGGATCGCTCATGGCCAATTGACTGGCCAGAAGAACAGGCCGATCTGCCTACGTTTCATGAGAGCCTCGTGAAAGGTATGGCCTCGGGCGAGATTCCAAACACAAAAAACAATCTCGCCTTTGCCGTAGCGCTGCACAATTTATATGTTGAGGAAGCTGAGACATTTTTTCAAGCTCTCTCCATAGCGCCGCAAAATGTAGCGGCAGAAGTTGCGAAATTTAAGGGCCAATATGCCCGACTCCTCTTCATGGCCCGGACTCTGCAATTGGGAGCACAGCTTTGCTTGAGGCCGGAGGGAACGGCCTCCGTTGTTCGTGCGTATATAGAGCACGGGATGCAAGTCCAGCCTGGCAACGTGAAGCTGTATTACATGGGCCCAATGTTCCGCCGGGAGAAACCGCAGAAGGGGCGCTATCGCCAGTTTTATCAGATTGGTGCGGAGGTGCTGGGGACTTCGGACGCTCCGGGGATTGATGCGGAAGTGATCGAGATGCTGATGATGCTCTTCGAGCGGCTCAAGCTCAAGGGCGCGGTCCTGAACATCAATTCGATTGGGGACAAGAATTGCCGCCCTGCTTACGTTGAAAAATTGCGCTCGGAATTGCAAAAAGTGCGGGAACAGCTCGGGCCGGACAGCCAGCGGCGGATTGAGACGAATCCGCTGCGCGTGCTGGACTCGAAGCTAGAACACGAGCAACCCATCATCGAGAAGCTGCCGAGAATTGCCGAACATTTATGTGACAACTGTCGCGAACACTACGCCGAAGTGAAAAGGCAGCTTGGGATGCGCGGGATCGCGTATCAGGAAAACTGGCGGCTGGTGCGCGGGCTCGACTACTACATGCGCACGACATTTGAAATCACGGCGCCGGGGCTTGGTTCGCAGAATGCGGTTTGCGGCGGCGGGCGCTATGATGGTCTCGTGGAATTACTCGGCGGTCCGGCCGCGACAAAAGGGATCGGATTCGCCATCGGCACCGATCGGCTGGTGCTTTCGCTGCAGGAAGCGGGAGAGGGCGCGGCGCCGGGCGGGCTCGATGTGTACTTGGCATGGTTTGGAGCGGCCGCCCAGTCCGCGGCGATTGGTCTAGCGCGGCGTTTGCGCGAAGCGAGTTTCGTTGTCGAACTGCCTGCGGTCGAAATGAAATTTGGCAAATCGCTGGGCCTCGCGGATCGATTGAAGGCGCGCCACGCCGTCATCGTCGGAGATGATGAACTGGCGGCTGGAGTCGTCACAGTGAAACGCCTCTCCGACGGCACTCAGCAAAAACTTGCTGAGGCGGAATTGTTTTCGTATTTGCGCGCAGCGCGCACAGCCTAGCGCCGCATGATCGAAGTTAGCTGGCGGAGCTGGCCGACTCCGAAACGATTTGTGGGTCACGGCTTCAGAGGCTGCGGAAAAAAGTAGTTTAATGTCATCCCGAGCGAAGCGAGGGATCTGCTTTTTCGCCATTCTCAAGAAAAAATGCAGATTCCTCGGGCAAACCGCGCCCTCGGAATGACACTTTTGGAATTTTTCCGCAACCTGTTCAGCCGTGACATAAATTTGCCATAGTCAGACCGGCTTTTGACGCTGGCTATTTCACCATTGAGTTGCCACGCAGGCTCTTTAGGTCCGACAATGACGGTGTACTCGGAAGGGGCATTTTCGGCCTGGCTACTTCAAGGGCTAAAGCCCAGCGCATTTAGACGATCAAATGTCGCAGCTGAAGCCGCGACCCACAAAGCTGATCGGCACGAAGACTGTGGCGAACTGCTTCGACGAAGATCGTCTCAGCGAAGGCCGTTTCAAGCATTGAAGAGGATAGCGTTTCTGGAAGGAACAACGACTCGTGCTCGATTCACTCGGAACACTGCAACGCACGCGCTATTGCGGGGATCTGCGCGCCGCGGACGCCGACAAAGATGTCGTCCTGATGGGCTGGGTGCACAAGCGCCGCGACCTCGGCAATCTCATTTTTATTGATTTGCGCGACCGCTCGGGGCTTGCGCAGATTGTTTTCAACAAGGAGCTGCACGCCGCGGCGCACGCGCGCGCCGAGGAATTGCGCTCGGAATTTGTGGTCGCCGTAATCGGGCGCGTGGTGAAGCGGCAGAAAGTAAATCCTGAACTCACATCCGGCGAAGTGGAAATCATAGCCAGCGAGCTGCGCATCCTGAACATGGCGAAGACGCCTCCGTTCGTCGTCGAAGACGACCTGACTGCGAACGAAGAGACTCGCCTGCGGTACCGTTATCTCGATTTGCGGCGCACGAAGCCGCGGCAGAATATCGCGCTGCGCCACCGCGTGATCCTCGAAATCCGCAAGGCTATGGACGAGATGGGCTTTTACGAAATCGAAACGCCCATGCTCACGCGCTCAACGCCAGAAGGCGCGCGCGATTATCTCGTGCCGAGCCGCGTGCATCTCGGGCAATTCTACGCGCTGCCGCAATCGCCGCAGATTTTCAAGCAAATCCTGATGATCGGCGGGATGGACCGCTACTTCCAGATCGTCAAATGCTTTCGCGACGAAGACTTGCGCGCCGACCGACAGCCGGAATTCACGCAGCTTGACCTCGAAATTTCTTTTCCCACGCAGGAGACTGTTTTTGGCGTGATTGAAAACGTGATGGTGCGCGCCTGCGCCGTCGCCGGAATCACCGTGAAAGGCCCGTTCCGGCGCATGGAATACAAAGAGGCCATTCGCCGCTACGGTTCCGACAAGCCCGACTTACGCTTTGGGATGGAATTGCACGACATTACCGAACATTTCGCTGCCGCTCGCGAGACGCTGCACATCGAAGGCAGCGTGCAGGCCTTTGCCGCGCCCGGTGCGGCCACATTTTCGCGTAAGCAGCTCGACGAAATCGCCGAGAAAGCGAAGTCGCTTGGCGCGCGCGGCGTGTACACGGTGAAAGTCACGGCCGAGGGCGTCGCTTCGCCTCTCGAAAAAAATCTTGGCGCGGAGACGCTGAAAAAAATCGCCGCCAGCGTGGAAGCGAAACCCGGCGATCTCGTCATGGCCGTCAGTGCCAAGGAAAGAATTCCCGGCACGGACCCCGCCGCGCTCATCGCCGGGCAGTTGCGACTGGCGCTCGCTGACCAGCTGAAACTCGTTCCCAAGGACCGCTGGGAATTTTTGTGGATCACCGGCTTTGCTCTCTTCGAATGGAGCCCGACGGAAAAAGCGGTGGTCAGCGCGCAGCATCCCTTCACCGGGATCGTGGAGGAAGATATTTCGAAACTCGAAGACCCCTCCGACGAAGTGCGCCTTTCCATGCGTTCGAAGGGATACGACCTGGTGCTGAACGGCGTCGAACTGGGCTCGGGCAGCATTCGAATTCACCAGCAGGAATTGCAGGACCGCGTGTTCAAGATGCTGGGCCTCAGCGAGGAGCAGCGCCGCAATCGCTTCGGCTTCTTCCTTGATGCGCTGACGTACGGAACGCCTCCGCACGGCGGTATTGCCCTCGGCCTCGACCGTGTCGTGGCGCTGCTCTCAGGCGAAAAGTCGATCCGCGAAGTGATCGCCTTCCCAAAGACGGCAAAGGCGCAGGATTTGATGGCCGACGCGCCGTCGAAGGTGGACACGGACCAACTCGATCTGCTCGGCATCCAACTTAAGCCAGTCGAAGAAAAGTAACTTTTGTCGGGAGAAGGTTTCGGAGGTCGGGGCTGAAGCCCCGACGTAACGGTCGGAAAGAAAGGAGGCTTTAGAGTCCGTGTGGCAACTTCTAAATCTTTGTAGGGCACGGCTTCAGCCGTGCCGCAACGTGTTCAGAATCATCGCGGCTTTAGCCGCTGACCTGTCCGATATCGAGTTGTCACACAGACTCTTTAGCCCCTGAAGCTCCGATGAGCTAGCTTCCTCATAGGACTGGCCCTGGGCGGACCTATTTCATTTCGTCCGCCACGCGGGAGAGGCGCGAACTTTTCCGCGTGCCGCAAGTTGCAGAGATCCTAGTTCACCGCATTCTCGCTTGCCGTGACAAGAGCGCTTATCAGTTGCATGAATTTGTCGTGATGCCGAATCATTTTCATCTTCTCCTGACGCCTGGTGAAACGACATCATTGGAGAAGGCCGTGCAACTTATCAAAGGGGGAAGCTCTCACGAGATTCACCGCCAGACCGGGAATCATATGGAAATCTGGCAAGTTGGGTTTCATGACTGGACGATTCGAGACGGCGAAGACTACAGGACGAAAGTCGGGTATATTCAAATGAATCCGGTTCAGGCGCGGTTAGTGGAGCGACCGGAAGATTGGCCGTTCGGGTCGGCCTGCGGGAAGTTTGCTTTGGATTCAGTCCCGGAGAAATTCAAATCTTGACCTTCAGAGGCTAAAGCCCGCTAGGAAATGGAGCGCATACGGCCGGGCTGAAGCTCGGCCCTCCCAAAAGCAAAGATGACACGAATACGCATACTAGCTGAGAACGTCGCGAACAAGATCGCCGCGGGCGAAGTGGTCGAGCGACCTGCGTCCGTCGTGAAAGAGCTGCTCGAAAACGCGCTGGACGCGGGGGCGCGGTCGATTCGCGTGGAGGTGGAATCGGGTGGGAAGCGGATGATCCGTGTGATCGACGACGGGAGCGGGATGATTCACGACGACGCACTCCTGGCGTTTGAGCGACACGCGACGTCGAAGCTGCGGACAGCCGACGATTTGCTATCGATCGCGACGCTCGGATTTCGCGGCGAGGCGCTGCCGTCGATCGCTGCGGTCTCTCGGCTGCTCTTGCAAACGCGCGCGTCCGAGGAAGAAGAGGGAACGCGGGTCGAATTTGCGGGCGGAAAACTCGTCGGTGTGAACCCGGAGGGTTTGCCTTCGGGGACGACGATCAGCGTGGCCGATCTTTTTTACTGCGTGCCGGCGCGGCGCAACTTCCTGAAGTCGGAGACCACCGAGCTCGGGCACATTGCCTCGCTTGTCACGCATTACGCGCTCGCGCATCCCGACAAACAATTCGTGCTGAAAACGCCGACGCAGGAAATCATCCACGCGACGGCGGTGGAGACGATGGCCGAGCGCGTTTACCAGCTTTTTGGGCGGCAGGCGCTCGACGATCTGTTTGAGCTTCTACCAGCCCGCTCGCCCATGCGCGCGGCGATCACCGAGGCGGAGCTCACGAGCGAGGAGCGCGCCGCCGAACTCGTCGTGCGCGGGTTTGCTTCACGGCCCGAGGTGCAGCGCGGCAACCGCAACGGCATTTACGTATTCGTAAACAAGCGGCTGGTGCGCGACCGCCTGATCCTGCACGCGCTCCACGAGGCTTACCGCAACGTGCTGCCGCCAGCGGTGTTTCCGGCGGTGCTGCTGTTTCTCGATTTGCCGGCAGAGGAAGTGGACGTGAACGTCCACCCGGCAAAAATCGAGGTGCGTTTCCGGCATCCCCAATTCGTGCACGACTTCACGCGCGATTCGATCCGCCATGCGCTATCGCGCGCGAGGCCGATTCCAAGCTTCGCCGGCGTTGCGCCGGCCGCAACGGACGCGGGGGAAATGCAAAACGGCGCCGCGGCCGTCGCCGCCGCTGCGGGCGCAAACCAATCGAGTGCGGGATTACCGCGCGCCGTCATTCCGCCGCTGGGCGGGCCCCCAATAAGTGGGCCTCCCGCAGTCGGGACGCCGATCGATGCGGAAAGTGTGCCCGGCGCGGCGATCGCCGGCGATTTCGAACTGACCGGAGCGCCCTTGCGGCCGGAGCCGCAGCGCTTCCGGTTCGAAAGCGGCATCGGAACGATCGCCGGCGAATCGGTTTCACAGACCGATGCGAATTTCAGCGATACGGAACCTCTGGCGAGCGCGGGGAGCCTGACCGAACTCAAGCCGCTGGGGCAAGTGAATTCGAGCTTCATCGTAGCTGTCAACGGCGAGGGGCTGTGGATCATCGACCAGCACGTGGCGCACGAGCGCGTGCTGTTCGAACAGCACCTGCGCGCGCGGCGCGAGGGTCAGCTGTCCGGGCAGCGGATGCTCGTGCCGTTGATGGTGGAGCTTTCGCCGCGGCAAATCGTGATTTTCGAACGCATCGCCGAGGAGCTGACCGCCAACGGCTTCGAAGTGGCCGAGATGGGGCCGCGCAGTGTGGCGATTCACGCCGCGCCCGCCGGAATCGCCACGGCGGACGCGGAGCGGCTACTGATGGAAATTCTTGACGGCACGGAGCGCGAAAACGCGGCGATTTCGATGGATTCGCTGCAGGCGAAAATCGCGGCTTCAACTTCCTGCCATGCGGCCATCAAAGTGAACATGCCGCTCGACCAGGAAAAAATGGAGTGGCTCCTCGGGGAGCTCGCGAAAACGGAAGCACCGATGAGCTGCCCGCACGGGCGGCCGATCGTGCTGCGCTACTCGGTGCGCGAAATCGAGCGCGCGTTCAAGAGAATTTGACGGAGCGAATTTGGCGGGGCTAATGTGATGGAGCGAATCTGAATTTCCCTTGAAAGATAAACTCATCATCGCCATTGATGGCCCGGTGGGATCGGGCAAGAGCACGGTCGCGCGGCGCGTGGCGGAGATGCTGGGCTACACGCATCTGGATAGCGGCGCGATGTACCGCGCCGTGGGGTTAAAAGCGTTGCGCGACGGCGTGCCGCTGGATTCGCCGGAACGCCTGGCAACGCTCGCCGGCGCGGCGCGGATCGATCTCGCGCCGCGGGACGGGAAACTGCGCGTCCTTCTCGACGGCGAAGACGTAACGGACGCGATTCGGGCGCCGGAGGTCTCGCACGCCGCATCCGTTGTTGCCGTGGTTCCCGGCGTGCGTCACCCGATGGTGGCCGAGCAGCGCCGCGCGGGCAACGTGGGCGGCGTGGTGATGGAGGGACGCGATATAGGATCGGTTGTATTTCCCCACGCGGACTTGAAGATTTTTCTCGATGCTTCCTCCGAAGTGCGCGCCGGCCGCCGCCAGCTTGAGCTCGAAGAAATGGGCGAACCGAGAGAATTTGAGAAAGTCCTCGCCGAAGTGCGCGAGCGCGACCGGCGGGACCGTGAGCGTGAGATGTCCCCGCTTGTGCGCGCCGCTGACGCCGTGGTTGTGGACAACACGGCGATGGATGCGGAAGAAACCGCGCGCGTGATTGTCCTGCTGGCGAAGGAAAAGGCGAAGGCGGCTGTCGGGTGATTGCCGCCCGGCAAATCGTGATTGGCGATTCGTGAATCGTAATTTGTAATTCGTGGAAAGCAGTTAAACTGCGCGCGCCTTGTTGCGGCGCGTTAGAATGCACTTTTTAAATAGCAGAAAAAACGGAAAATCTTCAGCCGGCAACCGGAATGCGGACGGCGCGGCGCAGTTACATGGCCCAATTCACGCGCTCGATTCAGGATGGGCTGGCGAGCCAGATATTTCATGGAGAAACCCCCTTCTCGATCGACAAAATGCCGAACGCTTCAGCACGTACACAAGAGGGAAGGAGGATGGAGCCGCGGCGAATGCCCTAGCTCGGGCTGGACATGGAAGCAAGAAATTCGGCGTTGGACTTCGACTTGGAGAGGCGTCCCAAGAGCAACTCCATGGCCTCGACGGGCGAGAGGGGATTCAGCACCTTGCGAAGGACCCACACACGATTGAGTTCATCGGGCGGCATCAGCAATTCTTCTTTCCGGGTGCCGGAGCGATTGATGTCGATGGCCGGGAAAATGCGTTTGTCCACCAGGCGGCGGTCGAGGTTGATTTCCATGTTGCCGGTGCCCTTGAATTCCTCGAAGATCACATCGTCCATGCGGCTGCCGGTGTCAATGAGGGCCGTGGCGATGATGGTGAGCGAGCCGCCCTCCTCGACGTTTCGTGCGGCGGCGAAAAATCGCCGCGGGCGCTGCAGGGCGTTGGCGTCGATACCGCCCGAGAGAACTTTGCCCGAGGGAGGAGTGACGGCGTTGTAAGCGCGCGCGAGACGCGTGACGGAATCGAGCAGGATCACGACGTCGCGCTTATGTTCGACGAGGCGTTTGGCTTTCTCGAGCACCATTTCCGCGACCTGGATGTGGCGCTGCGGCGGCTCGTCGAAGGTCGAGCTGATGACTTCGCCTTTCACCGTGCGCTGCATGTCCGTGACTTCTTCCGGCCGCTCGTCGATCAGGAGAACGATCAGCGCGACTTCCGGGTGATTGGTGGTCACGGAATTGGCGAACGCCTGCAGCATCATGGTTTTTCCGGTGCGCGGCGGCGCAACGATCAATCCGCGCTGGCCCTTTCCGACCGGGCAGAGCAGGTCCAGCACGCGCCCCGTCAGGTTTTCCCGGACTGTTTCCATTTTCAGGCGCCCCTGGGGATAAAGCGGCGTGAGGTTGTCAAAGAATATTTTATTTCGCGCGACCTCGGGATCCTCGAAATTTACGGCCTCGACTTTGATGAGGGCGAAATAGCGTTCGCCGTCCTTGGGCGGCCGGACCTGTCCCGAAACGGTGTCGCCGGTTCGCAGGTCAAACTTTCGGATCTGCGAGGGTGAGACGTAAATATCGTCCGGCCCGGGAAGGTAATTGTATTCCGGAGCGCGCAGGAAGCCGAAGCCGTCGGGCAGGCATTCCAGGACGCCTTCGGAGAAAATCAGGCCGTTCTTTTCTGTCTGGGCGCGCAGGATCTGGAAGATCAACTCCTGCTTGCGCATGCCGCTGGAGCCAGGGATGGCCAGGTCCTTGGCGATTTTCGCCAGATCGGTAATGTTCTTCTCTTTCAGTTCCGCAAGACTAATGCTCATCGTTTTCATTTCCTTAATTCTCTATAGAGATAAGCCTGATTTTCAGGCCGGGATTGTACTCATCGGCGGACACCGGGAAGGTGCTATTCGATTTCCGACCGGGTTAGCCAAACTGGAAATTCAAATCACGGGCGATACGAATTACAGCCGCGTTCCATATCCCGAAGCACCCCGCTGATTGATTCGATTGCGTTTCATCGGGACGGAGGAATCGAGGTTTCCCTCAATTGGTCAATTCTTGATCGCTCTCGGTTTCTGTTTCAAACTTCGCCGCCACTTCCGGGACCGCGTCGTGCGTTGCGGGTGTCAGAGGCCGTTCCAAGGCGATTTCCAGAACTTCGTCCATACTCTCGACGAACCGTATGGTCATGTCGGCCTGTATTTCTGCCGGGATGTCCGCCAAATCCTTTTCATTGTCTTTCGGCAGAATCACGGTGCGGATTCCGACGCGGTGGGCCGCCAGCATTTTTTCCTTCATTCCGCCGATCGGCAGGACCTTGCCGCGGAGAGTGATTTCGCCGGTCATGGCCACGTCGCAGCGGACCGGGATGCGCGTGAGGGCGCTCACGATGGACGTGGCGATCGTAATTCCGGCCGAGGGACCGTCCTTGGGGATCGCGCCTTCGGGAACGTGCATGTGGATGTCCAGGTGACGGTAAAAATCGCGCGGCAGGCCAAAGGTTCCGGTGCGCGAGCGGACGTAGCTCATGGCCGCCTGGGCCGACTCCTGCATGACGTCGCCAAGTTTTCCGGTAAGCGTCAGTCGCCCCTTGCCCTGCATGATGGTGGCTTCGGTGGAGAGCACCGAACCGCCGACCTCGGTCCAGGCAAGACCCGTGGTGAGGCCGATTTCGTTCTTCTTTTCGGCCCAAACTTCGCGGTATTTAATGACGCCCAGAAATTCGCCGACACCCTCGGGCGCGACATTGATCGAGTACTGCTTTCCATCTTTTACCACGCGCCTGGCGACCTTGCGGCAGATACTGGAAATTTCGCGCTCCAGGCTGCGCACGCCGGCTTCGTGCGTGTAATGCCGGATAATGTGGGAGATGGCTTCGTCCGTGAAGGTGAGATTGGTTTCAACGAGACCCGCGGATTCCCGCGCCTTGCGCACCAGAAAACGCTTGGCGATCTGCGCCTTCTCCGCTTCGGTGTAACCCGGGATGCGCAGAATTTCCATGCGATCCTGCAGGGGCTGAGGAATGGTGTGCAATACGTTGGCGGTGCAGACGAACATGACTTTTGAGAGGTCGTACTCGACGTCGAGGTAGTGGTCGGTGAAAGCGTTGTTCAACTCGGGGTCCAGAACTTCCATGAGCGCCGCCGAAGGGTCGCCGCGGAAGTCGGTGGACATCTTGTCCACTTCATCGAGCACAAAAATCGGATTGACCGTTCCAGCCTTTTTCATCATCTGGATGATCTGGCCGGGCAGCGCGCCGATATAGGTGCGCCGGTGGCCGCGAATTTCCGCCTCATCGCGCACGCCGCCGAGAGAGACGCGAATAAATTTGCGTCCCGTGGCGCGCCCGATGGACATGGCCAGCGAGGTTTTGCCGACGCCCGGAGGGCCGACAAAACACAGAATCGACCCGCGGGGATTCTTCACCAGTTGGCGCACCGCCAGGAACTCAAGGATGCGCTCTTTGATCTTGTCCAGCCCGTAATGGTCTTCTTCAAGAATTTTTTCCGCGAGCGAGATGTCGCGAATTTCCTTGGATCTTTTTTTCCAGGGCACGGCCAGCAGCCAGTCCAGGTAATTCCGGCTCACGGTAGATTCGGCGGACATCGGCGGCATCATTTCGAGGCGTTTCAACTCCTGGGTGGCCTTCTCGAGGGCATCCTTGGGCATCCCGGAAGTATCGATTTTCTTTTTGAGTTCCTCGAGCTCGTTCTTTTCGCCGCGCCCAAGTTCCTTGTGGATGGCCTTCAATTTTTCGTTGAGGTAATACTCTTTCTGGGCCCGTTCCATCTGGCGTTTCACGCGGGTGTTGATGTTACGGTCGACGTTGAGCTTTTCAATTTCGCTTTCCAGAATTTCGCCGACGCGAGTCAGCCGGTCCAGCGGGTCGAAATTTTCGAGGAGTTCCTGCTTTTCCTCGACGGGGATCTGCAGGTTGGACGCGATAGTGTCGGAGAGTTTCGCGGGGTCGTCCACGCGCGTCGCGGCGATCATGGTGTCGTAATTCAGGCTCTGCGAGAGTTTCACGTACTGTTCAAAGAGCCCGGTGACCTTGGTGACCGCCTGCTCGATTTGCGGAGAAGGCTCGGCCTTGTTGGGAATCACTTTCAGCGTGGCGCGGAAAAAACCTTCTTCGGTGGAAATTTGCACGGCCTTGGCGCGCTCGACGCCTTCCACCAGCACGCGCAGGTTTCCGTCCGGCAATCGCACGCTTTGCACGATATTGGCGAGGGTGCCTACGGAATAGATTTCGTCGGGCTTGGGATCGTCGACCGAGGCGTCGTGCTGGGTGGCCAGGAAGATCTTTTTGTCCGTGGCCAGGGCTTCTTCGAGAGCCCGCAGGGAACTTTCGCGTCCCACAATGAAGGGGTTCATCATCTGCGGGAAGATAACGAGATCGCGCACCGGCATCATAGGCACGCGCTTGGATTCCGTCTTTTCTCTGCTAAACATGGGGTCCGTAATTTTCTCTGGCTCCTTCATCATCCCGCTTTTTCGAGCAGCGACCAGTTGATTTCCCGGCTGCGGACCATTTCACCGGTCACCACAAATTCGCGGAGTTTGCGCTGGGCGGGCAAGTGGTACATGAGCTCGAGCATGAGGTCTTCGAGAATCATGCGCAGCCCGCGAGCGCCGACTTTTCGTTGCAGGGCCAACTCCGCAACGGTCTCGAGGGCATCGTCGGAGAACCGCAGGCGCACGTTCTCAAATTCAAAGAGTCTCTGATATTGACGGATGAGAGCGTTTTTCGGTTCCGTCAGAATTTCCATCAGCGCGGCCTTGTCCAGGTCGCCCAGGACGCCCACGACGGGCAAGCGGCCCACGAATTCGGGAATCAGGCCGTAGCGGATCAGGTCGGTAGGCTGGGCCTGGCTGAGGAGTTCGATGTTGCGGCGCTGCGCGGTGGTGGGCTGCGCATCGGTGTGGAAGCCGAGCGATTTCTGCCCGATCCGGCGCTCGATTGTTTTTTCCAGGCCCACAAACGCGCCGCCGCATATGAACAGGATATTGGTCGTATCCACGGGCGTGAATTCCTGGTGCGGGTGTTTCCTTCCGCCTTGCGGGGGGACGTTGGCGATGGTCCCTTCGAGAATCTTCAAGAGGGCTTGCTGCACGCCTTCACCCGAGACATCGCGGGTGATGGAGGGGTTCTCGTCCTTCTTGGAAATCTTGTCGATTTCGTCGATGTAGATGATCCCCTGCTGCGCCTTGGTGACGTCTCCGTCAGCAGCCTGCAACAGCTTCAAAATGATGTTCTCGACGTCCTCTCCGACGTATCCCGCTTCGGTCAGCGTGGTGGCATCCACGATGGCGAAGGGAACGTCCAGCATGCGCGAGAGCGTCTGCGCCAGGAGCGTCTTGCCGGTTCCGGTCGGTCCGATGAGGAGGATGTTGGACTTGGTCAATTCCACGTCGCCCGGCTGGCGGTTCAGGAAGATGCGCTTGTAATGGTTGTAGACGGCGACGGCCAGCTTCTTCTTGGTTTTATCCTGGCCGATCACGTAACCGTCGAGAAAGGCCTTGATCTCCGGGGGACGCGGCAGGCGCTTATTGACGGGATTGGCCTGTTCGCGCTTTTCTTCCTCGAGAATTTGTTCGCAGACCGTCACACACTCGTTGCAGATGTAGGCGCGCGGGTAGTCCGAGGGCGAGCTGATCAACTTCTCGACCTGCTCCTGCGTTTTATGGCAGAAGGAACAGCGCAGTGGTTCGTCAGTGCTGAGTTTTCTCAACGGCGTTTCGCCCTCCGCCGGCCATAGGTAGCATACCTGCCCGTGCGGATTATTCTAGGCCCCTTTGCAGCTTCCGTACACCGCTGCGTTAGCTTAATACTAACTGATTGGAACACGCTAGCGGTGCTTGGTAATAATTTCGTCGATCAGTCCGTAATCCTTGGCTTGCGCCGCGGACATGATGAAATCGCGCTCCACGTCTTTTTCCAGAGTATCCAGCGGATGCCCGCTGTGTTGCGCCAGCAGGGAGTTGATCACGGTGCGCATGCGCAAGATCTCTTTCGCGTGAATATCGATATCGGTGGCCTGCCCCGACAATCCCGACATCCAGGGCTGGTGAATCAGGATGCGTGAGTTGGGCAAGGAGAAGCGCTTCTTGGGCGCTCCGGCGGTCAAGAGCAGCGCGGCGATGGACGCGGCCTGGCCGACGCAAATGGTTACGACACTCGGGCGCACGAACTGCATGGTGTCATAAATTGCCATTCCCGCGGTGATCGACCCGCCCGGGGAATTAATGTAGAGCGAAATATCTTTTTCGGGATCTTCCGCTTCCAAAAACAGTAGCTGGGCGGTCACCAGATTGGCGACGTGGTCGTCAATCGGCGTCCCGATGAAAATAATGTTGTCCTTCAGCAGCCGTGAATAAATATCGTAGGCGCGTTCTCCGCGGTTGGTCTGTTCGACCACCATCGGGATCAGCGTCGTCGCATACGGAGTCATGTCGTCTGTCTGCTTCATTGGATTTTTTAGGTTGTGCGAGGGACCCCGGCCGGAACCACTTCAATTCTCCTTGGCTTTTGTCCGGGTCCGGGAATTGCTGCAGAGCCAATCCAGAGTTTTTTCGCTCCGAATCTTAGATTTCATCCTATCCAGCGCCCCTTGCCTTGTCAAGTTCGCGCGCACGGCTGTGGCCGATTCGCCACTCCTCTCGGCAATCGCGCTAATTTCTTTTTCCAGTTCTTCATCGCTCACTTCGATCTGTTCCTTCGTGGCGATCCGGTCCAACAGCAACTCGGCCTTCACATCCTCGATCGAGCGATCCTTTTGCCGGCTGCGCAGCGCCACCCAGTCCACATTCACCGCGCGCGGATCGACGCCCTGCGAGGCGAGCGACCTCACCGTGCGTTCGAGGCGCGAGTCCATCTGGTGCTCGACCAGCGCCTCGGGGACAGGGAACTCATGCGACTTCACGATTTGGGCGAGCAGCCTTTCCCGCGTCTGATCGCTTTGACGCCGCGAGCCCTCCGCTTCCAAATTTTCGCGCATCTTCTTGCGCAACTCTTCCAGGGTCTGCGCCTCGCTCACGTCCTTGGCGAATTCATCGGTCAGCTCGGGCCGCTTCTTTTCTTTGATGCCCAGAACTTCGACCGCGTAGGTATATGTTTTTCCCTGGAGCTTTGGATCGGGATAGTCGGAAGGATAGATCACGTCAAAATTCTTGCGATCGCCAGTGTTCGCGCCGCGCAGATTTTCATTGAACGGCGCCATGGTTTCTTCGCCACCCACGTGGCACAGAACGCTTTCGGCTTCGAGCGGCTCGCCGCCGCCCGCCGGGATGCCCTTCAGCTTGAGCTGAGCGTAATCGCCGTCGGCGATGGGCCGGCCCTCCACGGGAACGAAATTGGCGGCGCGGTCACGCAACTCTTCAATGGCTTTATCGACATCAGAGTCTTCAACCTTGAGATCGTCGATTTCGACTTCCAGGTCCTTATATTGTCCGAGCTCGAATTCGGGCAGGACCTCGAACGTCGCGCGAAACTTGACCGGCCCGGACTCCGCGAAGTCGACCTTATCGACTTGCGGCCGCGTGATCGGGACCAGCTTGTTTTCGGTGACCGCTCGCTCGATCTGCTCGGGCACCAGGGACTGTAGCACTTCACTCTTGATGTCATCGGCAAAGCGCCGGCGGATCAATGTGACGGGCGCCTTCCCAGGACGAAATCCCGGGACGCGCGCGACGCGGGCAAATTCCTTGGCCACGCGTTCGACTGCCTTTTGCACGGTCTCGGCGGGAATTTCCAATTCCAGTTCGCGCCGGCATGTTGCTTCACTCATGGTCAGGCCTTCGGGATCACGGATTGCATTGTCGGATGATCGAATTACGTCAGGAACCGCCCTAAGGTTCGCACTTCTACTCTTTGCCGCTTCTCGGTCCGGAAAAAAAGGAAACGGGAAAGAACTGCGAGCGGGGTACGACGAATGCAAAGTATAGGGGAATCCAGCAGCCGCGTCAACTCGCACCTGGCGCTTGGCAAGAATAAATGTTCGAAAGGACTTGGGGAAAAAGAGATGGTGCGGAAGAAGGGATTCTGCCCCCACTGCTCTGGAAACCGCATAAACACAGGGTACTTACGTACCATAGACGGAATGCTACCTATCATGCTACCAATAGGGTATGGAGACGCACATAGAGCGGTTCTGGGCGAAGGTAAACAGAGACGGTCCTGTTCCTGCCCATTGTCCTGAACTTGGTGCGTGGTGGATTTGGACTGGCGTTCTTACAGTCGGTCGCAGCGGCGGATATGGGAAACTCACCCTTAACAAACAAACCGTCTACGCCCATCGCTTTTCTTACGAATTGGAATACGGTCCCCTGCCCGAAGACAAGCCATTCGCTTGCCACCATTGTGATAATCGAGCCTGTGTTCGTCCAACGCATTTGTTTGCGGGCACTGCCCAAGACAACACTAACGACATGAATGCGAAAGGGCGGAATGACATCGGAAATCCCGCATCCTTTTCGCTCTACGTTCGAGGGTCAGATGCAAAATACCTGAAGGTCAAAAACCATAATGGACAGTCAACCGTTCCCGCCGACTACACGGGCAAATTCTATATTCGCATGTGGGAGAGCGGCAAACGAATTTGGAAGCCATTTCCCACACAAGAAGATGCGACGGCTTTTCAAATGCAGAAACTTTAGGGAGGATACACCGTGCGAGCAACGGCAACCCTGTACACGCGGATCAGCGGGCAGCCCTACGCCAAAGTCAAATTCACAGATAAGCACAAGACCAAGCCTGTTGTGCCCGCGGATTATTCCGGTGCATTTTACTTGCGCCTGTCCGAAGACGGCAAACGCAAGTGGGTTTCGTATCCAAATCTGGACGAGGCCCTGACGGCGCAGGCTAACATCGAAACCAATCTTGACCGTGCCCGCAAAGGAATCGCACCGTTGGTTGTCGAACAGGCTGCGCGATCCTCTGCCACGAAAGGCAAAACCATCGCAAACGCGGCAGCCGCATATCTCGCAGAACAAGAGACGCGGATACAGGGTTGGCGCAATGGCTCCAAAGGCGGGCTCTCCCCGGCAACGGTCGACGTAATCAAGAACGCCATCGAGACTTTTCTAAATGCATGCGGCGATTGCGGGGCAGTCAACATCGCGGAGTTGAAAGACGCAGATCGCGGCAGAAAGATCATGCTCCATGTCCGCAATTGGATGGAGATACACACCAAAAGGCGCAAGGGCAAGGCTGCGTACACGGACGGGAAAAAGTTCACGTTTATTGCTTCCTTCCTCGCAGAGAACGGCATCAAGATGTCGAAGGATAAGACCGCGAAATGGAGCGGCGATCCGGGGCTGCTGAAATGGCACGAAGTTCCGCGCCCGATCCGGCCCAAGGTTGCGGACGTAGTGTTCTACACACCTGTTAATCTGAAAGCAATGTGGGACGGCGCAGGCAAAGTTATGCCAGCGAAGAACGGCGCACAGCGCGCCAGTTGGACGGCAGAGGATATCCGCGACGTGATGGCGGTCCTGACATTGACAGGCATGCGCGACGAAGAGGTTCAGCACCTGCAGTGGGATGATATCATTTGGGCCAATGGCGATGGCCTCCCGAAGTTCAAGGTCAAAGACAAGCCGCAGTATGATTGGAAACCGAAGAATGGAGAGCGTACAGTCAAGCCGATTGAATACTTCGCGGTCGCGTTGCGCGAACGACTGAAGGCTCGCAAGGCTCGCAAGAAAGTTACGAATGATAAATCCCTCTTGTTTCCTACGACAGTAGACACGCCCGACCAAAACTTCGCCGACCAAATTCGCAAGGCGATGGATAGCGCACTCGCGGCAAGCCACGAATTCAATCGACCCGAGGCCCACCAGCACAATATCGTTCACAACTTCCGCAGGACGTTCGCCACGGTCCTCAACTCGTGTTACGGCTTATCCGCACCGACCGTACAGGATCGCATCGGTGACGCTGACCTGACGACGGTCCAGCGATATCTCGGCAAGGTGGATGATCCGGCAGCCATGCGCAAAGCCTTCGAGAAAATTCCCTTCGGACCCAAGAAAAAGGCTTGACATAGTTTGGCACTTCGTAGTACTTTGGTCCTAGTACCGACGATTCAAGCGGTACCAAAGCGTATCGGGGGAGCATAGCCCCCGTCTCTCAACAGTAGAGATGACAGGCTAAGGATTGCTTGTTCCTTAGCCACAGCCAGCCCCGCTTCCGTAGGGCATGGGAACTGACACACTAAAGGTGTCTTCCCATGTCGCATCGAAAGCAACACCCTGCAGTAGTTCTCCCCACAATAAACTCGTCCCCGTTTCTATTGTCCGACGAAGTGCGTGCGATTCTTCGCTGCAGCAAACGCACACTTATCCGCCTGTATAAAGGATATGAAGATGCTAATGGAAAATTCCGCCGTCCCGTGATTGGGTCGGTGCATCGTGGTGGGCGAGTCCTCTTTGAAAAATCCGAAGTGAGTAGGTTCATTGCTGCTCGGACTCGGGTAGCAGCATGATCGGCACACGACGCAGACCCCAAGAGCGGCACATTCAACATGTGCGGCTGGATAAACTCACGCCGCATCCTCTCAATATAAAACTCTACGGATCGGCGAAACCCGACCAAAAATTAATTGATAGCATTCGGATGCTCGGCATCATTGAGCCGTTGATCGTGACACAACGTGGTCAGATCATTTCAGGTCACAGCCGCTGGCAGGCAGCCAAGATCATTTGTGCCGAAGACGGTACGAGTGAAAAAACTGTTTACTTGATGACCATGCGTCCAGACCATACGCCGAATGATGCGTGGTACACCGATAACGCTCGCATGGACGAGGAAGACGACAGCCAACTTCTCTTGGAAAAATTTTTAATTGAAGCCAACCGCCAGCGGGTAAAGACCCCCACACAGAAGTCCCGAGAGTTCACAGAATTGAAACGCATTGAAGGGGCTCTTGCCAAAATTCGCATGGATGCAGGCAAGAAGGTGGACCCTACGAAAATATTTACGGAGGGTACCGCAGGCGAAGCTGCCGTCAAGGCAGCCAAAGTGATCGGTATGAGTCGTCCAACCGCCGAGAAATTGGAAAAGGTTGTTGCGGCGGCGGAGCGTGGGGATGAATCGGCAAAGGCGGTGATCGCCGCAGTCGATGCAGGGAAGAAAAGCATCAATGCCGCCTACAAAGAAGTGGTCGCACCCAAGCCATCAAAGAGTCCCGAATTGGTGGCGAAAATTCAAGCCCACGAAAAAGCCACTGTCGACCTGAAGATTCTTCTCAAAAAGAACGGCATTGATGCCGATATGTCCCGCAGCAAAGCCGATGGAAAATTCCATGTGATCTGGCATGACGTGACTGCCGAGCAAATTCACAAATTTGCGGAGACGTTCAAATCTGCACTGATTACTTCATTGGAGAATATCGGTTGAGTGCTGACATCAGATTCGCACCGTGCGACATTGATGAAATCCGAGATTTCGTCGTGCTGAACCATTATTCCCGATCCTGCCCGAAAGGTGGGATCGTCAGCCATTGCTTTTCGGCCAAGGTAGAAGATTTGCTTGTAGGAGCCGCCGTCTTCGGCCACAAGGCAGGTAATGCAACAACAGGTTCAATTTTTGTGCCGCCGTATGACACACCCGATGCGTGTCGGGAATTGATTCGTCTTGTCATGTCCGATGTGATGCCGAAAAATAGCGAGAGTCACTTTATTGGATGGTGCCTGCGATATCTGAAAGGTTACAGTGATTTGCTCGGTCTGTTGAGTTACGCCGATCCAGAGCATGACCACAACGGCACCATCTATCGAGCGTCGAACTGGCTCTACACTGGACTTTCGAATCCAAGCAAACGACTGATTATTGATGGCGTGGAGATTCACCGCCGCCGAGCGACAAATCTTTTCAGTACATGTTCCGTGCCTGCGATTCAAGCACAGGGACATGCTGTTGAAGTTCGCATTGCAAAACCGAAGCATCGCTACATCTATGTGCTCAACCAAGCTCTGACTCCGTTTGTAAAATATCCCATCTTAAAATTTGTGGCTGTCATGCTCCTGAGTTGTGCGTTGACCGTTGGGGGCGGCGTCAGTTGCGCAACTCGCGTGGTGCGCGCAAGCGCCCGATGGTTCAAATCGAAATTATTAAAGTGGATGGTGGCCGTATGGCTCTCCACGAAATCACGGTGACCGCAGACAAGAATTTTGCTTGGTCGAAATTCCGAGCGCATCACTACACGTCCGAACGGTGGAGTGCTGGAGCCCGCGTGTTCTTGGCAACGGAAGTCTTCGACGGCAAAGAGTTGATCGTCGGAATGTCGGCGGCATTATCTGCACCATCAGGGACGATCAAAAATGCGTGGTGCTGGCACAAGGTTGTGGTTCTCCCGTTGGGCCTGCACTCAGGCATCTGGGACTCGCCTGAAAAAGTTCTTCTGCCCGACTTCGACAGAACCCAGATGTGGCGGGCAATAGCAGACGCGCAGGCCGCGCTATTTGTCCGCGAGGGTCATCCTTACTACTGCAATGCAGGCGATGCGCCCGCCGAATTAATTGCCTATCGTGACGATCCTGCATCGGGCTGGGTCCCCACATCGAAAAACGGCAAAGCACCGCGCGACAAGGGACACGGTGCAAAGTACGGCAACAAATCGCGCGCCACAAATGCGGTAGGACTTGTGGTCTCGCATTGGTATGTGGGGACGGGCGATCCCATGAAAACATTGCACCAAAAGTGCCAACATAGCGCGGATTCAAATCATCAATGTTTATAAGGGTTTTTGCATGTTTCGGGCAGGTTTAGGACTTTTCAAACGTATATGTAAGCGCGCTGGAAGATATTAACTGTCCCTCCCCTGCCTAGGATTGCACTGCAGCAGCGGACGGGCGGCGAAGGTGCCGCGAAGGGTAAGCGAAGCGGGTTATGGATATCAGTAACATTCGTTGAATGTACTCCTGATGAAACAGCATGTCAAGCACAAACTGGAGATTCTGATGAAAAAGCAGCAAAACAACTTGATTCTGACGAGTATTTTCATGCAGGCCGAGCCCTATGCCAGGTTCAAAGAGATGGCTAAGGTGGAAGGAACCACAGGGGCTGCCTGGATCCGCGCTTTTGTTTTACGAACGGTGCGCCAAGCCGAGAAGGCCGCGGCGAAGTAAACAAGTTTTTCCCCAGGTGCTGGCCGAGACTCACTATGAGAGGAGAGAAATTTACATTCACTTGCGAGCACTGCGGCACGCCCGTTACGCAATATAAGTCGTCGCGTAAAACGCGCAAGCCGAGCAGTTTTTGTTCTCGAAAATGCAGGAGCGCAAAAGGCTTGATTCAGTTTGCATGCGACCAATGTGGACAACTTACCACACGCAAACAAAGCCTCTTTAAACGCCATCAAAATCATTTTTGTAGTCAGAAGTGCGGAAATAATTTTCGGTCTGCGGTGGCGGGTTTTGTAGGCCAATGTGCATATACAAAGAGCCGCGGATCACGTCAAGTTTGCGAACACGGCAAACGACTCGACCGCTGCAAGAAGTGCAACCCTACGGGAGTTTATAAAAATTATGCCAGCGGCGCTAAGACACGGGGACATCGGTTCGAAATTTCGTTCGAAGAGTATCTGACTCTCGTCGGCCAACCATGTCGTTACTGCGGGACACATGAAGAGACGAACGGGATGGATCAAGTCGTGCCAGGTGAAGGATACACCCTCACCAACTGTGTTCCGTGCTGCACGACATGTAATCGTATGAAACTTGACCACTCGGTGGAAAAGTTTCTACATCACATAAACCAGATAGCGGAGTTTCAGACACAGATAAGTTTTTAAGTGGGGTGGCGATGTCCCTGAGCAAGATGTCGCCGCCAGCAATACCGATTTTCAGGTTTTGATGTAAAGCTCCTCCCGTCCTGACCGGACGCGAAGACAGCAGCACAAAGCAACACGAACTATATAAAGGAATGAATATGCGAACGTCAGAAGATAAACTGTTTATTGATGCCATCTCTGAATTTCAGACGGCATTTCCCACCCTGCAGGTGCCAGACTCCACTTGGCTAGCTAAATGGTTGAGCCAATACGGCAGCCAGGCTCTCTCGGACGCCATCCAAAAACTCAAGCGCAATCCTAGGAAAGACATTTTCACGACGGAATCCGTTGGCCGCGCGATTTCAGCTTTACTGCGCGACGGTGCAATTCAGGCCGCTGCCCAGAAATTGAGGCGGTCATGAGCAGCCTACCGAACCTAAACAGTGTCGCGGACGAATTCCGCCGTATGACTGATGAGGCGGTATCGAAGCCACGAACAGTTACGCCGTCCCAGGCTGTCGCACCGGCAGCCGTAGCCGATCCCTATGCCAACGTGCCGCAACAACTCAAAGACCTGCCGAACTGGGTGGTCTGGAAGCTAGAGATGCGAGACGGCGATCTTACCAAGATTCCCTATAATCCCATAACAGGCAGGAATGTTCTCCCAGGCGATCCAACAACGTGGGCAACGTTTGAACAAGCCGTCAAAGCGGCTTCGCGCCCAGGCAACAAATATAAAGGAATAGGTTTTGAATTCGGCGAGACGCCCTATGAAGGAATCGACTTTGATGGCCTGTTGAATGCAGATCGCTCAGCAGACCCATATGCGCTCGCAGTGCTCGCTGCCGCGGGGAATCCATACTGCGAAGTAAGCCCATCAAAGACTGGCTTCCATGGAATTGTTGATGGACACCTGCCCGTAGGCGGCACGAACAAGTTCATGATTCGGGACCATTACGGAATCGAAATCTATGATACCGAAAGGTACTTTACCGTCACAGGCGAGCACTTTTCCGGGAGCGGTATCCCCAAAGTTGACTCGGACCTTATTTATTTGTTGGTTTCCCAATTCAAAGACGAGAAGTTCAAGAAGTTGTGGCTCGGCGATACGTCAACGCACGGAGGGGATCACTCAACGGCGGATTTTGACCTGATGTGTCGTTTAGCCAGGCTCACACACAACGACCCTGTCAAGATGGACAAGTATTTCGGCGCGTCGGCTCTTGGCCAGCGTGATAAGTGGCAGGACCGTGTTGAAACCTACCGCCAGCCCACAATCAAAAATGCGATTGAAGCCAATCAAGCGAACGGAAAGGGCAAACCGACACCGGCTATCGAATTCCGCTCAGCCCCGCGAACCGGCTGCCGATGGGATTATGTGATCGCCCCGCTGGACGGCCAAAAGGACGGGTGGTTTCCGCTCGGTAGCATCAGCCTGATTGGCGGGCCGAGTGGGTCTGGAAAAAGTACGTGGATGTTCCAAATGCTCCAACACCAAAAACAAGGCTACGAATTCTTAGGGCATAAGACATTCAAGCGGCTGTTTCACGTGCTGTCGGCGGATCGGGATCAGCCCTCAGTGGAGCGAACACTAGACCGCATGAATCTGCTGGCGTCTGATATGCCAACAATCGTTCTTCCGTGCGTGTTCGGGCGTGAGGCTGTCCAGACTATCATCAATGAAATTGAGAAGCTGAGTCCGACCCCGCAGATTGTCTTCATTGAAGGGTTGGATATGCTGCTGGATGACACGAACAAGAAGTCCGTGGTGTCGCCGTTTCTGCGCCAGCTTCAACAAGTCGCCGCCCACTTTCATACCGCACTGATTGGCAGTGTCGGATCACCTAAGTCAAAACAAGGCGAAGCGTATGCCGCCAAGCGAGACAAGATATCAGGCAGCGAAGCGTGGGGCCGAAACTCCGAAACCGTAGCCGTCCTTGAATTCTCAGAAGAAGACGACGGAACATCGCCGCATCGCGAATTCTCCATCCTTCCCCGAAATGCTGGGGCGGAGAAGTTTTCATTTCAATTCGAGGGCGGGCGACTTGTTCAGATTCAGCCGACCGTCGAAGCAGAAAAACCTATCCTCGGGCGGCCTGATACCGCCATGCAAGTTGCCATCAGGTTTTTGGAGCGGGAGTTACAGGACGGACCACGGGATTCGAAGGAACTGCTTCGACTAGCCGACGAACACGAGGGCATCACGAAGGGTACCTTCTATGGTGCCGCCCGCAAGATGAAAATCCTCATGCACACTAAAGATCGGATGTGGGAACTGTCACCTATGCACGCGATGATGGAGGTACCTGCCTGACATGGGGTACATGGAAACGGCCTATCCTAGAAAGGTGCAATCATTTTTGAACTGGTCTCTAAAGAGATTATATACAACATCTTACACAGTTCAAGAATGTTTCCAGTTCAAGAATCATTTTTGAACTGGGTGTCCAGTTCAAGAAGTCAGTTCAAGAAGTCGGTTTCCCAGAAGGCGGTTTTCAGGTACCCCAGGTCAACCATCCCCCCCTCGTAGGAGGGAAGGCAAGGCCGCAACGCGGTGAGGACAAAGATCATGATTTACACAATGCAACCACATAGCACACGTTACCGGGATGTCGTGTTTCGCTCTCGTTTGGAGGCTCGATGGGCAGCATTCTTCGATTTGCTGCATTGGAATTGGCAATACGAGCCGCTTGATTTGAATGGATGGAGTCCAGACTTCTCAATTCAACAGTCAGATAATCGCCCGCCTATATTGGTCGAGGTAAAGCCAATCAGCGTGAACAAAAACTGGAAGTCCGAATGTTCGGTTTATTTTCAAAAGATAAACAATGCGGTGCCGGACTGTCGAACCGAAACTCTATTGCTGGGCCTGTCGCCGTTTAGTCTTGAGGATACTGGGTGCTTTCACTTCAATGCGAAGTTCCCGTCATATCATCCGAGATCGCTAGTTACTATGTGCGGTTTTCTTGGGTTTGACGAGGGGGAGCGAAACTACGTCGTTCGTGGCTGCCCTCGTATGTTCTCTGGCATCCCCGTTATATTTTAGGCCGTGAACGCGAAAACGAGTACGGGTTAGTCCCCGAGGGTAATTTATTTAGTTCGAGAATTTCTTCTGACTTCGATTCATGGCTCTCGGCGGCTGTCGACTCCTTGTGGAAGCAGGCAGGCACCGCGACTCAATATCATTGCAAAGGGTGGTACTGAAAGGCCGCATAGCGGCGATAGATTTTTAAGATCGGAGAGTCGAGCAGGGCGTCTCCTAGCAGTCGAGTTAAATTGGGAGACTTTATGCACGACAGATTTGAAAGAGACAAATGGTTCTATATGGTGCTCGGGCTGTTGGTTCGAAATGGGTTTCTAAAGCTCTCGGGTCGTCATCGTACGTGGGCGCGAAAAGACGTGAGGATAACCGTCCTGGCAGATCACACCTTGCGCAAGGTCAAGCAAGACGGACGGACTTATGTGCATCGAGACATTTCGCTGGAAGATGCTCGGGACACCATCGCAGTCGCATGGATCGACTCCGAATGCCCTGACTGAGCGTTGATAATTTTCAAGCAGTAATTCAATGGAGGCAACACAATGTTCGATCAACTAAAAGTAGCAATCAAGAAAGCAAAAAAGACCGTAGCAGTAAGCGAAGTCGTCCAGCAGCCTGTTATCGAGGTCAAGCCCGAACAGACAGCCACACGCGATCTGATCGCAGAATTGGGGCTCTCGAAACCTGGGGCCGCATTCAGACCAACGCCCGCGGCAGCAACCGTGCCTGCGACGCCACAGGTCGAGGAGATTTGCGGCACATCCCAGTTATGGGCAGCGCAAGAAGCAGAGCGGATCACCGACTCGAAGGTGGCTGCATTCTTGAGGCTATCGCCCTCATGCACGCGCTTGGAAATCGCTGGCGCGACGGAATTATCGAAACAGGTTGTCCAAGAATCCTTGGATCGTTTGCTGGCTGCAGGGACTGTCCTGCCAGACAGCGGCGAGTTTGAGAACACACGTATGTATCGCTTGGCAGTAGCCCAACCTGTGAAGCCTGCGGCTCCCCTGCCGCTCACCAGCGCGGAACAACACTGGAGCGATTCTCAAAGAAAAGCGGGTCTTGAAAGATATCGGCGCGAGCATCCCGAGGAAACCTACATCCCTCCCGCCAGGTATGAACCCACTGACGAAGAGATCGCCGCGGAGCAAGCCAAGAATGTGGTGACTCCTCTGAGCGAATCCGAGAGGGCAGATTTAGAACAGCGGATGCGGAACCGCAGGCCAGTCAATCAGCAACAGTTCATAAAGTGAGGAGACCACCATGTTTAAGATCATCGTAGAGTTTGCAACTGCGGCAGAAGCCGAAGCGGGTCGGATGTTCGTCGTGCATAGCATGGTGCATCGCGGGCACGCTATAGGCCTGGCCGTCACCGTGTCCGAGGTTCAAGAATTGCCGACACCGATCGTTGATCCCGCGGTGCCGAAACGGATGCATCTTCGCCGCTTTACGCGACTGACTAATGCGTTCAGCAAGAAACTGGACAACCTGAAAGCGGCTGTCTCGCTCTATATGGCTTTTTACAACTTCGTTCGCGTTCATCAAACCTTTCGTGTTAGACCTGCGATGCAGGCTGGCCTAACTGACCACATCTGGACAATTCGTGAGCTTCTTGAAACAAACGCTTAACTCTTAACGGCGGAGGACAACATGGCATTTCGCGGTTCTCAAGTCTCAAGGGAAAAGTGGCTGGAAAAACTTCATGCACTAGAAGCAGGAAATGATATTTACATGCAGTTCTTATTTCCTCATGGTCGCATCCTCGCCAAACCGTCCAAAATCCAGGTAGATGACAGAATGCTTCATCTTCCCCGACTGCAATCAGCACTTTTGGATTCAGCTCCCACCGAGTTATGGATTTACCTTCCAGAAGAGCCAACCGCTTTGTACCAGGAAAGAACCAATAACACAGGCGGGATATGTCTCTCCATAACTTATAGACGAGTGATTGACGAATTTCTGAAAGCCTTTCATGAGTTACACCTATCCAACCAGGAAAACTTCTTAGACCACGAAGGCTCTGAATCTCTGTCGCAGTAAGGATCGGTGGCGAGCCTGCAACACTATAGACATTGTGTTTCATGCGGGCATACCATTTCGGTACAAATGAGCTTCTACGGCGTTCGCACCTACACGAGAAAATGCCCCCAGTGTAAATATGCGTTCTCGTTCGGGATCACTGATCCTCCCATCCGCCTTGGACCTTCTCTCCGCAAATGCACTCAGTGTGGTGCATCGTTTCGCGACAACGCCAAAGAATGGAACTTGATGACCTCTAAAGAAAAAACTAGGTACCTGTTTGATGACTGGAAATGGTTTGGAATCGTGACGCTTTTCCTTGTCTCTGTTTCCATTTACCAAGATCATGACCCCCTCAATCTTGTGGTTATTGCCCTCTTAATCGCTTTAGGCATGTCTCCGTTGTGGCTAATCGCCATCCCCATTCGCCTGATTAAAATCGCGATCTCACTTCGCCGATGCAGAACAAGAGCAACACAGCATTAGCCCACTACCCGCCAGCGTCTTGCGCGGTCGGGACTGGGCGCAGCCCTTTGTACAGCTCGAAGGGCTCGGCGGATACTTATCGATTCTTCCCTTCGAAGCGACGGCGTCACCCGCTTCAGTTTGCCTGGGCAAGTTCAACTCTCTGACCGAAAGAATGTCAATGCAGACGGGTTAATGAGATTGGTCGAGATCGACATCGAAATTGTCCGCAGCGAAAGTTTCTTGATTTTGTAAAAGGGCATTCGAACGCTGTTCGAACGGGACTAGGTTTTTTTAAAAAGGCTGCGCGCAGGAACTAGGTTTTTTTTAAAAAGGGTGAGCAGGATCGTAATGGCGAGCGACACCCAAGTAGCGACGTAGGTGTGCGATGCGAACCACTCCATGGCGTCATTATACAACAAAATCCTGCGCACTGTCGCAAGGGCGGGCCGCGCTGCCGAAGGGTAGCTCGGGGTTAGTTCGCTTGCTTGTCATTATCAAAATGCGCGTCCCCCTGACATTGGGGTTGACTGGAAAGCTTAAGGCGGAGCCAACATCAACTGTGGCAGAAGATTCAAGGGAGACACGGCACAGTCAAAGCGTACGGGCGATTCCCGAATTCAGGAATCGGAGCAGGCGATTCCTCAGGTGCAAGGAATCGGGACAGAGTGATGCGCTGGGCGGGCTGGAGCGATCGAAGCGCGAGGCGTCATACGGACGCGGCAGCGGGCGAATGTCGCCGATGTCCTGGCGGTAGGCCTGGGATTCATTGCGCGGAGACGGCCAGAAGCTGGCGATGGGAGCCCGCGAATCATGCGGGCGATAACTGCGACGGGTTTGCCACCAGCAGACGGCTGTGGAGTTAGAAACTTTCGCCTCGCCGTAAAAGTTTTTCAAAATTTCTAGAAAAGTGTGGTAAATGGGTAGTTTCTATCCATTTGAGGAGTTTTCGTTACATATTTTGCGGTTGAACGGCCTTCGCCAGGCGAATCTGCGGCGAATAGGCTCAGGATGGCAGCGCCGACACGCTTAAATGGGTCGCCGTGAAGCAGCCGCAACCGCTGGCAGGCGTTCTGAGCGTGAATGCATCGAAATGGCTTGTGAATCAAACTATCGCTCATATTGCCTCCTAGGCCATTATTTGTGATCGGTTGGGGGGATCGCTGTTCAACTCGGGCGGTTGGCGCCCAGGGGCTCGTCATCGCGGGTGCAGCGCGGGCCCGCCGTGAGCAGATTATTGTTCACATCGCCCGTCGCCAGATTGTGCCGAATCGACTAGACCTGAAAGTTAAAGTCGTTTAGAATCAGTGAGGCTATTTCGCAATGGCTCGTAAGTGAACATTATAATGTGGAAAGTGTGCATCACTTAGCAGCAACCATCACATTCTAAATAACATCGGCAATTCTGTCAAGTAAACCGACTCCCTGTTATGAGACATGATGTTTTCGCTTTGTGTTCGTCTGCCGCGCACGCCATGGTGACCGGTCACCTTCCGCGATTTGTTGAACACCCCACCGCCCACCGTGCGATCCGCAAATCCAAATTCATTTCGAAGTTGGCAACGGCGAGCATCATATATTGCTGGCTAAGTCCTTTGGAATGTAGGGGTCCCATAGGATTCAGCAACTAGGTTTTAGAAACCCCAAGGCCATCGCTCTGCGGCAGGGCTTTAACGTTTTATTTTTCCCTCCTTCCCGTCGATGATTAGTGCATACACTCGATTACACCTAACCTTTTAGTTATCGCCGCGTCCCGATATTAAAATTCTTCACCCCAGCGTACCTGGGGGACCTGTATGCCAGTCCGCCATAGAAAAATTCCGAATTTCGCTGCACAGCGATACACCCAACGTGCCTGATTTTGCACACATCAAGACTAACCGTTTCATACGTGAGGGAGTGAATTCGTATGACGGAAACTATCAAAGAGCAGCGTGGTCAACCCCTAAGCCTGGATGTGCTCGCCCAGACAGAGGCGTATCGCTCGCTCACGCCCAAGATGCAGAAGTGGGTCTCGGTATATTGTGCGGGATATATCGCCACCGGGACATTTGATCCGCATGCGGCAGCCCGAGCCGCGTACGAAGGTGTCGCTCCTGCAACCGTCCGCTCCATTGTCCGCTGGCACAAGCGGAATCCAAAAATTCAAAAGGTTGTAAATGTCTTTCTCAACTCGGGCCAGGTTCCCGACTTTGCTTATGATTTGGCTGAAATTCAAAAGCACATCGATGCGTCCGAACCAGGTACCGTCGCGGCCCAGAGGCTGATTGTACTCAAGGCTCGTCTGAAGCGGGAACTTTTCGTTGATAACGAAGACGAAGACTCGGAGCAAGAGGCGCCCAAGGCCCCTACGGTGAGCAAACCCGCGGCAGATACCCGCGTGCCGGTGGGTTGCCGTGCCATTCGCAAAAAAGGAACGGGGCAAGTGGTCGCTTATCTCACCCCGACTGGTGAGCGTGTCGATCTTGCCGAGGTGGAGATCAGCCAATGAGCGACGACACGATACGGGATGATGAAATTTTAGATGACGAAATCCTCGACGGGGATCCTTCGGAAGACGATGAAATGATTGACGCCCCGACACCGCCCGCGGAGGACGAAGACCCTCGTGGCAACCCTTATCTTCAAATCATGATCCATGGGGTATTGACCAATTTCCCCCGCCAGGCTGGCGAGCGGATCAAGGCGATGTCCCCTGCCGAATTCGGGGAATTCCAATCGATCCGAAACCAATGTCGGGTTGACACGATCTTTTGCGGGAATTTTCTGTTGGGACTATCGCTGTCGGAGAATCCGCATCGGTCGTTTGTAAACTTTTTCGTGCATCGCAAGGTCGGCACTGACCTAGCCCTCCTCGATACAGAATTCAAGCGCAGACTTTTACTGGCTCCCCGCGGGAGCGCCAAAACTCACTTTGTGCGGGCTGATATTTTCTCTTGGCTGCTCCTGTTCCCGAATATTAGGGTTGTGTACCTTTCGGGCGGGGAATCTGTCGCTGTGCCACAGCTTCAGGCTTTAGCTCGTGGATTTTCCCAGCCCACCAAGAACATGGTGAAGTACTTTCCTGAATACGTATTTGAACCGAAAAGTAAATGGAGTAAAAAGAATCAGCAATGGGAAGATGTGCTGGTTGGCGAGAACCTTGGGACGATGCACCATTTCACCGTGCCCTGCCGTACGAATAAGACATTGCCCGAAGCGACGTTCACGCTGGCGACCCCCGAGAGCGTGTCGTCTGGTATACACGCCGAACTGGTCTATTGCGATGATCTTGTCAACAACACCACGAAAACTGTCGAGGCTCATAAGAAAGCATTTCAGAATTATCTCGATGTCTTGCCGCTGGTCCAGCCCACGGGATTTTTGTTTGTCAGTGGAACCCGATATAAAGGCGGACAGCCTCCCGACGCTTACGGGCAAATCATGCAGCGCGCCAGCACTGAGTCCCGCTGGAAATATTTGGTGGAGGATTGCTTCAGCACGAATTGCAAGACTGTTCTCTCAGATGGCACCATATGCGGACGCCCCGAGTGCTTCCATGACCGCACCGTGAATGTGCTGCAAGGGCCGTCAATCCCAGAAATCCCTGGCCAGCCGTGCCCAGGATTCCAATCGGACGGAGTCGTCGTACCGTACTGCCCCGTTGTCAAATGCCGTGACGGCGAGTACGGCTACACACTGGATTTCCTTCGCATGCAGCAAAGCGAATCAGCCGAGTTTTTTGCCCTGCAATATATGAATGACCCTTCGCTGATTCAAAAGTCGAAGGCGGTTTTCAATGAGACAATTCTCGGTCGGCAAACACTCCACACCCAACAGCAAATTCTGGACAAGTTCCCGCCAGCGTTTTCGCAGGTCTATCTGATGGTCGACCCTGCGTATTCTTCGGCGGAATTCGGCGAGCACCGTGATGAGACTGTGATTCTCGCTTTTTCAAAGCGGGGAGGGGACATAATTTTTTGGAATGCATGGTTCGGGCAGTGGGCCGCTCGCGAACGCACGCAGAAGATCGTTGCTGCGCTCCATGCCGTCCGACCGAAAGATTGCTTTATCGAGTCGAACTTAAATGCAGAGAGTGCCGAAATTCTAATCGTTGACGCCGCCCGAGCGGCGGGGCTTGCACAAGTGCCGATTCGCGCAAGGGTTCCAAAACGCCAGAAGGGCGCCAGGACTATCAGAATGGAGGCCGCGGCGCAACTCTTTGATACCGGGAGAGTCTGGCTGTACGCAGGGCTGCCAAATTATGAGAAGCTGGTGCGGCAAGCGGTCGAATATCCCGAAGGCGTGCATGACGATCACATTGACTGTCTCGCCCAAGCGGTGGAAGCCGCCATCGAAGTGTTGTACGTGCTGAACGAACCACATCGTGTGATTGGTTCAGGCGGTCAAGGCGGCCCTTTGAATTGGTTGCACAAGTTAAATGCAGCCCGAGAGCCTGAATGGGGCGGGAAAAATGATGGGTCGCAAGCCTGTGGCATGGAGTAACAGAAAAAAATTGACCGCGGCATTGGCTGGATTTTGGCGCACGCAGCGCAAGGATATTTAATTCGCGCCGCGAAGCGGAGCAAAAATTATGAGCAAACGCTGGCGAAAGAAAACCCCGCTGTACGGCGGCATCCCTCGTTGCGAATGGTATTTTTCCTACCTGCACCCATCCACACGTCGCTTCATGGAAGACATGCCTGATGAAACGTGGCGAGAGTGGCACGACCATCGCTACAATCGTTTGTGGTTTCGGCTCTCACCAGGAATCGACAACACACTCGTCCCGCCTTTGGATTGGTGGGAGCGCGAATGTTTCAATGCGATGTTGCACCCGAACAAAGACACAGGGGACTACGCATGGCGGCAGTATACCTGTGCAGGCGCAGACAACGAATTCGTACCACGGTATCCCATGGGACAACTGCGTGAGTTGCCCGATATCATGCGGGTGTTCGTGGGCAGATATCGCTACGCCATCGAGCGTTATCCTGAGCAGGAGTTTGTGAAATTTGCTGAACGCTTCGAATTGTTGCGGCTGCGTGCGGAAGGACAGCAGGTGGTGATAGACCCGCCGCCCGATCATATGGAGTCCAAAATCTTGTCATGGATGCTTCCGCCCGCCTGATGTACCGTCTTTAACAATGCAATACGTTAGACACGAGCAACATGCGCGGAGCCTGCATGCCAAATTCGCGCGCCTGCCTGCCGATTCTGCACTTTAGCCATGAAAAAACGGATTAATTTAGACTAATTACCCCATAAGTGAAGAGCTGAGAACCACGAGTCTATCTGCTCATGTGGATAGCCTCTAACCCGTGGTCTCGGCCTGAATTTTTCAAGGGAGTCGCATGACACTAACAAATTCCGTGCAACGCCAAGACTGCCTATCACTCGAAGCGGTCATCACGACGCCCGAGTTTTTGGCGTTGAATCCAGCCATGCGTAAGTTTGTGGTTCGATACATCGACCAGGGCTTGGCGGACGGCACCTATGATGCCGTGGCCGCCTTGAAGCATGCCTACGGATCCCACATCAAGCGGGTTGATATTCGTGCCTATCAGATTCTGCGAAACAAGAAAGTCAAGAAAGTCCTCGACATCCACTTTCGACGGTCGGGTCTGGAATCGATCCTGGCCGACCTGAAGCGCGCCGCTCGGAAATCTGTGAAGCTGAAACTCGGTTTGACGCCCGAAACTGTGAAGGCGTTGGCAGCATTCGAAGCCTTCGTTGCTGCAAAGGGAACTCCGCTTAATCAGATGGATCTATATCGAGCGAGAGCGTGATGCCGTGGCGCGATATTACGAAAAGTGTCCAGCCCCTGGCTGCACGCAACGCGGGGATTTCTGTCGGGGATTTTGTGGGCATCACTATCTTGAGGTTCGCAAAGCAGCGAAGGCGAATGGCAGTTGGCGTAACCGAGAACCATTGCCAAGCCCGATCCTGATTGAAAATTGGGAATGGCAAGGCGATGAGGAAACACTCGCTACTATCTGTGAAGAAAATGAACGCCTGCGCGAACAACGAGAATGTGAAGCAAGAATCAAATCTGAAAAAGGAAAACGACTATGAGCCAAGACTTTGCCCGACCCACAACCGAATCTGCCAGAAAACTCTGTGAAGAAAAACTGGACGGCTCATACGGCGGCTATGAGGCACTAAAAGCCGCATTCAGAGATTCGCTCGGCCTTCCGAACCCCGCCGCCGAGACGATGAGCTTGCCCCCCACCCCTGTGCAGCAGGCGCCAATGTCCGCTCCAGCACAGCAAGGCGGTCAGCATACTCATGAGCGACGAGTGTACCCGCACGGAAACGACGCGTATACCCTGACTGGGTATAGCGAGGAAGAACTCGACGCCAAAGAGGCTAGGATCCGCGCCCTTTTTCAGTAGTTCAAAATTTTAGAAGTTTGCACCACCAGAAAGATGCCCACAACTTGGGCCGAAGAGAGAAACGAACATGAGCAACCTCATGAGTGATCCCAACAACGGAAGTGCGATCAAGGTGACGCCCGAACTTGAGGCGGCGATCGCCAAGGCGACATCCACCTCCGAGATAATTTCTTTAATGCACCAAAGCGCCATCGAGCAGGGACTCGTAGAAAGTACGGGTATGCTGGAGCGCGATCGCGCGGATTGGTTCCTGCACAGACCCGTCCAAGCAGCCTCAACACCCGCAGCAAAAGGTGTGGCCCGCACAGTTGTCATCGATGGCGTCAAGCATGTACTTGAGGCTGCCGACGAAGCGGGTTTGGTGAAAGCCGAGACCGAATTATATCGTGCGGCTCTCGCTAAGACGCCCACGACTGAACAAACCCGTGATGCCAGTGGTCGCTTCGTGTCGCAAGCCGATAAAGATGCCGAAGCCCTGCGAATCGCAGCCCTCGATCCTGCTGCAGTATCGCTGGCTCCAACAGTCAAAGCCGCCCTCGAATCGCAAGGGATTGATGTCGAAGAGTTGAAGTCCTTTACCGCCCAGAAACGGGGAGAGCGCTTTGCGGCTGAATGGGCCGCTGCTGGGGAGGCTTTCCGCAATTCTCCCGCGGGTGAAAATTATCCAGGAGGTACTGAGAACCAAAGGATCCTCGGAGAAATCATCGTGGAGAATAATCTCGTAAACGCCGAAGATAAAGTGGGTGCGATTGCATCGGCATATGCCTATATGTGCGAAAACGGGCTTGTGGCTGCAACCGAAGAGGAAAAACAGGCTGCCGCCAAGAAGGCAGAAGATGCGGAGATTCGACAGGCCGCCGACCCAGAACAACTTCGGGAGATTCTCCGAAAACGTGGACATCTCTCTTCGAGCGGTTTGTGGGGTCGCTGATGCTAACCCCCAAACAGACCGTCAGGATGTTCCAGTTGTGCGCTGACATCCTAGCCATTCAGAGGGAGTTGCCTCAAGCCCCTCCTGGCGTCGAGCCTGAAACATTCGCCGCCTATCTGCTTCCTCACATGCAGGATCACGTTGCATTGCTCGTTGAGCTTCGTGATTTGCTAGCAGGACTGGACGACTGATGCGCCCTCTTTCCGATTCTGAACTCGTGCGCTTGCTGGAACTCACCGCGGTTATCGCAGGGCTAAAGCCGCGGGTATCGCTCGCGTTATTGCCCCCCGACCGTCGCGAAGCAGCGCTCGCAGATGGATGGCGCGCAGCCCTCGCGGCATGTCCAAAAACAATCGCCGAGTTGAGCGGAATCCTAAACCGATGAATCACCACGGACAGTTATTGCAAGTTGCCTTCAATGATCATGAGCGGCTGATGGAATCGGAATCCGATCTCGTCCTCGCAATAAATCAGCGCGCTTTCGACGACCCCGTTGACTATGAATTGATCGCTAGCGTGGCTGATTTTGTTCGCGATTCAGCAGATGCTTGCCGTATGTTGCCGTCTCGAAGTCGCCGAGCGCGCCTTAATATGAGGTGGAAAGATTTTTTGGCGGCCCAACGAGCCCGATCGCCTGAGTCAGGGACTCACAACTACTCACAAAGTAGACTAATCATTCCTTATGTAGAGGGCTTGCGATGACATTGTTGGCTCTGACAAAGACACCTGAATTCAATCGCCTGACTACGCTTCAGGCTACTTGGGTTATCGCGTACCTGAAATATTTTGAAACTACGGGCTTCTGGGAACCCATGGCGGCGACCGCCGCGGCATATCATTGCCAAACCGTGGCTAGTCTGCGCACCCATGGATACCACATGTTGGAGAATAGGCGGGTTCAGAAAACTCTGCGGTTATTTTCTAAAGCCGCAGTCCGCGGGGCAAAAGTGCCTACGCAGCCACGATTCACGGGTGCGCAAGTTATCAAGCAGTTGTTTGAAAAAGTAGCGGCGCAGACCGCAGCAGTTTAACGGGAGATTTTATGTCCACACAGATTCCACAACCAGCAGAGCACGCTCTGATGATTGAAAAAGTGAAAGCAGAATTGGCCGCAGCAAAACCCGGCAGCCCCGAAGCGCTGAATTTTTGCAATCGGTTGCAATCTCTAATCATTGAAAGTCTGCCGAATGAAATCGCAGTTTAACGAGGAGAATTTATGGCATCTCAAGAAGAAACATCCGCCGCGCAAAATTTAGCCGCGGCGCAATACGCTCACCGAAATGACTCAGACCGAGTGATGAGCAAGCTTCACGCCGACTTGGCAAGTATTCCGAAAATGCATAAGGGCGGCAAAGTAAAGAAGACAGGGCCCGTGATCTTAGAGAAGGGCGAGCACGTGTTGACCGCAACGCAGAAGGCGTCCCTTCTTAAAGGTCTGAAATCTTTAGCAAAACCAGGCAAGAACGCCTCAAAAAAGAAAGCATAGGAGAATTTTTATGACCGCATCACAAGATGCAATTCAAGCACTCGCTGCAAAATCTCAAGCTGCCGCGGCTCCCGCGCAGCAACAGCCGCAGCAAGCTGCTCCACAGAGCGCCGCGCCGTCAGACGCGCAGGACGACTCCACTGTGTCCGACAACGCCGCCGATGAGGCCGCAGCAGGAAAAACAAATTTGTTGAAGCAATACTCAAAATTGAATTCTGCCATCGCGGAGATGTTCGATTCCTTGGGCGTGAAACGCTCGCTTTCGATGCCGCACCAAAAAGGGCAGGGGATGGCGGAGCACATTCAGGATGTTGGGACTGCTATTGCCTCCGTGGGAGGGATCACCGCTAACTTTCTTTCTGCAACTCATAGCCAACACGATTCCAAAGGTGGCGCTACTGTCGCGCATCCGAGCGAGCAATTGCGCCAGACAATTATTCCTAAGAATTTTGAGCCCGCCCGAGCCGTGGTTTTCGCAGTTCGGACACTTGTGAATAAAATTGAGGGTTTGGTAGGCGAGACTCCCGAAGTGCAAAAAGCGAAATCGGTGATTGCTCTACTCGGAAAATCGGATATGGCTGGCATGAATGCGTTTGACGCGGGCGCCGCGCCGATCGCCCTTGTCCATCCGCTATTTCAACTACTTGCCCGTAGGCACTCGGTTTATAAGCACGGCGGTAAGGGCCACGCAATGCTTACGCCCCCGAAAGTTCAGCAGTAAACAATTGTAGTTTGTAATCGCATAAAGGAAAACAAAAATGCCCGATCCAATGACAGCACCGCTTAATGTTGTAGCACCAGACCTGAGTGGGATGTCGCAACCTGGACCCAACGCAATCACGAGCGGTCCTATGCCTGCACCCACAGCGCCAGCCCCACCTACTGAAGCGCTGACACCTGGAATGGCAGCGCCTGACATCACGGATCGTTCCATTAATCCTGCCGTGCCCCCTGCTCCACCGAAGGGCGGGACACCCGTAGGCACTCCAGATGTGGGAGGTCACACCCGTTTATTGGCGATGATTTCGGGATTGGCTTCCGGACTTGGAGCCCTAGGGACCTCGATAGCCACAAAAGGCCAGCGCGGGGGTGTTCAGCAAGTGCTTGAAGACCAAGCACGTGAACAAGAGATGAAGATTCAAGCGCAGCAAGCAGCCCAGGCGAAGACGAATGCGCAACTGCAGAATCAGTTGACGACAGGAGAAATCGCTCGCCTCAATACCCAGAATTATATTCTTGGGTCGACGTGGCATGACGAAGTTGATCAAAGTCATTTCAAGACGCAAGAAGCCCAACAGAACATCAAGAAGAGCGCGCTCGATATCGACACCGCGGTCGCGGGTTATCAGCGTGAAAACTTCGGTCTGATGCCACCCAGCCAAGTGCCAGGCGGTCTCAATGTTCCTGGCGCGGCAGTGGCGCCTGTCACACCCGACGGACGCGCACGAGTCCAAACGAGTTTGGGGTCGGCAATTAATCTCGCAACGGGTGTGCTCGGCACAACCCAAGACTCAACTCTATCCGCGGCTATTGATAAAGCAAAGGCGGTAGTTGCTAATCCCAATTCATCCCGCGCCGATATTATGGGCGCAGGGCAAGGGCTCACGAACGCCCTTCAGGCAAACAAAGCTGTGACGGCGTCCCGTAAGGAGCAATCCGAAGCATCTACTGCTGAAACAACAGCGGCAAATGCACCTGCAAAATCCGCAGCGGATATCGCTTTAGCGAATGCGCGCACAGCGGCAGCTAAGACATCCACTGAAAAAACCAACGAAGAACTGAAGTCGCTTCGAACCGGGAATAGTAATCTTAGTGGGCCTGATTATCTTAAGAGTCTGCCTGCGAGTCGCGCAAGCAATGTTCAGGCGTTCGGTGAAGGTCGGGCACAAGTGAATTCACGGTCATTTGCAACCCCCGCGGGTCAGGCACTTTTGTCTGATATCACGGCAGCTTATCCCGATTATGACCAATCAAAGGCCATCACGTGGGACAAGACTCGCAATGAGTACACCGGCAGTGGTGCCACCGCGAAGAAAGCCGTCAGCTACAACACCGCGCTAGAACACATGCAGGATTTGTATAACAACTCCACGAAGGAAGGTCTCTATCTTCCCGGTAGCAAGGCGTATTCGGATAGAAGTGTGGCTTTGGGTTACGTCTCCAACGAAGTGGGCAACGCCATTAAAAACGGCGTGATGTCCAAGGATGAAGGCGCACAAATTTTGGACAGTTTGAAAGGCTGGACTCCGAGCACTGCCAAAGAGCGTGTTGCGGAGACGGCACGATTGTTATACGACAAAATTGAAGAGTACCAGACGAAGTTTGCTGATGCTGCTCCCTCAAGCGCTGTCAAAGTTCCCACGCTTATCAGTCCAAAAGCGCAGGCTGCCTATAATTTCGTTGAAGGAATCAATCAGGCTCCTGCAGCAATGACTCCCGCGGCTCCCGCTGGTGCAACAGGCAAGGCGTACCCCAAAGGTCAGACTTCAGGCCCCCAGTATTGGCATGACGCGAACGGAAAGAATTTAGGATTGGTGCAGTAACATGGCTACTCAAACCGCAACAACAGCACTTCCAGACCTTGACCTGAGCACATCGGTGCCTGTGTCGCCAACACCAGCGGCGCAGTCTTCGGCATTGCCTGAACTCGATATGAGCACATCTGTGCCCGCTCCTGGCACAACAGGCTTCACAGGCTTCCTCAACAAAATCGGTGAAGGCGGCGCGGAAGCCGCCCGAGATATCTATGGTGTGGCGAAGAGCATGGTTCCTGGAGGGCCAGCGGAAACAGGCGCGCTGAAAACGATCTGGAATAACCTCCCACCCGTGCAGTTGGCGGATAGCGTGAAACAGACACTGCCGCTTATACATGCGTACGAAACGGCTCGCTCAAGCGGCGCTTCAATGAGCGATGCGCTTACCAAGGTCAATGAAACGGCAAAGCAGCATATGGCGAATGTCAGCCAAATCAAACCAATCGTGGATGCATTCAGGGCTAACCCGACGCGAGAGACTGCACGAGCATTGATCGATGCTACAGCAGTCGCAACATCTTTGCTTGCTGGCGGCGAAGCGATTGCTCCTGAAGCTGAAGCGGTTACTGCAGCCCCTGCAGCCGAAGCTGCCGCAGCACCTGCAGCCGAGGCCGAAGCTGTTGGAAGTCCAATCCGAACGAAAGTCGCGGCTCCTGCCGATACAGCAGCGGCGGCGACCAGCAAAATTGAACCTGCTGTTGCGACTCAAACCGCAAAAGCAGGCTTGGCTCCCGGCGAAGCTGGCATGACTACAGAAGCGGCAACTGCAGCCACGAAGCAAGCGGCTCTCGACGCTCAGACAACAACACAAACGAACATCGACCAGACGCTGCAGAATATCGCCACTCGTCATGCCACTGAGAACAACATTGTTGCTCCTGCAAGTGGTACGGCGACTCGTGATCTTCTCACGGCCAACGGTGACGCCTTGGTGGATGCAGGCAAAGCGAATTACAAAATTCTGGATAAGTACACGGATGGTCAGTTCACCAACGCACAGAACGAATTGAAGAATGCGCAACAGGAACTGCGGACGAAAGCGGGCATGACAGATGTTGATACAGGCGACCTTGAAGCGAATGTCACTCGTGCGCAGTGGAATGTCGACCATTTGTTTGACAAAGCTGTGGCGCAAGGTATGCCAAAGGAAACTGCGGACTTGGCTCGCATGCAATTTCGCACGGGTCAAGCGACGTTGGATGCTGCGAATGATGTTCGGATGGCGAATAAAGTTACAGGAGCAGGTGATCGAACCACAAACTTGAATACTCTGGAAAACCGCTGGACCGCTCGATATGACGCTGGGCGACTGCAGCAAGCATTTGGTGAGCAAGGTGCCAAGGATGCACTGGTCCAGCTTCGTGCTGCCCGCGAAACTGCCGACATATTTCAGGCAATGCCGCCAACCGAATCTCAGGCACTTCGCCAATTGATTACAGACAACACCGTGACTGGTGGGAAACTCGGACCAACCACAAATTGGAAAGGTGTCCGTACCGCCTTTAGTAAACTGCCCGATAGGGCTGCAAGATTCTCCGATGTTCCCAAGGTGGAGAATTTTATCAACCGTCAAACTTTGTATCAGAACTTTTGGACAGGCGCTAAAGTGGCGGGTCTTGCAAGCATCGCCCATGGATTGGGAATCGACAAATTTATTTTGCATCTAATGTTGGGTGACTAGCGGCCAAAGCGTTTTTGAGCGCGAAGGAAAACGAATAATGCGTAGCGAATTTATAGATGAAACTGGCCGGACATACGGGCGCTGGTTTGTGGTTGCATTCGCGGGCCTGAATGCCCATAGGTCGGCGGAATTTCATGTGCGATGCATTTGCGGTGAAGTAGGGATTGTGTGCGGATACATGCTTCGTCAAGGCAGATCGCAGTCATGCGGGTGTTTGCAGCGAGAATTGGCGGCGAAGAGGTTGAAAGCGGTCAATAACTACCGAGAATCGGCACGACCCCGAGTTATCCGCATGTGGGCAAGCGGGATTCGACCGCGAACTTGGCACAAACAACATGGAAAGGTTCAGTTTGGACAAGACAATCCGCAATATAAGCACGGTCGCCGCTGCCAAGGTATAGACCAAAAAGCGTACAGGGTTTGGCTGCGTCAACAGAAAGCTGTTGAAGCAGCGGTTGAAGCGGCATAGGAGATTCGCACGTGTACACAACATTCACTCTCATAATCTCCGTTGTAAGTTTGGCCTTATCCGGCTATGCGGTATTCCGTTCCCCGCTTATCGGCCCGCAAGGTCCAGCAGGAAAAGATGGCAAGGACGGCGCAGTGGGTGTCGCTGGGCCTCGTGGCTTTCCGGGCCCACCAGCTAGTGGGAGTTCTGAGCATACTGTTTGCGGACAATGCGGTAAAACGGTTGCGAGGTTTAGTTTAACGGCTAACGGCCCGGTATGTGCGAATTGTTGCCCGTTGACATAAAACTTTTCGCTTCATATGTTGCAGTTACCGCGCAGCTTGAGGAGACTATATGACGCAAAGACACGTTTTGACCGTAGATTTCAAGGATATCAAGGCGCTGTCTGAACAGAATATCTGGCAGCGCCGATAACTTTTGGAGCCGAAGTCGGCGGACGAATCTCAGCCTGTCAAGCCATTCACTGAAGCAGAGAGGGACAAGATCGCTCTGGAAATGGCCTCTGACTTATGCAATGGAATCGAAACCGTGACTTCAAAAAACGCACCAAGTGGGTTATACTTGTCCATACGAGAGGCGAGAAATGACTGATATTAGAGATCTAGCAAAGGTGTTGGACGGCGCTGCGCCCAGAATTAAGCTTGAAGAGAAGATTCGCTCAGAGCGGGAAAATATCGAACGGACCCTTCAGGCTGTTGGTGAATACGTACTTACTGCTGATAGTGGACACGTTTACCGCATTACATCCAGCGCGAGCGACCGAAGCGACGAATAACGGAGGGGCCGGGGCTCCCAGCCCAAAATGACTGCCCTTGTAGCCACTATTGTTCTCGTTGTTTACGTTTTCGTCCCCGGTGTCTTGTTTAGAGCCTTTTTCTCCGCTTACGTCCCGCTAAAAAAATTCCAAACAACCAAAACAGAAGAGATAACCTTTGCGACGGGTGCCGCACTGATTCCTTTCGCGCTCACTCTTGTTTTGGTTTGGAACATCGGTTGGTTCGGAAATCATCCATTTGCTTTCCCTGACTCAACGATTCAAAAGTGGGCGGATTACAAAATCGCAATTTCCTCAATCTACAGTGAGCAGTTCTTCAAGGACAATCAAGCGCAGTTTTGGCAAGCGATTTCTCGTATTTGGGATCGACAAAGAAGAGTCGTATGTTGGTATTACGCTTTCTTGGTTGGTTGGGCAGTGCTGCTTGGGTCTGCCAGCAAACACTATGGATATCTACAAAGATTTCGTATTTATAATTGGATCGCGGCCAAAATCCTGTTGCCTAATCTCTTCGACTGGTACATTGTTTTTGCAGCATTTACTTTTCCACAGGAGCCCAAGCTCGCAGTAATGGTAGATGCCATCACATCTGATGACCATCTTTATCGAGGTCAGATAGGGAACTACTCACTAAACAAAGATGGAGACTTGACAGGATTTCTCCTAGAAAACGCGTGCCGCTTTGACCGGAAAGGATATTTGAAGGACAAGGACAGCGGGGTTGAGTCCCCATCAGACAACTACTGGAAGACAATTCTTGGGAACGCACTATACATCTCTGCAAAAGAGGCTGTCACTCTCAATGTGAGCTATGTGATAAAGGATGAATTGGGAGTGATACAGCAGATTCTAAAGAAAGTGAAGGTACAGGCGGTCAAAGTTGAGAAAACGAAGCCTGTGGAATTGGAACCTCAGGTGTTAAAACAAGCTGAGGAGAAACAACCCGTGCGAGCACAACAGCCGCCGGGTCCCGCACCAATGAACAAGAATTTTTCAACTTGTCCACACTGCAAGTCCAAGGGCAGACCGGGCATCATTGTTAGAATAACGGAAAATACCCCACTGATTTCACGATCAGACGGAGCAACTTTTCACCTCTTTCTGCAAGATGGGCCTGCCCCCCAATATGGGAAGAGCGGCAGCCTAGTTGCAGGACGAGTGGTCACACATTTTCGCTATGCCCAAGACAATCTAGGACTTGAGAGCGAGCCAGTTGCAGTCGTTCTCAGTACATTCGACAAAACCCGCGATGAAGTTGTCAAGCAAATTGAAGACATCGCCGACTTGCTGGCAGAAGAGTTGCGGAGTGGTAAGCGGCTCTCGTTGGCCTACAGCTTCAAAGACGGACACCTGACCCCATTGACGCAATGAACGCCCTATGCGAACAATCATCATATGAGATATGAACCCGCGACCGTCAGGCTGATTTCGTCAGATCGCCCATCTCATCGAGAAGTTCGAGCCGCCTGTTTTCAAGATTTCGTAATTCCTTGACGATTTTTCTGCGACTGACAAAATTCCTATGCAATTATCCATGATTGGGGTATTCTCCCCCGTCCCCAATTTATCCTCAGTTAATATTTGGAATCATTCCCACGGTTCGGAGGGGTAGACAATGATAATCGGAGAGCGTCTGCGTGCGTTGCGCGAGGAAAAGAAACTTTCACAAGGCGACATTGAGGAGAAGACGGGACTGCTTCGTTGCTACGTGTCCCGTGTCGAGAACGGGCACACTATCCCTGCTGTCGAAACGCTGGAGAAGTTCGCCCGCGCCCTTGAAATTCCGATCTACCAACTCTTTTATGACGGCGAAGAGCCGCCCAAACTTCCAAATCTCCTGAAACGGAAGTCTGCAGATGACATTCTGTGGGGCGATTCGGGCAAAGACGCACATATGCTTTTCAAGTTCTGCCGCCTATTCGGTCGGATGAAAGAAGACGACCGAAACGTGTTATTTTTCATGGCGCAGAAGATGGCGAAGCGGAAGCCTGTTTGATGGGTAGGAGTGACTGAATCCCGTCAATGTTTCAGGCCGGACATGGGCCAGCAACCGTCGATTTGTTCCGCAATCTGTGGTACGCGAAGGGGTTGCCGGATTCAGATGTATCTGACCCAGTCAGCACTTCGGAATCATGGCGGGACTTCAAGTGCCGCGCCTTGTTCTCATAATTTCTGAAAGATCGAGATTCGTAAGTTTGTTCTTGTGCTCAAGCTCAATGAGTTCTTGAGTCGTAAAGGAAACGCCCCGAATTGCGAAGCGCGGTTCGGCTTGACCGCTCGTGGTGAATTTAATCTTATTTGCGATCAGCATGCGCTTGATTTTATGAAAGTCGGATTCGGTCATCGATCACCTATTCCTCTACGCCGCGATTCTACTACGCACGGCCTCGGCACGCCCGGATTCACCTGTGGACAACCACACTTCAAATATACAGAACAGTTAGGAAAGCAAGAATGTACGCTGGTATCCGAATGAGGTTTGACAAAGCAAGGCTTGGATTAAAGAGGCTATAAACAGGTACATCAACTGACACGAGGCCGACCGTCCCCCCAAAAAATACGTGGCCCTCGCGGGGTACTTTTCCAAAGTTCATATAGTTTCCGGTCACTCTCAGTTCCCATTTCTCAGCCTCCGAGAGTCGGAGCAAAAAGAGCTTCTACTTCTTGACGTGTCATTGGGGCGTAAACGTGCTGCGTGTGCGCAATATCCCCGACGCGGGCCGTAATCACGCCCCCAGTACCCGCCTCAATGTTCGACGTGTAGACCGCTGTGCGCCCATCGGGTAATTTCTTGGTCCATTCGTCTTGCATGGGTGACGACCTCCACGCTGCGGATTCTACCACGCGGCAGTAACTACCGTTTGTAGTGCCGCTCGTGGTAAATGTAGCCTGGGAACTTGCGAGAAAGTGGCCAGGAGTCGGGGTAAGTTCAGTGAAATGGACGCCGAAGGATTACGTAACTGAACGTTATTTAAACAATTGACCTTGCGCTGCCGCTCGATTGCGTGTGCTGGTCTCCTTCCCTACCTGCCTTTGCCAAATTTTCCTGAACTGCTCGACTGTGCCGGGTCCATACCCTGCATAATGATTGTTGGCGAACGCGAGAATCTGAATCTTCCTCTTGTGAACCGTTTTAAGCACTTCGACCCACTCGGCCAAATCCGGCTTACGGTCCACGATGATTTTGTTCCATAGCTTCGTCTGTTCCTCGATACCTTTTCTGTCTCCGAGCCAGCGAACATAAGTGAATTCTGCCGTAATTGGATCGAACTTCTCGAACCATTTTGCAGGTCTTGGCATCCATGCTTGGTCAATGAGGGCAAGGGCAACGCCGCGTTCGCGCAGTGCCTCAATAAACTGCGGGACAAGCCAATTCTTATTGCGGATCTCGACGGCGAACTTATACCCCTTCGGGAGTTTCTTCAAGAACGGTTTCAACCGAGCTAGGAAATCGTTCACACCGAGAAATGCCTTCTTATTGAAATATCCGAATTGAAAAAGCAATGGGCCAAGTTTCTCGTCAAGCACGTCCATCACTTTCAAGAACTCTGAAAACTCCTCTTCACAATCAACTAGAACCTTTTCGTGCGTAATTCTTTGGGGAATCTTTGCCGCGAAAAGGAATCCCTTCGGTGTCTTGGAATTCCAACGCTTCACCGTCGTGAGCGCCGGAGTCCGGTAGAACGTGCTGTCCACTTCGACGGTGTCGAACTTCGTGGCGTAGTAGGTCAGGTATTCGCGTTCTGGCAGACCTTCGGGGTAAAAGGTGCCGGGCCAGCCTGCTGCGGTAAAGGCAGATGTTCCGATGCGAAGTCCTGCCATGAGAGCGATTCTATCGCGGAAGTGAGACATTTTGTGAAGGGTCGAAAACATGCACGACGATTGTGTCTCAGGGATTCGCCTGGATCGGTCAAGAAAGACAAACTCTTCTTCTTCGGCAGCTTTGGGCACCTGCTTACTCTCACGCTCAAGTTGAATCGCGAGTTCGCGCACATCGAGTTTCGACATGCCCTCCCTGAGGCCCTCAACCTAACTCGTGGCAACTATAAGGCTTGCGCCGAGGACAAGGGATTCAGGACTGCAGACCGCTACAATATTATTGTTGACAGTCCTTGATTATTGTTGACAGTCCTTCTTGAAAGGCATATATCATCGCCGATGAGAGCTCCTACAAAGTCGTCTTTTACTGGCGAGATGTTTGTTCGCCCATCAAGCTTTGTTGTTTTGGGCTTGAGGGATTTCGCCTGTCCTCCCTTAGAGCACTGTTGCCACAATTGTGCTGGAGAAGTAGGTCAACTGCGTCTATTCGGTGTCGCTGTCGTCCCTCGACAATCAATGGAATTTCGTGTGGTGGTTGTCGCGACCGAACGTATTAATTTTCTCGTGAGTTGAAGAAGGCCAGGGAAAACAAAAAGTCTCTTCGTGGCCGGTGCTTCCTTTGGCAAAGAGAACCGGCCACAAGAGACTCATCCGGGTTGCGAACCGCGGAATTGGTTCGAGGCTTTCGCCTCTTTGCGGCTAGATTTTATAGCCGAATGTTGGGGATTCCTCAAGGACTTAATTCCTGCGGCTCTCAACTGGAAACAGGAGAGCCGTATGTCCTCGAACAGCGCTGAATTCTACCAAAATGAGATCAGACGCCGGAGCCGGGATTTGACGATCCTGCTTTTCTGGACTCCCTTACTTTTGACTCTGGTAGTTCTTGCTGTTTCTTGCTTGATTGCGCGGGGTTATCCGCTGACTTGGAAATTAGGGAGTCTGCTTCCAACCATAGGGATTACGATGCTTGGCGGGCTAAAGATCGCAAATTGCGCATATCTGGATTCGATGTTGTTATATAGGGATGCTGAAAGAGCACGCTCTGAGGAGCGCGCTTTGAATGCGCGCAAAGCACTATCCACTTCCGCGCCGATTCCTGCAAAAGAAGAAGAAGAGGTGGAGCAACTTGCCGTATAGTAGTGAACATAAAGCGAAGATGGTAGACTCCGCCTGAGGGTCTCGAAATTCGATGTTCACTGATTTATTCAATCTTGTTCGCTCACTTGAGCACGACTACCGGGAAGAAAATGGCAGGCAGGTCCACGCATACGGATGCCGTCGCTGCGCGATAACTACTCGACTGAATGGCTTCAAGGTCCAGATTGTATCTTTGCTCCGAGATATAGAGTTTGCTATCGGGGAAGCAATCGAGAAAAACAGAAAATCCTGATTTTGTAACCTTACTGTCAAATTGATTTCGAGCGGCGGTGCTAACATCTGCCCCGGAGAAATCATCATGGTCAACAATCGTCAAAAAGTGTTCGACGGCTTGTTGCAGGATTACGCTGCACTTGACGAAAGCGCCGACATAGTAGTCCGGCAATTGAGGAAAATATCCAATCCTGATAGTCGTAGAAAAATCATCAAGGAATTACGAAATCTCGAAAATAGGCGGCTCGAACTCCTAGATCAGATGGACGGGCTGGCGAAATCAACATAACGGAACGCGCCGGGCGACGAGGACGCCTTTCACAGGTGTTCATGGCCCGGCTTGTGGCGGTATGAATTTTATTTTTCCTTCGCGAAGAAAGCGCGCCAGCACGTCGGCTGGAATCAATTCGCGGTTGTTTTTCACTGCCTCGTATAGCGATAAAAACCACAAATACTTATCCTTGTGCTGTGGACTTTCCGCCATCAACTGTGTAGCACGGTCGCCAGCGGATGTGCCCCACATCAAGTTGAAGGGATTTACGATATTACGTTCTCGAAAATGCAGGATTGGAGTCAAGTACGGGCCGTTCGCAATACGAGACAACCAAAATTCATCAGGGATTTCCACATCGTCAGCGATGACTACAGCAGGAACACCAACAGTCCTTTCAATTTTCACAGTGCGGGCAAGGGCATCACTAGCAACCAACATATTGTTGCCTTGCCGCTGTTCCCAATATCTCCCCTTCGTGATTGCACCGCGAAGCATTAAGTTGCGGACCAAAGCTACGAACCACAAGTTTTGTATGGCTTGTGCAACCCGAGCAAGCGATTGACTGGTGATCAGGACGGCATCCGAATATATCGTTATTTCTGCATCCTTAACAGGGATGCCCAAAAGTAGATTGGCAAACTCTCTATAGACTTCCAGTGTTCCATCAAAGTCGGTAAGAATTTTGTTCGAGAATCCCAAGATGTCGCAAAATCCGACGTATCGGGTATCAATTTGTTGTTCTCTTGGGTTTTCACTACCTGCCGTCAACTGTTTCGGTCTCCCGCCGTCTAGCAGCTGCAAAAAATCAATTCTACCATCCTAACGGTTTTATGCCCTGCAGGTTTATGTCTTTTGCAACGTCGCCCGTTCGCCAATTCCCGTGGTAGAATCCGCCGAATGAACGCACACCGCAAGCGAACCAAATTCGGGAAAAGACAAACGCAGGAAGCACGAGCATTGGCTGGCCACGATTTTCTATCGTGACGGCGACCGTTTTGCCAGGATCTATACAGATCGGAAGAAGGCCATCGCGTTTGCAGAGCGGCAAAGGAAGTCTCCGGTCGTGAAACTCGCCCGCGTTACTCAGGTCAGTTAGTCCAGTTCTTAGTTCGGACGCCGCAAATATCCCCCTTGACAAAATAGTCCTTCTATGGAATAGTCTGTACATGGAATGTGAGGTTGAATACACCGATGAATTTGAACGTTGGTGGAACGGCCTTTCGGCGGGAGAGCAAGAGGATATCTCGGCGGTTGTTGGCGTTCTAGAGGAAAAAGGTCCTAGCCTACGTCGTCCATATGTGGGATCGATAGTTACATCCCGCCACCCCCACATGAAGGAATTGGTCGTTCAACATGCGGGTCGACCATATAGAGTGCTTTTTGCTTTCGACCCGAAACGCAATGCAGTTTTGTTGATTGGCGGAGACAAGACGGGGAATAAAAATTGGTATGACGAATTTGTTCCGAAGGCAGACGATATTTTCGATGACCACTTGGAAGAATTGAAAAAGGAAGATATAAAGGGGTAAATTCGATGGCAAAAAAATTCAACGATTTGCGTAAGAAGATGTCCGCTGAATCGCAGGAGAGAGCAAAAACCAAGACGAGTGTAATGCTCTCAGAAATGGCTTTGGATGAACTGCGGGAAGCGCGCCGTCTTACTCAAGAGCAGCTTGCCGAACGTCTTAATGTTAAACAACCGGCGATAGCGAAGATCGAGAGACGTGCGGACATGTACATGAGTACTTTGCGTGGCGTCATTAGAGCGATGGGTGGTGAGATGGAGATTTGCGCCGTGTTTCCAGAGGGCAGAGTTACCATCAAACAATTTCGAGAGCTACGGGCCCGCGCAGCCGCATAACCGTTCGGATTTGTGAGACTTTAGTCCGGCATTCTAGATGGGTGCCGGGCCTTTGTCTTTGTGATTTGTCCATGGCGCGGCCCTTCTACAATCTCCGAATGCCGCAACAATTTGACCGTGCAAATGGCTGCTGTCAGTTACACCGACGGTTGCGGGTAGGTCCTGAACGAAGGTCCAAAACGAATTGTCCTACGTTGGTCAGAAGCACTATCCTGATCCATACAATGTCCGAGCCAACTCGAACTGAAACACAATTGGGGCTTGCCGACCTGAAGAAGCGGTTTAGCGCGGCAGGTCTGCCGATTATCGAGCAGCATAGGAATGCGGGTCTCCAGCGGTCTACTTATATTGCAGTTGGCACTGCCAACCGAAAGACCGATATCACGATCTATGACGCTTTCCTAGACGACCTTCCAAATACAAAGGAATACCACGCCAAGGTCGAATCATATGCCGCAGCAGTTGCTGGTCGGATTAAGTGTGGTTCTCCAGAAGTGTTTTATTGTCGATCTGGAACGGCTATTCAGGTTTCGATCTTATGGCCTATTCAATCGGGAATGATGAACGCTGTGGTCTCATCGTTCATCCTAATGGATGTCGTGAATCAAGTAGAGGGTCAGATTGCCAAATGCTCGATGAAAATTGAGTCTTCGTTTGGCTATACAATCTTCGACATTTTGCCTCAAACAATCAACAGCGTGCGCCTCGCGGTCGATGATGGTTCGATCCGGTTTTTCAAAGCCGATGACCGTCAAGAAACCTACCAGACGATAAAGCACCAAAAGCAGCCATTTGAACCTCGGCCTCAACCAGAAATCGAGCAGTTCCTTGCGGGGAAAGCCTATGTATTGGGGTTCCTTGCGGTTGAAGAGCCGAGCGAGATATGGGCCGCAGACCCTTGGGACGCACAATACCTCGGTGTAACAAAAAAGGAACTTCTGCTTGCTATGCGGATCCTGCGAGCAAACGCGTTGTTTGATTCGGGCGAAGGCCCTGAATACGTGCGGCCCTCCGACAGGCTACTTGCTCAGCAGTCGTCCACCGATCGGCAAGCAGAGGAGATATTTCAGCCGCAACAACAAGCATCGCGGTTGACTCTCCCAAACAAAGAAATCCTTCTCTCAGATATGGCGACCATTCTCGAACGACATCCTGTCACCGCTCTTCTTGTCATTGACCTTGACGAGTTCAAGAGTGTGAACGATACGCAGGGCCACCCCGAAGGTGACGCCTGCCTCGACCGTGTGGTAAGTACGATTGCGACCGTCGTAGGTAGGAAGGGGAAACTCTATCGTTGGGGTGGGGATGAATTCGCTGTCTGTCTTCCCGATTTCTCCACAGAGGAAGCAGAAACAACGGCGGAACGAATTCGGAACGCGGTCGAACAAGCCAGACCTGGTGGTGAGGTTGCCGTGACAACCAGCATCGGCGTTTGCGGAACAGATCGCACAGATTCCAAATCCGCCGAGGAAATTCTCGCTTTCGCAGACAAGGCAATGTACGAATCAAAACGACTGGGAAAGAATCGGGTCACAATATGGCCTTTCGCAGCCGCGACCGCCTGACTGATTCGGCTCGCGTTTTCTAATGCCCAAAGGCCGCATCAATTTGACTGCGCAACTTGCCGCGTCCGTGACGCCGAAGGTTGTGGTTAACTCTATCGGCAGATCTCGCCAGTATACCCTACGCCTCGCTCGATCTGTCTACTCTTCACTTGCCGCTTACGTCAATAAACGAGAAGTCCTCTCCCCCAACGTCGCCCCGCATTTGATATATCTAAAACATCCCGTTTCTTGGAGGAATCAAAAATGAACTTCGAACCAACCCCCGAACAACGTCAAGCGATGGCTTCTTTGAAAGATGCCCTCCTTAATATGTATGATCGTGGTTTCGGCAGCGATGGTATTCGTTTTGTTTTGGAAAGCGAGTTTGATGGAATTTGCAATGAAATGGCGGGAGGCACATCTGACCGCCATTGGCACCGAAAAACAGACCCTTATTACTATACTGGTGCTAGGGGACGGATTCGTGCAGCCGAAGCAGCGATTGTACCGGCTACTGATGGTTGTCAAGAGTTCAAGAAAGATGATTCGAAGAAGTAGAACGGCACGCTTTGATTCTCCCGCAACTCCAACCAAAAACTCCAGCCATCTGCCCCGAAAATGTTCTAAGGTTCCTTTGACCTGACCGAGTCGAACCTGACGGGGTCAACAGAAAATTTTGCTGTGCTAGGGCCTGCTCCTGTTCGCACTCTGCGTAGGTGCTATTTAGATTCAAGCGGAGGCTCTTATGCCGTTCAACAGTTCACAACAGGTTGAGAATCGCCTGCGAACAGATGCTACAAAACTCACGCCAGAAGAGGTACGCGACCTGATTCCATAGATGAATCAAATCAGTGAAGTCGGGATGAGGCGTCTAAATTCGGAACTCGCCCTGCAAAACCTCGAAGCCGTACAGCAATTTGAAAAAAGCAGTAGTCGATTGACGTTGTGGCTCTTGGGTCTGACCGTTGTGCTGACGATCCTGACCGTAGTGATTGCCTTTTACACGGTAGTGCTGGTGCGGACGCCTCACCCCTACGGAAGATTTCAGTCTGTCGCTCAAGACTCGATGCTGGCCCTTGACACGAAGACGGGTCAACTATGTCGCACGGCTGGCCCGCCAGCCACACGCCCAGTACCACCCCTGTGTTCTGAGTTGAAGTGAATTGTCCTGTGAACTCCCACCCGCGGTTAACTCTCCCAGTACGTTCTCTCAACAATATTGCGAACCGCTGACTCTATGTTTGCTATATCTACAGCAAGGAGAAAAATACTATGACCGTGCCACGATTCACCGCGGATGTCACTCCGCAAGATCGGTCACTCAAGATAGAAGCGCTCAAGGGTACTCAGTGGACTGAGGCTGGGGATTGGCGATTCTCTTTGGAAAATTACAGAGAAACAGACCCTGCCAAGTTGTGTGATGCTCGCCTGTATGCGCGGGACCTAGCGACCCATCAAGGTGTGATTGGTTTCCTGCGAGTTGTACCATCAGCGGATCCTCCGAATTGTCATTTGGTTGGCGGTCTCGGTAGTCGCCATTTGCAATATTTCCAGACTCCCGATGCACCGCGCTGATGCTGGCGAGCCTGCAGCCGAATGAACGGTAGCGGGGTAGCATAATCAGGTGCACAGGCGGTCGCTGGCCGTCTTAGAAGTTCGTAGTGTGTAAACCGGAAATTCTAAAGGAGGCATTATCTTGGACGAAGAGAAACGGTTAGCGGATTGGAAATCAACGGTACAACAATACCAGACGCGATTGCAGGAAATGGTGGACGCACTGCAGTCATATAGCACAAAGATCCCAAGTTCTAGGATTCTCCAGAATCTCAGGCGGATAAGTATGAAAGTGGAACACGCAGGAAAAACTTTTCGCTCTGAGATGCGTTCCACGCAACCGAACGATCCGCCGACGCGCTTGGAGGTTGAGTTTAGTGAAGAAGCTAGACGACTAGCGCGGGAGTGATGGTGAATTAGCTTATGGCGGGCTCGCAAACGCACAAACGACAGGCGTCTGGGCATCGGGCACATCGGGAGCCTAGAATGCGGCTGCGGGCACGCTACCAGAGCATGCTACCAGTTGCTACCAGTAACCCCGAAAACCTGACATCCCGTGGCACCTTGTGGCACCTGCTATCAGTCAAAAACCCAGCAAATTCAACAATTCCTGCGTATTTGCTGGGTTCTGAATAAGTTTTTGCGGAAGAAGGGACTCGAACCCCTACGGCCTTTCGGCCACCAGCTCCTAAGGCTGGCGCGTCTGCCAATTCCGCCACTTCCGCGACGCCAGACAGTATAACCGAACCCAAGTGGCGCATGCTTTAGCTTGCGGGGGTTAGTCCTTCCAATGACCAAACCCCGCAAGCTAAAGCATGCGCTGCAAAACCCATCACGCTTCGAAGTTCGGCTCCGCCTCAGGCAGCTTGTCGCCTTCTCTCGCGAGCCACACGTATAGCGTGGGCAAAATGAAAATGCTCATGGCCAGGTTGACCATCAAGCCTCCCACGATAACGATCGCGAAAGGCCGTTGAGAATCGGATCCGATGGCGTGCGAGAGCGCGGCTGGCAGCAAGCCCAGCGTGGCCACCAGCATGGTCATCATGATGGGGCGCAGCCGCAGGACGGCTCCATCGATCGCGGACTCCTCGATTGTGTTGCCCAGGGCGCGAAGCTGGTTGATGTATTCGAGCATGATGACGCCGGTCTGGACGGAGACGCCGAACAGCGCCAGGAAGCCAACGCCGGAAGAAACGCTGAAGTGCGTTCCCGTGAGGAGGAGGGCCAAAAGCCCGCCGGCGCTGGCCATCGCCACGGTGGCGAGAATCAGCACGGCCCATTTCGGAGAGCGGAACATGGAGTAGATAATCATGAAGATCATCAGAATGGTCAGCGGGACGATGATGAGCAGGCGCGCCTGGGCCCGCTTCTGGCTTTCGTATTCGCCTTCCCAGTCAATACGATATCCGCGTGGTAACTGTACTTGTGCGTTTACTTTGCGCATTGCTTCCTCAACCGCGCCGCCGAGGTCCCGGCCACGCACGCTGTATTTGATGGCCACGTACCTTTGGTTTTCTTCGCGGTAGATTTCCGAGCCGCCGTCCTGCTCCTTGATCGTGCAAAGCTCGGCGAGCGAAACTCTCTGGCCCGATGGCGAGAGCAGGCGAATGTCTTCCAGGGCTTCCTTGGTGGTGCGGTATTGCGGGAGGTAGCGCAAGACCAGGTCGTAGCGCTGTTCGCCTTGCAGTACCTGCGTGAGAGCGGACCCTCCCACCGCCGTCTGGATGGCGTCCTGGATATCCGTGACGTTGATTTGATAGCGCGCGGCCTGCTCGCGGTTTACCTCAAAGTTAATGTTGGGCTGGCCCAGTACGCGAAAGACCCCGAGGTCCTCGATTCCCCTGACCTGCTGCATCGCGTTGACGATCTGATCGGCTTTTTCCTCGAGGACTTTCAGGTCATCGCCATAAATTTTGGTGGCCAGCTCGCCCTTCACTCCGCTGACCGCTTCTTCCATGTTGTCTTCAATGGGCTGAGAAAAGCCCCACGTTACGCCGGGGATCTTTTCCAATTCGCGACTCATGGCGGCGATCAATCGGTCCTTATCCTGGCGGAAGACGGGTCGCCACTCTTCCTTGGGCTTCAGGTCCACGAAGTACTCCGTATTGAAAAACCCGGTCGCGTCGGTCCCGTCGTCGGGACGTCCCACCTGGCTGGTGCACTCCGGGACTTCGGGGAAGGAGCACAGCAGCGTGCGAGCCTGGTTGGCGATCTTGATCGATTCACTGGGGCCGACGCTGGAGGCAAGAGTTCCGCGCACCCAGATTGCGCCCTCGTCCAGGTGCGGCAAGAACTCGGATCCAATAACACCGCTGGAAACGAGGAAAATGGCCAGGGCTAATCCAGCCAGGCCCACCCCCACGGTCAATCCGCGATGCTCAATCGCATGGCGCACGGCCTTGCGGTAATGGTCTGTCAAGAAAGCCATGGCCGGGTTGCGCCATTCCTTGACCCCTTCGCGAAACAGCAGCGTCGAAAGCACCGGCGCTATGAGCATCGAAAAAATCAGCGCCCCAAGGAGAGCAAATGCCACGGTCCAGGCCATAGGCCTGAAAAGCCTCCCCTCGACTCGCTGCAGCGTAAAAATAGGCAGATAAGCCGTGATGATGATGGCGATGGCGTAAAAGACCGGCCTCTGCACTTCATGGGCGGCTTCGCGCACAACGTCCATCGTGTTTCGAGACGAATTTTTCGGATGGGTCATATGCCGGACGATGTTCTCAACCATCACTACTGCGCCATCTACAACCATTCCAAAATCCAGCGCGCCCAGAGAGAGCAAGTTTGCCGGAATGCCTTTCAAGTTGAGGCAGGTGGCGGCGAACAACAGCGCAAATGGAATAGTAAGAGCGACAATGATGGCGGCGCGGACATTCCCGACAAACAGAAAGAGAACGATCACAACCAGAACGATGCCTTCGGTGAGGTTGTGCAGGACGGTATGCGTCGTGAAGTGCACCAGATCACTGCGGTCGATGAACGGAACGACTTTCACGCCAGGTGGCAAAATGCGGTCGTTCAATTCCTTCACCTTGGCATGGATTCCCGCGAGCGCGTCATCCGCATTCGCGCCTTTGCGCAGGAGCACGATGCCCGAGACCACGTCGTCGTTGTCGATGATTTTCCCGTCTTCGCGATGGATCGCGCGAGCAAATTGGCCGAGCCGAATTTTCGGGCCCTGGGCCACGACGGCAATATCCTTGACTCGGAGCGCCGTGCCATTCTTGGCAGTGAGTACGGTGTTTTCGATATCACGGACGGTTCGGACCAATCCAACTTCGCGGATATTGATTTGCTGCTGGCCGGCTTCGATGAAACTGCCGCCCGCATTTATATTGTTGTTGGCGAGCTGCTGCTCCACCTGGGCGATGCTGAGACCGTAGGAAATCAACTTCGTGGGATCCAAGCGAACCTGATACTCGCGCGTGGGCCCGCCGAAGCTGGCCACATCTACAATATCGGGGACCGATTTGAAATTTTTCTCGACGATCCAATCTTCGATGGATTTCAAATCCATCACGTCATACTGCGGATTGCTGCTTTTCAGCGTGAAGAAGTAGATCTGGCCGACCGGGCTCCAATCCGTCCCCATTTGAGGTGAAACTCCAGAAGGCAAGGGAACCTGCGAAAGCCGCTCGAGTACCCTCTCGCGGTTCCAGGCGTTCTCCTCTTCATCGTCGAAAATCAGCTTCAGGTCCGAGAGCCCGAACAGCGAAAAGGAGCGCAGGTGAACCACGTGCGGGACGCCGTTCATGGCGATTTCCAGGGGAATGGTGACTTGCTGCTCGATTTGCTCCGCCGAGATGCCCGGCCACTGGGTGATGATTTCCACATAATTGTCGGCCACGTCGGGATACGCTTCGATGGGAAGCTGATGAAACGAGATGGCGCCCCAGCCAAATAGGAGGACCGCTGCAGCGAGCATCATGAAGCGGTTCTCGAGAGCGAAATCGACGAGTTTGCGAATCATTTTACTGGTCCACCATGTTTTGCAAGGTGAGTGCGTTGCGGACCACTTGCGCTCCCGGCAGCAAGCCGGAGACGACTTCCTGCAAATCTCCGGGCAGCGACGCGCCGGCCACGATTTCCACGCGCTGGAATTTTTTGTCCGGCGTGATGGCGAAGACCCAGTCGGTGTCGTGGAGATGCAAGATCGCCGTGGACGGAATGACGGCGCGCGTGACCTGCTGCTGCCCGCGGAACGTGGCCGTCAAGAACATACCCAGGCGCATGATCCCCGGATTGCGAACCTCGATGCGCACCTTGGCCGTCCGAAGATTTGGGTCGAGGATGGCGCCAATGTTGCTGACGGTGCCTCTGAAAAGCTGGCCGGGATAGGCGTTCAAGCGGATATCGGCGGCGTCGCCCAGGCGCACGCTCGCCAGCTGGTTTTCGTGCACGTCGCAGACAACCCAGACGGAAGACAAGTCCGAAATGGTGAACGGGTTAGGCCCATACGCTTGCACTAACGCCGCGTCCGTAACTTCTTGATCAGTAATTACTCCTGCTACAGGGGCGTGGATTTCCACGATGCCGTTCGGCTTGCCCGGATCGCTCCCCAGCAGGCGAAGATGCTCGGCTGTGGTCTCCAGATCCACTTTGGCTTTTTCTTCCGTATCTCGGGCTACCTGAAGATCGTTCATAGAAATGGCGCCATGGGCATGAAGATCTTCCGCGCGCTCATATTGCGTGCGCGCGAGTTCCTCGTCGGCGACGGCTTTGCGGTAATCCGAATAGCCTCCGGAAACGTCATTGCTGCGAACCCTCAGCAGCACGTCGTCCTTTTTGACCGTATCGCCCAGGCGAACGCGAATCTCCACGACGCGCCCTGAGGCTAGCGAGACGACCGGTACGCTCCGTGAAACGTCTGGAGTTACAACTCCTGTCACAACCAATTCCGGCCTGGAATTGCGCGCCACTGCTGTGACCAGCTGAATCTGTTCCGGATGGTCGACCTGGACGATTCCTCCGTCCTGCTCACGCTCCACCTGTGCGGGAGGGGGCGCCTCTCCTTTCGGGTTGGCATTTTCCTGGCCACATCCAATGGCAGGCAGAAGCGCCACCAGCAGGATCCAAATGAATGAGATTTTTTTCATTTCTACCTCTCTTTTCAGGCCTGTGCGAGCCAAGCTTTCTGAACTTGGCGCATCGGAAAGATCCGAAGCCGCATGTTCGAATTCGCGACCTCAGAACCCATTCGTCGGAAGTGAAAATAGGAAGTGGCGCCCCGTCCGGCCGTGCTTCCGGCAGGTAGGGCGACGCAAGCGTGGTGATCGATTACAGAAAAGAGGGGGGAGACCGGCCAGGGGAATTGCTGGCTATATAGCTTGAAGTGTATAACTTAGAGGTAGAAGTAAATTGTAAAAAGATTAAATTTACTGCCGCGATGGGCCTCGCGTTCATCCCCAAGATCAATTGTGTTCCGGAACCTACCGTGGCGGACCGCATGTGGGAAGCGCTGGCCGCAATCAGGCAGGCATTGCGTTTGCCTGAGGCTGCGTCCACAGCCACAGTTTCCGGGTGCAGGTCGTCGGTCAGGGAAATGACCGGGAACAGAAGCGCCAGGATGCAGACCATGGCAACCGCTTCCATTCTCGTGCTGTGTCTCGGATTTCGCCGTGAAACAGTCCAGCGGAATCGCCACAGCCAAATTGCGGCCACAGTGACTGCGAGCCAGACGAGGTTGAGCAGCGTCTCCATCGTTTCGTGCTGACCCCATTCGCCGCGAGGCTCGCGCTACCAGCCCCTGGCCAGGGATATCTTCTAAGATCGAGAGTAGTCTACAACGGCGCGCGATCCGGCGGCAATCTTTCCCGCTTCGAGTTTACACGGCGATTTACACGATTTACACAGCGGCGCTTGTGCGGCGAAGGCAGCGGTGATAGCCTTCGCGCCATGAACGGGGGTTCTTTCCCTAACGACTTCCAGAGGGGAGAAACACAATGGCCTTTTGCAGCAAGTGCGGAACTGAAGTGGCAGCGGGCGCGGGATTCTGCCCCAAATGTGGTGCGGCACAATCCGGCGGGGCAGTGGCGCAATCGGCGCAAAGTGCGCAGCCGGCGATGGCTGAAAATGTAGCCGCATTCTTGTGCTATCTGGTTGGCTGGGTCACGGGGATCATTTTCTTCCTGATCGATAAGCGGCCGTTTGTAAGGTTTCATGCGGCGCAATCGATCGTGGTGTTCGGGGGGCTCCACATCATTAACATTGTCATCGGGATTGCCTTTGGTGCAGGGTTCATGATGATGGGCGGATTCGGCGCTTTCGGGATGGGTTGGGCGCTGTACAGCCTCATTAGCCTGGTTGCGTTCATCCTCTGGATCCTGCTCATGGTGAAGGCCTACCAGCACGAGAAGTTCGAGGTGCCGGTCGCGGCAGGCATTGCAAAAAGCTTTGCCGGAAATTAGAGGAAGCACCTTTTCGTTGCGGCAGTTTTTGGCCGGGTGGCAGTTGTAGGGGCACGGCATGTCGTGCCCCCACAACTGCCCTGGAGAATTAGCAGCTTTGCGAGCCGCCGGGCTGCTGATTTAAGGTGAGTCCTCGGAGCTTGTAAAAAAAAATGTCAGGCCAGGCCCAATTGCGCTGCAAATCAGATCTTTGCCCTCCTTACGGTTCGTGCGTCTTCCTTTTCAACTTGACATTCTTGCCGGTCCCGTCCATCTTTTAGGGCTTTCCATCTGCTTTTGCGTTCGGCAATGGGATGGAGCGAGGGCGGAGAGTGGCGGACCCGGTCAAAGTTCGATTGTGTTTTCACGACCGATGCTTCGACGGCGCGGCCTCGGCGGCGGTCTTCTACCGCTTTTTTCGAGAGCGCATGCAGGCGGGAGCGGAGTTTCATTTCACGGGGATGACGCATCGGGCGCGGCATCCGTTCTCGGAAGCCCTGTTTGACGGCCATGAAAACGCCATTGTCGATTTCAAATACTCCAGCTCGCCGCGCGTGACTTGGTGGTTTGACCATCACCAGAGCGCGTTCCTCACTCCCGCCGACGCCGAGCATTTTCGGCAGGACCGCAGCGGCCACAAGTTCTACAACCCCGATTACAAATCCTGCACCAAGCTGCTGGGCGACGTGACCAGCGCGCAATTCGGATTCGACGTAAAGTCCCTTGCCGAGCTGATTTACTGGGGAGATATCATTGACGGCGCCCAGTATCCCACGCCGGAATCCGCCGTGGCTCTCGCGGAGCCTGCGACGCAACTGGCCCTGGTGATCGAGGCCGCGCCGGAAGAAGGCCTGGTCGCCAAAATCATTCCCGACTTGTCCGAGCGGCCGCTCGCGGAAATGATCCAACTGCCCATCGTGGCGAAGCATCTCGGCCCGCTGCTCGAGAAGCATCACCGTTCGATCGAATTGCTGCGCCAGCGGATCGAAGTCCGCGGCGGCGTGATCTATTTCGATATCACCGACCTGGACATCGACGGCTACAACAAATTTATTCCTTACATGCTGTATCCGGCTGCGCGCTACACGGTGAGCGTGCTGGCTTCGCCGACGCGGGCGAAAATTTCGATTGGCTCAAATCCTTGGAATCCCGACGCCGCCGAGGACAACCTGGCGAGCCTGGCGGAACAATACGGCGGGGGAGGCCATCCGCGCGTCGCGGCGATCTCCTTGGAACCAAACGAAATCGAGCGCGCCAGGCAAGTCGCCAAGGAAATCGCGGAAAAATTACGGGATTGAACGCAAATCGCACGCGCCGCGGCCAGCCGGAAAAATGGTCCAGTCGTGGTAAAATAAAAAGTTCGTGGACCGGTAGCTCAATGGTAGAGCAGCTGACTCTTAATCAGCGGGTTGCAGGTTCAAGTCCTGCCCGGTTCACCACTCTTTCCGTAGCCGCAACGAAATTCATAGCCTCCGCGCGGATCGCATAAATCACTTGACGTGCCGCTCAATTGGCGGCGAAACAATAAAACAGGCCGGAGCCGCCCGTGCTTTCCAGCGCGGCCTGGCTGCAGCCCGCGGTGGCATGCGAAGAGTTCCACGATGCGTTGTCGTTGCCGATGCGGTCGGAATGGCCCACTTGCGCGGAGCCCGCGCCGCTGCTGGTCCAATTGTTGCAAGTGTGGTCGGCCTTATCGGTGTAAGCGCGGCCGTCGGTTTGAGAGCCGGTGAGGATGTCGTGTTCGATCGGCGGCGGGTCGCCTACTCCGTGTACTACCTCGCCCTTCTCGGTTCGCGCGGACTGTTTGAAAAGATTGCTGCCGCGCTGCGCTTGGACGAGCGTATCTCCATGAAGTTCCCCGAGATCCTGGGAAATGATCGAGTTCTGCGGCTGACCCAGTTGGCTCCGCGTTGTGTTGTACCAGGGTCCGGTGCCGATGCGGTCACGCGCGTTGATGGCCGGCTCTCCGGGACGAGCCTGGGTGCTGAGGTAGGCGCGCCAGGTGTGATTGCCCGCGCCCACGGCGGTAGCCAGCGCCTGGCAGTGCGCATCGGCTCCGGCGAGCCCGCCGAGATCGCCGCCTTTGCCGAGGCCCAGGCTGGTCACGAAAAAGGTCATGGGGTGGCGCTGCGGTTGAGGCCGGCCTCGCTGGCCGCCGTCGTCCTGGGCCAGCGCCAAGCATGAGGCCGACATCACGAGCGCCAATGCAGCTAGCAGAAATCGTTTCTCGGGCATCCTGTGCTCCTCAGTTGAATCAATTAATGGCGAAGCAGTAGAACATGCCGACGCCGTGAGTCTTGGGCAAGGATTCCTGGCTGCAACCACGGGTTCCATGGGACGAGTTCCATGATCCGTTCCCGCCGCCATTGCGGTCGGGAAAGCCGATCTGGGCATTGGGCCTGCCGTCGGGGGCATTGAGGTTTCCATTTGCCGTTCCTGGTTCCGGGTCCTTGTTGCTGGTCCAGTTGTTGCAGGTGTGGTCCTGGGTATCAGTAAATGCCCGGCCGTCCGGTTCCGAACCGGTCAGCATTTCGTGGCGGTTGGAAAAGGGAGTGGTCTTGACGTAGTCCCAATCGTTGTCCCGCGGGTCGGCATAATCATACAGGCCGGGAACGGTCTCGCCCTTCTCGGTAAGCCCGGTCAGCTTATTGAGATTGTTGCCGAGACGCGCCAGTTCCAGCGTGTCACCGTGCAGGTGGGCGAGGTCGGGTGCGATCATCTCGCCTTTCACGTTGTACCAGGGACCGGTGCCGATGCGGTCACGCGCGTTTACGGCAGGCTGCCCGGGGCGAGCCTGCGTGCTGAGGTAAGCGTGCCAGGTGTGATTGCCCGCGCCAACTGCCGTGGCCAGCTTCTGGCAATACGCGTCTGCTCCGGCGAGCCCGCCGAGATTGCCGCCGTCGCCGATCGGGGCGCTGGTCACGAAGAATGTCATGGGATGTCGCGGCGCGGGAGTTTGCTGCGCCAGCAATAAGCAGGAAGCCAGCAAAGAAGGAGCAGTGAATGCAACAATCAAGGATCGAGTCTTCGACATCCGTCCCTCCTCGTGCAAGCGTCGCGGTGATCGTTCGCGGCTACAGGCGCCTTCCCCGGGCGGGAGATTAGCACAAGAGGCTTGCGCGGAAAAGCGCATCTCGGTGGCCGCACGGCTGGAAAGGCTTCGCATGCCTGCACATCTTAATGAAGGGCGCGGTTTTTTTTCACGAATTATGATAACCACTTGACCGGCAAAAGCGCCGTGAGGCCCAGGCGGCCATACGCCTGTAATTAAATAAGAATCAGCCGCTGAATACTGCCACCCGCGAGGGTCACGCGGGCGGCTCTATCCCTTCGGTGTCTCTGCAGCCGCATTCCTCCCTGCGATACGCCCCTGCACCGCGCATCTCGCCAGGCCGTGCATGCTGAATCCTCCGGCGGACTCGCCTCCGCAGTACAGTCCCGGAATGACCTCGCCGTTGAGGTCCACTACCTGGCATTTGGCATTGATGCGCAGGCCGGAGCGCGTATCGTGGATCACGGGAGTGGCCCAGGCGGCGTAGAAGGGAGGCGTCTGAATCTTATATTTTGGCGCTGGTTTGCCGAAGTCCGCGTCCTTGCCGGCATCCACAAACAAGTTGTAGCGCGTCACCGTGTCTTGCAGCGCGTTCGGAGGCATCGGCTTTTTCTGAAACTTGTTGGCAATTTTGGAGGCGAGTTCCGTGATGGTGTCTGCGGAGAAAAAATATCCTTCCGCGTAATCCACGTAGGGGGACGTAACTTTCCAGCCTTCCCGCTTCACCGCTTCGGAATCGAAGATGGCCCAGATCGGGCCGCCGCCCGCAGCGGTACCCTCGGTACCGGCCAGGGCCGCGTTGATGAAATTGGAAGTCTCATATTTGATATCTGCGGCATTACGATAACTTCTAGGTATATATGACTTGATCGAGTTATAGTTGTTGGCGGGGAATTGGCCCTGCGTCTCGTCGTAGAATCGCTGGCCCGCCACGTTCACCAGGATCGCGTCCTGGTAATCCTTCACAAAAAGGCCGGAGGCGCGGGCCTTGGAAAAAATGGGGCTGTCCGGCTGCCAGCTCAGGTTCACGTAGCCGTACTGGCAACCGATCCATCCCGCCTTGGTCACATTCTGGCCAAATTCCCCGGATTGATTGAACGCGCCCCAGAGCGACGCGCCGATGGACATGGCCGCAATTTCTCCGCTGGCATCCTGGAAGGACCAGGGCTCGCCGGCCACCTGGTACTCTTCGGTGAGGCGCGGATCGAAGATTCTGCGGAAATTCACATTGCTGCTGTGTCCGCCCGTCCCGATGATGACGCCTTTGCGCGCGCGGATGTTCACGGTCTTGCCCTGACTCGTCGCCGAAATCCCCAGGACCCGGCCCGAATTCGGATTCTCGCGGACGATACCCGACATCTTGTGTTGCAGGAGAATTTGCACGCCCTGTTTCCTGGCAGCGGTTTCCAGAGGCCGGATGAGGCCCACGCCCGAGGAGCTGGTTGCCGCTTTATCGGCGGGAAGCGGGCCGCCATTCTGAACGAGCGTGAAGCCCAGCGGCGCGGCATGATTCTCCCTCGGAGCAGAGTTGCCGCAGGCGTGGCCGCCGAGGGTGTCCGGAGCTTTTTCCACAAAAGTGACGCCATGTTCGATCAGCCATTCGTAAGTCTTCGCGCTCTCGTCGGCGAACGCGCGAATGACTTCTTTGTCGTTGTACCGGTAATCTGGAAACCCGTTGGGTTCCACGACGGACCAATCCGTCAGATCCGAATACAACAGGTCGGGCGAGTCAACCACTCCATATTTTTTCTGACGGCTGGTGCCGCCGCCCAGAGCCATATTTCCGCCGCTCAAGATGGCATGCCCACCGACGTCGGTATTCGCTTCGATCAAAATCACGGATGCGCCCCCTTCGGCCGCTTGAATTGCCGCGGGCAACCCGGTAGCTCCAGCCCCAATGACGACAACGTCCGCTTCCTTATCCCAACGAGCGGGTTTTCCCTCGGGCTTCGCCGCTTCGACGCCAAAGCCGGTGAGCGCGGCCGCGCCGGCTCCCGTTGCAGTCGTCTTGATGAAATCCCGCCGCGAGAAACCGTTCGCATCCTGTTTATCTCGTTTCATGAGTTTGATCCCATCTTGCGATTTAGATTTGTTCCTTGCGCAAGAACATATGCCCGGTGGCCGCAAGTGTCAACTTTAGTTAGACAGGACAACGACGAAGTAATTCGGCGGTCTGCGAAGGTTCAAGTTCCGGGGAAAATGGAAATCTCAGCTAAACCAAAACGACGAAGTTGGTGTACATTCGTCAGCAATCATGGATTCCGGAATGGAGATCGGGCTGAATGGTTCTCCGCCGGCCGGTGCTGTTTCGATCGCGGGAGATCCTGTATAGAACTTGGAGGTCTTCACGATGTTTTCCCTCAAGGTCAACCGAAAAACGTATAGCGTCGATGTGGAACCTGAGACTCCACTCTTGTGGGTCATCCGCGACACAATTGGTCTTACCGGAACAAAGTTTAGTTGCGGTAAGGCCCTTTGCGGGGCGTGCACCGTTCATTTGAACGGGAAGCCAGTCCGGTCCTGCGTCTTACCGGCAAGTCAGGCGATGGGTCAAGAAATCACCACCATCGAGGGCCTGTCGCCGAACGCTCAGCATCCGGCCCAAATCGCCTGGCGCGAAGGGGATGTGCCGGAGTGCGGGTATTGCCAGTCCGGACAGATCATGGCAGCAGCCGCCCTGCTTACCAACAAGCCGAACCCAACCGACGCTGACATCGAGCGGGAAATCACTAACCTTTGCCGCTGCGGCACCTATCTGCGCATCCGCCAGGCCATTCACCGCGCCGCTCAAATCGCGGCGAAGGCCTAGGCGTTTCTTTGGAGGTTAGCATGTCAACGAATCGAGAAATGAGCCGGAGAGAATTCGTGGTCACCGCCGCTACTGTTGGTGGGGGATTGGCGTTGGGGCTCTCTTTTCCCAAAAGCGACGCTCGACGGGCTGCCGATGCCGCCAAAATTTCCGCGCGGCCGTGGGAATCATTAGCAGGGAAAGCCGATATCGAGGTCGGCCCATGGGTTGTGATCGCACCGGACGACACTGTGACCATACGCGTCGGGCAATCCGAAATGGGTCAAGGCGTGATCACTTCTTGCGCCAAGATGCTCGCCGAGGAGCTGGACTGCGACTGGTCGAAAGTCCGCGCGGAATACGTATCCGTCAATCGTCACTTCCGCGAAAACAGGGTGTACAAACGTTTAGTAACCACGTCGAGCAGTTCGGTGCGCCTGGGACGTCCCTACTTGCAGCAAGCTGGCGCGAGTGCGCGGGAGCGCCTGATGACTGCGGCGGCCCAGACCTGGGGCGTGCCGAGGGCCGAGCTGACGGTGAAAGAAAGCGTGATCACTCACAAGCCAACGGGCCGCACGCTCCGGTACGGTCAAGTAGCGCAGAAAGCCGCTGCGGTCAAGTTGGCGGCAGAGCCCAACATCAAGACACCGGACCAATACACGTTAATAAAAAAGCCGACGAAACTGCTGGATGCGCCTCTGAAAGTCGACGGCACCGCCACCTACGGAATTGACGTGCGCGTGCCGGGCATGCTCTATGCGGCGGTGAAGGCATCGCCGGTGTTCAAGGGCAACGTGAAGCGCTACGACGCGGACGCCGTCAAGAACCGGCCTGGAGTTCATTCGGTGGTGGAGTTCAGCGGCGAAGACATCGAGGCGGGAGTCGCGGTGGTGGCGGATAACTACTGGCACGCGAGGACCGCGTTGGATGCCATGCCCATAGAGTGGGACGAAGGCACGCATGGCAGCGACAATTCAGCAGGCTTCTTTCAGATGTCGCGCGCAGTGCTGGATGAACCCGGCGCCAAAGTCGTCACCAACGTTGGAGATCCCGAAGCGGTACTCAAGAACGCCTCGCAGGTCGTGGAGGCGGTCTATGAAGTTCCCTACCTGGATCACACCGTCATGGAGCCATTCAACTGCACTGCCCAGGTCACCACGGATCGAGTGGAGATTTGGGTGGGGTCGCAGGATCCTGAGAATGCCACGATCGATGCGGCAAAAGTAGCGGGAGTTCCGGTGGAGAATATTTATCTCCACAACTGTTTCCTGGGCGGCGGGTTTGGGCGGCGCGGAAACCAGGACGACGTGCGTCAAGCCGTCGCGATTGCCAAGCAGTTGGACGGGCGCCCCATCAAGGTCATCTGGAGCCGGGAGGAAACGACGCGCCACGGCTGCTATCGGCCGATGCGTGTGTCGAGGTTCCGCGCCGCACTGGGACCGGACGGAATGCCTCTCTCTTGGCATACTCGAGTAGTAGGGATGGATGAAGACGTCTTCGGCGCGAAGCTTGTGGCGGCCGAGGGCAACCTCGCACCGCATACACGTAATGGCGGAATGCCTGAACCGGGAGATGAGCAGCTGATCCGTGGCTTGCACCAGCTTCCTTATCAGGTGCCGAATCAGCTTTTCGATTACCACCTCCGGAAAACGCATGTCCCGACCGGCCCGTGGACATCCGTGGGAAGATCTCAAAACGAATTCTTCCTGGAAACTTTTGTCGATGAGCTGGCTCATGCGGCGGGAAAGGATCCGTATCAGTACAGGCGCGCGCTGCTTCAGTCCAATCCGGACTCTCGATTTTCCAAGAGCTGGATTCAAGTGCTGAGCGCCGTGGCGGAGAAGACCGACTGGGGCAGGCAACTGCCCGCAGGAACTGGAATGGGAATTGCGATTGGCGATAGCCGGCGGCTCAGTCGTAAAGAGATCACCATTTGCGCCGCGGTGGCCACCGTCTCGGTCAGCAAGAAAGGCGAGGTCCGTGTGGAACGGTTTGACGTGGCCATGGACACCGGCCCATTCCTCGTCAATCCATTGGCCGCTGAACGGCAGGTGGAAATGCAGGTTTCGATGGGATTGGCGGCTGCTCTTCGTCAGGAAATCACGATCGAAAAAGGGCGCGTCGCTCAGAGCAATTTTGACGATTTCCCCTTGTTGCGCAGGACAGAGATGCCGGAGATTGGCGTCCACTGGGTCCGCGCAACCGATGACCCGATTGCCGGCATCGGCGAGGAAATAATCGGGTGGGTTGCACCCGCGGTGTGCAATGCGATCTTCGCTGCAACGGGCAAGCGGATTCGTTCCTTGCCCCTCAAAAATCACGACCTTAGCTGGACGTAGCGAGCCGGGAGCGGCGATCCTCGCGTTGCTTCATGTCAGCCCGCTGTGAACGACGGAATAAAAAGGAGCGATTCTTGCGGCCACACGGCAAATTCTTGACTCTGGTCGGCTTGTTACTTTTCCTCGCACCGGCATCTCGCGGGGCGACAATTACCGGGACAGTAAATGGCGTGGATGGCGCTCCTTTTCAGGGTGCGTTTGTGGAGGCGCAGAACGCGAAAACCAAAATCACGGTCATCGTGTTGTCCGACAGCCGGGGACGCTACCGGATTCCCGACCTGGCGGCCGGGGAGTATCGCGTGCAGATCAGGGCCGCGGGCTTCCGCGCCGATCCTCGCAACGCCGTGACTCTTGCCGCCGAACAAAATGCATCGCTCGATTTTACTTTGCAGAAAGGCATGGTGCGCTGGAACGAAATTTCAAAATACCAGGCGGCGCAACTCTGGCCTCCCGCAAAAGGAAAAGAATTACTTTTTGAACATTGCAACATCTGCCATCAATTTCAAAGCCGCATCGCTTCCGTCCGGCGGGACCTGGACGGATGGCGGGACCGCGTCGCTTTCATGCGCCAGGCCATGCACTTCAGCATCTTTTTAGGCCCGAATTTCAGCGATCAGGATGCGGAAGAGGTGGCCACTTATCTGAACAGCCTGTTCGGGCCCGATTCCGTCCTGCCGAAATCCCCCGCGGACATGCCCGCCTATCAGAAGACGCTGCGGCCCTTCAGCAGCGAAGCCATGAACATCGTCTACGTGGAATATAACATGCCGGCGCCGAGCCGCATGCCCTTCAGCGCCGCTCCTGACAAGAACGGTTACCTGTGGATTCCCGATTTTGGCTTGGCCAATAAAATCACCCGGCTTGATCCGAAAACTGGCGAGATGAAAGATTTCTCGATTCCATTCACGGGTACTGGCGGGGTCCATTCGGCCGTGCCTGCGGCGGACGGGTCGGTCTGGCTCGCCGAGCAGGGCTCGAACAGGGTTGGTCGATGGGATCCCTCGACCCAACTGATCACCGAGTATCAGGATGCCTATCTGCCCGGAAAAGAGGGAATCGAAGACGGGGGATCGAAGCACACGATCCGGATCGATCCGAGCGGCAAGGTGTGGGCGAGCGGCGTCCCGCTGATCCGCTTCGATCCCGAGACCGGGAAGTTCGCTCGCTTCGTCGAAGGCGAGTATGCCTACGACGTCAAACCGGACAACAATGGCGGCGCCTGGTTTACCAGCCCGCTGGTCAGCAAGATCGGCAAAGTGGACGGGAAAACGTTGAAGGTTACCCAGTGGAGTCTTCCGACGCCAGACGCTTACCCTCGGCGCATGGAAATCGGCCCCGACGGCATGATTTATTCCGGCGAATTTCGCGGGGGAAAAATAGCCCGGTTCGATCCGAACACGCAAACCTTCAAGGAAATTCCCCTGCCCGGCCCGGACCCGAGTCCTTACGGTATGGGCTTTGATGCCGACGGCTATCTTTGGTATGACTCCCACAATATGGACCTGATTGGCCGCTTCGATCCAAGGACAGGAGAGGTAATCGAGTATCCGTTTCCGCATCCAGAACCTGCCATACGCGAGTTCTTCCGCGATTCGCAAGGCCGGATGTGGTACGGCACCTCGCCGAACAACAAAGTCGGTTATTTTTATTTGGCAGCGAAGTAGCGCAGGCTTCGGCCTGTGGGTTTTGGTCCTAGCAAGGACGAACCCCCGCAGGCTGAAGCCCGCGCCACTAAGCCAACAAAGCCGCCCATTTTTAATTTGTCACGGAAAAGCGATCCCGCCGGTTCCGGCCGATGGTGAGTTGGCGGCGCGACACACCACAGGTGCCACGCGAAGAGGAGGCGTGTACACCACGCTCAATCGTGGCCTCGGCCCGTAGTGCGCTGAATGCCCAAGACGTAGTCCGCCTTTTCGCGGCGGCAATTTGTAACGATGCCGGAGTCCTGTTCGCTTCCCCTTTTGATCGTGACATGCGATCCAACGCGAATCGCATTTTTACTTCGAACGCTCATGCCACGGTGCGACGTGTCTTCGAGCGTCGCAGGCGCCACGCGCGGAGTTCCGTCTTCGTCCCCCCACAAGAGATCGACCCGCGCCTCAGCGGAATCCTAAAGCCGGTCCTTTTTTCACTCACGCCTTCTCTATCGGCAAAAAATTAAAAATGCTCAAATCCTTTCTCTGTGTCCTCTGTGTTCTCTTTGTTGAAATCTTTTTGAACGCAAAGAAAACGCCCTGACCGAGTGCGGAGTTTTTATTGCACGCTGTCTTGGTAAACCACTCGTTGTATACTCGCGCCTGCTCATCGCTCGAAAATTCAATAACCGGAAGGATTCTGTGAGGATCGATATTCATGCGCACTATTTTCCGTTAGAGTACCTCGACCGTTTGGACGCTTACGGCGGAAGTCACGTCACTGGTTTAATCCGCAGGATGAAACTGGGCTCCGCTGATTTCAGCGGCCTCGAAGACCACTTTCGCAACATGGACCGTTCCAAAGTGGACATGCAAGTTCTCTCCGTCTCCGGCCAGCTCCCCTATTTCGCGAAGGAAAGCGACGCAGTGGACGCGGCCAGGCTCGGCAATGATATTTACGCGCGCATCGTGCGTGAATTTCCGAAGCGTTTTGCGGCCTTTGCCTGCGCTCCGCTGCCGCACGTGAAAGCGTCGATCGAGGAAACCAGCCGCGCGCTCGATGACCTCGGCATGGTCGGTGTGACGGCAGGCACGCTGGTTCTCGGAAAGAGCATCGCCGATCCGGCCTTCGACGGTTTTTTCGCGGAGCTCAACCGCCGCAAGGCCGTCCTCTTCATTCATCCAACCGGCGGCAGCCTTGGTTCGCCGCTGATCGAGTCCACCAACCTGGTATGGCCCGTCGGCGCGCCCCTGGAAGACGCGGTGTGCCTGCTGCAATTTATGCAGGCGAATTTCCCGTCCCGTTTTCCGGACATCAAGATCATCCTGCCGCACCTCGGCGGGTTCGTTCCCTTCCTCACAGCTCGCCTCGATCAATTGCAGGATCATTTTCTGCCGGACTCCGCCATGGCGCCCAGCGCCCAGGCAAAATATTTCTGGTATGACACGGTGAACGGCAACCCGGCGGCGCTCCGGTGCGCGCTGGAAACGCTCGGCGCGGATCACCTCTTGCTTGGGACGGATTATCCGTTTTGGCGCGACGACGCCTTCAAGCTGTGCGTGGATTACATCAGCAACGCAGGACTGCCTGCGAGTGACGTGGACCGCATCCTCAGCGCCAACGCAAAAACGGCATTGCTGTGTTGACCAGTTCGTCGTCTCGAATCCGGCTTTCCTAGACCTACCCGTTTCCAAAAATTGAGCGATCACGCCGAAACGAAAAAAAGAGGGAGCCGACTCTCCGGCTCCCTCTCTGGCAGATCCGTCTCCGGTTTAGGTTAGAACGTGAAACTCAGAACCAATCGCATACTGCGCAATAGCTGATATTGCGACGGTTGGCCATACCACGAGCTCTCAATAACCCGCGGAACTTGTCCGCCGTTCCCATTGACCCATTGTTGCGGGTTGTACCCGTGCTCGAGCAGATTGTACAGAGCCGCGCCGCTACCGAGGTTGACCGGTGCACCGCCCACCAGTCCCGGAACCAATGGGGTTTGGAAATTTAGGGAGTCAAAGCCCGCGTAGTATTGGACGACCGAGTGGTTGTTGAGGATGTTCGTGACGTTTGCCGCAAAGCTGAGGATCTGGGCTTCGTTGTTCTTGTTCACGTGGAAGGAATGTTTCACTTGCAGGTCGGTTTGCATGAACCACGGCGTGCGTCGATCAACGGGCGCGCCAAACGTGATATTCCCGTTTGCATCCGTGGTTATGTTCGACCACTTATCCCTACCGAAGAGGTACACGGCTTCGAAAGGGATATTGCCATTAGTGGTGGGTATGTCGGTGTAGGAGCTGACCGGGGTGCCCTGATAGGCAAACTGAAAGAGACCGATCGTTGTCGTCATGCCCTTCCAGGGCAGGGAATAATAGACGTTCCCCTTTAACGTATTGGGGCGATCGGTCGGCAGAGGACCATTGGTCGACTGGCCGTTGGCCCCGAAGTAATAAAAGGGTTCATCGAACGCGCGGCTGGTGTCGGGCGAGTTGCGTCCCGTCGCGGCGCCATCTATTTGGTCTGTGGTGGTCAGGCCCGAGTAGTTGCCCCAGAGGCGGCTCCAGGTGTAACTGAACATTCCGGCCCAATGCTTGCTCGGTTTCTTCGTGAGCCGGAGTTCCACGCCGTCGTAGTTACGCACTGCCTTGGGCATGGGCGGGCATGTAGGGCAGGTGCCGAAGGTGCCAGAGCCATTGAACTCGAAAGGAATCGGACTCGTGTTAATAAGGAAGCCCTGCCCAAGGGATTGCAGGTAGGCCGCATATCCGTCGAGGGTGCTGTCCACCCCCTCGCCGGGGTTGACGACAGTATATATTTCTCCCAAAGTTGGGTCGGCCAAGGATGCGTCCTCAATCACGTGATCGAGACGCCGGCGGTCGTAGCGCACCTCGAGGGCCAAGCTCGGCGAGATTTCGTAGTCCCAGCCGACGACATATTCGTGTTGGCGGTATGGCTTCACACCAGGCGCGACCGGTTCCGCGGGACGGAAGTTAACATTTTCAATCAGTGAAACGCCGGTCGCCGAGTCCATTAAGGATTTCGGGGTTGAACCGCTCGCGAAATTGGCTCCTTGTGTCGCGGTACCGGTCGGGCAAGCGCGGCCGTTCACGAAGCTTAGATTGATATCGGCGGGGTTGAAGGTTCCGCTGGCATTTGGACCAAGAGCGTATGTGCACAGCTCGTATGCTTGCGCGCCGAACGAAGTCTGGGCGAGCAGAAGCTTCATAACGTCGTTGACCACACCGTAGCTGGCGAAGACCTTCATTTTGCCGGTGCGGGTTGGATCCCAAGCCACTCCGAGGCGCGGCGCGATCTTGTCGCCCCATCCGAAATCGATGGCGCTAACATTTACGCCGCCCGGAGCCGGTAAGGTTTCCTTCTCGATGCGCAGGCCCACATTAAAGGTTAGGCCGTGACCCACATTCCAGGAATCTTGAACGAAAAAGGCGTGATTCCAGTCGCTGGCGGGTGTGGGCAGAATGGTCGCAAAGTCCTGTACCTGCAAAAAGCCATACTGGCCGGCGCAAGTTTTGTACTTGGCTTGGAGAATGGCACAGTTGGCGATACCTGTGCCAGTGAACGGACTATAACCAACACCGGCGCCAGGATTCATAAATGCAAACGGCGCGTTGTAGTCCTGAAAGATCGTGTTGGTCAAATGGTTGAGTTGGTACCCGGCTTTGATATTATGAGCGCCCAGCCAGCCGCCTTTGAAGAACGCCACATCCTGATTAACCTGGTAGTGCTTGTTGGAGTTGAAGCTCGTCAGAGACTGTGTAGACGCTGCCGTATCCGTGCCGTGAGGTAGTGCCAAGGCAACCGGTAGGGCATTGCCCAAGTTGTCATTCGCTCCCACACCGCTGGTGTTCCAGTGCAGGTCCGGGGTCTGGGTTTGCCAGCCAAAATCATGATAATTCTCAAAGAAGTAGCCGAAACGCGTCGTTGATACGATCTGCGGAGTGAGGGAAACGTCAGCGCCGAAGTTATACGTTGAATTGGGGGCCGACCAACCCAAACCGTGAGAATAGGCACTCAACGGACCCAGTGTGGCCGTGTTCAGGAAACCTGCCTCGGAAGGTACCGGATCGGATATGAGTGGATTAGTCGCGCTGGTCAGGCTGGCCCCGGTTTGACGCGCGTACTGGTACAGCCACGAAGCGTACAGGCGAATCTTTTGCGTGAGGGCGAAGTCCAGGCGAGCCGTGCCATAGTATTGTTGCGTGTCCTGGGTGAAGTACTGCTCACCGGCACCGCCGTCTAGAGCGCCAAAGTTGACGGTTTTAGCCAAAGTATTGAACTGAGGCGCAAAACCTGCGAAGAACCACAGGCGGTCCTTCAAGATCGGCCCGCCAATCGTAAAGCCTGGCTGAACGATGCGGAAGTGATCCTTTTTGGGGTTGTACTCCTGCGATGCGGCGTCTTGACCGAGAGCACGATTGCCCGTAGAATTTGGATCATAACGCAGGTAGATGGTGTTGTTATCAGAGTCCAACCCGTCCGATTCATAGCTAGTGAAGAACTCGCCGTGAAACTGGTTGCTCCCTTTCTTCATAATCACGTTGACGACGCCGCCCAGTGCGCCTCCATACTCGGCTTCGATCCCGGAGGTCTTGAGCTCCACTTCCTGGATGAACTGGAAAGGCACATTGGCCTTGGAATAGCCGCCCGAGTTTTGAGCGGTATCCTGGCCTTCCACCAGGTAGCTATTCTCTGAGTCGCCCGAGCCGCCGATGGAGTAACCAACTTGCAGTCCGTTGCCGGTGCTGCCGGGTAGGGAACCCCCGGTGCCGCCACTTGCGATGCCGAGATGAGTGTAGCCAGCCAAAGGTTCATTGCGGGCCATCGGTGCGAACTGGATCACGGATTGATAGGAATACCCATGAGGGACGTTCTCAATAACGTCGTTGGTCACATTGGACAAATTCTGCGTTGTCGTGACATCGACCACGGGAGCCGTCGCCTCCACTTCCACAAGTTCGCTGACGGCTCCAATCTCTAGCGTGAGATCGACGGTGGGCAAATGGCCAACGCCCACATCTACGCCTGCTCGCTTGAGCTCTTTGAACCCTTTGGCTGTAACCGTTATGTTATAGGTTCCCGGAGGAAGATTGGCGAAGTGATAGTAACCGCTTGAGTCCGTTTGCAGCTCCTTGTTGCCGACCAGCGTCGTACCTGTAACTTCTACTTTCGCGCCAGGTACTACAGCACCAGTTGGATCCTTGAGCGTTCCCTGCAACCCCCCGGTTGTTTCTTGGGCTGGCAACCGAACTGAACCGAAAGCTAACAGCAGAAGGAACAAAGCGGACCAAATGTATTTTGCTCTCATTCTATCCTCCCTTTGTTTGCCGAGCTTCAAGGCTGGCAGGCTTTTGTGGGACTGTAACTTTAGATCTTTTAATAATCAAGCAAAAGTTTTGGATTGACCCGATCACGCCTTTAAATAAACGGGCGTTTCGACATCCTGGCGCGCGTGCGCTTCCTCGTGGAACAGACCAAGTTGCCAGTGGCAGGGAAGCAGAACTTCCCCGAGCTCTCACATTAGAACGACAGGCCCCCAAACCAGTTCTCTTTCTTTGTCGTGGGTCGCAGCTTCAAGGATGAGAAAAGCTGAAACGACAAATCCCCCTGCGGAATGCTAGGACACACGACCAAATCTGGGTGCACCCTATCCCTTAGTTCCTTGGATATCAATAACAAAATTTCTGTATTCGGCATCGGTAATAGCCTGTATGCCGCAATTCGAAAAATCGGGCAACCATGTCGCCGAAAGAGGGAAAATGGAAGAACGTCGAAACCCCGCGACTAACGCACAACCAGGAGAATTCTAATCGTAAATTAGGAAAGTATTTATTTAAAGCGACTTATGGCGTTGGGGAGGGCGCAAGGTATGATTTGCCCTTGGTTTCAAGTTCCGTAGCTTTCGCCATGACCCCAACCTTCCGATAGTATCCCGCAAGCGCGAGGTAGAGCGGCCCATTTTCCGGCCGGGGTCGCAGCGCGGACTCAATTAGGGCGATGGCCTCATTGGCTGCTCCGGATTGCCCGAGGCTTTCCGCAATTCGGAGAATCGTATCGGAATCCGTTTGGTCCGTAATCCCTACGTCTTTATAGAGGTTCAGAATCGCGGCATAGTCTTTTCGCGCACAATACGCGTCCACCAACCGGGACCGGGCGAATTCATCGGAATGATTTCGGGAGGGTGCGCGACGGAACCATGCTCCGCACTCGTCCTGGACGATCACAAAGGCGCCAGCAGCGCAAAGCGCTTCGCAAACTTTCAAGCCATCCCTTCCCATGCCGGTCAGAATCACGCCCAGCGCATCTGCGCCGTAAACTGCAGCGACCGACCGGAAGAGCACATCCACCGACGGTCATTTCTGCTTGGATCGTTCGAGGAACACTTCACGGGCGGGTTGAATTCCGTTGATGGCCGCCGGGAAACCCGCATACAACGCCATCTGCATGATGACCTCCACCACTTCCTGTTCGGAGCATCCCACATTGAGCGCGCCGTCAATATGCGCGCGAAGCTGCGGCGCCGCCGTGCCCAACGCCGTCAACGCGGCGACGGTAGCGATTTCGCGGGATTGCAGGCTCAGTCCGGGACGGCTGTGAATATCTCCGAAGCCGAATTCCATGACATACGTTCCCAGATCCGGGGCAATCCCCTCGAGCGACTCCAGAAATGTCCTGGCCCGGTCTCCATACATCTCCACGAATTTTGCCAACCCGCGTTCGTACCGCGCCGAATGGCCCATCGGTTTCTTCTCCTCGATCGTTGCCGGCAGTTGCGTGCAAGCCAATATGGATTCCCTCACTGTAAAATAGTTTCCGTGGAGGTTTCAGATAATTGTATAGATTTCCGACGGGATACAGACGCATAAAGATAATTATTCAATAAGATATTTATATATATAAGTAACAAATGACCCTTGGTGGAGGAACCGCCGGTTTCATATTCTTAGATTGGACGACTGAGGTCCTCGCGCGCGACCGCATAGAGGGCCAGTTCGACGCGGCTGGAGACGCCGAGCTTGTCATAGATGGCGGACAGGTAGTTTCGGATCGTATGCTCGGTGAGGACCAGCTTTTGGCCGATTTCCCGTGTGCTTAGGCCCTCCGCCAGCAAATGGACCACTTCCGCTTCCCGAGGAGTCAGCCGGGTCATGCCGCCGCCGGGTTTGATGTGGCGCAGCGGCTTGAGCTGGGTGAGGAACTCCAGGATATAGGCCAGATTCCGGGTGTCGGCCCAGATCTGACCTTCGTGCACGGTTCGAATGCATTTCGACAACAATTTAATGGAATGCAGCCTGCAAAAGACGCCCTTGGCGCCGCCTCGAAATGCATCCACGACCAGGTCCCGATCGGAGTCCGGAATTAACATAATGGCAGCTGTTTTTGGAGATAACAGTTGCAGGTGCTGCAGGACGTGGTAACCCCTCATCCGCCCATCTTCGAGATGGGCATTAATCAAAGCGATATCCGGCTGGCTTTTTTCCAGCTCCCGGATGGTCTCGGCGGAGCTGTTGGAAACGGCGACCACCAGGATGTCACTGCGCCCGCGCGCGAGTCCATCCGCGATGAGATGCGCGCTCATGCGGTCCGCATCCGCGATAAGGACATGTATGCTTCCGTGAGAGGTTGTGACACCTGGCTCATCCACTTTCTCGCCGGGAGAAATCCGAGACGCGCAGCCTATACGAAATCACCCCTTGAATCAAATTGTTTTATTGCTAAATGTCATTATTCGTGCCAACCGTAGTTGTGGTGCCCGGGCGGCCTTGCGGAGTGCGATTGACTCTGATTTGGCAGTGTTTGCGCGCTGGATGCGGTACACTTGTCACGTACAGTGACAGGCGAGGCGTCATTGCAAGACGATAAGGGCATCTTGCCCATTGCGGGTTCGCGGAGGAACGCTTATCTTGCGCCTCACATTTGCACTGAAAATTTAAATGCGCCCATGGATTCGTTTGCCGGGCCGGGATGCGAGAGAGCCGATGGAAATGAGAAATGAACTTCGTTACCGACTCGATGCTCCTGCAGTGTTTTCCTGGGAGGGGGCGCATCAGAGGCGCTTTCAGGGGGAAGGGATCACGCGCGACGTCAGCGTGCAGGGCGCGTTCATATTAACGGCAACGATACCCCCGCCCGAATGCCCGATTCAGGTCGACCTCCTTCTTCCCACCGTTACTGGTTTGAACGCCGAGATGCGCATCACGGGAAGAGCGAGGGTCATTCGAGTGGAACAATCTCCTTCCGACTCGTGGATCCGCGGTTTTGCGGTGGTGACCGACGATCTAAATCAATGGGGCCTGGTGACCATGCCGGGCCAATCTGAAAGTGCGCTCGTAGAAGCGGGAAGGGCGCACTGAAGTCTAAGACGAATCAGCGCGATCCTGCCAGACAGCTTTCCATGCAATTTAAGGTCAAGGTCTCCTGTAAGTCAGAGGGCGGAGCCATTTGCATATGGCGGAATTAGAAATGGAAACTCAGAGTTCGACCGGTACACCCAATTGGTATGCCCTTTTGACGCGCCATCAGCATGAGAAATGCGTCGCGCTCGCGCTTTCGAACAAGAATCATGTGGTTTATCTTCCGCTGTACCGCTCCCTCCGCCGATGGCAAGACCGCGCCAAGCAGGTCTTGCTCCCCTTGTTCCCGTGTTATGTGTTTATCCGTGAGGGAATGGACCGGCAGCTTCAAATTCTCAAAACGCCGGGAATTATTCACATCGTGTCCTGGGGAGGGCGCCCGGCGATTGTCCCGCAGACTCAACTGGTTGCGGTCAGGCAAATCATCGAAAGTTGCCTGCACGTTGAAACTCACCCGTATCTGCAGTGCGGAGATCGGGTAAGGGTAAAAACTGGCCCCCTGATGGGGCTGGAAGGGATTTTGGTCCGCAAGAAGGGGCTGGCCCGGCTTGTTGTTTCCATGGAAATGCTGGGCCGCTCTGCTGCGGTAGAGATCGATGTTTTGAATTTGGAGAGAATTGGGCCCATCACGATGTTAAAGACATCGCATCGGACGTTCGCTTCCGCCTGAGCGATACTCGCGCCGAAAACTTAATTCTAGCGACCCAATGGACCCTATCTTATTTCAATTCAACGTGACCGCGGTGTTGGATTCGCCGGCGTTCTTTGGTATACCCGGCGCGCAAGCGGCGCCGCATTCGACTCGGCGTGCCGGGTTCGAAATCAGACGGATCGGCGCGAAAATGAATCGTATTCGTGAACCATTTTTCATCATCCGCTCAATTTTTGGGCTAGCGCTTTTCCTGTTTGCGACCCCCGCGCTCGCCCAGAATGCTGCAAATAAAAGCAGCCAATCCTCGCCCCCCACGCAAACTTCCGCGGAGATCAATCAACGCCTGCAGCAGCAGAGCGAAAATCTGGCCGCAGCAAGAACGGTATCCCGAGCCGGCGAATCCCGCATCGGCCCGGACGATTTGCTGAACATCACTGTTTTCGAGGCGCCGGAATTGAATTGCGCCGCGCGCGTCTCGGCCAATGGCGAGATTTCTCTCCAATTGCTGGGCGCGGTTCATGCGGCCGGACTTCCGCCTAGAGAGCTCGAATCGGTCTTGCAAGGGCTGCTGCGCCGGACCTATATGAAGGATCCTCACGTCGGCGTTTTCGTTCAGGAATTACAAAGCCATCCTGTTTCCGTTGTGGGCGCGGTGAAAATGCCGGGGGTATTTCAGCTTCGCGGAACGAAGACCGTGATCGAGGTTCTTTCCATGGCCCAGGGCCTGGCGGACGATGCGGGCGATACCGTGCTGATCATGCATGGCGCCGGGTATTCCGAATCGGCCAATTCCCAAGGGCCGGATCCCGAGCAGGCAGCAACCTCTCCGGCGGCGGCGCCACGCGTGGCGGTGGCAAAAGAACCCGACTCACAGCCCAAGCCGCCGCAACAGAACGGTGAAATAGAAGAGATCAATCTCAAGAAATTGGTGGAGTCCGCTGACTCCGCCTTAAATGTGCCGGTGCGTCCCGGGGACATCGTCAAAGTGCCGCGCGCCGGAATCGTGTACGTGGTGGGAGAAGTCCAGAAGCCGGGGGGTTTTGTCTTGCAGAACAACGAAAATATTTCCGTGTTGCAGGCGCTCGCCCTGGCCGAAGGCCCGACGCACACTTCGGCGATCAGCCGGGCTCGAATCATCCGCACGGACCCGTCTACGGGTGATCGCACTGAAATCCCGATGAACCTCGGCAAGATCCTTTCCGGTAAGAAGCCTGACGCCTTCCTGCAGCCAAAAGACATCGTTTTTGTTCCCAACAGCGCGGCGAAAAGCGTGTTTTACCGAGGTTCGGAAGCAGCTCTTCAGACCGCTACGGGTGTAGCGATCTATAGGTGGTGAACGAGTGAATCCGGGCGACAACGACCAGAACAAAATGGAAGTGTTTACCCCGCGTGAGGCTCGTGTGGAGCGGCGCCGCACCATGCAGGGGGGAATCTTCCCGGCACAGATGGAAAAGCCGCCCGATCTCTTGGCCTGGTGGAGTGTCATCCGAAAGCGCCGCTGGACGGTTCTGACCGCTTTTTCGGTGCTATTTGCGGCCGTTCTCGTGGGATCCATCAAGGAAAAGCCGGTGTACCAGGCCAAGGCGCTCATCGAAATCGACAAAGAAAATCCCAGCGTCGCCAATCCACAAGAGCTGTTTCTACTGGATGAAGTTTCCGACGCCTATTTGGAAACACAGTACAAGGTCCTCACCAGTGATGATTTGGCGGAACGCGTCATCCATCAACTCGGCCTGGACCGGCAGGCCGAATTTCTGCCATCCACCCTCGCCTGGCCATGGAGCATGACCGCGAATGCAGCTGCAGCGTTTCCGCCCCCACCCCCCAAGGACAGCGCGGCTGTGCCCGACCTGTCGGTCCGGGAAACCGTCCTCACGCGTTTCCGGAGCCGTTTAGATATCAGGCCGATCCGGCGCAGCCGCGTTGTCGAGATTCGCTTTGATTCGCAGGCCCCCGAATTGGCGGCGCGGACCGTGAATGCAGTCGCTGAAAATTACATCCAAAAAAACCTCGAAGCTCGCTGGGACGCCGCGCAAAAGGCTTCTGAGTGGCTTTCCCAGCAATTGCGTGACCTGAAGGCCAAACTCGAAAACTCGGAAGACGATCTGCAAAAATATGCCGCGGACAACGGTCTCCTCTTTCTCGAAACGGAAAAGGGGGACGCGGAGAGCATCGTCAACCAGAGCGTTCGCGAAGTTCAGGAAGAGCTGACGCGGGCGCAGGCCGACCGCATGGAGAAGGAGTCGATTTTCCGGTTGGTGCAATCAGGCGAATACGGCTCGCTCCCCGGCGTCCTTGATAACAAATTATTGCAGGACCTTACTTTTCGGCTTGCGGACCTTCAGAGGGAGCAGGCCCAGCTTGCCACTACATTCACCGACAACTACCCGAAGGTCAAGCAAACGCAAAGCCAGATCGCCGAAATTCAAAGTTCCCTGGAGAGGGAGCGCTGGCGCGCGGCGCAGAAAATCAGCAATGATTACTTCGCCGCGCTCCGGCGCGAAAAATTGGTGCGGGAGGCGTTTGCGGAAAAACTGGCGGAGGCCAACCAGATTGCCGAAAAATCCGTGCAGTATGGAATCTTAAGCCGGGAGGTGGACACCAACAATGGATTGTATGAAGGATTGTTGGAACGGCTCAAGGAAGCGGGCGTCTCGGCAGGTTTGAAAGCCAGCAACATCCGGATTGTGGATCCGGGAACGGTCCCTTACAAGCCGATTGCTCCAAATTATCCTCTCAATTTAGGGTTGGCTGCGTTCCTTGGATTGGGACTCGGGATTTGCATGGCGTTTCTCAAGGAACATTTGGATCAAACGATTCGCTATAGCCAGGATGTATTTCACTTTTTGGGAGTTCCGGTCCTCGGCTTTATCCCCAGCATGAGCGCTCGGAACGGAAAGAAGCTTAAAGGGATCACTGCCGCGGACCGGGAATTCATTTTCGGGCCGGCAAATTCGAGGACGGCGCCGGGAGACGCGTTGATCGAAGACCGTCCCCGGAACGATCTGGGAATTCACAAAGGGTCGGCATTTTCAGAAGCTTTTCGTGAACTTCGGACTTCGGTGATACTTTCGGCCTCGGGACGTCTTGCGAATTCCATTCTGGTGACCAGCGCGCAGCCCGGTGAGGGAAAAACCACGGTTGCCGTGAACCTGGCATTTTCCCTGGCGCAACTCGGGCAGCCGGTTCTCCTGGTGGATGCCGACATGCGCCGCCCAAGCATTCAAAAGTATTTTCCTCAGAAGGGCTCGAAGTTGAGTAGCTACCTGGGGGGGCAAGGCGCGTGGCAACAAATGGTGTACCCTACGCCGATCAGCCGTCTGAACATTCTGCATTGCGGACCGATCCCTGAAAATCCCTCCGAACTTCTTTCTTCGGACCGGATGCGGGCCTTAATTCAAGAGTCGATGACGACATATCGCTTCGTCATCCTGGACTCGCCACCTCTTCTCAACCGGGCAGACAGCCGTATCCTGGGCAGCATGGTCGGCGCAACGCTCCTCGTCGTAAAGGGCGGAGAAACGCCCCGCCAAGTCGTGCAGTACGCGGAATCGCAGGCGCGCTCGGTGGGCGCAAATCTGATTGGGGTGGTTCTAAATAATCTCGACTCCTCATTGAATGACTACTCGTATTACGCCTGTGCTCGCCCAAATGCCGAGGCGGGCGCGGCATAGTCCCCGCAATCGCGCGTGATATTTTCCAAGGCCAATTTCGGAACATTTTCCACAAGCTTGATCATCCAGGTTTGCGGCGCGGCGACCGGCATTCTGACCGCTCGATTGCTGGGACCGGTTGCCAGGGGCGAACTTGCTACGGTCATTTTATGGCCCGTAATTTTGAGCAATCTGGGGTTGATGGGCTGCAACTGGGTTCTCGCGCGGGAAGTCGCAAAGGATCCCGAACGCGAGTGCGATTGGGCTGCCATTGGAGTCGCTGTAGCGCTGGCTACCGCTGCGCTGTTTCTGCTGGCCGGGTATTTCCTGATTCCGCTGCTGCTGCCCGCGGACAGGAGGTATTTGCGTCCGCTGGCGCGGTTTTGCCTGCTGCTAATTCCGCTCGACATTTTCAATCAAGTCCTGCTGGCCATCGAGCACGGCCGGATGCGCTGGCGCCGCTATAATCTTCTGCGGTTTTCCTACTTTCTTTTCTATCTCATTCTCATTGGTTTCGTCGGCGTGAGTCGAAGGACCCAGGTTCGATGGTTCGTATCGGCATTTCTCGCTAGCCATTTGTTGGCCCTGATCATGCGTTTCTGGATTCAGAGGAAATCATTGGTTGCCGGTAAATTACGGCTTGGCGGATGCCGCCATCTCTTGCAAGAGGGCCTGCCCTATTTTGGGGCCACCGTCAGCAATCTCGTATCGCTTCAACTCGATACGATTTTGGTGGTGAGCCTGCTCAACACCGAAGCCGCTGGAATTTATGCCGTCGCCGGAGCCTTTGCCAACGGGCAGTCCTCCCTCGGCGAAGCGTTGGGGATCACTTCCTTCGCGGTTCTTTCGAATGAGAGAAATACCGGGAGCCAGGAGAAGATCATCACGGAAACGTTTCGCCAATCCGCCCTGGTTTCGTGCGGGGTGGGACTGGTACTGTCTTGCCTGATTCCGTTCCTCGTCGTCCCCCTGTTTGGATTCGATTTCTCTCGCGCCATTTGGCCGGGCGTGGTTTTGGCATTGGCTGCTTCCCTGGCGGCCTCGGCGAACATTCTGAATCAAGGCCTGCGGGGCGCGGGACGTCCTTACGCGGGGCTGGTGAGCCAGTTGCTGGGAACCGGCGTCGTGGCGGTCGCGGCGATGCTTTTCTTGCGGCGATATGGGCTCATGGGAATGGCCTGGGCGGTGTTGTTGAGCGCTTGCACGCAGGTGCTGGCGTTAGTTGCCGCCGCAGCCAATTGGCTGAGAATTTCGCCGCTGCATTTTTGGCCGTTTGGCGCACGAAATATCAGGCTGTTTTTCCAGCAAGTGGCCGCATTGCGGCTGCGATATTCCCGCTCGCCTGCATGAAACTAATTTTTAATTCACCATGAATCGAATTCTCGGTTACGTCACTCCGGTCCCTGCATTTTCCGATGCGGGGGAAATTTACATGCAAGCGGCGTCCGGGCGGGTCGCCGAAGCGCTTGCGGAGCATTATGAAAAGGTAGTTGTTTGCGCCAAAGTCGTTCATGACGCTCCTCCCGCGCCCTTTGACGGTCCGCTGAATGCGGCGAATCTCGAATTCGTTGCGCAACCGCTCTGGGGCACGACCATAGAGTCATTGCCTCATTTTTTCGGGATCGCTCGCGCCTACTTTCGCACTTGCCGGCGGGCGGACATTCTGTTCGTCCGGGGAATGTGCCCTTACATTGCGGTACTTTATTTTTGCGCGGCGGTATTGCGCAAACCGATTTGCCATTGGATCGTGGGCGATCCTATTACTCTCCTTCGAGCCAGCACCAGGAAAGGTCCTGTGCTGGATACTTTCGCCGTTCTCTACGCGCAACAAGACCGGCTCTTTACGCGCCTTGGACGGTGGCTCACCAATGGAGCATTGATTTGCAATGGCAGCGAACTGGCGCGCGCTTACGAATCGCCTAGAACGATTGACGTTGTTTCGAGCACGATTCGGGAAAGCGAGTTTTATTCTCGTAGCGATACCTGCCAGGGTCCCGTCATACGAATCCTATTTGTCGGCTACCTTCGTCCGGAGAAGGGAATCGAGTACCTGCTGGAGGCTGTCTCCCAGCTCCATGAGAATCTGCCGTGGGAGCTGGAAATTGTGGGGCCGCGCGAATTTCCGGATTACTGCAAGAAACTGGAAGGCATTGCCGCCGCGCGAGGGATTCGCGAGCGCATCCGCTGGAGCGGCTACGTGCCGAACGGAGAACCACTGTTTGATCGCATGCGAGCCGCCGATCTATTTGTTCTGCCAACGCTTTCCGAGGGAACGCCGCACGTCCTGGTGGAGGCTCGGGCCAACGGCTTGCCTTGTATTTCGACCACGGTCGGAGGCGTGCCAACAACTGTGACGGAGGGATACGACGCGCTGCTCGTCCCTCCCAAAAAGCCGCAGGTCTTGGCGCGGGCCATGGAACGCGTGATCAGGGACGGCGAATTACGCCGTATGCTGATTCGCAATGGGTTGATGGAAGCTCGCAAGCAAACGCTGGATCGGTTTATTGCCAAAGCGCTACGAGAACTAAATAGGAAATCGCCCGCGGAGGGAGCGGTGGTTCCGCAAGAGTAGGAGCGTGAAAATGCGTGTCCTCCAATATCTCTGGTTCCATTTCATCACGGTGGCCACTGGCTGGCTGCCCGATCTGCGGCCGGTCCTGCGTTTACGCGGCTTCTTGCTGCGGCCTTCGTTTAAGAGCTGCGGAGGAAATCTTCAGGTAGCACGCCACGTGGCTATCAACTTTACCAATCACCTGGAAATCGGCAGCGATGTCTTCATTGCCACGGGCTGCTGGCTTCACGCCTGGGGAGGAATTGTCCTGGAGGACGAAGTGCAACTCGGGCCGTACGCCGTTCTGGTCTCCGGGGACCACACGCCAATCGATGGGTCCTACAGGTTCGGCCCGAGCAATCTTGCGCCGATTCGCATTTGCAAAGGATCGTGGATCGCGGCCCATGCAACGGTCACAAAGGGTGTCCTGATCGGATGCGGCGCTATCCTCGCGGCCAATTCCGTGGCCACGCACAACGTTCCGCCGTTAGCGATGGCGGGCGGCGTGCCTGCGCGGGTGATTCATAGAAAGGCGCGGATTGAAGTTGTCCGCTGAACCTTGTGCTGCATTCAGCAGCATGAAAAGCAATCGCCATGTATCCCCCACCGACGCTTTGTTTTGAAATTGGCGTAGCCATTCTGATCGGACTCGTGTTTCTTTGGACGAGGGTCGAATATGGGCTGTTCCTTTACGCGTTAGCGCTGGGATTTCCCGACGTTGCATTACCTTTGGGCACCACGATCAACATTCGCCTCGACGACGTTTTGATCCTGCTCTTTTTGGCGCGCACTTTTTTGTGGGTGCCGGCCGCCGCTTCAAAAGGCCAGAAAAAAATATTGGCGTGGCAAACCCTTTTCCTGGCGGCCTGTCTGTTTTCGGTCGTCGTGGAATCGGCAAAGGGGACGCCTCCCGAAGGTTATGTGACGGCCAAAATGGCCGGATGCGCCGTCATCGTTCTAGTTCTCCCCCGACTTGTGCAATCGGAAAGACGTCTCCAATTCTTCATCGCTGGCCTGATGTGCGCCGGGATTTCCCTGGCGATTCAGGTTTTCATGCATCTCGGCGCGAGTTCATCAAATGATTTTGCGAATTTCCAGGAAATGAAGGACGCCGCCACTTTCACCACGTGGAACCCGAATACGATCGGCCAGGCCGCGATCTTGCTGGTTTTCGGCGCCGGCCTCGGTGGAATTAATTTTTCAAAAACGCGGGCGAGCAAAATTCTTTGGCCCTGCCTCGCACTGGGATTCGCGCTCGTGCCCGCGCTGGTGTTTGTGCGCGGCACGACCATAGGAATTGCGGCGGGATTTCTTCTGTTTCTTTGCCTGGCGCGCCGTTGGAAGTGGGTGGTCTTGTTCGCCGGAGGATGTCTCGCCGTCATCCTGATTCTGCGTTCATTGGACCGCCCCCTGATGGATGATGCCACCGCCTTAAACGTGACAACTGGGGAAGGTTTCAGCCACCGGTTTGAAAGGTGGGGCATGGCATTGCAAGCGATTCAAACGGCGCCCTTCCTGGGCCAGGGATTTGGGCAGGAAATGAACTACTTGAGCCTTATCGGAAGCGAAGGGCGCGCGCATGATGATTACCTGACGATATGGCTTGAATTGGGCTTGGGCGGCCTTTGTCTATTCCTGGCGGCCATGTTTCAATTTGTTCGCGCCGGATGGTTTCTCTACGGAAATCGGGAATTTCAATTCCAGGGGGCGTTGATCTTGGCGCTGATGCTTGCCCTGGGTCTCGAGAGTCTTGGCTTGCCCACCCTCTTTTGGGAAAAACTGCCCACCATTGCGCTTTCCCTCGCCGTCGTGGTCGTCGGCATGTGCGAGGGGAATAAACCGGAAATTGCCATGAAAGCGGTGCGTACGGTGGCGTGCGAGCCATTCGCGCCACAGTTGTGATTTATTTTCATGACTCCGAAAAAAATCTGATTGTTTGACCCCACGTCGTCCTGAGCGAAAGGGAAAATCCGTGCAACAAATCCAAGCGGTCCATGTCTCCGTGGTTGTCCCGTGCCGCAATGAAATCCGGCACATTCAAGCGTTTCTCGATTCCGTCTTTCGCCAGGAACTTGGCCAGATCGAAATGGAGGTCCTGGTCGCCGACGGAATGAGCGACGACGGAACGCGGCTGGTCCTGAGCGAATTTGAAAGGAAATTTGCGGCCCTCAGGGTTCTCGACAATCCGGAACAAATAGTTTCCACTGGGCTGAATCGGGCGATCCGCGAAGCCCGGGGAGAGATCATCCTACGAATGGACGCTCACTCGCTGTACGCCGCAGACTACGTGCGCACCTGCGTGGAAGTGCTGCAGGAAACCAATGCCGACAATGTGGGCGGCCCGGCATTGACGCGCGCGCACGGCTATTTGGCGCAGACGATCGCGCACGCTTTTCATGCGCCATTCGTCAGCGGCGGAGCCAAATTTCACAATCCGAATTATGAGGGCTCCGTGGATACGGTGACGTACGGATGCTGGCGTAAGTCCACTCTGGAACGCATTGGCGTGTTTGATGAAAAGCTGGTCCGAGCCCAGGACGATGAATTGAATGTTCGTCTCGTGTCCCGCGGGGGAATCGTGTGGCAGTCGCCCAGAATCATTTCCTGGTACCGGTCCAGAAGCAATTTAACAGAGCTGTTTTGGCAATACTTTCAGTACGGGTTCTGGAAAGTTGCGGTGATTCGCAAGCACCGGAGACTTGCAAACTGGCGAAATATTGTACCCGGTTTGTCATTGCTGGTGGGGATCGTCTTGCTGCTTTGTGCGGCAGGAGCGAGCCTCTGCGGATCGATTTGGTGGCGAAACGTTTTTCTTGCGCAGTGGTTAGCCTTCGTCGGCATGTATTTCATGGCATCTATTGCAGCCGCTTTCTTGGTCGCAAAAAAGAAAGGATGGCTGTTCCTTCCAACCCTTCCTGTCGTTTTTGCCACCTATCACTTGTCCTACGCCCTCGGTTTTGTCCTGGCGTTGTTGTATCGCCCCGTAACTTTGGACCGCCCGAATCCTATGAGGAGAATTCTCACGGCCATTACGCGCTGAGTCTCACCGGGTTTTAAATTCCAATTCGATTCAATTTTGCTCTTGACTCGCCAGCAGAGGTATCTGGAATTGCGAAAAACCTTTCTTCCTTTTTCCCCACCCAATATTGGCGAAGAAGAAATCGCCGAAGTCGTGGAAGCCCTGCGCTCGGACTGGATCACTACGGGACCGAAGACGCAACGTTTCGAGCGTGATTTCGCCGCAGCCGTGGGTGCGCCGAGTTGCCTGGCATTAAATTCCTGCACTTCGGCTTTGCATTTGGCTCTTGTCGCTCAGGGAATCGGTCCCGGGGATGCCGTGCTCACAACGCCGCTGACGTTTTGCTCGGGGGTTCATGTGATCGAACAAACAGGGGCTCGTCCCATTCTCGTGGACGTGGAACCGGACACTCTCAACCTTGATCCGCAGAAATTGAGCGATGCCATCCAGTCTCTCTCTGGACCACAGGATTGCAGCTATCGTTTAAAAGCAATCATTCCCGTTCACCTCTACGGGCACCCGTGCGAGATGGATGCCATCTTGGATATCGCGCGGAAAAACAATTTGGCGTTGATCGAAGATGCCGCGCACGCCCTGCCGGCGCGCTATAAGGGCCGCCTTGTCGGGTCTCAAGGCGCGTGCCGGGGAGTTCCCGTGCTAACGTGTTTTTCCTTCTACGCCACGAAAAACATAACGACTGCCGAAGGCGGCATGCTGACCGGTCTCGCGGAAGCCATTGAACAAGCCCGGGCCTGGAGCCTGCACGGCATGAGCCGGGACGCCTGGAAGCGATACGGCGTGGGAGGGTCCTGGCACTACGAAGTACTTCACGCGGGATTCAAGTACAACATGACTGATATCCAGGCGGCCATCGGCCTTCACCAGCTTGCCAAGCTTGCCGCGTTCCACGCGCGGCGAAAGGAAATCGCCCGTCGATACAACGAAGTTTTTTCCGAGTTCGAGTCGTTGCAGATTCCTGTTCAGCGAGCCCATGTAGACCACTCCTGGCATTTATATGCCCTGCGCCTGAACCTCGACCGCTTGGACATCTCTCGGAATGAATTCATCGAACAACTCGGCGCGCGCAAAATTGCCAGCTCCGTCCACTTTATTCCCATCCATTTGCACCGGTATTACCGTGAAAAATACGGCTATCGTGCGGAGGACTTTCCAGTTGCCTATCGCGAATATCAGCGAATGGTTTCGCTGCCACTGCACACAAGAATGTCGGATCTGGATGTGGAAGACGTCATTGAGGCCGTCACGGAGATCGTTCAAGCGCGCGCTCTTCACAGAAAATGGTTCGGACAAACGACAAAGCAGCCGGGCAAGCGTTTTGAGGCGCCGAGAGCGCTGCGTGTTACAGGCCCAGCCCTGCGACGGGCGTTTGATGCCGCATGCGCGTCGGCAGGACTTGCTTTCATGGCCCCGTTATTTGCGCTGATTGCGGTGGCGATCAAGCTCGACGATGGGGGGCCTGTTTTCTATTCCCAGTGCCGCGTTGGGAAAGGGCTTCGGAATTTTCGTCTCCTAAAATTTCGAAGCATGTTTTTTAATTCTGCGGGGAGTCCCCTGACTGCGCCCGAGGATGCGCGAGTAACGCGAGTTGGCCGTTTTCTGCGGAAATACAAACTGGATGAATTGCCGCAACTGGTGAACGTTCTGAAGGGCGAAATGCAATTGGTGGGAGTCCGGCCGCAAATGCGGAGGTTTGTCGAAATTTTCCGAGAGGAGTATGAAGAGCTTTTGCAAACTCCACCGGGAATTACGGATCCAGCATCCCTGAGCTTCCGCAATGAAGAGCAGTTGTTTCACAAAGGATCTATCGAAGAACAATACATTACAAAAATCCTGCCTCGCAAATTGCAATTGTCGTTGAAGTATGCGAGGGCCCGCACCTTCCCGTCGGATCTGGATATTCTTTTCCGAACCATCCTCGGGTTCAAGCTTCCGTCAATGGTGTGGAGAAACCGAAGCTCCGATTTGCCGGCGCGATCGCTCCCCAAGATTATTTCGAGAACATCATCCAAGGCTTCCACGTGAGTTTCCAGGGTGTTTTCAGCGCTAGCGCCTGGCATGGAGGTAATCTTCATTCATCCCTCCACTCGGTGTGGGATCGCTCCCGCAGCATGGCGATCCCGCGGGCCATTTTGAAATATCGGGTTAGGATTATCGCTCTATTCCAGGGATTGCTCATTGTGAGTGGGGCTTTAACCGCGTGGGTCCTGCGTTTCAATTTTTATTTTCCGAACCCGCGGCATCTGCTGTCCTTGGTCTTGATTCTGGTGGCCATCCGCTTGGCTGCCATCACTCGCTGCGGGCTGATGCACGGATGGTGGCGCTACACAGGTATTGATGACGCAGTTGCCATAGTAAAGGCCACAGTGATCGGTTCGCTGTTCTTCATTTTTTGCATACGGTTTGTGCTTGGTGATGCCGATTTTCCGCGAAACATTTACGTTCTTGAACCGCTGGTGAGTATCCTTTTTCTTGGGGGCGTGCGGATTCTTTCGAGAGTTGTCGCGGAATCTCTCCAAGAAGAAACAGCTGCATCTAGGAGCGTCATTTTGATCGGGGCCGGCGCTGGTGCGCTAGCCACGCTTCGGGAAATCGCGCTCCGCGGAAGCGGGTATCAAGCAGTTGGTTGCGTTGATGATGATGTATCGAAGGTGGGAATGACCATTCTTGGGATTCCGGTTCTTGGAACTGTGGATGACCTGGCCGAACTCGTGAAGAAATTTGCCGTAGAGGAAATCTTGATTGCGGTTCCTTCCGCCGCGCCGGATCAAATGCACCGATTTGTGGAAGTCTGCAGGATGGCGCAAGTACGCTTCAAATCGGTTCCATCGCTGCGAGGAATTCTAAATGGATGTCTTGACCTCGCGCCGTTCCAAGACGCCGATTTGGAGCATTTGCTGGGCAGGCAGCCGGTGGAAATTGATTTGGAATCGGTGCGAAAGCAAATTGAGGAGCAAACCATCCTGGTGACAGGCGCCGCGGGCTCCATCGGATCGGAATTGTGCCGCCAACTGCTGCGTTTCAATCCCGCAAAGCTCGTGTGCCTGGACCGAAACGAAACCGCAGTCTTCTACCTGCAGATGGAGTTATTGGCTCAAAAGGTGGAGACCCGAATTGTATTCTGCGTCACGGATTTTGGCGATCGCGAAAGGACGCAAAGCGTGCTGGCGGAGCACAAGCCCGGCGTCATTTTTCACGCAGCGGCGTACAAACATGTGCCCCTAATGGAAAACAATGTTTACGATGCGGTGAAAAACAATATTTTTGCGCTCCTGCAATTTCTCGAAATCGCGCAGAAAAACGATTGTCCGAGCTTCGTTCTCATCTCCTCGGACAAGGCCGTCAATCCCGCCAACGTCATGGGCGCCACAAAGCGAGTGGGAGAACGGATGATTTCCTGCCGTCCGCCGGGCCGCACGCGTTGTGTGTCCGTGCGATTCGGCAATGTGCTGGGATCCAATGGGAGTGTTGTTCCCGTTCTTCAAAAACAAATTCGCGACCGCCGGCAACTCACAATCACGCACCCGGACGTCACGCGTTTCTTCATGACAACGCGGGAGGCAGTTTCACTGGTTCTCCAGGCATTTTCGATCGGAAATCACGGCGATACTTTACTTCTCGAAATGGGACGACCGTTGTGCATTCTGGACCTCGCGAAGACCTTGATACGACTTTCGGGCAAGTCCGAACGAGAAATCGACATCCGCTTTACCGGCCTGCGCCCCGGCGAGAAACTCTTTGAAGAACTCTCCTATCCTAACGAGAAAATTCATCCCACCGCGTCGGCAAAAATCGCGCGGATACACGGCACGCCTGAGGATTGGCTCGATCTCAATCGTCATCTTTGCGAACTTCGCCAATCGATGTCCACAGGTAGTGACGCCGCCATCCGCGACAAGGTCAAGGAAATTGTTCCGGAGTATGCTCCCAAGGAAGGAATTGGTTTTGCTTCCGCACCCGTGAATTCACAAGCGAGCGCGGCGACCCCCGAAGATTCCGGCGCATTCGTAGCTGTCCGGTAATGTTCAAGCGAAAATATACAGCTCTCTTAGTGACAAGCAATGATGCGACCTTCAGTTCGCTCTACCAACCTCAGTTCCATCCTAGTTCGACACACTGGAATCTGATCCAATCCATCAAAACGATGAATTGGACAAAGTTCCGTCCATCCCCTAATCTCACCCGTGAGCAGATAGCAATCCTGACCACCCCGGGGCCGAATGAACACCCACATTCGGCCCTCCTCCCTCAAGAGTTTCGATTCCACCTCATCTGCTAAATCCTTTCCTTGCTTATTGCTGCGCCCCGCCAATTCCGCCCCTCCCGGCCGCCTCCCTGATTTAGTAATCACAGGCGCCAATTTTTCATCCAAAGACTGGGCCCGAACCTGCGATAATCGGAGTGTCATCTTCCGCTCGTTGGCTTCAGAATACGGTCGATACCAGGGAGAAGGGAAATCATGCTGAGAGGTAAAATCTCCATCCCCACTACCTTGAAGTGTCCCGGT
>Ga0210384_10000137_pt1 | contig 111200 bp, 88 predicted proteins | sample IncBWH2MmetaG_FD_160574 | JGI IMG/M metagenome (GOLD analysis project Ga0210384, IMG submission 160574) | Forest soil microbial communities from Barre Woods Harvard Forest LTER site, Petersham, Massachusetts, United States - Inc-BW-H-2-M | ecosystem: Environmental > Terrestrial > Soil >... | reverse complement strand
TGTAAATTTCACAAAGCTGTCCATCTTCCATAATCGCGACCCGCGTTTCGTGCGGGGTCGCGGAGATCACTAGCTCCTTCGACATGAAAACTCCTCGGAGGGCATGGCCGCACTCCGGCCTGGCGCATCGGGCGCGGGCTCGAATGAAAGCCCGCATGCAAATGGGTGCGCTGAGTCCCGCGATGCGGGACGGCCGGGGAAATTCGGATTAAATTGGTTCTTCCGCTGGGCACTTGCCTCGCTCCAAAATTTTTGTCTCTTGCCGGCGGGCCGTTCACGCGTTGCACAGCGCGGCGCGGGCCGGAAAGCAATTCTACCGGCTTAGTTGACGAAACGCCGGATACGCACGTTCATCACCAGCCCTAATGCTAAAAACACGAACAATGTGGCCGAACCGCCATAGCTCATCAACGGCAGAGGAATTCCGGTGACCGGCATAAATCCGATCACCATGGCCACATTCACCAAGACATGGAAACCCAACACTGCCGTCACGCCCATGATCAGAAACATGCCCGCTCGATCGTGCGCGCGCTGGGCGTTCTGAACCAGCCGTAACAGCAGGAACATATACAAAAGCAGCGCAACGAAGACTCCCGCAAATCCGAGCTCTTCCGCGAGCGCCGCCAGGATAAAATCCGAATACCGCACCGGCACGAAGCCTAATTGATTTTGGCTTCCGTTGCCAAGTCCCTTGCCCCAAAATCCGCCGGACCCCACGGCGATCTTTGATTGCAGGATCTGATATCCCGCGCCTTTGGGATCCTCTTCCGGGCGCAGGAATGTTGTAACACGTTCTCTCTGATAGGGCTTAAGAAAATGATAACCCACAGGCACCATGATGGCGGCCAGCGCCACAATGGCCAGAGAATGCTTCCATTGCAATCCTGCCAGGTAGGCCCCCACGGCGGCGAGCGGCACCAGCACCAGCGCTGTCCCCAGATCGGGCTGCAGCATGATCAGTCCGAGCGGCAACCCCATCAGCGCGGCGGCCTTGATCAAATCCACCAGGCTGAGTTCCTCCGTTCGCACCTCGGAAAAGAACCGCGCCAACACCACGATTATAATCAACTTCACTAATTCTGACACTTGCAAAAGCCCGCCCAGGATGGGCAGCCAGCGCTTGGCTCCGAAGCGCGTGTGTCCCATGGCCAGAACCGCAATCAGCGCGACGATGGCGATCAGATACAAAAGGGGAGCCTGATCCATGATGGTGTGGTAGTCCACGCGCGAAAGCAGCAGCATCAGCACGAAACCCAGGCCGACCCATTCCATCTGGTGCGTGTGCATGCCCGCCAGGTGGCTGGCATGCGTCGCGGACCAGATTTCGAGGACGCCTACGCCGCAGATGGCGAACGTCGTCGCCAGCAGCCACCAATCGTAATCGTGAATACTCGTGCCCTTCTGCATTGAAATTTTACCGGCTGGGCGGATCCACTGTTAAAGATGGATCGTCCACGGAAGTCGGCAGCACCTTGGGCCGTCCTTCCTTCGCCGTGTACTCCTGAATTTGGATTCCGCTCTTCTTGTCGTAATACGCTTTGACAATATCGCGCACCACGGGGCCTGCCGTGGTTCCCCCGTGCTCGCTGCTGCCCTGGATGACCGCTGCAACCACGATCTCCGGATTGCGCCGCGGCGCGTAGCCCACGAACCACCCGTTGGTTTCTTTCCCTTTTTGTCCCAACTTGCTTCCTGCGCCGTAGCTCATCAATTGCGCCGTGCCGGATTTGCCGGAGAATTCTATGTTCTGAAGTTTCAGGCTCGATCCCGTGCCGCCTTCATTGATGACGCCATACATTCCCTGCGTAACCTGTTCGACCGTTTCCTCGGCCAGGGGAAAGCGGTCCATCTTCGTGGAGAGATTCTTCAGCATGTGCGGCTGCGGCAAGTCGCCGCCACTGGCCACTGCGCCGATCATTCGCGCCAGTTGCAGCGGAGTGACCGTAACGGCGCCCTGCCCGATGGACACCGAAATGGTTTCGCCCGCGTACCATTTATGGTGGTACACGCGCTGGACCCATTCCTCCGACGGCATTATACCGGATTGCTCTCCCGGCAAATCGATGCCCGTGGGCCGGCCCAGGCCCAGGCCGGTGCCGTATTTATGGATCACGTCAATTCCCAGCCGCTGCCCGAGGGTATAAAAGAAAACGTCGCACGAATCCACGATGGCCTTGTGCAGATCGACGACGCCATGTCCCGCAGGCCGCCAGCAGTGGAAGATCCTTCCGTAAAATTCTGCGCGTCCCGGGCAGATGGCGGTGAAATTCGCCGGGACACCCTTCGATTCCAGCATCGCCGCGGACATTACAATTTTGAAAACCGACCCTGGGGCAAGCTGCCCTTGAATGGCGCGATTCAGCAATGGCGTCCGGGGATCCGTATTCAACGCTTGCCATTCCGCCGTAGGAATGCGGATCGCAAAATCGTTGGGATCAAACGTGGGGCGGCTGACCATCGCCAGAATTTCCCCGTTGCGCGGATCCATGGCCACCACAGCCCCTTCTTTGTCGGCCATGTAGGTGTCCGCCACGTTTTGCAAATCGTAGTCGATCGTCAGTTGGATCGGTTTGCCCGGAATGGCGTCCTTCTGTTCGAGCCGGCCTACTTCCTTGCCAATGCTGTTGACGATCACGCGCCGCAATCCGTCCGTGCCCATCAAGGTCTCGTTGTACTGGCGCTCGAGCCCTGTTTTTCCGACAATGTCGCCCGGTTTCAGGCTGGAATCGGAAGCCTCCACCTGTTCCGCGCTCACCTCTCCCACGTAGCCAACCGCATTGGCGAGCATATCTCCATGCGGGTAGCGGCGCCGGTGGACCATCAGCATTTCGAGCACGGGAATGTCCACGCGATGGGATTCGATGAAGGCGATATCGGAGGGGCTGGCTTCGGGCTTGATCACGATGGGCTGGAATTTCGGCATGGCCCGCATAGCTTCGATCTGCTGCTTCACGTCCTCCAGCGTCATGCCCAGGCCGTCGGCAATCTGCGGCAATAGCTTTTCGACTTGTTCGGGAGCGTCGCGCAACAACAGGACGCTGAAGGAAGGATAGTTGTCCACCAGGACGCGGCCCTCCCGATCGAGCATCGAGCCGCGCGGGGCAATGATTGGAATCGACCGCACGCGATTGCGTTCGGCCATTTGCGCATAGCGGTCCGAATCGATGATCTGCAGCTTCCAAAAACCAAAAAGCAGCAGCGCGATCACCCCGACGATGACGTAGGAAACAACGGCCAGCCGCTCCGTGGGCAGCCGTTTGTCGTTCATTAATGAGAAGGCCAAAGCGACTCCGTGCGGCCCTCAGCGCCGCACACCCTGCGGGTTTTCTCCACACCTAACCACCGTCCACACTATCACTTGGACCGTGGGTGTGCAACAGCTTGCGCACCGTATCGGATACCCCCAGTAGTACGGACTTAAGTCCGTGGGGGTCCGAGTGATCTTGCCTAGCAGGCACGGCCTGGGATCCCCGAGGGAACCCTGCGCACCTGAATTCTGCGCCACCAAACTCAGGACGGTTTCCGGAAACGGTCCAGCAGCGGAAACAACCCGATGGCGATCACGGCATTGACAAGCGTGGCGATCAGAATCGGAACCGTAATGTAGCTTTCATTCCGTTGGGCCAGCAGGGACCGCGTCGTCAGCGTGAATACGGCGTGATGGAATAGGTAAAAGGCCACCGTCAGCAGGAACCGCGCAATGGGATGTTCCACGTCGATCCGGGCCCCAAGCGAGGAGCCCAGGTATCCCACCAATGTTTTTGCGATTCCGTAAAGCCCCAACGGCGTGCGGCTCAGGCTATCCTGCAGCAAGCCCACCACCATGCCCAGCAGCAAACCGGAAGACGGATTGCGCTTGCTGAGCGCAAAGTACAGAGTCACCAGCAAAGGCAATTCAAGATAGTTGGCGGAGCGGATGTACACGGGGAAAAACGCCTGCACCACCAGCGCCAGCAGCACGGCAATCGGTACCACGCCGCCGTAGTATTTGTGTACTTCAATGTGGGGCTCTGGCCCGATATAAACTTCTGAGCTTTCCATCTTCTCCTGCTTCTATTCCCATTTCCTGGATCAATGCGCGACGGACGGCTGCTCTGTCGGCAGCGCCCGAGCCGCCGGTGCCGGTCGTGCGGCCGGAGGCGCGACCGGGGAGGCTTCGGCATCCGGCGTTTTCTTCAGATTCAGATCCTGCCGCGTCTGCAAGACCAGGACTTCCTCCAGTCGGTCCAGATGGGCAGCCGGCTTCACGCGAATCTTCATGAATGGCGACTTCGCGTCCGAGGAAAAGTCCACCACCTTGCCCACGGGGAGGTCTTTTGGAAAAATGCGGTCCTGCCCGGATGTCAGCACCGCTTCTCCTGCCGTAACCTTTTCATCGCTGCTGATGTAGTCGAGGGAGAGCAGCGGCTCGCCCGTTCCTTTGACGGGCCCTTGCGTGCGCGTATCCGCCAGCAGTGCGCCCACGCCGCTATCTTTGTCGCCCAGCAGCAGCACCTGCGAAATATCCGGGTAGACGGCGAAGATTTTCCCGACCACGCCGTCCGGCGTGATCACGCCCATGTCGCGCCGAATGCCGTCGCGCGAACCGCGGTCAATATTTACGACCTGACTCCCGGAATCCGGGCTCCCGCCGATCACCCGCGCGGCGATCATGGGATTTTCGGAATGCGCGCTGCGAAAATTGAGCAAGGCGGCCAGCCGGTCCGCTTCCAGCGCCCGGCCCTCCAGCTCGGCATTGCGCACTTTGAGCCGGTCCATCTCGGCGCGCATCGCGTCGTTTTCTTTCTGCGCGCTGCGCAGCCCGATATATCCGCCCCAGCCGTGTTCGGCGCCCTGGACCGTCCAGGAGCTGATGCGCTGCAGCGGTGAAATCATTTCCACGGCCCACACGCGGATGAGCCGCACCTGCCGCTCGCGCTTGATCTGCGCGGCCAGCAGCAGCACCTGCGCGACGACGACGCCCGCAAGCAACGTCAGAGATTTGTGCCGCGAGGGAATTGCGATCATCAGAAAAAAACGTCAACTTTCTAAAATTTTGCTGCCTGTTCGGATCGGCGAATTGCGCCCGCCTCCCAAACTCAATCAATAGAAACCAAGCGCAACAGCCGGAAATCGCTCAGCATTTTGCCCGTCCCGAGCACCACCGATGCCAGCGGATCGTCCGCAATGGAAACCGGCAACCCGGTTTCCTCGCGGATGCGCTTATCCAGATTCTTGAGCAGCGCCCCTCCGCCGGTGAGCACGATTCCGCGGTCGCTTATGTCCGCGGAAAGCTCCGGCGGCGTGCGCTCCAGCGCCACGCGGCAGGCGTTCAGAATCGTGGCCACGCATTCGGAAAGTGCTTCGCGAATTTCGCTGTCATCAATCGTGACTGTGCGAGGCACGCCCTCGATCAGGTTGCGCCCTTTCACTTCCATGGTCAGCGGCTTTTCCAACGGATACGCCGACCCGATCTCCATCTTGATCTGTTCCGCCGTGCGTTCGCCCACCAGCAGGTTGTACTTGCGCTTCAGGTACTGCATAACGGCCTCGTCCATTTCATTCCCCGCCACTCGCACGGACCGTGAATACACAATGCCGCTCATGGAGATGACGGCGATGTCGGTCGTTCCCCCGCCGATATCCACCACCATGTTTCCGGAAGGCTCTTCGATCGGGAGGCCCGCGCCGATCGCCGCGGCCATGGCCTGCTCTACCAGGTAGACCTCGCTAGCCCGCGCGCGATCGGCTGAGTCCTGCACGGCGCGCTTTTCCACCGGCGTGATCTCGCTGGGCACCCCGATCACGATGCGCGGATGCACCAGCATGCGCCGGTTATGCGCCTTCTGGATGAAGTAGGTGAGCATTTTCTCGGTCACCTTGAAATCCGCGATGACGCCGTCCTTCATCGGCTTGATGGCCACCACATTCCCCGGCGTGCGCCCGAGCATCTCCTTGGCTTCCTTGCCCACCGCCACCACTTCCGCGCTATTCTTGTTGATGGCCACGATCGAGGGCTCGTTGACCACGATGCCTTTGCCCTTTGCGTACACGAGCGTGTTGGCCGTGCCCAGATCGATGGCCAGGTCGGAAGAAAACAAGCTAAAGACCGACCGCAGGTTGTAACCGTTATTCAACATAACTCCCTCAGTGCCGGGCTGCTCGAGCGGCTGCTGAGTGCCGTCTCGGGTGGGGTGCTGCCCGGCTGCCCCTCCCTAAAATTTTCCCGGCGGGTCGCCGACACGCCATAACCCGTTGGCGAAGGCGGGCCGCCTATGGAATCACAATCTCAATGCGCTTGATCGCCGTGCCGCCCCTCCGGTTCTGCCCGGTCAGAACGATGGTCTGGCTGCCCCGCGCCAATGGCGCCGTAAAATATTTGAACACGCCGTCGCCCTGTACGTCCGCTACCTGTTCTCCGTTAATGATGAGCGCCGCCCCTGGCTCCGTGCGCCCGGTGATCTCCACCACGTTACCATGCAATGCCGTGCTTCCGACCTCCAGGAGCATCTCTTGGCCCTTGCCTTGTGTCGCGAGCGTAAACTTGAAGGTATCACTCGGGGCGCTCACGCGCTTCTCCTGGTCCGTGGCCAGCACGTCCCAAAAGTAATCACCCTGGTCAAACCCGGTTATCTCCGCGGACGTTCCCGTCACCTTCCGGTCTTCCACTATTCGGGAAAACATGGAAGTCGTGCTGATGCGCAACTCGTAGCTGACCGCTTCCGGTACAGGTTTCCATTCGAATCGCACCGGGGCGTGCTTGGGGTCCGGTACAATTAGGGGCTGCAGGTTCAGAGGCTGTGCCAAATCGGGAGGGGCAAGGACATTGGTCTTGACCACGGTCCCCCCGCTCGGCGGCACGGTCACGCGCTCCCATCGGCCAATCTCGACGTGTTGACGGCCGTCGGTGGTCGCCAATTCGGCAGTTCCGGCCGACACCGTGATTTCCGTTTCGCTCGTCTTCGGATCGCTGCGCACCGCCGCGCGGCTATTCTGCTGTACCGAGGCCACCGCGTTCGAGAACGAAACTTCGGCCTTTGATTTCGAAGACTCCCACGTGCCGGTGGCCAGGTCCACGGCGCCGGAGGTTATATGCATGGCCACGCGCGTTTCGCTGTCCCGCCCGACCGAGTTTTCCTCCACCGTTACCAGCGTGTCCGACTGCACCGTATAGGTCGTGCCATCGGCGAACGTGACGCGCGCGGCGCCGTCTCCGCCGGTCTGGATCAAGTCGCCCTTGTCGAGCGCCATCCGGTAATCCGCGGTGACCCACTGCACGGAATTCACTTTCTTCACTTGCACGCGGCCGTCCAAATTCACGAACTTGGCCTGCTTCGCGGTCAGTTCCGTGGTGGTGGGCGTGGCCGCGCCGATCGCTTGAGAAATCTTGCTCATTGCCCCGCTAAACGTCTCTGGAAAAATCAAATACAAAATGGCCATCACCACGGCTAAAACCAGCAGCATGTAAACGGCCACGGTGCGGTAAGTGACGGTTTTCCAATAGATCTCTAAGTGCGAGGTCTTTTGACGCGGCGCGAGCGGTGGTCTCTGAATCGGCATGGAGCAATCGCAGGAATTTTACCCAATATCAAAATCTAGCACGCCGCTCCATGCCCCGCAAACCACGCTGCCGCAACGAGTTTCTCGCAGTGCAATACGCGCTGGGCACGCCAGGGCACCCGCCTGAGGCTTTTGAAATTAAGGCCCATGAGTTCGCAGGGACGCCTAAAATGATGAGCCCCTGCAAACGCACATACTTAATAACCGCAAAAGAGCGGCACGCCAATTCGATTTGTCCAAGAGTTGGTAATCGGTGGGGACAAACTCATCGTGCCGGGCCATCCCGAGACCCTGGCCTGCGGATAGCAAGAAATTTGAGATGGAAATTCGGTCCGGCGGGTGCCGCACCCTTGCGGGCTTCAAGGGCGCGGGTTTTAGTTCTGTCCTGTACGATTTAGTGCCGGCCGATTCCCATCCAGGCATCCAGGGACATGCGGTTTTCCTCCAGATGAACAAGCAAATAATAATAAAGGAAACAATAAATCAGCTGCAGACCCGAGACGAGCCAGTCCTGCGCTAGGTTTGTCCCGATCACCAGGGCCGTCATGACCAAGGCCCCCGCTATCAGTGAAAATCGCGAAAACAGCCCCAGCATCAACAGCAATCCCAGCGTCGTTTCGACCCACGGCAACACCGCGCCAAACGCCGGCAACGAGCTCGCCGGTATCAGGTGGGAATGCTCGAAGTAGTGGGTCAAGTAGGCCAGAAACGCAGCGCGCCCGTTGAGCAGGCGGCTTACGCCGTGCAGAAGGATATTGGCCCCAAAGGACAAGCGCAAAATGGTATACGCGATCACCACGTCGGAAGCTTTCCGGCTGGAAACAGTTTCCATTGGGCTGGCGGTACTAACGGTTTGGCTCACAAATCCTCCTCAAAGTTCTCCAATCGGGTCGCGTCCGCGCCGAGACGCCACGGATTCCTCCTGGCCTCGGGCCGCGAACAGAACAATTTTGATTCGGTCGTGGGACGGAACACGTTTTATACCACAAGCGCCCGGCTTGCAACCTCTTCCAGTCGTATCTCAGTGGCGTAGGCTTCAGCCTGCGGGGGTTAGTACTTGCAAGGACCAAACCCCACAGGCTGAGGCCTGCGCCACAAAAACCTCAACTCCGCAGAAATGTTTTGAGTTCCTGGGTCAATTCCTCCGGCATCTGCTCCGGAAGAAAATGGCCTGTCGGCATCGCGTGGCCCTGCGCCTGGACAGCGCGGTCCCGCCAGGTCTGCAAGACGTTGTACAGGCGATGGAACGGCCCCTTTTCAGACCACAGCACCAGCAGCGGACACCGAATCTTCTTATCCAGATCCGCCTTATCGTGCGCCAAATCAATGGAAGCGGCCGCCCGGTAATCCTCGCAAATCGCATGGATCGTTTCCGGGCTGCGGAAAGTACGTAAGTATTCCTGGAATACTCCGGCCCCGATCCAGTCCGGCAGCGGGTCCGTAATCTTGCTGCCCCCCAGCCAGAGCAAAGTGCACTTCAGAAAATACTCAGCGCTATTGGCAACCAGCGTCTCCGGAAACGGCGGGGGCTGAACGAGAAGAAACCAGTGGTAAAAGATCGTGGCGAACTCCTGGGTGATCCCTTGATACAGGAGATAGGTCGGCACGATGTCCAGAATGACGAGCTTGGTGAGCACCTCGGGATGGTCCAGAGCCAACCGGTGTGCCGCGCGGCCCCCGCGATCATGGCCCACCAGCGCGAACTTCTCAAATCCTAGGTGCTTCATCACTTCCACCTGGTCCTGCGCCATGGCCCGCTTCGAGTAAGGAAAGTGGTCCCCGCCACCGGGCGGCTTGCCGCTATCTCCGTACCCGCGCAGATCCGGCATCACCAGGAAATAGTCCTGCGCCAGCCCTGGCGCGACCTTGCGCCACAGCACATGCGTTTCCGGTATGCCGTGGAGCAGCAGCAAGGGAGATCCATTGCGGTTGCCGCCATATACGGTATGAATGGTTGTCCCTGAAGTTTTAATCTGCTCGGTCTTAAAGCCTTTGAAAAAATCCTCCCGCGGCTGCTGCGCAGGCTCAGCCTCGCTCAACAAACCGGGAGCAAGCAGGGCACTTTCGGCAGCGGGCGCGAACGCCGCCAGAGCCACGGAATTCCTCAAGAATTCGCGGCGGCCAGGGTTCGACATGGGTGCCTCCAGAGGATGAATCTTTGGGTGGATGAATGCAGGTCGTTAGAATAGCGCCAAAAGGGCAGGCATTCAAAAGCCGAAGTAGTGGGTCAGTTTCCGACAAGACCGCTTCTTAGGGGTTGACACACACAGGGATCTATGAGGAAGTTGGCGCAAACAATGAAAAATCGTTCTATCGAAATCCACGATTCCACTCTTGACACCATTTCCGTTCGCGACGGAAAGGCGGTGCTGTATTTTTCCTCAGTTTACATCCATGAATCTACGGGGACACCTGGCGTAGATTCAGGAAGCGGGTGGGTACAGCAAGCTCTGCTGCGGATAAGCGACGCGGCTGTCAGGAGGTCATTTTCTAAATTCCCAGCTGAATTGTTGGACGGATACATCTCGCTTGGTGATGCGGTTCTAACCAACAAGATTCCTGTTCCCCTAAGGCACAAAGGAATCGTCGAGATTCGCTTGGAGTCATGGAACGACGAGGTGGTATTAATTGCTGGCGATAGCGCCGAATTGGAACTGATTGGCGAACCGAAATACGTAGAAGAATTTCGCCCTTAGCTAAACCAAGCCCTGAACAGTTGGCTTATCCAAAAACTGAACCATTGCCAAAGCCAAAAACCTCCGCGCTCGCCATCTTGAATATCAATGCCCAAGCTGCCCACCTGCCGCTCCAAACGCGCGGGCTTTCGCTTGTGCGATTGCGGCATCAAAGCGGGACGCGCTCCCGGACTGAAACGCTAGATACCCGCCATTGGGCGAGCCGTAAAGCCAGTTGTAGCGGTACGTCCGGAACAGAAGTTCCATGTACGGGATGAGATCTTCAACGGTGGCGGCCGAGGAGGCTCCACAAGCTCCATTGGCCGCCCAACTCTTCTTTGCCGACCGGTCGCTCCACAGCGTCATCGTTCCGGCCAATTCCAGTATGCCATTGTATTTCTGCAGGATAGGAGCGAAGGCAGCGGCACGCTTCTCAATGGCCTGGCGAAGATCATCGACGGAAGTATGGCAATAGCCGAGGCCCACTTCGCCGCCGGACAAGACGCGGATCGGAAGGTGCTGCCGCTGAATTTGGTCGAGTAGGCCTTCGGCGATATAGGAGGCCGCGAGGGCGTACGGCCGGGAGTCAATTCCACTGCGCTCGAGGCGAGTGAAGCCGGTGAACAAGAACCATATACTCGCGCCAGGATATTCTGCCGAGGATATATTGGCCATACGCGCGCCGACTTGCCTCAGCAGAATTAAAACGTCTCGCTGCGGCCTGGACGTCATGCGCGCGAGTTCGGCCACGTCGTAGGCCTTGTAGTTATTGTAGAACTCCAGATCGCAAACGATTCCGGGAACGGCAGTCCTCCTGGCCAGGCGCAGCGCGTTCCGCCAATTTTCCAGAAAATCGCTCTGCGCGCCTGCATTGCGGTCCAAATCCAATCCCTGAAACATCTGAAAGTAAGGGACTTTGGAATATGGATTCGCTTCCTCGTCGTTTGCGCCCACCATGCGGTTCAGATAAACCCAGGGCCAGATGTCCTTGGCCGTAGATTTCTTCCAGCCGGCCATTTGCGCTTGCATCAGGGGCGCCGAAAGCACCGGGGAGGTGTCATACGCGTCTGCGAAGGAGACAGCCAAGCCATCGTAGGGGGAACGGTCAAACTGAGCGATCTTCGATGCGTCCATTTGGTCGGCCACGGCGGTGTTCACCAGCATCAGGTAGTGCTCGCGCCACCGATCGCCTGCCGGCGCCGAAGCAGAGGCGGCAGATTTGGCCGGATACTCTTGCGGAATGTTGCGTTCCTGTGGCGGACTCAGCGATTCAGTCTGCGACCTTCCATACGCTTCGAACTGGAAAAAGCCAGTAGAAAATGCGGCCGCCAGGAATAAGAAAACCAAGTACGGGAGGGATGACTTTGGCAGGCTACCGGGGCTCGGAATCCACCGCTGAGGATGGCCACGCATCCACGGAGCATACCACCCCTCGCGCCCATTTACAGTCACTAATCGTGACTTGTGGATACTTCCTTTTGAGATGCTGGAAGCAAATGATATTCTGCCCAGTTATTCCGGAGGGATTGAATGTTGAGTGAAAAAGTTGCGGTCGTTACCGGTGGCGGGCGCGGGATTGGCCGCGCCATCGCGCTGAAATTTGCCGGGGAAGGGGCGGCCGTAGTGGTCGCGGCCCGAACAAGATCGGAAATCGAAGCGGTGGCCGGGGAGGTTCGCAAATCGGGCGGGCGCGCGGCGGCCGTTGAGGCGGATGTCGCGGATGAAAAGCACTGCGAGAGGCTTATCCACGAGGCCGAATCCGAATTCGGCCGGGTCGATATCCTGGTGAACAACGCCGGAGAGTACGGTCCCGTGAAGCCGGTCGAGGAAATCAGCCCAGCCGAGTGGGATCGCGTGATCGCCGTGCACCTGCGCGGCGCTTACCTGCTGACGCGCCTTGCGCTGCCGGGAATGTACGCCCGCGGCTCAGGGGTAATTCTGAATATTTCGAGCTTGTCGGCGAAGTCGGCCTTTGGCTGGGGATCACCGTATGCCGCAGCCAAGTCAGGGATGCTGGGGCTGACACGCGTCGTCGCTGCCGAATCAGCCCGCAAAGGTGTGCGGGTAAACGCGATCTGCCCCGGCCCGGTCACGGAAACGAAGATGTCAAAGGATTTAGGCCAAACGCTTGCGGAACGCCTGGGAGTTTCCAAGGAGGAGCAACTCAAGGGGTTTTTGAATACGATCCTGCAGGGACGGGGACAGACGGCCAACGAAATTGCCGCCGCCGCCCTGTTTCTCTGCTCGAATCAGGCCAGCGCGATTACTGGGCAGGCTCTGAACGTGGACGGCGGAGCTGCTTTTTACTGATTTCCTCGGCTGCAACCAAAGCACGCTTTGCTTGCTGTCCCGCCACATCGAGTCCCCACCGGCTCGCCCGATCGACCAGATAAAAAACCAGGGCTGCCATGGCGCAAACGATAAAAATGCCTGTAAACAGAATGAGTGCGGCAACCATTTCCTGCACAAAGTAGATTTGCAACGCAACAAAAGACGCCAGCGCTATCCACAACCATTTTCGAGCTTTTTGCTCGCTCAATACTCCAGTGACCTTCACTGAGATGGCCCCCTCTCCACACTAATACTTAGATGCAATTCGCCACCCAGAAGAGACAGGGTCAGTTTAAATCCTAAGTGACCCGCTTGCATATGGTACGTGCGTGGGATGGGCCGTGGAACCAAGGACGTAGTAATACTAGTACTATGGAAAAAATAATCCTACAGGAATTGGGAGCGCATCCTTGCCTTTTTCATAGGCGCCGGCCTGCGCGGTTGGCTGTAATTGCGGCGTAAGTACTCGGGAGCCTGGGAAGGAGCGGGATCCCGCCACAGTTCGAATCTTTATAGGGAGTTTGGGGGGCTGGGCTCAGCGGCCCTCGAACGGGTAGCGGTCGCCGGCCTGGACAGCGGCGGCAACGCGCTGGCGCATGGCTACCGTATCGGCGGGCTCGCGTTTCAGGAACCGGCGCAGGACGGCGAGCTGGGTGCGCAGCATGTCTCCCTCAAGCACCGCGGCCATGGCTCTTCGCGCGCCGACTTCGACCCGATCCGTTGCGTCGTGCAGAAACACGCGGGCCGCGTCCGCCATAACGGCGGCTGATGCCGCGCCACGCGCCGCTTCGGCCTTTTGCACGCGCCGCAGCGATGATTCGATGGCGTAACATTCCATGACGATGTCGGAGAGCGCGGCGACGACTTCCTGCTGGTCGGCGAGGCGTTCGCGGTACTTTTCGAGCGCCGCGCCGGCCACGAGCAAGAAGGCTTTCTTCACCCCGGCCAGGATGCGCTCCTCTTCGGCCCAGTCGCCCCCGGGAGGCTCCTCGAACGACGGGCCGGCCATGATTTCCTCGCGCAACTTCGCTCCGGCCTGCATCAGCGGCAGGGCGCCCGAGGTGGCGCGCTTCATCAGCATCTGGATGATGAGCATGCGGTTGATTTCGTTGGTACCCTCGAAAATGCGGTTCACGCGCGAGTCGCGGTAGGAGCGCGCGACCGGATAGTCCTCATGAAAACCGTAACCGCCGAAAATCTGAACGGCTTCATCGACCACAAAATCCAGGAGCTCCGATCCGTAGACCTTGCTGATCGAGCTTTCGATGGCGTATTCCTCGAACACTTTCATCGATTGCTGTGATTTGTCCGCGCCGTCGCCCGCTGCCTCGATGGCGCGGTCCATGAGGCCCGCGGAACGGTAAATCATGGACTCCACCGCGAATATCCGGATGGCCATTTCCGCGAGCTTGGCGCGAATCAGGCCGAAATCCGCGATGGGCTTGCCGAAGGCCACTCGCTCTTTCGCGTACTTCGACGCGGTCTCCAGCGTGCCCTTGGATCCTCCAGTGCAATACGCGCCCAGGCTAAATCTTCCGGCGTTTAAGATGTTGAACGCCACGATGTGGCCGCGGCCGATTTCATGCAGCAGGTTTTCCCTGGGCACCTGGCAATTCTCGAAAAAGATGGCCGTGGTGGAACTGCCCTTCAGGCCCATCTTTTTTTCTTCCGCGCCCGCGGAAAATCCCGGAAATCCGCGCTCGACGATGAAGCAGGAAAATTTCTCGCCGTCGACTTTTGCAAAGACGATGTACACGTCGGCAAAGCCGCCGTTGGTGATCCACATCTTCTGCCCGTTCAAGATCCACGACTTCCCATCGGGAGAGAGCACGGCGCGGGTGCGGGAATTTTGCGCGTCCGAGCCCGCTTGCGGCTCCGACAGGCAGTAGGCCGAAAGCTTTTCGCCCGTCGCGAGTATGGGCAAGTATTTCTTCTTCTGCTCTTCGTTTCCGAAGAACACGATGGGCAGCGTGCCAATGCCCGAGTGGCCGCCGTGACTCACGCCAAAGGACGCGTAGGCGGACAATCTTTCCGCCAGCTGCACGGTTGAAACTTTGTCCAGGCCCGCGCCGCCGTACTCCTCGGGCACGCCACCGCCCAGCAGGCCGATTTCGCCGGCCTTTTTCAGGAGTTCCGCCATCAATCCAGGTTTATGCTGCTCGAGGTCGGGAATGACGGGTACCACTTCGTTGCGAACGAACTCTTCCGCGGTCTGGCCAATCAGTTTCTGATCGTCGGTGAGTTCAGCGGGAGAGAAAACGTCTTCAGGGGTGCAGGACTCCACGAGGAAACTGCCTCCGCGGGATACGGCCCGCGGCAAAGACGTAGTGGCCATGGTCCCTCCTCAATGGCGTTGGTAGCACAGGCACTCTTGCCTGTGCGGTTTCGTAGGCTGCGCTTGACGTGCTGGATCAATCTCAATTGCAAAAACCGCACAGGCAAGAGTGCCTGTGCTACTTCAGGCCGTGCCGGCAGCGGTCTTGATCTCTCCAATATACGAAGCCGGCAGGTTGTGTTCGCCTGCGCCGTCCAGCATCGCTTGCAGGTATTGAGTCGACGGGCGCAAGCCTTTCTCCACTTTTTGCGCGATGTAGATCTGCGCCGGAACGGGTTGGCCGCCTTCGGGCGTCACCTGCACTTCGATGCGGCGATAGTGATCCGGGACGCCTTCGTAGCGGTCCAACGAACGCATCGAGCCCTCTTCGATTTTGTAGAGCACGCCGTGAACGGTTTTTCCCGGCGCGGGCTGAATGTTCGCGCCGGCCGTGCCGCCGCGAACTTTTTTGTTGAAGCGGACTTCGTAATTCGGCAGGGACGCGTTGTGCTCTTCCAAAATCTTGCCGGTGCGGGAGAGCATCTGAGCGCGGTTCATGTTGCTGCCATACGCAAAATGCCAGACGGTTCTAGAAGCCATGGTGCCTTTCTCGATAAACGGGACGGATTGGGCAGGTGCGGCGTGAACCTCTATTGTAGCGGGGTTGCCGGGCGAGAGCAAATCGAACGCGCGATGGAAGTGCATAAATCAAAACAACAGGTCTCACCGCGTTATCACTTTCGCCTGCAAGCCTAACTTGGTATAGACTGATTTTCCGATTGGCATAATACTTCTCAGAGCTTGAAATTTAAAGGAACGGTCAATGCTTATTCCGCGCTGGAAGCGAATCCGTTTGACAAGCATCGCTGTGTGCGCAACGGTTTTTGGTTTTTCTCTTATTTTGGCGATGCCGTCTGCGGCAGCGCCTGGAAAGAGCCGCACCGCCGCAGGGTCCGAATCACGGCAGCAATCCAGGATCATGGGCGTGGCGATTACCGGCTCGCAGCCTGCGGGAAGTTTCGGGGGAGTTGCATACCGAAGGACCTGGGGAACTGTTTCTGGAGTTGTTGCGCCGCGGGACACCATATACGGCTTCGATGAATTGACGCACGACGCGGACGGCAACTACGACTACCAGTCCGAATTTGAAATCATCGCGCCGGAGAAACCCGGCACGAATTCAGTGATCGTTATCGAAGCGGAAAATCGCGGCAGGCCGGTTTTCCTCAATACGCTGCACGAGATCGAGATGGCGGGACCGCCCTCGGCTACGACCAACGGGGGCGACCCCGGAAACGGCTTCCTTTTCGAGCATGGAACCTCTTACGCGCGGGTGCAGTGGCAAACCGGGATCGCCGCGAGCGTCTCGATGCGGGCGGAGGGCGTCGGCGAGGTCATTATCCGCGACTTTGGCCGCATGCTCGCCGGCCGCACGCAACTGGACGCTAAACCGTCTGTTGATTTCGGAACTTACCATACGCTTATCCTGGGCGGCATCAGCCTCAGCGGGTTTTTCATCGACACATTTTTAGCGGAGGGATTTAACGCAGATCCCTCCGACGGCGGCGTGGTTTTCCAGGGCGCGATCGCAGTCGACGGAACCGGCAATTGGCTGGCATTAAATCAACTGGCAGCCGAGGCGGGATCGAAACAATTTCCTTACGTCATACCGGACGCGAAGCCGCTGCGCGCTTCGGAAATTTTAGGCGGGCACGCGAGCGATCCCTTTTATATTGACATCGCGAATTACACGGATTTCTACCGCCTGCGCGCAAGCCTTACCGACGTGGACACGAAAAACCCGCGCATGCGCCGCTACGACTGGCCGAGCGCTCACGCCCCGGCGCCGATCGACCAGAGCGGCGGGAGCTCGCGCGTCAGCCGCTGCAACGGCGGCGTGCCGGCAGACCTCAATCCCATTCCGCACAGCGCATACCTGCGCGCGGTGACGCTGGAACTTGAGCGCGAACTCGACGTTCCATCCGCTCGTCAGGCTCCGAAGCTGCCTCCGACGACGCTCTTTATTCTGGATCCCGCCTCATCGAGAATGCCGAACTTTAACCCGCTCCCGGGTGTGCGCCTCTCGGTGCCCTTGGTCGACGAAGACGCCCAACCGTTTGGCGGCGTCCGCTTTCCGGATGTGGAGCACCCGGTTGGCCGCCCGGTTCCCGTTTCGCTGCCCCCCGTCGTGACCACTTCGATCGACGCCACGTGCGGAAATCTGGGCGGCTGGCAACAGTTCCCGGCGGAGGAACTTACGAAGAGATATGAGAGCCAGGCGAATTACGTGAAATTGTACGCCGAATCGCTGGACAGGCTGATTGCACGGGGCTATGTGCTTACTTCCGACCGCGAAGAAATGCTCAAAATTGCCGCGGCGCTTTACGCGCGGCGTCCGGCACATTGAAGTGCTCTCTGAGATTGCCTTGTCGTCTCACCAGGCGCGGTTAATCATCATTGCGCAATACGCCGGCCAGGAACTCGACCAGACGCAACTGATCGATCCACACGGCATGTTTGTCGGGATCGACGTGCGAGAACGCGGGAGTAATCAACGCCGCTCGCAGGTACGGCTTGGGAATTTCCTTTTCCAGCCAGAGGCTCTCCGTCGAGGGAATGATGTCGTCCGTCGCGCCGTGCAGAACGTAGACCGGCGTGTGAAGAGCGCCGAGTTTTCCCTCCGGTGAAATCGCGGAGAATTGCGAATCGTCGGCCTGAATCTCCTCCAATAATTTCGGACGCAACCGGTCGATTTGGCGGGCCATGAGAATTTCCATGGTGGCGCGGCTCGCGGGACCGAGCCGCGAAAAAAGCGCGCGCGCATCGTCCGGGCGCTCCCAGAGCCAGTCGCGCAAGGAGTCGTGCGCCACGGGAAGGTCGGCTGCGGGGAAAAATTGGTCCAGGTGGGAGTAAACAAACACGGCCGCGCCATAGTCGTGCGCGGTGTAAGGCTGCATGCGGCCGTCGGGGAGTTCGGCCTGGCTGGTGGCGAGAAATCGTACCACGCGGGCGAGATTGTCGTAGGCGCCCATCAGGACGAGCGCGCGCATGTGCGGGGCGTAACGCGGATCGCACGCGGCGAGGAGAGAAAGTCCCCCCGCGAAACTCACGCCCACGATGGTGACCGAGCCGGTGTCGAGGCGCTGCTCCAGCCAGGCGGCGGACTCCCCGATCGTGGCGATCGATGCGCCGTCGACGTGATAGTCGGCCAGCGCGGCGATCTCCGGAGTAAGGACGGAAAATCCGTCGCTTGCGGCCGCGCGCGCGAAATTCATGAGCCGGGGCTCGTCGATCCCCAGGTGGTGAATCCCGTGAACGAGGACCATGCCCGGAGGATGAGCAACGCCGCGCGGCACGTACAGCCTTGCCCGCACGGGGCCTTGCGGCGTGTAGAGTGTGACCTCCTGCGTATCAAGTTTGTGACTTTCCAGCCGCACGAGAAGGCTGGAAGCGCGCGGGTCGAGAAATTGCGTCAGAAAAGCGTAACTGCGCAACTCATAGCGAAGAGAATAGACCCCGAAACAAAATAGAAGAATCAGCGGCAGCGCGATCCAGAGAAATTTGAAACGCAAGGACGGCCGGCTCGATTCGACAGGCGCCATGACGTGGCGAGCATAACCAAGCAGGCAGGGAAAATCAAAACCTGGCGGCCTCCGGTACTGCCCTGCTTTGAAAATCGTTGGGAGACGGTAGAAGTTTAGGAGGTCGGGAGTTCAGTCCCGACATTTAGTAGGCTTGCCCATACTTGAGCTTTAACCCCTGAAGCCTAAAGGCCAAGTCCTTCCGTCGTTTTTCGTCCAACCTGAAGGTCGGACCTCCTAAACGGCAACTTCAATTTCGATGGTGGGAGACAAAGCAAAAATGGGACGTCACCCGATCTCCATACAGAGCGCGCGCAAAACAGGGCTGCCGCGATTCGCCAGGGCTGGCGTAAACTGCGGAAGAGGAAATAAGGACCGATGGCAGAAGTGACACAGCCCGGCTGGACGCGGATTCGCACGGCGACGGGCCGCTACGAGTATCAGTTTCAGGGGGAAATGCCGAGCGTGCGGGGCGGGCGCTACGAGGACGCGCGCGATTACGAGTTCCTGGTGCTCGACGAGGAAGGCTTGCTCTACAAAATTCCCGTGCAGATGGCGGCAGAGATTGCGTCTGAACTTGGCGCGGACGCTGTGCGGGTGCGCGTCGCGGAGGCTCAGTTGACGGCTGGTCTGGAAAGTTATCGCCCGCGCCAGAGCGCGCCTTATCCCGAAATGGACGCGGAATTTTCGCTCAGCGCCGATCGAGCGCGAGAGCTTGCGGCGAAGATCCGAATCCAGAGTGCCCTTTAGCCATAACTCATTTCAATATCTCCAAAATCGGAGCGTGCAGAGCGTTTCAGGGGCTAAATCCCAATCTTTCCTGGCGTTCTAGTGTCGCGGCTGAAGCCGCGACCCACAAACCAAATAATGAAATGCGTGCTACTTGGTGGTGGGGTCGACGTTCGTTTTCGGCGCCGTATAGCCTTGCCGCGCATACACCTGAAACTTGATCTTTTTCCCCTTCTGGTCGAGGACCGTGAGCGGGCCGCCGTCCGGGGCCAACAGCTCTACTTTGATTTTGCGGTACTTGCCGTCGAGCGTTTCGTTGGTTGGCGAATAGGCCATGCTGTACTGGTTGCGCAGGCTTTGGGCCACCTCCTGCATGATGCCGGGAATTTCGCCGTCAAAGCGCGGGAGCCACGAGCGGCCTCCCGTCATCCCCGCAAAGGTCTTGAGCTGGTTCTGCGCCTGAATGTACGTTAACTGTTCGCCAAATGCGCCCGGGGCCTGATTGATGAAGAACTGTTCGGCCACACCGACGGTGAAAATGGTGGCGTCGGTTTCGCGGATCCGTTTCAAGGTCTGGTCAAGAGTCATGCGGCTGAAGGTATCGATTCCGGAAGCCAGCACCAGAACGGCTTTCTTGCCCTTGACATCCTTGATGCGGTCGAGGACATCGGAAAGGGCGTCGAAAATATTCGATTCGCTGAAAGGCGGGAAATAAAGGGTGGACAGACCTTGCAGGAGTTCGTTGCGATCGTGGGTGAAATCCACGTCGACGTTGGAGCGCATGTTGAACGTCTCCAGCGCGACCCAGTCATTCGGTTTGAGATTGCCCAGAAAGCCCGCGGCCCAATTCACGGCGTTGTAGGTAAAAAATTGATAACCCAGCTTGCTGAATTCCAGGAGCAGCACGATGGTGATGGGCGCTTCGGAGGGCGCGAAATTCGTAATCGTTTGCACCGTGCCGTCCTCGCTGATCCGGAAATTCTCCTTCTTGAGGTCCTTCAAATAATTTCCGTTGTTATCGGTGACCACCACGTCAACGCTCACGACCGGAACGGTGACGGAGATCGAAAATCCGGGAGCGGTCTGGGTCTGCGGCGCCTGCTTGTCCTTATTCTTGTCCTGCGCCCAGGCGGAGAGTTCGCCGGGCGGAATGAAGAGCGTGAAGAGGAGAACGCTATGGATCAGTCTTCGGAGTAGGAGCGTATGCATGGCTTGTCGAACCTCACGGAATCTCTACATTTTCGCAGGAAAAAGCGCCCGTTGGCCAGTTACGCGGGCTGGCTGAACGAGACCGCCCTAAACCATTGATGCTGCCAGATAGCCCAAGGATGTTCAAAATATTTCCACCCGGAGTCAATCGGCACTCGTTACACGTTTTGTTCGCGGCACATGTACCAGTAAGCTCTGGCTTGCATCACTATAGTGCATGGTACGATGAATTGGATGCGTATGTGGCTCAATTTTCGCGCGGAGGAACGAGCAATGTTTCATTGTGCAGACCGGATATTCCTGACCATCGCGTTGGCCCTGGCCGCCAGCGCAGGCGCCCGAGCGCAATCGCCCATGGCGAAGCCCGATCTCAGCAAGCTGGCCGACGAAGCCCAGGGCTGGCTCAGCGATTTGGTCCGCACCAATTCGGTGAATCCTCCGGGCAACGAAGCCGTGGTGGCGAAATATATTTCGGCCATCTTCCAAAAAGAAGGCATCGCGAACGAAGTTCTGGAAATGGCTCCCGGGCGAAGCATTGTGATTGCGCGCATACAGGCCGGTCCGCTCCCGGATCCGTCGAGCGCCCTGCTCCTCGTCGCGCACCAGGATACCGTAGGCGTCGATCCAAAAAAATGGACCGTGGATCCCTTCGCGGCAAACATTCGTGACGGCTACATGTACGGCCGCGGCTCGATTGATGACAAGGCCATGCTGGCCGCCAACATTGCCACGATGGTCGAGATCAAGCGCACCAACGCGCATATCGCGCGCGACGTTATTTTTCTGGCCACCGATGACGAAGAACAAGGCGGCTCGGCCAGCATCAAGGTGGCCATCCAGAAATTTTGGGACAAGATTGCCTGCGCCTACGCCCTCAACGAGGGCGGTCGCGTGATGATGAAAGGCAGCAAGGTGCAATACGTCGGCGTGCAGGCCAGCGAAAAGGTGGCCTACAACGTCACGGTGACCGCGACGGGATCCTCGGGACACGGATCCCTGCCCAAGCCGGACAATGCGGTGGTCCATTTGGCCGCGGCCATTGAAAAATTGGGTACGTATCAAGTGCCGGCGGTGCCCAGCACCATCACGCTGCGCTATTTCGAGCAACTGGCAAAAATCGAGGACGACGAAATCGCCAAATGGATGCGCGCGCTCGAGCAGCCTGGGCGCGCCGACCTTGCCGTCAAACATATCTCCGATGAAAGCCCGATGTGGAACTCGATGCTGCGCGATACGATTGCGCCGACGATGTTGCAGGCCGGCGTTCGAGTGAACGTGGTCCCTTCGGAAGCGACCGCCAACCTGAACATCAGAATGCTTCCCGGCCATTCCGTCGAAGAACTGATGAGCCAGTTCGTCAAGATCGTCAATGACCCGCAAATCAAATTCCAGTTGGCGCCCGATTCCGGCGAAAACGCGCCTCCTTCCGACCTTACGACGCCGTTGTATAAAACCATCGAACGGCTCACGCCGCAGGAATTTCCCGGCGCCATTACGGTGCCCCTGCTTGGCACTGGCGCCACGGACTCCGCCAGCTTGCGTTTGCACAAAGTTCAGGCCTACGGGCTGGAACCTTTTCCAATGATCGAAAATGACAGCTCGCGCGTGCATGGCGACGACGAACGAATTCCGGTGGATAGCTTCCACAAGGGGGTCGTGTTCCTATATCATGTGGTGAGCGACTTCGCCTCCTCGAAGTAGGCCGAAGAAATTTCACCCCCCTCCAGGCAGAATGGGTTTGGACATATACCATGATTTTTCGCAGCGCTAAAATTGTATGCACTCTGGGACCGGCCAGTAACTCTTCCGAAATGATCGTGCGTCTGATGCACGCAGGGATGGACGTGGCCCGGCTCAACTTCTCCCACGGCACGCACGAAGATCACGCGCAGACGATCAAGCGGGTGCGCGAAGCCTCCGCGCGCCTCTCGAAGCCGATCGGAATTCTCGCCGATCTTCAGGGGCCAAAAATTCGCACGGGGGCGCTGAAAGACAAACAGCCGGTGCAATTGGTCACCGGGCAACACTTTACGATTTCGATCCAATCCGTGGTCGGGACGAGCGCGGGGGTGAGCACGACGTACAAGCGCATGGCCCGCGACGTATCGCGCGGCGATCGCATTCTGCTGGGCGACGGCCTCATCGAGCTGCAGGTGCTTTCGACGACTTCGAATTCGGTGCTGTGCAAAGTAGTCAACGGCGGACTCCTCGGCGAGCACAAGGGCATCAATCTGCCCGGCGTAAAATTAAAAATCCCCGCCGTCACGCCAAAAGATCACGAGGATCTTTTGTTTGCATTGAAGCACGGCGCGAATTTCGTGGCCGTGAGTTTCGTCCGCAGCGAGAAGGACGTGCTGCTCGCCAAGAAGGCCATCTCGCGCGCCAAGCAGGACCTCCCTGTAATCGCCAAGCTGGAAAAGCCCGAAGCCATTGAAAATCTGGACGAAATTCTCTACGTTTCGGATGCAGTGATGGTGGCCCGCGGCGATCTGGGCGTGGAGATGAGCCCGGAAAAAGTGCCCGTGGTGCAAAAGCAGATCATCGCTAGGGCCTGCGAAGCGCGCCGCCCGGTGATTACGGCGACGCAAATGCTCGAATCCATGACGCAAAACCCGCGTCCCACGCGCGCCGAAACTTCCGACGTGGCCAACGCCGTGTTCGACGGCAGCGACGCCCTAATGCTTTCCGCCGAGACCGCGTCGGGCGCGTATCCCCTGGAAGCCGTGCAGATGATGGACCGCATCATCCGGGAAGCGGAGGCCAACAATGCGCACATCCTTCGCCCGGTACCCGCGCAATTCAACATCGCCGAAACCGCGTCCGAACTGATTTGCCACGCCTCTGAAGAATTGCAAATGAAAGTGATCGCCGTATTTACCGAGTCCGGTTTCACGGCGCGCCTGGTTTCCAAGCACCGCCCGCGCCGCCCGATTATCGCCTTCTCGACGATTCAGGAGACGCGCCGCCGCCTCTCGCTCAACTGGGGCGTCTTCCCGCGCACGATAAAGAAGGTGCAGAACATCGAAGACCTGATCCAATCCGCGGAAAAACGGCTGCTCGAAGAGCATCTCGTCGAGCGCGGGGACGTGGTCGGGATAGTGGCGGGGACGCCGCTGTTCGTGGGCGGCACCACGAACTTCATGAAATTTCATGTGATTGGATGCGACGAGGAAAAAATCCGCAACGGTAGTCAGTAACGATTTTGTAGCACAGGCACTCTTGCCTGTGCGGTTTTTGCGATCGTCACTTGGCTGCTAGCCTGCCTTTGAGACTACAAAACCGCACAGCCAGGAGTGGCTGTGCTACTTAATTCACCCAGCGGTCGTCGGAATCATGCGGCGGCTCGTTCTTGTGATCGCGCATGTACACTTCAAATTTGCGCCGCGCGCGGCGGCGTTTCCAGTCGAGATAATCGTTCCGGAAACGATAGAGAAATAATCCCCGCCGCAAATACAGATAGCCTACCAGAGCGCCGCCGAGATGCGTGATGTGGCTGACGTTGTCTCCGCCAACTTCCAGCGAAAGAAAGAATTCAATCGCGATGGAACCGGCCACGAGCAGCTTCATCGGAATCATGATGGGAAACGGGATCAGCCACACCTGGCGGTCGGGAAACAGGATTCCCGCGGCGATCAATACGCCATAAATTGCCCCCGATGCACCGATCGTGGGAATGGTGAAGGAAAATCCGGTCCCGTGCGGGTCGAGGATCGCTTTGATAAGGACATTGATGCAGCCGGCGCCGATCCCCGTCAAAAAATAATATTCATAAAAGCGCCGCTTTCCCCAGGTCCTTTCCAAATCCATCCCGAAGAAATACAGAAACAGCATATTGAACAGGAGATGCCAGATGCTGGCGTGCAGAAAGAGATAGGTCGCCAGTTGCCAGACAAACAGCCGCCGCGTGACGTACCAGGGAACCAGTCCGAAATAATGATTGAACAGCGCCGTGTATTCCGGAGGAAAAATCAACTTCACCATGGTCTGAATGAAAAAAACGCAGGTGCAGGCGATGATGATGTTGCGAATCGCGGGCGTCAGCATCCCACCCCAGCTGATGCGAGGACCATACGACCCCGGATATCGCGAGCGCGAACCCATTCGTGTGAGTGTAAGCGCGGCGAGGCCGGGAGTCAAAGATTGGAAGGGTAAGGTTACAGAGCGGGGAAAAGTGATACACCCCTGTTTGACCGCCAATTGACCTGGGGTACGGCGATGCGCGTTATCGGTTGCGCGAAACGGAGAGCGGGAGAGCGGGAGGGCGCAGGGCGCAGGAGTGAAAGTGCGGAATGGCGGTGGCTGGACCTTTCTGGTAGTAACACGGAATTAGCGCAAGATCTGTTCTTCATTTTGCGCTTTATATAAGAGAGCAAATCATTTCACGATCAAAACTCGTCACTCGTGGAATTCTGTAAATAAGCCTGAGTATTGCAATCTTTTTGCATGGTGAAAACAGGTGACTTAGCGCGTGATTCCCCGGAAATATTTTCAATTTTGAAAAATAGCAAATGAAATTCAAGAGGGCTTCACAAGACCTATACGACTTGCGGTGAGGCGACAGTCTGGCGGATTACTTCCGGTTTGCCGACGATTCACCAGCAATCTGGACGCACTTCCTGAGCCGGATGAGCATATAATTTCGGTCTTTATGGAAAGCATACGTGTCGATGTCAGCTATCGCCCGTTGCGTATCGCATGGGCGATTCGCGCAGGAGACATAGAAGGGTTTCGTTCTGCGGTTCGGATCTCGAATGCGCTGTGGGGCGGCCGGTTCAATCCTATTGTCATCGTCGATCGGCTAGAGGAAGCAGAGTATTTGATCAATGCATTCCGCGTGGATGTGATACTCCCGATCGGTGATTCAGAACCCGTGCAGTCATTTCCGAGTCGATTTCCATACCTTATCAAACCCTTCTTTCAGGATAGCATTTTCGTCGGTGACGGAGAGTATGGCAGTCCGTCTCAAGTTCTCGACATTCATAACGCTCTGGTACATCTGCATCGCAAACCTGAATGGGAAGACATCAAGCGAGGTGAAGTGCGCCTTTACACTTGGAAGCCGGACGATCCGCTGGCAGATGTCTTCTTGATGCACTTAGGGGAGTATCCGAGCGCGGCTGAAATCTCAATGAACTATCGAGAACTTCTAAAAGACGCAGCTGAAGCAAAAGAAATAGAAATCGATCCTTCATCTGAACTACCGCCCGATACGTTTGAGCATCCCAGCATTTCATTCTTGTCGCGTGTTGGGCTTCGATCTCACTATAGCGTACGTTCCGGGTGGGACAATCCAGGATTCTATTCAGGGGACGTTCGAAATCTGGATGACTTGGTTACTTTTTGGAACATTCGGGCCGCGAATATCCACGTACTTTTCGTAGATCCGAATCACTTTGGGCGATACGGCGGCACTATTGAGTCGCGGGACAAAGCGATGCGTGATTTGGTTTCCAGACGACGCTTCGAATTCGAGAAAAGCCTGGCTTTGTGGGCGAGAGTGGATGACGTAAACCTCTCACAAGAGGGCATAAACAATTTAATGAAGCCGTTTGAGGGGAGAGCTTCGACGATATGCCGTGTATACGCAGGCGCATGGGGCGGCGGAGCCATCAGCCCGCAGATGATGCACTTTGGCCAGGTGTCAACACTTGGTATCGGAAGCACTGAATTCGGACGACCCAGCATATCGTTCGCCTTAGAAGAAAAACCGTTCAATGGAGACATGTGGTTCCATAGTCAGGCGCTGGTCGCGTCGCTCTCGTTCATCGGAGGACTGTATGGAGATGAACAGCACACCCTTGTCCCGCCGTTCATACCAGAGTTGAACGAGTTCTACGCAAGATCGATATGTTTCGAGTATGACAAGCTGAGAAGCGAGCCGGAAAGGATCGGATTGGTCATCAATGCCTCCGACACGGGGGGGTCAGTCCGTGCCCTGCCTGTTGCCGAATTGGTTGAAAGAATCTGGGATCTCGCTGGATTCTCATCAAAGCTGAGTGCTGGTGGACTAATTACGCGGCAACTCATTGCACAACTCGGCGGCGTTGGTCAGGCACGTGCGTTCAAGATTCCAGGGGTGCGGCGATTGCTCAAAACATTTAATCCAGCCACACCCTTCACAAGGAAAGCTGCGCTTCAGCTCATCGGAGGTAAAGATCCCGATAATCCTGATGCGACGTTCAAGGACTACGAGAACCTATATATTGAGGCTCGACCACACGACACCAAGCTGACACCAGCAGCAGTCTTTGCTTTCTTGGTAGAAAAAGGACTTTTTCGAATCGGCGCGGAACTAACGTGTCCGAATTGTCTCCTGCCCAGTTGGACTGCCTTAGATTTCCTGAAACAGCGAGTGACTTGTGAACTTTGCGGGCACGAGTTCGACGCAACTCGCCAGCTTATGCAGGAGGAGTGGCAGTATCGGCGTTCTGGCGTACTCGGGAAGGAGAGAAATGCGCAAGGTGCAATTCCCGTAGTCCTAACGTTACAGCAATTTGAGGTAAATTTAGGCGGGGGATTGCACCAACAGATGTACTCACCATCGCTGGATCTCATGCCCAAAGCTGACCTCGATCTACCGAAGTGCGAAATTGACTTCATGTGGATAATCCCGCGCTCGTACCCCGACAACACCGTTGCCATAATCGGTGAATGCAAAGATCGCGGGGGCAACCGCGAAAAGGGTAAGGATTCTGGCATTATCGATGCGAACGATATTGCAAATTTGAGGCGAGTTGCTGACGCGTTGCCGCGTAAACGGTTTCAAACTTTTATTGTGTTATCAAAGTTGAGCCCTTTCACTGCGGATGAAATTGCCCTCGCAAAAACCCTTAATGATCAGTATCGACGGCGGGCGATCTTACTAACTGCCAGAGAGCTAGAGCCGTACCATTTTTTCGAGCGCACGAAGCGCGAATTCAAGAATATCAAGGAATACGCAAGCACAGCTGAGGCTTTGGCCACGGCAACGGACATGATGTACTTCAGGCCCTGATAAACGGTGTTACCGAGATGTGGGAATTTGACTGCGGGAAGCCTCAAAAAGCCACATTCCGATAACGCGACTTCACGGGACTTGGCCCATTATCTATAGAATGAATGCACTTCAGGTGTATGATTCAGCGAAATCGTGGGTTGTGGCGAGGCAGATTGAATACAAAGCAAGCAAAAGACTTCCTTGTAGAGCAGACCGTTGAACAAGCGGCACTGGAGGGTGTGCCGCTCGCTGATGTTGAGAAGAGGATGATGTATTTTACGGAGAGCGATACCTCCTCGTGTGATAACCCCATCGAGCTGAATGACGAATTTGAAGCACAATACGAAACAAAAGAATATGAAACCAAGATTTCAAGACTACTTCATCACGCTTACAAGCGGTTGAAGGAAGAAAATCCCGAACGAGTGCGAAATTGGGACCAAGCCATCCGAACACTTCGTAAAGGCGATCACTACCTTCTTGTCATGGTGGATCAATCCGGCGAATCCGGCCTCGATTGGTGGATGCCGATTCTTTGGGGGATTGGGATCGGTGCTCTGATCGGCGTCCTGCTCATCGCGAAGGTCGAACTTGACCAAAGGGGTTTAATCCCTAGCTGGGTGTTTGGTTGGATTTCCGATGACCGTCAAACCCGGAGATTTGAGTTCTATTTAATAATTTTTGGATGCTTCGGACTCTGGCTTGTCATAAAACTTGCGAAGTTGGGAGTCTTGGGAGACGTCACCAAAACCTTGTTTAGCGGCATACTCTCGACCTTCTCCTTTCTAAGCCCGAAGGGGCGTACACGCAAATAGTCCTGATAAACGTGGTGGTCTCGGAAACTGGGATTCTTGGAAAAGCCACATTCCGGTAAGCGGACTTCACAGGACTTGGCTTCGCACCGTCAGCAACGAGCGACGGAAAAGCCTCGTGCGCCCTGCGAAAATTAAATAATCAATGGGAACGGAAATAAAAATAAGAGAGATTTCCCAGCAGCCAGATGCCGATGCATATTCCCGACAGAAGAATTATTTTCCTTCGGTGAGGCCATACGCCCCTTGTCTTGCGCGACCACAGTATCATCAATCCAAATGCAATCGCAGCAACGACAAAAAGGTCGATGTTTAGGGCTAGAAAAGTCTGAGTTGTCGCACTCATGATTCGTTCGCAATGCCCTTCCAAGAAACCCTACTAAAGTGGAGTATAAAGCAATCGCTGCGGCAAGCCGACAGGCCGACTTCTTACAAACGGGATTGTCGAATGTAGGAATCTACTACCTGTCGCGTCAAAAAAGCCACATTCCGGTAACGTGACCTACCAGGACTTGGGACTGATGTCCAATTGCGACGCTTGCTCGCTTGAAGTACATTTGCATTCCATCAAGAACTCTCTAGGAAGAAGGCATCCGTGTTCGAGAGCTATACGAAAAACGCAAGCCGTGCGATCCACGCGGCTGTCTACATTGCTCGGCGTGTCGGGAGTCCAACGATTGAAACAGAGCATCTTTTGTTGGGGCTGCTTAGGGAAGACAAGAGTCTGGCACTTCGATTTTTCGGATCACCATGGGCCGCGGAGAAAGTGTTGAAAAGGATCGAACAGGTCAAACCGCCCCGTGAGAGAGTTCCAGGTTCCTTTGAACTCCCATTGAGTAGTGAAAGCAAGCGAGTGGTGAATTTTGCGGCCGAGGAATCAGCTCTCTTTCCCAGCGAGTCGATTGGCACCGAGCACGTCTTGCTCGGCCTCCTTCGGGAAGAAGAATGCCTTGCCGCAAAAACACTGGTTGAAAGCGGTGTCAGTCTTGCCTCAGCCCGCGAAGAATTAAGGCGGACCCCGCACAACAATTCGCAGAAATTTATCAGGGAACGTGGCCCATTGCCACAGGATGTCGTCGAATTACAGGCCCGCATTAGGGCAATCCAGACACGCATGGAGGAAGCTATCGCCGCCCACGACTTCGAGAAGGCTCAGTTGTGTTCGAACGAAGAGGGTGAGGAGCGCGACCAGTTGTACCTGCTGTATCGAAAATATGGACTCACAGATTGGGTTCTTGACTAAACGTCCTGGGTCATGCCGGGGTAAAGCCGGATGCCAAGTCCTGTGAAACGGTCTTATCGTCAACTGGGAATCTGCCAAATCCCACATGACGATAACCGGACTCATCGGGACTTGGCGTGAATTGGTAACCGATCACGTTTGGAGTCTTGAGGAAATCATGCTTCTGGTAAGTTTGGGAGCGGTATAATTAGGAGCGATGATCTCAAATGCTTTGTATGTCACGCTCGGTATACTGGCATTGCTGAGTCTTTTGTTTCGTCTCGTTGTTCACTTCTTACCAAAAGAAACGCGCAAGAAATTGGTACTGTTCAAGAATCCTAGAAATGCTATATGGCAAGCCCGAGCGGTCTGGGCATTTCTCGCTTCCATGTTCAAACGCGAATGGACGATCGATGACTACCCAATACGTCTTTCGTTCACGTCAACTACCGAACCATTGCGTAAATCGCGCCTCAAACCGCTTCCATGGACCGCCAGCGTGATTAACTGGTCAGGGATGGCGGGGAGCGCGAATTCGAGGCAAGAAGCACTTGCAGAACTCCGTAGGAATTTCGACCGATTTAAAGCCACAAAGCCGAATCTACCGCGACCGGGCAGCAAGGTCCCGGTTGGGTTTGCCGCCAGCGTGCGTGTTGACCGGCATTCGGAGCTAGAGAAGGATTTTGTCAAGCGTGTTCTTGATCTCGATTGGGCGTGGATTTCTGACGAATCGACTCTTTGGGACTTCCATGAAGACGAAACGAATGAAAGTCTCACCGAGAAAATTCGCCTTACTTACGGCGTAGATGTTTCAGACATATCCACCGGTAACCTTGCCGACATTTTCGACAGGATTTCAAAGATTAAAACCGTTCCGCCGACGCCTGACTAACTCGGTGATGTGAAATCTAGATTGTGGTTGGCACCAGTCGCCTTCACTAAAAACAAGGCGGCTAAGTCCTGTGAAACGGTCTTATCGGAATGTGGGAATTCAGGGCGCAGCCGAAACACCGACTAATTGCGCCAGTGATTGCCAATGCCTTGGATGTGGGACGCGTCGGCCAGCACGAATATCTGTGGCATACGGTTCTGATATGCCAAGTGCCGTTGATATGGCCGGGACCGTCACTTCCGGGAGCCGAGGCTGAATCTTTTCGTGGTACGCCTGCTCTGTGAGCCAGTCTGGCAGGGCGGTCGGGTCCCACGCCTTGAGCGCGGCAACATGTCGAAGCCGCGTCTTTGTGCGGCTAATCTCGGCCTCATTGGTATGTGATGCGATCCGTCCGAGTCGGGCCACGTCGCCAAAACGTTCCTGGTTTGCCGGAAGAGCACACGACTTGCAGTAGAGTTGGCCACGCTTGAGAGAAACTCCGCAGGTACGACAAATGCGCATAGGCTTGACGATTTTCTCCGCTGAGGGCTTGGCAGGTGTTGGTCTCGCCTCGTGGCGTAGGCTCTGCGTTAGTCGTGTGGCAGGGAGACCTGTACGTACTTGTTTCTTTATTCCCAATGAAAGCGTTCGAGCAACCATTTCGGCGATTGGCGCAACGGCGCGAGCCCAGGTGGGGGCAGTTTCAGAGAGCCGGACGGCAAAGGAAGCCATTAACCGGCAATTTCCGTCACGCTGTTCGAAGAACCACTCGCGGCGGATCGGCTCGCGGCTAATCCAGTCCAAAACGTAGGCATCAACTTGGGGCCGGACTGGTTCCATCAGGTCACAGGCCAAGCTGTCACGAGCCGGTGAGTCAACGTGCATCACCCCAATTCCTGGATCAAGACCGAGGGCGGCTGCGGCAAGGCGAGCTTCGGATTCAAGAATGGCGTACAAATAGTTAAGCATCGCGTTCGGAGGGCTCACCGCCAGACGAGGCGATCCTGTCAACGGTGAGGCCCTGGCTCCGAAGTGTTGCCAATGCTGCGGGATGCGCGTTACGTCGCGCTTCGGGAAGGTAATCGGGATTTTGCGCCATGCAGACCAATACTCGTAAGCGGCTCGGGACTCCCAAAGCCGGAGTGTTTCAATCGTTCTCGCATCGTCAAGGGCTGAGCGGTGCTCGGAAATGAGTTGTGCGACTCTAGAATCATTCAATCTATCTCTGGCAACTTGTTCCTGAGCGGCTAGTTTTTGCCTGATCAACTCTTTCGAAATCTCCAGGGCCACTCCGTTCGTGCTCGCAAGAGATTGAGCACGGCGCAAGCGGGCATCTGTAGGTCGAACAGGGCCGGTCGTGGCGAGCACCGAGCCATCACGTTCGAGTAAAACGAACGCCGCATCTTGATCGGCAAGCCAGCGGAGTGCTGCGAGCGAAACGAAGCCATCAGCCCCGATCACAACGAGACGGCGAAGTCCATGGCCGACACGAGGAAGGCGCGCCTCGCGGCGGTTACTTCCAATGCCGTCCTTGAGAATCAAGTGGCCCCGATCTACGTGCGCGGTGATTCCGTATCCGCAGAGAGTAACAACGCCATTTCGCGGTGTGAGTGAATTGCTGGAGTGCGGAAGTTGAGGTACCGTTGCCGAAGCTGCCATCGGAGCTTCACCTCCATGGTGGTCAGGGCTTGTCGTCTGCTGATACAGGCGGCAGGCCCGCTTTGTTTTTAGTCTGACTTACATTCGTACATTTATAATTATAACATGTCCGTCCCTGGGCGCGTCCGGCCTTAAGCGACTGGGTGAGGCTTCGAAAGGGTTATCCTAGCTTGTTCCGCCAACACCATATCGACTTGAGACTGAGACTGAAGCTGCTTGAAGTATTGCTTTGTTATCTCGAAGGGAAGCGCTTTCTGATGCAACTTAGTTCGGTATGCCTTTCGAATCGCCCGTTCTAAATAGAACCACTTTTCTGCTAGCTCAGTTTTCGGAAGCTGGTACCGGCTCGGAAGTGACGGAATGGAATCCTCAATGGTTATCACCAATCCATTTTCGGTCTTTTTGTTTGCGGATAACGTGAGATAGCGGATCGCCTTAAAGATTTGATACATCCGACCCGTTGCAATAACGCATGGGGCTTTGGCGCTACGTCGCATCGATTGACGCCAACCCATGCACGGAAGACCGGCTGTAGCGTTCGCAAGATTTAGTGGCCTTAATGAATATCGCTTGCTCTTGAGAAAACAAAGGAATTCATGACGTGCGAAGCTCGATTCCAGGTCTCTCAAACGTATCTGTAAGCGGCGATCATTGTTGAATAGGGTTCGATATTGTTCCGCTGCTTTCCAGGCTTCCTTCCGTCGCTTCTTTCGTGCCCGCTTAACGATCCGACGACTGCTACCGTGTGCCTGTGTCAGAGCCTGATTCACTTGTTGTAGTTGTTCTCCAGCTCGACGGTTTGACTCATCTGCGGCGTACATAGGCTTTGCCAGAGCGTGCCACTCAGCTCGAACCTTGCGCAGAATGGCGCCGGACGCGGGTTCCCGGGACGGGCGCCAGAAGATAATCATCGCGTCCCGAAACCAGCTCCCGGGTACGGAGACAGGGGCAAAGATGCGAATAAGGTCGTCCGCCTTCTTGCACCTTTGAAGTTCCCAACCGATCTCACTCCAGCTACCTTCGAAAATCTGCACTAACTGATCTCTACGATGATGTAGCTGAGGATCGCTCAATTCGCTGTGGCGTCCTCGCGGTCGGGAGGCCCGCCCCTCTTGAAAACTTGTCAAGTCCCCTTGCGATTTTGGCCGCCGCATAAATGCAAAGCCTATCACACTAATTGCCCTCTAATTCTTTATTCACCATCTCTTATTGCCACAAATTTAGAGGAGGTAGTTCCAGTCCGCTCCTAATGGGCTGAAAACAGGCCGTATACTGCACGCGTTCGGGGAGCCGCTTTCACTCCCAAATGCTAGGAGGGCGGGCAAATGAAGCGCAGATATCGCAGGCGACGGAGAACAGGTAAGGTCCATGGCAAAAAACGGTCTCGCGCCAATCGGGTATTGAAAAACACCCGCAAACATCGTCGCGTTCGGCGAAAGAAACTAATCGGGGCAAGCAGCCGGAAAGCAATCACAGACCCGCGTGTCGCCCGAGCTTTGGGTCTCATGCGACGAGAGGGAGTCTCGGCTTCCGAAGCAGCTCGCCTGGAGAAAATGAAACTGAAAACTTTTCGTCAACGCGCGGGAAGGTACCTTTACAGATCTGGCCCGGGCAAGCCTTGGAAAGCACGCAGCGAGGATCAGCTCTCCTTCTCTATGACGGTTCTAACTAGCCGCGGTCCAGCCGAAGTAATCGTTCGCAATTTACGTGAAAGGAAACTACTTCACCAATATGAATTTGCTTTGAGAATGTTCCGAGCTGGTGAAGATGGTGCGGAAGCCGCACTCAAAGCATTTAAAGGCAAGAGGGTAGGCGGTCACACACTAATCACGGACATCAAAATCCTCATTGAATTGGAGGAGGCTGGACAGCTCGATTACGAAGTTTTCTACACTTCTGTCGGAGCCCGGGCATGAAATCGCGCAACACGCCAGAGTCCGTTTGTGTGATTTGTGGCTCAGCTATGTATATCGAGCAGAACCATGCTGGTGGTCGAAATCATATACCGTGGTTCAAAGTTCCGTTTTGCGAGCGGCACCACCAGCAGTTTCATCGCTTGCTTGAAAGCGTGGGAATTGACCTTCGCAACACATCCAATAAGCGGAAACGCTTGGTTATTGCCGCCCTTGCGCTGACGATAGCCCTATGGATGGTACTTCAGACTCTCTTCGAAGTCGTTCACATCCCCGAGAAGAACACATAAGCACGACAAGCAATTTGTCCGAGCAGAACCGTCACGATATTTTTGTGCGGGCGCACACACGTCTCCGCAAAAAAGAAGCGACGAATCGCAGGTGGTCTCCGAAGTGGCCTAAGTACTGTCTCATCTTTGACACCGAGACTACACTCGATACGGCTCAGAAACTCAATTTTGGCACCTATCGCCGCTGCCAGCTCACCGGAAACAAATACGTATGTGTGGCGGAAGGGATTCTTTACAGAGACGATCTTCCGAAGAGTCAGCTAAAGCTCCTACAGCGATACAAGAACAATCCTTCGACAATTCCTTCTATCGAGTTGTTTCCTGCTCAAATGACCCTTGGTCTGCTGAGCCGCTCGTCCTTCGTCAGCCGTGTTTTTTGGAAATCCATACGAAAGGGGGAACTGGTTGTCTGCTTTAATTCGCCCTTTGATCTATCGCGATTGACGATCAAATCGACTGCGGGCAGGAAGGGTGAGTGGTCTCTCGCGCTCTCATCGCTTTGGAGGAATCCCAAAACAGGCCGAGTAGTACCTAACCCGAAGCGACCTCGTATCATCGTCAATGCTCAGAACAGCAAGATGGCTTTCATCAGGCTAGGCAGTATCTTGCATAAAGAGGAGTGGCCAAAAGAAGGTCGGTTTCTCGATTTGCGTACGCTCGCCTGGGCGCTTCGGAATGAATCGTACAGCTTAGAAGGAGCCTGCGAGGCATTCCACGTCGAAGGAAAAGTAGATCACAAACCATCAGGACGGATTAGTTTCAAAGAGATTGAATACTGCCGAGGCGATGTGGCCGCTTCACATCGTCTGCTAAATGCAATGATGGAAGAATTCGATCGGAATCCTGTAGATCTACATCCAGAGAGAGCGTATTCACCTGCTTCGATCGCGAAAGCCTACTTGAAAGAAATCGGAATCAAGCAGCCTAGGACACATTTCAGAGTTCCCAATAAGGAGCTCGGAATCGCAATGCAAAGTTACTACGGCGGACGGGCAGAGTGCCGCATACGACGGATTCCCGTTCCAGTGATCCACACTGATTTCAGGAGCCAATATCCAACCGTCAATGCGCTATTGGGAAATTGGGATGTGCTTAAGTCCAGCTCCGTCCGATTTGTAAATTGCACGACATCCGCTAAAGAGCTGCTTTCTGAAATAAAGCTTGAAAACACGTTCGATCCCGACTTTTGGATGCAGTTCTCCTTTTTTGCACTTGTAAAACCCAATTGCGACATTCTTCCGGTGAGAGCGGTTTACGCTGGAAGAACGCAAAACATCGGCCTCAACTATTTGACATCTGAAAAACCTGTTTGGTAGGCGGGACCGGATCTTGTTGCCGCGAAAATCCTCAGAGGCAAAGCTCCCAAAATCCTGAAAGCGATTCGGATGGTTTCGTCTGGTCGACAATCGGGGCTGAGGCACACAAACCTTGGCGGGATGGTAGAAATAAATCCACAAGATGATTTCTACCGGACAGTAATCGAGCAACGGATCTCCCACAAAGGGGAAAACAAGCCGTTGTCCGACTTTCTGAAAGTTCTCGCAAATTCGGGTAGTTACGGCTTGTTTGTGGAAGTAAATACCGAAACAAAGAAAAAGGAAACAAAAGTCGGTTATTTCTCGGGCGAGAAAAAAGGAAGAACCGCGTCAACTTACATTGAAAAGCCGGGAGCCTGGTATTTTCCTCCTATCGCATCTCTCATTACTTCGAGCGGCAGGTTATTGCTGGCTATGCTGGAAACAAGTGTCGAAAAAAGAGGGGGAAGCTATCTGTTTTGCGATACAGATTCACTTTGTATCGTCGGGACTGAAAAAGGTGGTTTCATCCCATGCCCAGGGGGGAGGGCACATTTCAAAGGTAAGCCGGGACTTAAGGCCCTGTCCTTGAAAGAAGTGCAAACAATTGCCGACCAGTTCAAGAAACTGAACCCATATAACCCGTCGCTGGTACGTGAAATCCTCAAAATCGAAGACATCAATTTCATCAATTCTGATCCCGATAAGCCGTTGAGCCAGCTCTTTGGTTACGCGATTTCGGCAAAAAGATACGCCCTATACACGAGATCGGGAAAAGACATCCACATCGAAAAAGCTAGCGGACACGGACTCGGTTATTTATTTGCGCCAAAAGAAAGGAACGAGGATGAGAAATCCGATGACGAAGAAACGCCTCAATGGATTGTGGAAGCGTGGCACTTTCTTTTGAGGAAAGAATTTGGAATACGCTCCACTGAGCCATCTTGGTTGGATCTGCCTGCGATGATGCGAATGGTTGTCACAACCCCAAACGTTTTGAAGAATCAAAGGCCAGAATGGTTAGGACCATTTAATTTCTTTTTGTTTCCGCTGCTCTCTCAACTTGGCGGATATCCGTCGGGCTTCGACACATCAAATTTTCTATTCATAACGCCATATGAAACGGACCGCCGAAAATGGAAATCCCTCAAAGGAATTAATCTTTTTGACGGACAACGCTATCAAATAGCGATGAGCCCGACAGGAAAACAAGACAAAGTGATCCCCGAATCCTTTCGAATCATCCTGAGGCAATACCTAGGCAAACCCGAAGTGAAATCATTAGCTCCCGACGGAACGCCGTGCACTGGAGCAACTCAGGGACTTCTACTTAGAGCGAAGATTGCCGCGGGGAATCTAATTCCAGTCGGTAAAGAGACTGATCGTCGATGGGAGCAAGGCGAAGACCCGAGCATGTTGGATTTCGGTATTCACGTCTTTGAAAAGCAGAGAAAACTGGTCGTTGCTGATGCGTCGGAGAGGAAAAAATGGTCTGTCATCGGCCTTCGACGCTTAATGAGAGAATCAAAACTAAGCCAAGAACCGGTTTCTAATGCTATCAAAGGTAAGCCGGTTCGTCGTCAAACCCTCTCGACGATCAGACAAGCGGCAAATAGGCTTAGAGGAGCCAGTTTCCGATAACGCGACTTCACGGGACTTGGCCAATGTTTGTTAGTGCCCCTACTCTGGTCCGCGTTGTTTTCCGAGAACCACATGCCGACAAGTTGCCGCTGAGACACCGGAAGGGGCGTAAACTTCTAAGATCCACTGCTTAGACGCTACTGGATAGGAAAACACCTAAAAGCATGTTGGAGCGAATGATCAACCCCAAACTCGTCTTATTGATATTTAGTATTCTGGAATGGCTTTTGGCTTGGTCGGCACGCTTCATGCCAAATCGAAATACCAGTAGCGCCCTCTTAAAGGGAGTTATGGCGCTTATCCTTGCTGGAACGGCTTCGGGAGGCGTAATAGCTGAAATTTTGTTGTACCGATCGCTGACGGGACTCAAGAGCCTGAAAGACGACAATTTTGCCTTCGCGATTATGATTGTACAGGGTCTCGGCATGATTGCTATAGCGCTCAAGAGCGAGGCCGTACTTAGACAGAGAGAAGGAGAAACGCGGCTTGGCAAGTGATGTGGATGCTACACCCTGGGCGGAGTTGAACTTGAGGGTACAAAATCTCTTGCTGACCATCTTTGAATTTCGATGTGACCCACTTCTGTCGGGCCAAGTCCTATGAAACGGGATTATCGGAAACTGGCATTTTCGCCCGAGCGTACCCGGACGCGACCGATTTCGAGGGTGTATCACTTTTCCCCGCTCTGTAACCTTACCCGTCAAAGATTGGAAGGGTAAGGTTACAGAGCGGGGAAAAGTGATACACCCGTCCGCTCGTCTGCACTAAACTATGCGAACGAGATCTTCCAGTTGGGACTCGACCGGTTCTTTGATCAGTTTTCGTCCACTGAGGAACTTCGAATTCGGCAGGGTGTCTTAGCACTCGCAAGGCCATCCAACCTCAATACTCAGGCCCAAGTTCGGAAAGTAGATAAGACTCGTATTCTTTGTTTTCGGCGTAGCCTTCGGCGAGGCAGGTATCAATTCCTTCAAGAATTTGCCTGATATGGTCCATCACGCGAGCCAAGGTTCGGTAGTCAAATAAACAAAAATCGCCTTCCTCTCCCGCGTAGCGGAACGAGAATCCTCTTTGATCTACTGCGTCAAACTCCGCTATGCATTGTTCTATGAACGCGATATCGTAACGGCCCCACGAGTCATTCGGGATTTTCGGCCTCGCGTCCTGAAGGACACCCTCCCACAATTTGCTTAACTGGTGGATGCGCTTCACGGGCTCGGGTTTCTTGGCCGCGTTCTTATCCGCGCGCTCCAACCACCGCCCGTTGAGGATGATACTTTTCAGCATCAGCTCAAGATAGTGTCGAAAAAGGAAAATTGCAGCGAGCCCCTCCCTGTCTCTACCGTCGCAGTCGGCTGCGATTTGATGCACGAGGATCTCGCTCGCATAAAAGAAGCTATCGGTTAGGCTTCGCCAACGCTGTCGATGTTCGCTTTTGTGGATGATGTTGGCGTAGCGCCGAGGTTCGAATGCCGTGTAACCCGCGAGATCGTCTGACATGGCCCCGATCCTACCACGCATCCTGAAAACACCTGGCATTTTCGCCAGCGCGTACCCGGACGCGCGGGCACAGGCCAGTTTCCGATAATCCCGTTTATCAGGAGGTGGCCACCAGAAGCTGGCGATGTCGCCGGGACAGCCAGTTTTGCTGGCAAATTCGTTGTGTCGAGCGCAGGAGAAGGGTACGATGCGCGAGTCCGAGGGACAAATCGAAAATTCCGGTTTGAACACAGAATTCTTTCTTCATACTGCGAATTCGCATTGACTCGCACCACTGCCGTTGCTAGCATTCGCGTCAACCAGCTTCGCGGTTGCCAGGAAACTGTGCCTGCCTCGTCTCCGCCACAGACTTCACTGCCGCCCTGGAAATCAGATAACAGAGGAGACTCTTTGTGAAAAAACTCGCTAAACTCTCTCTCATCGCCCTCGGACTTGGAATTTTCGTCGCGGCCCTGAGCACTATTCCTAGTCGTCCCGTTTCCGGGGCGCCGGGGCCAGACCGAGTCATCGTCACAAACACCCCCCTGCCCGTTTCTGGTACGGTGAATATCGGATCCATGCCCAACGTGAACATTGGCAACACCCCGAACGTGACCATCAGCGGAAATACCAGCGCAAGCCCCCTCTTCGTGCGCGATGTGGACAACCCCGCCCGCCAACCTTTCCAAATAGGCTTCCCGTTTACGATGAACCCTGCCACCATACAAGTGTTTCAGTCGTTCACGGTGCCCGTTGGAAAGCGCTTGGTCATTGAGTATGTCTCAATGGGGAGCGGGTCGGTACCGGTCGGTCAGCACTTGTTCATCATCCTCCTTACCACTGTGGGGGGAGTTGGGGCGTTTCACTATGTGGCGGTAACTCCACAGGGGAGTCTCCCACCCCCCAACGCGGCTGATACGTTCGTCGCCAGCCAACCGATGCGCGTCTATGCTGATCCGGGGACGACCGTGAATATCCAGATGCAGCGCGAGTCAGGCGTCGGAGCCTGTGAGCCTAACCTGACGGTCTCAGGCTATCTCGTGGACGTAACGTAGGGCCGCGCTTTTGGAACAACTCGCAGCCCGACAGGGGCTAACAACAAGCGGCACTCCTGATTTGGCCATCCGGTACCTTCGCAGGCCGTCGCGTATACCTCTGCGCAACACGCCTGTGATTTTCGAAGAATTCTTTCCGACAAAATTACGGACGCTCGCTTCACCTATGTTACTGGGCCACATTCCGATAATCCCGTTTCACAGGACTTGGGTCCAGCAACCTTAAACATTGGAACTGTTTTGTACCACCCGCAGTTTCTTCGGTGGCCACGGAATCAAGCTGGAGATATTCGTGGAAGTAGCGACGCTCTTCCATTTGCTATCCCTCGGAGACTGCAGTTGGGCTTTGACAACTCGTCCCCCGCGCCAGTGTTCAAGGATTCGAAATCGACCCGAGAGCAGACCCAACACGGCTTCAAGATATTCGTCAACCACCATCTGATTCGTACAGGGGAACCACTCGTACCAGAAGTGTGATGCCGAGAGAGTGAGTTCGTCGCGATTCTGAAGATCGAGCCACAATTTGAATGACAGTCCCGGCTGAACGGGAATGTCCATCGCAAGTTCCACATGTGCCGGATGTAGTTCAAGATTCATCGTAAACGCGGGAAATGCGTCGCGAATCTTGGCAAACGTGGCAGAGGCAATCTCGAATTCTCGTGAGTATGAGGGCATGGTGGATGATACCAGTGTCTTGCTTTTCAGGTTGCCAAGTCCCGTGAAGTCGTCTTATCGGAAACTGGCTCCTGTAATCCTATTTGCCGCTTGCCTGATCGTCGAGAGGGTTTGACGACGAACCGGCTTACCTTTGATAGCATTAGAAACCGGCTCTTGGCTTAGTTTTGATTCTCTCATCAAGCGTCGAAGGCCGATGTCGACAGACCATTTTTTCCTCTCCGACGCGTCAGCAACGACCATTTTTCTCTGCTTTTCATAGACGTGAATATCGAAATCCAACATGCTCGGGTCTTCGCCTTGCTCCCATCTACGATCAGTCTCTTTACCGACTGGAATTAGATTCCCCGCTGCAATCTTCGCTCTAAGTAGAAGTCCCTGAGTTGCTCCAGTGCACGGCGCTCCATCGGGAGCTAGCGATTTCACTTCGGGTTACCCCGTCAAAGATTGGACGGATGGAGCGTTGCATCCTCGTGGGGCCGGGTATACATTATCGGCCTGCCGGGAAATCAAGATGGGGGCTTCCGGCTAAATCGGGAAATCCGATTTTTATTGTTTGCGCCATGCATCGGCCGTAATTCGCGGCAAACCTCAGCCTTTCATTTCTGCGGATTGGAGAACCTCTTTCGAGGAAGGACACACACGATGCGAAACACGCGGAGGAATTTTCTGTTCGTCCTGACGGCTATGATCCTGCTCTGCCCCGCGCTCTTCGCGGATCAAGTCTCTTTGAAAAATGGAGACCGCCTGACGGGCACCATCGTCAAGTCGGACGCCAAAACGCTCATCCTCAAGACGGAAGCCGCGGGGGACGTGGCCTTCCAGTGGTCCGCGATTGACGCCATCACTTCCACGCAGCCTCTGCACGTCGGCCTCGCGGGCGGACAAATGGTTGTGGGTCCGGTTGCCACGAAGGACGGACAGATCCAGGTCACTACGACAACCGCCGGAGTGGTGACCGCCGCGAAGGATTCAGTCCAGGTGATACGCTCCGACTCGGAAGAAGCCGCCTACGACGCGGCGATGGACCGATTGCAGCACCCGCACCTGGGCGACTTCTGGAGCGGGGCGCTCGATACCGGACTGAGCGTCACGCGCGGAAATTCGGCCACTCTCGCCTACAATCTGGCGGCAAGGGCGGTGCGCCAGACGGATCGCGACAAAATCACGGTTTACACCGCCGCGGTGTATGGGAAAAACGATACGACTTCGCCAAGCCAGGTGATTGCGCACCAGATCACGGGCGGTGTTCGCGCCGATATCAATTTCCGGCCGAGATGGTTCGCGTTTGCGGCCACGGATTTTAACTCCAACGCGCTTCAGAATTTAGATTTGCAAAATGTGATCGATGGCGGCGTTGGAGGCCACGTGATCAAGACGAAGAACACGCAGTTCGACGTCTTTGCCGGAGCGGGTTACAACCAGGAGTTTTTTGGGGCCTACTCCTTGCCGAACCCCACGCCTCCGCCGCCGACGACTCTCCTCCCGGCCGTTACGCAGAGAAATGCGGAGGCCATTGTGGGGGAGGCGTTCAGCACGAAGCTCGGCAGCCGCTCCACCTTTAGTGAAACTTTCAACTATTTTCCGAATCTCAGCGGACCCAGCGGCTACCGGTATACGTTCAATACCGTCCTGTCGACCGCGATCAGCAGATGGCTCGGCTGGCAATTCAGTTTGAATGATAATTTTCTGAGTAATACGCCGACAGGTATCAAACGAAATGACCTGATTCTTTCCACCGGTTTGCGGCTGGCGTTTGGCACGCCGAAATAACAAGTAGGACGGGCTTCAGCCTGTCGGGTTTGGTGCGCAGCTCGATCAGGTAGTGCGACAGGCTAAAGCCCGTCCTACTCAAGGCGAAACTGTAAACGGGATGGACGCTTCCGTCGTTTCCCAATCGAGCGCCAGCGTGCCCTTGTTTCCGCCGTCGGAGCGCAGCTCGATCTTGAACGTTTCGACGGGAGCGGGGAGCGTTTTCAAATTCATCTTGGTGCGGCCGAAATCGGTGGACGAATCGTAGTCCTTGTGGAACTGCCCGGTCTGCTTGTTGACGATCAGCGTCCATTCATTCGCGTTCGGCAGCGTCCAGATGCTGTAGCTTCCCGCGGGAAGTTTCAGCGCGCCCATCTGCAGAGGCGCCTCGGTCGTAATTTTGGTCGCCCAATTCGCGCCGGTGCACCACACTTCGCCAAACGGAACGAGGCCGCCCATAATTTTCCGTCCATGCATCGAGGGCGCGTAGTATTCGATACTGATCTTCTTGCCCGCAATGGTGGCCGCCACATTTGCCGGAGGGCTGGTGTATTTCGAGTAGCCGTACTGGCCGTAGGACGTCCAGGCAAAAACTCCGACGAGCACGAGAACGACGCCTAAGCCGCCAAACAACAGAATTGAAATTCTTTTCAAATTCGCCATCGTCGCACCTTCTCCTAATGGCCGGCGCTTTTTGCCATGGCACTCTGTCCGGCCAGATAGAAATATCCCACCTTGTTATTCGAGGGCGTCGCATACCACATGCGGCCCTGCGCATCGAGAAAATATTCCCGCGACGTAATCTCGGAATGAGGGAACGGATACTCGGTCACCTTGCCGGTCGAGGTGTTCAAACGGCCTATTTCGTCCAGGTATTCCGAGGAATACCAGACGTCGTGGTTGCGGTCCAGATTCATCGCGTAGGGGCTGGGGTTGGGTCCCGGCAAAGCGAAGTTCTTAAATGTTTCTGTCTTAGGATCGAACCGGCCGATTTGTCCCGCGCCGGATTGGCTGAACCACACAATCCCTTCCGAATCGATCTGGATCCGGCGTGAATACACGGTATTGCTTCCCGGCGGATTCCAGGTCTTTACTTCCAGAGTCTTCCCGTCAATCTTCCCGATTTTGCCAACCGCATTGTATTCCGAGAACCAGCAGTTGCCGTCTTTGTCCAATTCGACGCCGTAGGTCGGTTCGCTGAAGTCCGTGAACTTCCCTGTCCTGGGATCGAGACGGCTGATGCGCGCTCCACTTGACCAGGCAATTCCGTCCGCGCCGGCCCGCACGGTGTGCTTGCTGCCGCCGGCGACCAGCCCTTCTTTGCCGGGAGTGTAGGCATCCGCATACTCGGTGAGCTTTTCTGTTTTCGGATCGAATTTGCCGATCTTGTTAATGCCAAATTCTCCCAGCCACACATTGCCGTCGGGGCCGGGATAGGCGGAATGGATTCCAACCGCATTTGGATTGGGCACATCGTATTCTTTTACATTTCCCGTTTCCGGATCGAGCTTGCCGATTTTGTTGGCGCCGCCGTAATAGGGCATCCAGATGTTGCCCTCTTTGTCCGGCGCGGCGCTCCACGGCATACGGTTCGGGCCGGGCAAATCGTATTCGACGTAGACGATGTTCATGGCATCGTCGTCAAATGTCCTCACAAGATTTTTGTATTCCGGCAAATCCGCGGGAGATTTTGGCAATGCGGAATCGGGGCCGAACGCGGACGCAATAAAGGACGCCACGCGATCGGCTTGCTCATCATTGACCATAGGCCCGAGGAGGTAATGCATTCTCGTGCGCATGTAATCCACGCGGTCCTTCGCGCCTTCCAGATCGCGCGAGACGCTGGCCATGCGCGTTTGAAAGCCGTGGCAGATCTGGCAGGGCGCGTCGCGGAAATTGGACATGGGGCCGAAAACCATTTCCTTGCCGCGAATATTGGGGAGCAACTTTTCGCCCTGATACAGCGAAAGATCGCGCCACCGAACCGTCGCGGGTTTCAGCGCCCAATCCATGGACGCGGCCTGGCTCGCCCCCAGCGTCACGCCCGTGCGCGGATCGGCCTGATAGCCGACGGCGCGAATGCGCAGCACGTATTCGCCGGCCGGCAAATCCTCGACGCGATAACCGCCGTCCTTGTGAGACAACACGTTGACGGTGATTTTGGTCCTGGTGTTCTGCGCCTGTACGAACGCCCCTTTGAATGGCGCGCCGTCCGGCCCTTTCACCGTACCGGTGATCGTCGCGCCGTGCGCGAAAGTAGAAAGAACAACGATCGCGCTCACCAATGCCAGTATTTTTGGAATGCGTTGCATGGGACTCCTCACTTGCGCGGTGTTCCCGGTTAAATCATTTATTAAAAATAGAAGTTCGGCTCGCAACCATCGCGGCCTTGAATCCCTGAATCGTACTCCAGATTTGGCCGTCTCTGCCAGCGTTGTTCCTTTGCAGCGCGTGTAGCGCCAACTTTCAGCTTGGCATTTTGCAAACTACCGGAGGCCCACATGAAGGCGGGCGCTACACGAACTGTATTGTCCGCTAGAATGGTGCTACCGTGGCGAAAGGATTGAATCCGGGAACGATTGGCCTGATCTCGGACACGCATGGATTGCTGCGCCCGCAGGCCCTTCGCGCCCTCGAGGGCTCGGACCTGATCATTCATGCAGGCGACGTGGGCGATCCGGAAATTTTGGAAGCGCTGAAAACTCTCGCCCCGGTTTTTGCCGTGCGGGGAAACGTGGATACCGAACCTTGGGCCCTGGCTCTTCCCGAAACCGAAGTCGTCGAGACGGTTCCAGCCACGATTTACGTGCTCCACGACGTTCAAGCGCTCGATCTAGATCCCGTCGCGGCGGGATTTCACATCGTCGTAAGCGGACATTCGCACAAGCCGGCTCGCACGGACCAGGGCGGCGTTCTATTCCTCAATCCGGGAAGCGCCGGCCCGCGGCGTTTCGATTTGCCGGTGACCGTCGCGCTCCTCCACGTGGACCACGCTCCGTGGAAAATCGATTTTGTAGATTTATTTGGGGAGCAAGCGGGCAAACGCTGACCATTTCTCCATTGATGAAAGGTTCAGCTCGGACGGCGAGGGCCTTTGTAGTACAGCCATTCTTTGCTGTGCGGTTTTCGCGAATTTCATTCATGCATGCACAATCGACGATCGCAAACCCCGCACAGCCAAGAGTGGCTGTGCTACAAAAAATCCCCCCGCGGCCCGAAACGTCCGGACCGCAGGGGGATGAAAACCAAAATTAATTTTCGAGTTGGACTTCCATGACTTCGCCAGGAAGGCGGACCATCCCCGAAATCGGTCCCGATGCAGACGCTAGCGGGAAGCGATGCACTAGTTCGGCGGCGGCGCGTTCCTGCTTCTCGGGAAAGGTGCTGCCGTCGGCTTGCATTCGCTCCATGCGGATGCCGAGCGTGCGCTCGAGCTGCAGCAGGTCCGACCGTTGTTCCCGGCCGTACAGCGTGGAAGCGACTCCGCTCTTGCCCGCGCGGCCAGTGCGGCCCACGCGGTGAATGAAGTTCTCCGCAATTTCCGGCAGATCGTAGTTGATTACATGCGTGATGTCCTGCACGTGGATGCCGCGAGCCGCGACGTCCGTGGCCACGAGGATGCGGTAGCGTCCCTGCTGAAAGCCCGTTAGAGCCGCGGTTCGCTGGGACTGCGAGCGGTCGCCGTGAATGACGGCGGCGGCGAACCCTTCGCGATTGAGGTTGCGGGCCAGCTTGTCGGTTCCGCGCTTGGTGCGCGCGAAGACCAGACATCGCCCGGACTCCTTCTCGAGCAGGTATTGCAGCACTTGCTGTTTGCGGTCGCCGGAAACTTCAAATGCCTGGACGCGCACATTCTCCGCGGGTTTGAGAGTGGACCCGAACGCGAGACGCACCGGGTTTCTCATATAGTCCTTCACGAGATGCACGACGGAAGCCTCGAGCGTCGCCGAGAAGCACAACGTCTGGCGTTCCTTTGGCAGCACCGCTGCGATTCTGCGAATCGAAGGAAGGAATCCCATATCGAGCATGCGGTCGGCCTCATCGAGGACGAGCACTTGCAGCGCTCGAAAATTGAAGAGATTGCGGCCGAGGTAGTCTTCCAGGCGTCCCGGTGTGGCGACCACGAGCCGCGCTCCTGCGCGGATCGCAGCAAGCTGTTTGGCCTCGGGCAAACCGCCCACGACCAGCGCAGCGGGCGACAATTGCTTCCCGCGCAACGCGTTGTACTGATCCACGACTTGCATGGCCAGTTCGCGCGTGGGAACGAGCACGAGCGCCTCGATTCCCTTCGCTTTCTGCGCAAGCAGGCGCTCGATGATCGGGACGAGGAATGCCAGCGTCTTGCCGGTTCCCGTCTGCGCGGTCGCGAGCACGTCCTTGCCTTCCAGCGCCTGCGGGATGGCCGCGGCCTGGACCGGAGTGGGCGTCGCAAATTTGGCCAGCGACAACCGCTCCTTGGTGTAATTGGAAATCTGTAGTTCTGAAAAATTCTGCATTTCTATCTTTGTCTTTTCTGCTGGCGGAAGCCGTCGCGGCACACACACGGGTCTTTATTTCTGGCAGGCTCCAAGTACAGCCCGCACCCCGCATGGGCAAGCAACTGGCATGGCCAGTCCTAGTTTGAATTACGCTGAAGACTCACGGAGGAAATCAAAGGCGGGGTTATCTCAAATCGAACATTAGCCAGAGGAACCACACCAAACAACCGATGTATTAAGCGCAAACGGAGTATACCACACTTCCCTCGGAAATCACCGGGAAAATAGTGCGGCGGGAGAACGGACGCTCTCCCGCCGCGTCAAGAGACACGAATGGAACAGGTTAGCCTATTTCTTTCTAATTTCCAGGGGGTCCTTCAATTTGAAGCGAAGCCTCGTCTCGGCCCCGATGGTGATGTCGCGCTTGCCGGTCATCGCAGTGCCTGCCGTGCCTGCTCCGGCTCCCGCCCCAGCGCCGATCGCCGCGCCTTTGCCGCCGCCTGCGAGCGCACCGATGAGAGCTCCCACAACCGCGCCGCCGCCTGCGCCTTCCGCAGTTCGCTTACCGCGGCCTTTGGTTGCCTCCGTCACTTCGGTCGTTTGCAATTTATATTCTTCTCCGCTCACTTTGAGGGAGCTGAGGGTCACTGAAATTGCCGCGTTCCCTTTGAATCTGCCGGCGGATTTGGCGTCCGTCACGGTTCCGGTGGCCCTCGCTCCCTTGGGAATCACGACCCTGTCGCCCACAATGACGGGCTCGGCGAGGGAGGCTTCAAAATGATCTCCGGAATTGTTGTCCTTCGAGCTGACCGCCTGGTCGGCTGTGACCACTAATTCGGTGCCCGCGGCCACCACGATCGGCTTTGGCGTGAAGGGGTGGGCCAGGGTGGAATCCGACGCTTTCTGCGCGGCAGAGTTCTGCGTGGCGTTGGAGTTTGCATCTGCCGCGGGAGCTGCATTCCCACTGTTAGGGGTGTTGGAATCAGGAGAGTTCGCCGAATTTCGGCAACCAATTAGAGTAAGAACACTGGCGATCATAAGATAGCGAATTAAGGCCTTATTCCTCATTGTTGAACCTCCGAAGCAATTGGGGCGATAATAAAATTATAGCAAGGCACGAATTGCGTAGACACTTGATTCTTGCGCCGTTGTGTCCAATTCTTGAAGGCTGCTCGCTTGCTTGCAGTTCGGCGGAAGTCGTGGCACGATCATCTTGAGTTCATCAGACGCGTCGCAGTTGAGGGCACGGAAGCAATCGATGGAATCCGGCAAGACCATCACGTTGACCCCGGCAGAGGCGACCTCGCCTTTCAAGCGCCATACCCGCGCGAAGATGGCTATCGCTTTTGGCGTGGCCGCGGTTTCAGATGCCATATCCATCTGGATCACGTTTGCCCCGCCTTTCCAGTGGGCGCTCGATCTGGTCACAGCCTTCCTTCTTTTTTTGATTTTCGGCCGGCGATGGGCTCTCCTGCCGGGGTTGGCGATGGAAGCCATTCCCGGGATGGGAGTATTTCCGTGGTGGGTGCTCGTTGTGCTTTCCATCATCCTTTACGACGGAATCAAGAAGCCTCAGAAATCTTAAACCGAGTTACATACAACCACGCAGCGAATCATATCGGACTCTGGGCATCGTCTCGTGATAGTGGCGCACGCTTCAGCTTGCGGAGTTTGGTCCTTGCAAGGACTAACCCCCGCAAGCTGAAGCGTGCGCCACTACAACTTTCTTGCCCGGACACTGCGAAATCAGTATGCTTCCCCAAGATTTGTGGAGATCCCCATGAAAAACTTCTCGGATTCATTCTCCCGGCGGCGTTTCCTCACGGGCGCATCGTCGCTCGGAGCGCTGTACGCCGCCTCGAAATTCGCGCTGCCGCTGCCTGCGCTGGCCAGCCCGCTGCTGGATGATCCGCGCATCGCAAAGCAGCCCCTTGCCGACAAAGGATTTGCTTCCATTCGAAAGATCGGCGACGGCCTGTACGCCACGATTGCCGACCGCTCAAAGGGCCTGCAGGCGCGCTGCAACGGCGGATTCATCATCGGCCGCGACGCCGCGCTGATGGTCGAGGGATTTCAGACGACTGCAGGCTCGTCCTTTCAGCTCGAAACCCTTCGCTCGGTCACCCAGGTGCCGGTGCGCGCGGCGCTCAATACGCACTGGCACTTTGACCACACGCTGGGAAATTCGGTGTATGGCGGCGCGGGAATTCCCATCTGGGCGCACATCGACGTCCCGGCGCGCATGGCTGCTGTGTATCCCAAATGGCAGACCGAAGATCTGGCCACTTTCCTGGAACCGTGGGAGAAGCGCGTGCGCGAAGCCAAGACCGACAGCCAGCGCGAACACGCCAAGAGCGACATCGAAGGCATGACCGGAATGTACAAGCCGGTGACCGAAACGGTCCTCGCTTTGCCCAATCACGCGCTCGATCCTGCAAAGATGCCGATCGAGATTGATCTGGGCGGCCTCACCGTCGTGGTCGAAGCGTTTATCGGCCACACGGACACCGACCTGATTTACCGCGTTCCCGCGCAAAACGTGATCTACACGGGCGACTTGCTTACCGGCGGGCAATACCCCGTGAACATCAATGGCTATGTTTCCAGGTGGCGCGCGACGCTCGCCAAATTTGCGACCTTCGACAAGAACACGCTCTTTGTTCCGGGCCATGGGCAGATCATGGGCCTCGAAGGCGTTGCGGAAATGCGCTCCTGCTTTGACGACCTCGCCGAACAGGCGGAAAAATCCTACAAGGCCGGCGTCCCCGTGGAAGAAGCCGTCGAGCGCTACATCGTCCCCGACCGGTTTAAAAATTACCGCCAATTCTCCTGGGGGTTCGCCGTCAGCCGCACTATCGAACAACTCTACGCCGAATGGTCCGGAAAGCCTGGGCAAATCCTGAATTATTCGTAGCTCGCCAGGAATTTGCGGCGCGGACCTCCGAAAAACTTGTGCCTCTATTAAAAACAAAAGGGGGATGAACCTGTCGGTTCATCCCCCTTCCAACATGCCTGGAGTTCTGCGGGTTTTCAGGATCTACTTCCGGGCAGAGATCACCGGGACGGCGTCAATATGTCCTGCCTTGGCGAACATTTCGCGCTCCGTTTTGGTGAGGGGATCGAAAACCAAGGACATGCCGATCGCGGGCAAGTTCACGGAACGAACTCGGCGGTCGTTTCCATGAGTCGTGATGGTCAGGGCAGCGGGGCCCTTCTCGCTGTTGTCGGGGATCGGTATGCTCGTGTAGACCGACTTGCCTGTACTTGTCGAGCGCAGCACGGCCGGCATGCCCTGCGCGGCCACCTCGATGGAATACTCTCCGGCGGGGAGCACGGCATGGTTCCACTGGACTTCGTACGGCAGAGTGAACTTGCCTTCGAAGCTCGACTGAGCGCTTGCCGCTGCGGCGTACAAGCAAGTGGCCATCAGAAGACCCAGGAACAGTTTCCCTGTGGTCGAATGTCGGTTTCTATTCGAGATTTTCATGGTCGTTCTCCTTTTCCTTTAGGCGATGCTTGTTTGCTGGATTGTGGGAGTCCGCATCGTGCCTTCACTCCATAAAGCGAGAACCGGCGGCAAACTGGCTCACCTAAATCAAAGATTTTTTTGAGTCGCCGTGCACCCCGGACTCGAGCCGATTCGCGTTCCCTCGCAGGGAAAGTTGACTTTATCTGCCCAGGGAGCTACTTTCCGGGTCAACATCCGATGCCTGAATCTTTGCTGGAGAGTAAACATGGGCGCCGATTCCTCCACACGGATCAATAAGCTGCTCGCCGATTGGGGCCGGGGCAACGAGGAAGCGCGGGAAGCGCTGATCCCCGTGGTTTACAACGAATTGCGACGGCAAGCGCGCCGCCATTTGCGCGGTGAACGTCCCGATCACACCCTCGAGAGCGCCGCCCTGGTCAACGAAGCGTATCTACGCCTGGTCCGCCAGGGAACCCCGCAGTGGCAAAACCGCGCGCACTTTTTTGGAGTAGCCGCGCAGCTGATGCGGCACATTCTGGTCGATCATGCGCGCAACCGCGCCGCCGCCAAGCGCGGCGCCGGTGCTCCGCTGCTCTCTCTCAATCCGGAGCTTGCCCCGGCTCAGGCGCCGGGAATGGATCTGGTCGCGCTTGATGACGCCCTTGCCAAGCTCGCCGCCTTGGACGTGCAGCAGGCTCGACTCATCGAGCTGAGATTCTTTGGAGGACTTTCCATCGAAGAGGCTGCTGTCGTCTTGGGGATTTCACCGGCCACCGTAAAGCGGGAGTGGGTGACTGCCCGCGCCTGGTTGCGCCGCGAATTGAAGAGATACGAGGGAACTTGACGCCGGAACGCTGGCAGGAAGTCAAGAAGGTGCTCGCTGCAGCCTTGGAACGGGCGCCCGCTCAGAGGCCTGCCTATCTTGACCAGGCTTGCCCCGAACCGGACCTGCGCCGGGAAGTGGAATCCCTTATCGCCGCGCACGAACAAGGACAATCGAGTTTCCTCACTCAGCCCGCGATGCAAGCGAAGGAGCTGGCCAATGGCTCGCTTCTCGGCCCCTACGAAATTCTCGCGCGCATCGGCGCGGGCGGCATGGGCGAAGTTTACAAAGCCCGCGATGCCCGTCTCCATCGCACTGTCGCCATCAAAATCCTGCCCTATCATCTAGCCGATCGCGTTGACCTGCGCGAACGCTTGGACCGCGAAGCTCGCACCATTGCCAGCCTGAACCATCCCCACATTTGCACGCTCTTCGACATCGGCCGGCAGGACGGCGTTGCATTTTTGGTGATGGAGTATCTCGAAGGCGAAACGCTCGCGCAGCGTCTTGCCAAAGGTCCTTTGCCGCTCGCGCAAGTGTTGCAGTACGCCATCGAGATTTCCGACGCGCTGGACAAAGCGCACCACCAGGGCGTGACGCATCGCGATTTGAAGCCCGGCAACATCATGCTCACCAAGACTGGAACCAAGCTCCTCGATTTCGGATTGGCAAAACTGCGGCAGGAAGCGGCTCCTGGTACACCCCTCTCCGAGCGTGCCACGGAACGCGACGCCATCACCGCGCAAGGAGCGATTGTGGGCACGCTGCTGTACATGGCGCCGGAACAGTTGGAAGGCAAAGAACTGGACGCGCGCACAGACATCTTTGCCTTCGGCGCCTTGGTGTACGAGATGGCCACAGGCAAGAAAGCGTTCGGAGGAGGCAGCCAGGCGAGCGTGATTGGGGCGATTCTGAAAGACGACCCGCCGCCCATCTCTTCGCTTCAGCCCATGGCGCCCCGGGCGCTGGATCGCGTCGTGAAGAAGTGCCTCGCCAAAGAACCGGAGAAAAGATGGCAGGCAGCCAGCGATGTCTGCGACGAATTGAAGTGGATCGCCGAATCCGGCTCACAGACCACCCCGGCACCGCCTGCCGCGCCGAAAAACATCCGCGGGCGCTGGCGAGGGGCCCTGCTGTGGGGCGTCGCGTTCTTGCTTCTGGCGGCTGTCACCGGCATCGTCCTCTGGAACCGGAAATCCACCTCCCCAACAAATTCGATACAGGTTTCACGCATCGCAATAACGTTGCCTCCGAACCAACCGCTCGCGGGTCTCGAGATTGGCACTGCCGTGGCCCTCTCTCCCGATGGCACTCGCCTCGTCTATGCCGCCCACCAAGGGGGTGGACAGCAGCTTTACCTTCGCTCACTGGAGGACCTGGAAGCTCAACCCATTTCGGGTACTGCAGGAGCTGTCCAGCCTTTCTTCTCGCCCGATGGTAAATGGCTTGGGTTTTTTGCGGACGGAAAGCTGAAGAAGATCCCTGTGGGTGGGGGAGAGGCGGTAAGTCTTGGCGATGCTGGGGACCCACGCGGGGCCAGTTGGGGCAGCCAGGGAATGATTGTCTTTGCACCCACAAGGGGCTCAGCTCTCCAGAAAGTCTCCGATGCGGGAGGCACAGCGCAGCCGCTGACTCGTTTCGCAAAAAAAGACGAGAACAGCCACCGCTGGCCAGAGTTCTTGCCAAGTGGTGAAGCAGTCCTCTTTGCTGCCTTTCGTGGTGGCGGCAATTGGAATAACGCACAGATTTCAGTCCAATCGGTTGGGTCGGGCGAACGACGGGACCTGGTACAAGGCGGCACCCACCCACGCTATGCGACCTCCGGGCACTTGGTCTACGCGCAAGGGGGAACACTGATGGCTGCTCCGTTCGATGCACAAAGTCTCACGGTCACAGGCGCGCCAGTGCCCGTGCAGGAAGGCGTCCTGCAATCCACGTTCAGCGGAGCCGCGCAATACAGCTTTTCAGGCACAGGAGCGCTTGTCTATGTCCCTCTGAGCGTTCAGGCGACCCAACGCAGGCTGATGTGGGTAAGTCGCAGCGGAGTCGAGCAGCCCGTGGCCGCGCCTGCGCGGGCCTATCGGGGACCACGCCTTTCTCCAAACGGCCAGGAAGTGGCCGTGGCCGTCGAGGGGCAGGAAACTCAAGTGTGGCTGTACAAACTTTCGCGTGACACGTTGACCCGGCTGACGTTTCAGGGGAGTACGAACTTTAACCCAAATTGGACACGGGACGGCAAGAGGATAGCTTTTACATCCATCGGTCAAGGCCTTCGCTGGCAAGCGGCCGACGGCAGCGGCGGGTCGGAAGTGCTCAGCGAACTCGGTGGTGCTCCGAATTCCTGGTCTCCAAATGGGCAACTGCTGGCCTTCGATGATAGCACTTCCTCCACGGGACAGGATATCGGGGTGTTGCACTTAGTTGACTACAAAGTAGAACAGTTCCTTGCAACACCGTTCAACGAAGGAGCGGCACAATTTTCCCCTGACGGACGATGGCTGGTGTACGTCTCGAATGAATCCGGCCGTAATGAAATTTACGCGCAGCCCTATCCGGGTCCAGGCGGCAAGTTGCAAATATCGACGGACGGCGGCGGAGAACCGTTGTGGAATCCCAACGGTCGGGAGTTATTCTACCGCAGCCGAGACAGGATGATGGCGGTGGATATCAACACGCAGCCGAGCTTTTCCGCGGGCAAGCCGAAAGTGCTTTTCACGGGACAGTACCAGCCAAGTTCGAGTCCGGTCCCCAACGCCAATTACGATATCTCACACGACGGCCAGCGCTTTTTGATGCTCAAGCCCGGAGGGCAAGACCAGGCCGCTACGCAAATCAATGTCGTGCTCAACTGGTTTGAAGAATTGAAACAGAAAGTTCCCACTGGGAAGAAATAATGAGCGTGACGCCGGAACGCTGGCAGGAAGTCAAGAAAGTGCTCGCCGGCGCCCTGGATCGGGCGCCCGGCGAAAGGCCTGCCTATCTGGACCAGGCCTGCGCGGAACCGGACCTGCGCCGGGAAGTGGAATCTCTCATTGCCGCGCACGAGCAAGCACAAACGAGTTTCCTCGCCCAGCCGGCCATGCAAGCGAAGGAGTTGGCGATCGGCTCGCGTCTCGGACCCTATGAAATTCTCGCGCGCCTCGGCGCGGGCGGTATGGGCGATGTCTACCGGGCCGGAGATTCGAGGCTCGGCCGCAGCGTGGCCATCAAAGTCCTTCCGCCGGCATTCGTGGACGATCCTAGACGGCTGGCCCGCTTCCAACACGAAGCCAGGATGCTCGCTTCGCTCAATCATCCCAACATCGTCACGATTCACTCTTTCGAGGAAATCGGCGGGGTTCACTTCCTCACGATGGAGCTGGTCGATGGCCGGCCGCTCCATCAGCACATTCCGAAGGGCGGCCTCCCCGTCGAGCGCATCCTGGACTTCGCCGCCGCGATTTCCGAAGCGCTGGCCGCCGCCCATGAGAAAGGCATCGTCCATCGCGACCTGAAGCCCGCCAATGTAATGGTGACTACCGAAGGGCGCGTCAAGGTGCTGGACTTTGGCCTTGCAAAGGAAGTCCTCGAGGCCAATTCCAGCGCCGAGACGCTGGCCCCAGACGAATACACCAGGATAGGCGTGATCGTGGGAACTCCAGCGTATATGTCTCCCGAACAGGTCGAAGGCCGCCTGGTCGACCATCGATCCGACATCTTCTCGCTGGGCACGCTGCTGTACGAGATGGCGACCGGTGAGAAACCTTTCCAGGGAAAGTCCGCGGCCGAGCTAGCCTCCGCGATCCTTCGCGACACGCCGCGGCCGGTCAGGGAGATGCGGGCCGAATTGCCGGAAGGCTTAGAGGGAGTGATCCAGCGTTGCCTGAAGAAAAGCGCTGCAGACCGTTTTCCGTCGGCGCGCGATCTTCGCACCGCATTGCGTAGCGTGACCACCGGGATCGAAGCCGACTCGGGCGCCGCCCGCGCCCGGGAAGGGTTTTGGGTTGCCGTGCTGCCGTTCGAATACAGCGGCTCGAATGCCGAGATCGCGGCCCTTGCAGAGGGACTGACTGAGGACATCGTTACAGGCCTGTCTCGCTTCTCCTACCTCCGCGTCATTGCGCGAAGCTCCACGTTGCGATACGCCCGCACGGCGGTTGATGTCCGCGCCGTGGGCAAGGAACTCGGCGCGCGCTATGTGATGGAAGGAAGCCTTCGCCAGGCGGGGCCCAGACTGCGCATCGCAGTGCAGCTCGTCGACGCCGCCTCCGGCGCACATCTCTGGGCGGAAACTTTTGACCGTACCTTTCGCGCGGAAGAAATTTTCGCACTGCAAGATGAGATCGTCCCGCGGATCGTTGCGACTGTCGCCGACACCTACGGCGTTCTGCCGCACACCATGAGCGAAGCGCTTCGCGATCGGGACCCCGAGAAACTAACCCCCTACGAAGCAGTGCTGCGCAGCTTCGCGCATTTCCCGCGCCTTTCCGCCGAAGAGCATGCCGCGGCCAGGGCCGGCCTGGAACGTGCCGTCCAGCAGGCGCCGGGTTATGCCGATGGCTGGGCCATGCTGTCAATGATGTTCAGGGAAGAATACACTCACGGGCTCAACCTACGGCCTGATCCCATCGGACGTGCGTTCGCGGCCGCGCGGCGCGCCGTCGAAGCTGCGCCCGCGAATCATCTCGCCTACCACGCACTGGCCTCGGCACAATTCTTCCAGCGGGAGTTCCAGGCTTTCCGGAATTCCGCGGAACGCGCCGTTGCGCTCAACCCTATGGACGGATTCACTGCTGCCTACCTGGGTTTCCTGATCGCCTATGCCGGCGACTGGGAGCGCGGTTGCGCTTTGGTGGAGCGAGCCAGGAAGCTCAATCCTCACCATCCCGGATGGTACTGGTTCCCATCCTTTTTCGATGCCTACCGCAGAAGCGACTTCCGCGGCGCGCTGGACATCGCTCTCAAAGTCAACATGCCAGGTTTCTGGCGCACGCACCTGGCGCTGGCAGCCGCCTATGGGCAGCTCGACGAGCAAGAGTCAGCGCGCCGAGCCGCGCGAGATCTGCTGGCCATCAGGCCGGACTTCGTCGCAGTCGCCCGCGAGGAATTAGGCAAGTGGTGGGATGCGGAGCTGGTCGAGCACCTGATCGATGGCCTGCGCAAGGCGGGGTTGGAGATTGAGTAGCACAGCCACTCTTGGCTGTGCGGTTTTGTAGACCGCAAGTACTCTGCTGCTTCGACTATGTTTGCAAAAACCGCACAGCCAAGAGTGGCTGTGCTACACGATGCTCGGGCGCTTCTTGCCGAAGTCGGTGGCCTGTTCGAATGCGTGTGCCATTTGCAGTACGGAAAAATCCGCTCTGTTGCGGCCGACGATTTGCACGCCAACGGGGAGTCCTTCCGGCGTAAAACCTCCCGGGACGGAGGCGGCTGGATTGCCTGTGGCGGAGATGTACCAGCAGGACTTCATCCAATCGATGTAGTTGTCGAACTTCGCTCCTGCGATCTCTCTGGGGTAGGGCGTATCAACGTCGAAGGGGGGCAACTGCGTGGTGGGCAAGACGAAGTATTCATACTTTTCGAGAAAAGCTTGAAAGGCGCGCCAGAGCTGGCCATGGGCGTTCTCGGCGCGGGCTACGTCCATGCCGGTGAGGCGCAGCCCTTCCTCAATCTCGCCCTTGAGCGTGTCCTTGAAAGCGTCGGGGTGGTCATGTAACTGCGCGCCGTAGGCATTCGCCGAACCTAGCGCGCGCAGGACGCGAAAGGCGATTTCCGCGGGGGCGAAGTCGGGTTCGGCCTCGTCGACGATGCAGCCCAGGGATTCGAACGTTTTCCTGTGGCCGTCCACTACGGCGCGCACGCGCGGGTCGAAGGGGACTCCGCCTAGATCCTTGAACCAGGCCATGCGCACGCCCTTGAAGCTGCGATCGAGCGGGCGCGCGAAAAGTTCTCCAGGCTCGTTGATGGAGAGCGGCGAGCGGGAATCCGGCCCCGCGATGGTGCTCAGCACGTAGGCGAGATCGGCCACGGAACGCCCAAGACATCCCGAAGTGCTCAGCGTGGACCAGGCGAATGCGGCTTTCGGATTCGGTACGCGGCCGACGGAAGGGCGGAAGCCGACCACGTTGCAGAATGCCGCGGGATTGCGCAACGAACCGCCGGTATCGGAGCCGCTGACAACTGGTGCGAGCCCGCAGGCCAGACTGACGGCAGCGCCGCCGGAAGATCCGCCGCAAGTCTTCGTCAGGTCGTATGGATTGCGCGTCGCGCCGAAAACTTTGTTGAACGTCTGCGATCCCGCGCCGAATTCCGGCGTGTTGGTCTTGCCGATGATGACCGCGCCGGCGCGGCGCATGCGCTCGACAACGATGTTGTCTTCGGTGGGGATGAAATCCTTAAAGAGCGGCGATCCAAATGTGGTGCGGATGCCGCGCGTTTCCAAGAGGTCCTTGTGCGCGACGGGCAGGCCGTGCAGCGGGCCCAATGTCTCATTGCGCGCCTGCATCTCATCGGCCTTGGCGGCGGCGCCGGCGGCCATTTCCGGCACCAGAGTTACGATGGCATTCACCTTCGGGTTTACGCGCTCGATTTGTTTCAGGTGCGCGGACAAGGCTTCGCGCGCCGAGAGTTTTTTCGCGCGGATCAGGCGGGCCATCTCAATTGCGCTCAGGAAACAAATCGTAGATTCGAGGACTTCGCCCTTCAGACTGCCATTCAAGAGCAGTGCAGCAGCCGTTCCGAGGAGGACTTCGCGACGCGTGGGCTGATTTTCGCTCATGGGCGGAAGTTTATCATGCGGGAATTCGGTGGCGCACGCTTCAGCTTGCGGGGTTTGGTTCTTGCAAGGACTAACCCCCGCAAGCTGAAGCGTGCGCCACTTGGGGTGCTTGGGGCTACTCGAGCTTTCTGCGCGCAAAGACGAACAGTGACGACGCCAGCAGCAGAAACATCACGACGCCGAGCCAATCGTTTGTCGCGAGGCTCCCGATCCATTTTTCGCCGACGTTGAATTTGTCGGGCGTGACCCAGCCGCGGATTTCCATCAGCTTGATGATGATGGCCAGCAGGCCCACGACGCCGCCCGCGGCGATCAATCCGCTGGAATAGAGCGCGCCGGGACTGACTTCGCTTTCGGATCCGGCGGTCTTGGACTTGTTGCGCTCGACGAGCCAGCGCACGGCCCCGCCCGCGAAGATCGCCGCGGTTGTGGCGATGGAAAGATAGGAGCCCACGGCGAACGAAAGCGAGCGTACGCCGAGCAGCTCGATGGCAACGACGAGAAACACGCCAAGAAAAATCAGTCGCCACGGCAGCCGCTGCGTCAGGATGCCGTTGATGACCGTGGCCATCAGGCGCGCCTGCGGAGCGGGAGCGGCGTCGCTGCCGATTCCCTGCACCCACTGAATTTCGATCCGGCTGGTCGCGGGATCGTAGAGATATTTTCCGTCGGGAATTTCCTGAGAGCCGAGCGCGTTCACCAACACGTACGTTTTGCCCGCGTGTTCGTAATTCTGCGTCTCCACCTGCACGCCATCGGGAAGCTGCGCGAGATTGATGGGAATCGGGTTGGGCGTGTATTTTTCAAGGCCTTTGTTCATCCCGATCAGCGTCAGGCCGATAAAAAACGAAGCCACCAGCACGCCGACGATCAATCCGATTTGCTGCCGCACCGGAGTCGCGCCCACGAGGAAACCCGTCTTGAGGTCCTGCGAAGTCGCTCCGGCATTGGCCGCCGCAATCGCGACGACGCCGCCAATGGTAATCGCCAAAGCGGCGAATGCGCCGCCCGTCCAGCCCGCCACCAGAAACATCGCGCAGGTGGCCATGAGCGTGGCGATGGTCATGCCGCTTACAGGATTCGACGATGTGCCGATCAGCCCGCAGATGCGGCACGAAACCGTCACAAACAGGAAGCCGAAAACGATCACCAGGAGCGCAGCCATGAGGTTGGAAAACATGCCGGTGCTAGCGCCTGGAATCGGTTTGAACGTCAACAACGCCCACATCATGGCGACGATGACGATGGATCCGACCAGCACGAACTTCATGGGCAGATCGCGTTCGAGGCGGTCGGCCTCCACGGCCGTGCCGGCGCGCTGGGCGCGCACGTCCTTCAAGCCCGCGGTGAGCGCGCTCAAAATCGTCGGCAATGTTCGCAGCAGCGTGATCAGCCCGGCCGCGGCCACGGCGCCCGCACCGATGGGGCGAACGTAGCTGGACCACAATTGGTCCGGCGACATTTGGGCGATGGGAATCGTGGAGGGATAAAGCGGCCCGGTCAGATTTTGACCGAAGAAACGGATCGAGGGCATCAACACGAGCCAGGAAAAAACGCCGCCCGCGAAAATGGTGCCCGCGGTTTTGGGACCGATAATGTAGCCCACGCCGAGATATTCCGAGGTGATGGCGGCGCGGAAGGAAGCGCCCGGCAGCCACTTCGGAAGATATTCCGGCTGGTCCGGCCACATGTGCATCGAGTTCTTAAGCCAAGTGTAAATGCCGCCGATGCCCAGCCCCCAGAACACGCTGCTGGCAAACGAGCCGCCGCGCTCGCCCGCGACCAGCACATCGGCGCAGGCTGTCCCTTCCGGGTAGAGCAGATTCCCGTGTTCCTTGACGATGAGCTGGCGACGCAGCGGGATCATGAACAGCACGCCAAGCCATCCGCCGATCAGCGCGAGAAAAAAGACGCGCCAATATTCGGTGTTCAACGAAAAGCCCATGAAGATCAGCGCGGGCAAAGTGAAAATCACTCCGGCCGCCACCGATTCGCCCGCCGAGCCGGTGGTCTGCACGATGTTGTTTTCGAGGATGGTGGACCGGCCGAACGCGCGCAGGATGGAAATCGAAAGCACGGAGATCGGAATGGACGCGGAAACCGTGAGTCCCGCGCGCAGGCCCACGTAGACGGATACCGCTCCAAACAGAGCGCCGAAAATCGCGCCCAGAATCACCGCGCGCCAACTGAACTCCGTCAGCGTGCTCGAGGCGTCCACGTAAGGGCGAAACTCCGCCGGCGGCGCCGTCGAACTCCAGGGCTTAGTGGTAGTGGCCAAGCAACACCTCCGCGAACGATTCCGCTCCGAATCCCGTCTTCGCAAAATCTTGAAGCAAGGGCCTCTGCATTCGCCCGGCATTATGGCTTAAATTGCTGGGGGTTCGAGAGAATTTTGAGTTGAGCGTAGCAGAAGACTCATAGGGTATTGTGGCGCACGCTTCAGCTTGCGGGGGTTGGTTCTTACAGGGACTAACCCCCGCAAGCTTAAGCGTGCGCCACTTTCCTACCGCGGGCAAACGAACAGAATGCACGCTGCCGCGGGCATTACGCGCAACGCGGCACGCAGCTTTCTGGTGGCCAAGCGGTTTGCCGCGTCAGCAATCAGCACGGTGTTCTCCGCGTCCAGATCAAGGCGGTAAAGATCGGCGCGTCGCGAGTAGGAATATTTTTGGTACGGCGGATTTTCCTGGGCGGCAATATCCATCAGGCGCTCCCAGAAACTTTGCCCGCGAAATATACGGCGGAGGGAGCCCGCCGCCCGGTCCAGATCCAGCAGGTGCCTGGGAATTGCGCCGGCGTCGTCAAATACGGCGTTGGAGCACTGGCCGGGGGCAAACGGGCGGGAGGGATCGGCATCGGGAAATTGCGCCAGCGCGGCGGCCAGCTCCGCTTCGTCCGCCTCAAATCCGGCCCAGGAATAGCGATAGAAATGATAGACGACCGTGCCGGAATGAAGGAGTTGCCGGACGCGCGCCAAATCTTTTCCCGTGACGCTGAGGATCATGTCGAGGAGTTCGTCCAGGCGAAATGTTTGGCGGACAAGCGGGCGCACGGTCACGTATCCGGCTTCTTCCTCGGTGTAGCGAACGGGAATGGTTTCAGGCAAAGGCACGCTCGGAGGATACGCGGGGAGAGGATGAAAAGTCGATATGGGAGAGATGAGGCTTGCTAGACCGGTGTGTGTACAGATTAGGAATTCGCTCTCAACTCTGGACTGTCAACGCGCAACTTTCGTTTACGCCATCTTGGACAGACGGTCTCTGACGCGATCGGACAACGCTTTCCCGTCCACCGTCTTGCCTTCGAGGCGCGCTTTGGCTGCTTTGATCACCGCGCCCATTGCTTTCGGGGAATTCGCCCCGGTTTCGGCGATGGCGGCTTCGATCGCGGCGCTCATGTCGGAATCGGATGCGCCCGCGGGCAGGTAAGCTTCGAGGATGGCGATTTCCTTGGTTTCCTTGTCGGCGAGGTCCCGGCGGCCGCCTTTGGCAAATTGCTCGACCGACTCGCGCCGCTGCTTGACGAGGGTTTGCAGCACTTGCAGCGCCTCGGCATCCTCCAGCGGACGGACTTTCTCGACCTCTTTGTACTTGAGCGCGGACTTGATCATCCGCAGCACGCTCAGGCGCAATTCGTCCTTGGACATCATCGCCGCGGTCAAATCTTTCTGGATGCGTTCCATCAATGCCATCTTGGTGTGCGCGAACGTATGTTCGCGTCTCTCCCGGCTTAAAGGATTACCTGCTGGATGCGGAGAATTTCTGCCTCGCGGAAATTACTATAGCACAGCGCCTGCGCTCGGACGGGCAGCGCGAATTTATCACATGCGGCGCCATGTGCGATGCGGAAGCGCCTGATGGCGACAAAGTTTGACCTCAAAGATGCCCGTTCCGTCCCGGAAAACGCGTGACGGAACCGCCGCTACAAAACCGTTGTGCCATTTTGGTGTTGGGTTTTGTAGAGGCCGCCCGTTTTGAGGGCTGGCAGCCGTTTGATTCAACCTCCTAATTGAGTCTCGAGCATGCCCACCGCGCTCTAGGTTCGCACGCAGAGCTATGCTATTCTGAGTATTCCATTCGGGCCGTTTATTTAGCTCGCCTGAGTGCGTGTCGTCGGGGCGTAGCGCAGCCTGGCTAGCGCGCCTGGTTCGGGACCAGGAGGCCGGTGGTTCAAATCCACTCGCCCCGACCATTCGTTTTCAACCAGATAGAACGTTGAGTTTAGGCCAAAACTCGGCCACCTGGTTTCAGCCCAGGTGATCGAGCACGAATGCGCGCGAAAAATAAGGAGTTCTAATGGTTGGGACTGTGCGTGAGCTGGTACAAAAATATCTACAGCCTGTTCCCTACGCATGATAAGCGACCGGAATCTTATTAGACTTGCTGGCCAAGGGTGGCGTATGGCAGCTACGAGGGTCGTCAGACAAGGGCGGATTTCGATATGTTGTCTCTTTCAATTGTCCCGTCTGAATCGTGGAATGCTTCCTTTACGCAGGGGTGAATAATTCGAATCGAGCTCTGTTTGCAGTACTGCCTTAACTCTAGGTGACTCTCAACTGGCGCTCATCGCTGCAAGCATGGCCTCGGCGCGTGACGCCCCTTGTGGCGTTTTTTTGGTGTTTGAAATAGGCAAAGACCTCTCCTCGCCGGCCAAGATCTGCAACCCTTTGCATCTGATCTTGAAGACTCTTGACTGAGTATTCGTCCTTACGCAAGCGTAGTTAGAAAAAGTCAACGGTCTGGACCGGCGGCTTTTGAACTTCCTCGCTTTCAGCGAGACATAACGCGGCGTTTCTCTTGCGAAGCGCCGCGAACACTTCATCGGCAAACCACGATGGACTGAATTTTGGTGAACGAAAGCGGTTAGTTTCCGAATAGCACAGAGCGGGAATACTTGCTTGACAAGAACAATCGGTGGTTCAGAATGTACTTACCCTTCCTAAAGTCCCAGAAGCTTCTCTTCTGGCTTTTCTCAGGTTCTCAGAGCCGCGCAAGATAACTGTGTTCGCGTTGCGACCATGGCGACCACCGTTTTCGTGGATTCCCTCTCAATGTTGATCTAGGTGAAGAGTCCATGAGTAACACGCAGCAAGTGCTGTCCCTATTGTGCCGAGTCAGCGTGCACCTTTGCGCGTTACCCCTCGAACACGTCGTGGAGACTTTGCGTCCTCTCCCGGTCGAGTTTGTTTGCGGCGCGCCGGAGTTCGTAAGCGGCCTTTCTATTGCCCGCGGGGTTCCGCTGCCGGTCGTAGACACCGGGTCGCTTCTTGGTGAGAAGGGATCGCCCCATACGCGTTTCGTGATCGTAAAGGCGGGGGACCATCTCGCGGTGCTTGCGGTTGATGAGGTCTTGGGTCTGCGAGCGATTCCAGCCGATTCTGTTCTAGAGCTTCCGCCTCTCCTCGGCGATGCGCGCGCCGATCTAGTTGCAGCTATCGGGGCCATCGACGCTCGACTGCTGGCCGCAGGTTTTTTCCTCACGCGCTCTCTGACCACGCAGATCGCGCTGGCGGTCAAGCACGTCCAGAATTCCTCGGCAGAACTCCAATCGGCAGCCAATCAGCAGGCAACAGGAGCCAAAGAACAATCGACCGCAATGACCGAGATCACGACGACCATCAGAGAGTTGCTAGCCACGTCGCGCCAAATCGTCGTCGCTCCCGATGGGGAAGAAGCTTTGGACTATTCGTTCGCGATGGGTTCCTATCTGGACCGCGATCCCAAAATCATGCCGGATGTCGTGCTCCCTGACCTGAAACTGCCGAAGGTCGACGGGTTGGGAGTTCCGCATCGCATGCGTTCCGACATCCGCACGCGGCGTTTGCCCGTCGTCGTTCTCACTTCAAGCAACGAGGAGTCGGACATCATCCGCAGCTATGATTTGGGCGCGAACAGTTTTGTGCAAAAGCCTGTCGACTTCGCCCGGTTCTTAAACGCGGCGAAACAGCTCGGTCTTTATTGGCTGGGTCTCAACGAGCCCCCGCCCTCTGCCAGGAGAATCTAAATGGACTCGCCTCTTCGCGTGCTGATTGTCGAGGATTCCGAAGACGACACGGATTTGCTCGTACAGGAATTGGAGTCCGGCGGACTTGATGTCGCGCACCGGCGCGTGGATTCAGCCCCGGCCATGCGCGCAGCCCTCGACGGCGAAAAATGGGACCTGGTGATTTCGGACTACTCGATGCCCGATTTTTCCGGCCTGGAGGCGATGAAAATATTGCGCGAGCGGAGCATCGAAGCGCCCTTAATTTTCGTTTCCGGCACGATTGGTGAGGAAACGGCGATTGCCGCGCTGAAGTCTGGCGCACAAGATTACGTCATAAAGGGCAATTTGAAGCGATTGGTCCCCGCGATCCGGCGGGAATTGAAAGATGTGCACGAGCGCGAAGAACGCAAACGCTTGGAAATGCAGGTAAGGCTGCTGCAAAGGTTTGAAGCGATCGGCCGGCTTGCCGCAGGTATCGCGCACGACTTCAACAATGTCATCGGCGCAATCATGGGCTGGGCGGAATTAGGGTCCACGGAGTCCCCAGCGGGAAGCCTGAGCGGGAAACGTTTCCAAAAAATCTGGGATCAGGCGGCGCGCGCCTCCGGCTTGACCCATCAAATCCTCGCGTTTGCGCGGCGTCAGTTTCTCGCGCCTAAAAACATCGACCTGAACTCGCTCGTATCCGAGTCGGTTAATCTTCTTGGGAAGCTCATCGGTGAACGGGTTCAGGTATCGGTAGCGTTGGCGCCTGACCTTGAGCCGGTGTGGGCCGATCCGACCCAAATCGAGCAAGTCCTCGCAAATCTTTGCCTCAATGCCAGGGATGCGATGCCACGGGGAGGGAATCTGCGCATCGAAACGGCGAAAGCCACGATTGACGAAAGTGGCGACCCCCTTTGCAGATTTGCCAAACCGGGCCGCTATGCTTTGCTCTCCGTGTCTGACACCGGTACAGGCATGGATGAAGCGACCCTGGAGCACATCTTCGAGCCTTTTTTTACAACGAAAGGAGAGGGCCAAGGGACAGGGCTTGGCCTGGCGACGGTTTACGGCATCGTGAAACAGCACAACGGGTGCATTGATGTCGCAAGTGAGCTGAATCGGGGGACTACCTTCCGCGTCTACCTTCCTTTAGGCACTGGACCCGCGGAAACCCGCGAACAGATAGCTCAGAGAGATGTCAAAGGGGGAACGGAGACAATTCTCATCGCCGAGGACAACGAAGGGTTAGCGGAAGCCACGCGGGAAATGCTGATCTCGTTTGGTTATACAGTTCTTGCCGCTAGGAGCGGAGGCTGTTCAGATATTTGAAGAAAAGCATGACTCGATCGCCCTCGTACTACTCGACGTTGTAATGCCCGGGATGACCGGCCCTGAGGCCTACGCCAAGATGTGTGAGGTCCGGCCGGATGCGCCCGTCGTGTTCGCGACTGGATATTCGGCCGAGGAAACACTCGGTGCAACGGCGGAGAAACGCCCAGCCGTCCTGCGGAAGCCGTACGGACGCAAGACCCTCGGTCAGACAATCCGTACGGTTTTAGATCAGCGGCGATAACGATGCCCGAAGCCTCCTGATGGAAAATGTGGACGCGACCAGAATTTGTTGGAATCACGGCGAATTCGGTCAGTTGGCAAACTCTTCGAAATTCCTCAAAATTCCATCCCAAGAGACTAATCCCCTGGCGACGATTCCCGGCCTTGCCCTTGCGTTGCGGACCGGCTGATCCAGGGGGTTAACGCTTATAGCATCGGGTCCCTACAAAGTCCGGACCTGCCGCCCCTCGCCCGATTTATATTTGCATGGTTCAGTGATGCCGCCACTTATGGGGGAATGCTGCCAGGGCAACATCGCCGAGTGGGGCAATCGCGTAACTGAACATGGGGAGGACCTTTGAACGACAATAACACTTCGAATCAGAAAACGCCTGAACCGCCGGCAGGAAAGAAACCGTACCAGACGCCAACTCTGAAATTCGAGTCTGTGTTCGAAGTTTCGGCGCTGGGGTGCGGCAAACTTACTAGCCAAGCCGGCTGCAAGTTTAGCACCAAGTCATCGTAGCCGGCCTCTCAAAATGCTAACTGGCCGCGTGGGGAGCGCTTCGATCGAGTCGGCGTGTGGACTGGCAGAGGAAGTAGTCCGCACATTCGGCGAAGTCCGCCTGCGTGTCTCCGGCACCAGCATGGTTCCTTCCATCCTTCCAGGTGATTTGGTTTCCATCCAGCGCGCCAGCCTACGGGAAATTTCTCCGGGAGAGATCGTGGTGTTTTTGCGGAAAGGACGATTCATTGTCCATCGGGTTGTGGATCGCAAAGCGGTGGCCGTTGCGTGCAGTTCCACGGAACCGTGCCTGATCACGCGCGGAGATCGCCTGCGCCGGGATGACCCTCCGGTTTTCGCGCTCGAATTGCTGGGACGAGTTGTTTCCATCGAGCGCGACAACCGCAAATTAGAACTCCCGGCCGGGGGATCGAATCACCCGATCGTTCGTTTGCTGCAGGCTTCCGATCGCCTGACGCATCTTTATCTGCGGCTCGCCGCATGCCGGCGGACTCTTTTTCTCGGGAGGGCCAAGTGCCGGGCGTGACGGCGGTGATGCAGGGTTCCAGTGTGGTGGTCGCGATCGGCGGCCTGCCCATACGATTGCGCTGCGACGATCCGGATTTCCTCCGTTCGATTGAAGAGCGCTATGCCGGCTACGTGAGCTCCTCGCAAAGCGCACGTTTCGATTTTGAAATTGAGCTGGCCCCGGCAGGCACTCTATCGAGGGACGAAGACGTGCGCGTGACCTGGGATTCCGGGCGTTGGCTGATGGAGCGCGGAGATTTTCGCGCCGAGTGGAATCCTTCCACGGCGCGCGGACGCATCCAGCAGACTCTCAACCCCTACTCGCTCGACTCCGTGCTGCGCATCGTGCATACGCTCCTGCTGGCCCGGGAGGGAGGTTTCCTCCTGCACGCTTCCAGCGCCATCCGGAATGGCCGGGCGTTTCTATTTTCCGGCGTCTCGGGCGCGGGTAAGACCACCATGGCCAGACTGGCGCCTCCGGACGCAGCGCTGCTGACCGACGAGATTTCTTATGTGACGCGGCAAGAGGGCCGGTACGCTGCGGTAGGGACGCCGTTTTTCGGCGAGCTGGCGCGAGCGGGAGAAAACCTGCAGGCGCCTATCGAGGCTTTATACCTGCTGGCCAAAGGTCCGGAAAATAAAATCGAACCCATCACCGGCACGGATGCGGTTTGCGGCTTGCTCGGAAATATTCTTTTTTTTGCGCGGGATCCTGAATTTGTGAATTTGGTTTTCAATACGGCCTGCGATTTCGCCGCGCGCATTCCCGTGCGGCGGCTGACGTTCGCGCCCGATACTTCGGTTTGGGAGCTGATCGTATGAAAAACTATCGCTATGTGGCCCGAAGCAAGTCCATCGCCGCGCGCGCGCTGGGCGATGAAACTATGGTCATGTCCGCCAGCGATTCCACGTTGTTTACGCTGAACGAAGTGGCGTCGGTTATCTGGGCGGCGGCGGACGGCGTGACCCCGCTCGATGAGATCGTCGCGAAAAAGATTTGCGCGCAATACGACATCGCGCCGGAAGTGGCGATGAAGGATGCGGAAGCAATTGTCGAGGGGTTGGCGGATCATGGCCTTCTGCTGCTGTCCGACCAGCCGCTGACTGAGCCGGGGAGTTCGCGCAGGGAGGCTCCATGAGCGGTTTAATTGTGGAAATGGCCGCCAAGGCCCTCAAATTGAACATTCCGTTGACCGTGCAACTGGATTTGACCTATCGCTGCAACGAGCGATGCATCCATTGCTACCTCGACCATGACGATCACGGAGAGATGACCACGGCGGAAATCAAGGATCTCCTCGACCAGATGGCGGATGCGGGAGTGTTCTACCTGACTATCAGCGGCGGCGAAATCATGATGCGCAGGGATTTTTTCGAGATTCTGGAGCACGCGCGGGCTCGCACGTTCAGCATTAACCTCAAGACCAATGGAGTTTTAATCCGCAAGAAGGAAGCCGCGCGCCTGCGCGAGTTGGGCGTGGAGCAGATACAGATCAGCATTTATTCGCATCGCGCCGAGGTGCACGACGCCATCACCAAGATGCCCGGCTCGTTCCGGCAATCGATTGAAGCGGTGCGCTTCCTGCGGGCGCAGGGCTTGCGCGTCACCATGGCGAACGTGCTGATGGTCCAAAACTCCCATGATTATCAAAGCGTGAAGGCCCTGGCCGCCGAACTGGACGCGAAATTCATTATCGACCCGACGGTTACCCCCATGATGGACGGGGACCGGTCCATCCTCAATTTAAATGTGGATCAGGCCACCTTACAGGGAGTGTTCCGGGACGGGGCCCTGGTAGGAAACGTGGAGGAATTTTGCACCCCGCCGCGGAGCGTCGATGAAGAGGCCCTGAATATGCTGCCCTGCAGCGCCGGCCACACGGCTTGCTATGTCTCTCCGTACGGGGATGTTTATCCCTGCGTGCAGTTTCCGCTGCCCAGCGGCAACGTGCGGCGCACGAAGTTTGTGGATATTTGGCGCGATTCGCCGCAACTCAAGGAAGTCCGCTCCATCACTCTGCGAGACATGCCCTCGTGTTCCCAATGCACCCATGGCGCAACCTGCACGCGCTGCCCGGGGCTGGCCTACCTCGAAGGAAATATGCGCGGACCTTCTTCGCAGGACTGTGAAAAATCCTACGCGCGAACCGGGATTCCCAGTGAGAACTACAAAGCAAGGCACGTCGCCCCGCAGTCTCTCCAGTCTCTAAACTTGGTTCAGATTCAGGGTTTGCAGCCTGCCGTGGGCAATATTCCTGCAAAAATGACCGAAGGCATCGAGGCGGGCCTCTGACGGAAGGTTCTTTTTGGGAAGCCTGTCATCGTGCCGTCCCAGCGAGTAAATGAAAAGCCACTTTCCAATAAAAACTTACCAGGCAGCGGTGCGGAGACTCACAATTTAAACGCTGACGTGATCGCTGCAACAAGCGAAACACACGCGACTTCGATTAATTAATTCTTCGAGCTTCCAACGTTCGCGCGTTCCTCTGCCAGATCCGCAAGGGACAGGCGCAGGTTGCCGGCATTACTAGAGAAGGATAGGGCCACGTCCATGTCCACCACGCCTTCGCGGACCAGCCGCTCGAGTTCCCCATCGAAATACTGCATGCCATCCTGAGTGCCATCGCGCATGGCATCAATTAGGCTTTTTCCTTCTCCTTCGCCCTTCTCGACATACTCCCGGGTGCGCATGGTGGACTTCAGGACTTCGATGACAGCGATCCGGCCCTTGCCGTCAAGGCGGGGAAGCAGGCGCTGGGAGACGATGAAGCGGAAGGCCTTTCCGAACCGGGTACGTATGGCCTGCTGATCGCTGAGCGGGAAGGAGCCGACGATGCGCTCGATGGTCTTGGAGGCATCGACGGTGTGCAGCGTGGAGAGAACCAGGTGTCCGGTCTCGGCGGCTTCGAGAGCTATCTCGATGGTTTCGCGGTCGCGCATTTCCCCAACGAGAATGACCTTGGGCGCCTGGCGCAGGGCCGCGCGCAGCGCCAGGGCGAATGTGGGCGTGTCCGTGTGCAGCTCACGCTGGTGAATGGTGGCCTTCTTGTGTTTGTGCAGGAATTCGATGGGGTCTTCAATGGTAAGGATGTGGATGGCCTTTTCTTCGTTCATCCGATCGATCACTGCGGCGAGCGTGGAGGATTTGCCGGACCCGGTTGGACCGGTGACCAGGGCGATGCCGTTCCGCAGGTGCACGATCTCATCCAGCACCGGGGGCAGATTCAATTGTTCGAACGTGGGGATTAGGGTGGGGATCACGCGCATGACGATGGCGAGGGTGCCGCGCTGGCGAAAGATGTTCACGCGAAAACGCGCGGCCCGAGGTAGAGAGTAGGAGAGGTCAGCAGCCCCCTCTTTTTCGAGCTTCTGCGCCGGATGCTCATTCGATCCCAGCAAATCGCGGGCGATCGCAGCGGTGTGCGCGGGAGTGAGCACCTCCAGTCCCTTGAAACGCAGCTCCAGGAGTTGTCCGCTCACTTCCACTTGCGGGGCGTGGCCTGGCGAAAAGACCAGGTCGCTTACGTGCTCGCGGCCATGCAACATGGCGGCAATAAGCTGCGCAGTAGGTACAGCGGCTGGCGATGGTGGCGCTTGCTGTTCGATGGTCATGGGGCCCTCGCGAATGTTCGCGTACCAAGTCTACAGAATTCAGCGAGCGTATCGGCGAGTATCTGACGAACGATGTGACCAAGTTACTATTCAAGTGATCGCCTGCACCGGATAACCCCGGATGCCTCTTTCTCGCACTCTTCGCGTGACTCTCCGCTCCAGACGGATCGAAACTGTGTCCACAGAGTGGACCACAACCGGGATGTGCCCGGAGAGATCGCAATGCTCTGGAGGCCAACTCCCTATAGAAGGGGTTCGGAACTCATCGGTTCCATTTGAAAATGAGGGGCAGATGGATTGCGGCCGCTGCTGCGGCGATACTCGCGCCGGGATGATTCCTGGTAGCGGTGATAAATTCCGATGCCTGGTCTCGAAATCCTGCGATGCTCCCCCGGTTGGAGGCTTCCGGGGTTAGTAAATCAGGAGGCGGCTTGCCAGAACTCCGGCGCGGGTGGCGCGAACTCGATCGCAACTTCAGTTCTCAAGCGAGAAGAAGACCCCAAGCGCGCGACGTGGCATGGCTGGAACGGGGGCTGAGTCCGATTGGTTGCCAGAAAAAGTTCCTGTCCGACTTGAACGCTCGTGGAGAGAACCAGCAGTCCGCCGTGAGCGCTGACTTGCAGGGATACGGTTTCCTCGAAAAAGGGCTGCTCATCGATTCGATGGCCGGAGACAAAAACTGGCCGTGAAACTTCAACGCGTCTGCTGCGGCGGCGGTCGGTGCTGGCGCGGGCGCCAATCCCAATTCTGCTTGTGCTCAGGTCTTCCTCGAATTTCCAGGCCCGCCTTATGACTGAAATGATATGGGATCCAAGGATGAAAATTAATAGCACGGCAAGAAAAGTGGCGACCGCAATCGGCCAGGCGAATTCGCTGCCCATTATCTGCATCGCGACTCCAGATGGTGAGAAGGCCCTCCTGGGCCCTGGCTCAACCATAGTTCCGTGCGCCATACAAGAAACGAGAAACCGTGTAGAGCATAGCCAAGGCCTAAATTGCCCGCCGGGCTATATTCGTATGTCACTAGTTTACCAGCCCCTGCCAAATCTGAGCGCATTTTGAAGAGTTTTTCAACAGATTTTTGACGAATTCTCCGTTGATCGCCCGGGAAAGGCAGAAGGCGGCGAAGTGTGGCCGACGGTTGAGTTGGCTCACGACGAACCGCGTGAGTGAGGGGGAGCCATCACGCACGCTCCATGAGGCAAGTTCGCGGCAATGAATGCCATAGCACCGGGTAAGTGCTTGGCTAGAATATCCTTATTGACAATCGTTCCGTTTGCTTTGCAGGCTCGCAAACGACAGGTTCGTCCGGGTATCTGGCCTAGATCCTTTACGGCGAGCGGCCACCTTCCAATAAGAAATTGACCGGGCTCCACGCAAACAGGGGCGAAAGAAAAAAGCCTCGCAACTCCATTAAGAATGAATAATTTAGCGGCTACATACTTAAGAGTGGGGTCCCCCGGACTTGTACTAGTAGTCCTGGATCAATTTCCACTCCCTAAAAAACTCTTGGGGCATGCATCGCAGTACCGTCGCTCTATGGACGTCAGGTTGAACGGAGCGATACCCTTGCTCGTGGGTCAACGGATAGCGGCGATTTCCGGCGAGTCCATAGAACATGGGTGAAATTGAGCCTCATGCGATGCTTAGCGTCGAATACTGAATCCAGGTGATATTTGTCATGAATGAGTTGCAGCAAAGGCGTTTTGCACAGGAAACCCAAGATTTATCGGAAAGCCAAGCGGAGCGGCGTCGAGTGCCTCGCAGTCGAACGCCCCGTCCCGTTTACGTGCAGCCGGCCGAGGCGACAGATGCCCACTTCGAAGAAGTGCGGACCATGACAAATTTCAGCCATATCGGGCTCTACTTCATCACGAACCGGAGCGGGTCTTATCGTAAAGGGATGCAGTTGTACGTGATACCCGCTTTTGGCTGTTTTAACTTCGAGTATCTAGGCGAGGTCGTACGGATCGAAGAATTACCGTCTTGCGAGTACGGTATCGCCGTGCGGTTGCTCCGCATAGGCAGCCCCGCTGTGAATGCTTCGACGCATACGATGCCGGCATTCCAGTCATTTTGCAATATTCCCGACGACAGCGCTCAGTCATGAGGTTATCCAATCAACGCGGGTCGGAAGCGGCCAGACGCGAAGAATTCCAGCACAGTCTGCAGCTTCTGGATGGAATCACCTCCTGGCACCTGTGGAGCAGTGTCGCCATGATCCTGCTCCTGCCGGGAATGATTGCCTTGCTTTCATTTCCTTCGCTGCTCGCCCATCTCAGCCCGTTTCAGAAATCGGATGCAAGCAGTGTCGTTCGCGAATTGCTTGGCGCAATTCTGATTGCGAGCGTGTTCGCGCTCTACCATCTGCGCCGCCTCCTCCAGCGGCTTCGCCAGGGTCTGATCGAACAGACGGACGCCGCCACAAAGAACCGCGTGAGAGGCGAACAATTTTACGGATTGTCGATACGCGACCCGCTGACCGGGCTATACAACCGGCGCTTTGGCGAAACCCGGCTGAAGGAAGAAATCGCGCGGGCGGAGAAATCGGACGATCCTTTGCTTCTGCTCGCGCTCGATTTCGACCGGTTCAAGGAGATTAACGACAATTATGGACACAACGCGGGCGACCTGGCGCTGAAAGAATTTTCTCGCCGCCTGCAGAGAGCCATACGCGCCTGCGATGTGCCAATCCGCACGGGAGGCGATGAGTTCCTTGTGATTCTGCCGGAGTGTACGCAAGACAAGATCAAGGTGATTTTGTCTCGCATGGGTTCGATCGTATTGTCGCTGGACGGGGAGCAGATCCCTGTCTCCTTTTCCTATGGGGTGGCTCAATACCAGGGTAACGAGACGCCCGATGCTATGATCAATCGAGCCGACGAGCGGCTCTACGCCCAGAAGGCAAAGAGACGAGCTGGAGACAGGGTTGATCAAGTCGGTAAAAAGAAATCAGGGACTTCCGCGGCGAACTCCGAACACCCTTCAAACGGGCCATTGGGCTCTCAGCTCATATCCGGAACCCGTCCAATGCTCTCTCGCCGAAGTGCGCGAATTCAAAAACAGATCGGCGTTGTTCTGATTGGAAGCGATCTGGAAGGCAAAGACTTCTCAGAGCAGACGAATACTGTCGAACTCAGTCGCCACGGGTCGATGGTTGTTTCGCAGCGCAAACTAGCCCCGGATCAAGAAATGATCATTCGCCGCCAGGATACGAACAGGGAGGCGCAGGTTCGCATCGTTCGCAAGGCCGGGTCTCAGTCCGGCACCTATGTTTATGGCTTGGAGCTGGTAGGCGCCAACATCGAAATTTGGGGCATCGAGTTTCCGCCCTTGACGGAATCCGAGGAAGAAACCATCCGCACGCTGTTCGAGTGCACCGGCTGTAGAGTACGCGAGACGGTTGATGCGAGCGGCCACGAATCGGACGGCGCCGCAGTAAACAAACAAATTGAACGTTTCTGTAGCCGCTGCGGGTCCGCGACGACCTGGACGCGGGTCTCGGACAATGAAGCCGACGCCCTTGTCAGGGAAAAGCCTGAAGTGCCTGCTCCTGGAATTGCAATTTTTGAAGCTCAGTAAAGCGAAGTTGCATGGCCCCTGGCACAGCGGTGGACGCCAGTCGAAGCCGATGGCCTAAATTAGGATGGCGCGCGGCCAATGGCCCCGCACTACTTGACGGTTAAGGCATAGACGACCCCGCCGAAGCTGAGCGCTGATTCCGACTGTCTGACAGCGTACTCGAAATCGACTCATTTGGTTCAGGAACGCCACCCCGCGAGTAAGTCACCTACTGTTGGTTCCACGCATACTTCGAGATTACGACCCACAACATGGACTCCTGCTGTTTACACTGCATTCGCCGGGGAAACGGAAAAACCCGAAAGCGACCAGTGGCCTACACTCCCTGACCATAATGAAAATCCTAAAATAGTCGCAATATCGCGGCGCTAGTTAGCTCCGCTGGCGGTGTCTTTGAGGACGAGGACAAGGATGCGGCCGTCGGAATGGAACTCGCCGCCGGTGGCCGTTTTGGCCGTGAGGAGCGCGCCGGGCGGGGTGACATGCGCGCGTTGCACCACGAGGCCCGTGCTCGAGAGAGTGTCGTTGACGTATTCGCGCTCGCCGTCAATGGCGGGATCGATCTTGTGAGTGAGGCCGTTATTGCGCTGGTCGCGCTCGAAACCAATGTCATGAGTGGCGGCGATGCACCAGACGGGACGGCCGTCCGCTTCGTACGCAGATTTCCAGGCACGGAGATGATTGCGCGATTCGATGACTTTGACGGGCTCGGCGTGGGCAAAGCCGTAATCCTGCGGCCGGCCGAAGAGGTAGAGAATGCTCATGGGCATCGTCAGGTAGGCTTCTTTGGAAAACGTGGCCAGCGCGCCGGTGAGAACCGTGTCGGCCACGGAGCGGTCCACTTCCACCCACCCGGCAGCCTTGAATGCGGCGGTCACGTCGTCCTGCGTTCCGATGAGCAGGATATTGACCATATCGCCGGGATTGCCGGAGGGATCCTGAACGCGGCGCGGAATTTTTTCAAGCAGATCCGCAGTTATGCTGGCGACAGGAGTGTCCGGCAAAAACGGCGCGTTGGCTTCGCCCGTGCCAGCGCTTAAGACCGCGATCGTGACGTGGAACGAGCCCTGCGCGGTGGCCGCTTCACGCGTGCCCTGATTGAGGCCAAGAAAAAGCCGGCCGGGGACGGGAATGGCCGACTTCTGGCTCTGGTCGATGGCGAACGGCTGCGCGCCATCGCCTGAGCCAAGGCGTCCAATGAGCGCGCCGTGTCCAGAATTGGCGACGGGATACTGATGGACGAGGTCCCGCCATCCGCGGGCGAGGCCATCGGGGCTGAAGGATTGCACCCTGGACTGCCCCTTGGAATCGGTGGAGGGATATGAGGCCGTGCCGGTGGCCGTGAACTGAATCTGGGCGCCCGCGAGCAGATCGATTTTCGTATCGAGCCACACGGTCGTCGCGGGAACGTCCACTTCGTAAGTCTTTCCGGCGGCCGCTATAGCGGCGGGTGCCGTGGCGGCGGCCGCCGGGCTGGCGGGCGAAGCCGCGGTGCTTGCGTCAGAGTCCTTCTGTGCGCGCACGGACGGCGAGAAAGGGAGGAGAAACAAAATTGCGGCGGTTGAGAAAAAGATGCGGAAGGGCTTGTTCATGATCCCACCTCAAACTGGAAAAGCATAATTCAGGGAGGGAGATACTTCAACGGGGAGAAATCCGAGCGATGGTTTCGTTTCTGCGAAGTGCTAACTGTGGCGCCGGCGGGACGCCGGCGCCACGGGATTCTTATTTCAAAACCGGTTCCGGCACTTCGGAGATTTCGGCGTCAGCGGAAACGGCCTGATCGATTTGCTCCTTGAGTTTCTCCGCCAGTGTTTGCACGTAGGGTTCGATGAAGATGCCGCCCGGGTCGGAGGGCAACTCGATGACCTCCAGCCCGCCGGCGGCGATTCCTCCCCAACCATTGAAGGGATCGCGCAAGAATGCATAATTTCTTCGCGGCTTGCAGATCGTCATTTTGCCGGGATAGATGCCAGGCTTATAGGCAAGGAATGCGCGGTCATTAATGTCCTCAATAAATTCTTCCTGAGTCCCCCGGACCACGTCCTGGTGCGGATTCAGCTTGAATAGATGGACGATTTTGATGCGCAAACGTTCAATTTCTCTGCGCAGCGCAATCTTTGATTTTTCCTCAAGGTAGGCGAGCTGGCTCTTGAGGCCCAGTTGCCAGACGTTCGAGGAATGAAACTTGATCTTCAGTCCCAGGTTCCCCACTTTTTCTCTTAGCGTGAACTGCGGGGGAATTCCATTGAAATTATGCGTGTCGATCACGAACAGCAGATTCACTTGCTGCCCATCGCGGACCAGCCGCTGCGCGATTTCCACGGCCACTTGCCCGCCCATACAGAATCCACCGAGGTAATAAGGCCCTTCCGGCTGCAACTGGCGTATCTCGCGCAGGTAACTCTCGGCCATTTCCTCGGTGGTCTTCAAGTAATCGCCGCTGCCGTCCAGGCCCCGGGCTTGCAGTCCATAAAATGGATAGTCGGCGCCCAGATGGCGCGCCAGTTCGCGGTAAATGAGGACGTTGCCGCCGCCTCCATGCACGCAAAAGAACGGCGGTTTGCTTCCTCCCGGCTGTATCGGGACCAGGGAATCCCAGCGGGGCAGCCAGCCGTCCTTGCGAATGAGGTCCGCAAGTTTTTCAACCGTGGGCGCCTGAAATAGAACCGACAACGAGAAGCTGCGGCCAAACAATTTCCTCATCTCCGAGAAGAGACGCACGGCGCCAAGGGAATTTCCGCCGAGATCGAAGAAGTTATCCTGCAAGCCGACGGGCCGGACATTGAGGACCTTTTCCCAAAGTTTGATCAGTTGCAGATCCAGCGAGTCCCGGGACGTAGCGGCGGAGGCCGGGCCAGCTCCTGCGTTCGAGCGCGCCGGCGCGGGCAGTCCCTTGCGATCTACTTTCCCGTTGGGCGTCAATGGAAAACGGTCCAGCGCGATGATGGCCGCGGGCACCATGTATTCCGGCAGCTTGGCGCGGAGATATCCTCTCACTTCGGCGGGGTCAATGGTAATTCCCGGCTTGGCCACTACATACCCGGCCAGCCGCTTTTCACCGGGAGTATCTTCACGAACTATCACGATGCACAAATCGACTCCGGGGTACCCCTGCAGCCGGGCTTCAATCTCTCCGAGCTCGATCCGGTAGCCTTGCACCTTCACTTGAAAATCTTCCCGGCCCAGGAACTCGATGTTGCCATCAGGAAGGAACCGGCCGAGGTCGCCCGTCCGGTACAGGCGTTCGCCGTTTGCGGGATTCACAATAAAGCTGGCGTTGGTTTTTTGTTCGTCGTGCAGGTAGCCTTTCGCGAGACCGACGCCGCCGATGTAGAGCTGTCCCGGCACCCAAGCGGGGCACGGCCCGAAATCCTGTTTCATCACATGAAAACTCTGGTTGAGCATGGCCTTGCCGTAGGGAATGCTCTTCCAATTCGGGTCCACTTTTCCGACCGGGAAAAGGATGGACCAGATCGAGGCTTCCGTCGCCCCGCCGAGACTGACGACATTCGCCTTGGGCAGAACGCGGCGGATCTGGTCGGGCAATCCCAGCGGAATCCAGTCTCCGCTCATCATGACCAGGCGTAAGGAATCACCGAGCAGTTCCGGCTTCCCGGCCTGGTCCACCAGCAATTGCATGAGGGCGGGCACTGTGTCCCAAATAGTAACTCGTTCCTGAAGAATTAACTCGGCCCAGTGATTGGCGTCGTAGGCCAGGTCCGCGGCAGGCATCACAATGGTCCCGCCTGCCGCCAATAATCCGAACACGTCGTACACCGAAAGATCGAAGCTCAGGCGGGAAACGGCCAGGACGCGGTCTTGCGGGCCAACCCCAAATCTTTGATTGATGTCCAGCACCGTGTTCAGCGCGCCGCGGTGGTCGATCATCACGCCTTTCGGAACTCCCGTGGAACCCGAGGTGTAGATGACGTAGGCGAGGTCTCCCGGCTTTTGCCGCCGCCGGTCTTGCGGGGCGGTATCGTCCGCCGGCTTCAGCTGATCGACCTCGAACACTTCGACGTTTTCCGGCAGGCTCAGCCGGTTTCGCACCGCGGACTGCGTTAAAGCAACTTTCACCTTGGCATGTTCCAGCAGGTATCGCTGGCGTTCCGCCGGCAATTCCGGATCAATGGGCAGATATGCCGCGCCTGCAAAGTGAATCCCCAGAACGGCAACGATCTGCTCCCAGCCCTTCTCCATCATGACGGCAACGAACTCGTTCGGCTTTAGCTGGCAGCGCAGCAATTCCTGCTCGATCCGGCAGGCGTAACGGTAAGCCTCCAGGTAGGTGAGCCGCCGCTTCGGCGTGCAAACCGCGATCTGCCCGGGGCGTTCCGCGACTTGCTTGAGAAAAGGGGTGTGCAGCAAGTCGTCGGTCAAGGGCGCTGTGGTGTTGTTCGCTGCTTCGCGCAAGGCCATTTCCGCATCCGGGATCAGGCGTCGCGCATTTTGCGCAAGGGATCGTTGCCAGGCGGAATCGTCCTTGGCTAGATCCCCCAACAAACGATTGAAGGCTTCAAACATACCGTCCAGCAGGCCCACGGGAAAAAGATCTTCCACTGCATCCCAGTTGATCTGCAGCGAGCCGTGTTCTTCATAGACCATGCAGTCGAGATACACTTGAGGCGTCTGCGTGATGGCATATACGTTTTTGCCCAGCCGGCTTAGCCACGTGGCTCCATCGTCCTGTTCGCCAAGATTCAACAGGCTGGTGAAAACGACGGGCATGAGGGCCGTGGGCCCGACGCGCTGAAAGCGCGCCATCTCCCGCATCACCTGAATTCCGCTGAAGTAGCGGTGATCCAGGTCCTGCCAGAGCCTTTCCTGTTGCTGTTGCAGGCGCGCCGCGAAGGCCGTGGGCTTGGAATTATCCACCTCGAGCAGGTTGACCGAGGTGAAGTCCCCGATGATGGAATTCGATTCCGGATGCAAGGGCAGACGATTGAACAAAGTGAGATTCAGCGTGAAACGCGGATTTTTGCTCCAGAGGGCCAGCACTTCCGCATAGGCCGCCAGCAAAGTGCCCACGGGCGTCGAATGAAACCGCGCGGCTTTTTCTTTCAGGTTCCGCCAGGCCTCGGGTTCCAGGCACGCGGAGCGGCGCTTGAATTCAGGCCGAACAATCGAAGAGGGATTCTTCTCCAGGGGCAGTTCCGGCGACGGCGGAAACATGGGGATGCGGCTCGTCCAATATTCCCGCGACTCGCGAAATAGTTCGGTCTGCTCAAGAGAGACGAGGGCCTGCAAATAATCCCGGAAGGAAAGCTCCAGGGGCGGGAGGCTCGACTCGGGGTGATGATAAAGCTGCATCAGTTCCCGAAACACAATTTCAAAACTGCGGCCGTCGGCAATCAACAAATCCGTGCTGATGTGCAGGCGGCTGATATTCGCGTCCAGCAGCGACACGCAAAATTCAAACAGCGGCCACTGGTCCGACGCATGGACTTGGTGGGACATGCGGACCCGGATGGAATCCAACCGGGCGGCTGCCGCGGCCGCATCCAGCTTGCGCAAATCCGTTACTTTGATTTCGTACTGCGTCCCGGAAGAAAGTATCTGCTGGCGGCCCTCCGGCAAAACGATGCAGCGGAGCATTTCATGGCGGTCGATGATTCTCTGTAAAGCGGTTTGAAAACGTTCCCGGTCCCAATCTTCCATATCCACTTCGGCATAGCCGTGACAGGAGATGTTTCCGAGTTCAATTCCTTCCGACCGGCCGATCAAATAGGCTTGCTGCAAATCGGTCAAGGGAAATGGTTCAAAGCGATTCTGCACATCCGGTCGCACCGCGGGCAGACCCTCGGCTTTCTTCGGGGCGGCTTGCCGCTTGGCCGAAGACAAACGCAGCGCCAGCTGCCTTCGCTCATCCGGGGTAAGGCTACTTAATTTGCTTGCCAAGCTCACGGGATTCCTTTACCTCAGTCCACCAGTAGTTCACAGGGATGGTTATTTTTACTTGGCCGTCAGGCGAGCTCCCTGTTCTTGATTACTTCGGCCAGCATGCTTTCCAGCAGGCCCGCGTCCGCCTGCTCCACCACCATCTCTTCGATTCTCTTGGCCTGCTCGCTGAGCACGGGATATTGCACAAACATCTGCAACGGAAAATCCACGTGGAATTCCTGCTGGCTCTTGAAGGCGATCTTCAAAGCCGCCAGGGAATGGCCGCCCAGATGGAAGAAATTGTCCTCGCGGCAAATTCGGCTGCGGCCCAACGCTTCCGCCCAGGCCATCGCGAGAATCTGCTCGAACTCCCCGCGTGGTTCTTCGCTCGCTCCCGCGGAAATGTTGGCGGGGAGCGAAATGGGCGGCAGCGCATTGCGATCGATCTTTCCGTTCGCGGTGAGAGGCAGGCTCTCCAGCTGGATGAAGTGAGACGGCACCATGTAATTGGGAAGCTCCGCTTCGAGCGCGCCGCGAAGCAAGTTCGTGTCCACGGAGCTCCCGGCCTTGGCGACAAAAAAGGCGGCCAGAATCTTGTCCGCGTGCCGGTCCTCGCGCGCCACAACCACGGCCTGCTCGACGCCGGGCTGTTGCTCGAGAGCGGCCTCGATTTCGCCCAGCTCAATTCGAAACCCGCGAACTTTTACTTGAAAGTCCGCGCGGCCCACGAACTCCAGATTTCCATCGGGCAGGAAACGCGCCAAGTCGCCGGTGCGGTAGAGACGGCCTCCGGGGCGGAATGGGTCGCTTACAAATCGTTCAGCCGTCAGGCCCGGCCGGTTCAAATATCCGCGGACGACCCCATCTCCCCCGATGAGCAGATTGCCGATTCCGCCGGGAGGAACCAATTGAAGCTGGGAATCGAGAACATAGACCTGCGTATTCACAATGGGCTTGCCGATCGGAATGCTGTTCCGCTCTTCCTGAACGCGATACACGGTGGACCAGATGGCCGTCTCGGTCGGCCCGTACATGTTGTAGATTTCGCCGGAGAACGACTGGCGAAGCGAAGCGATGAGCGAAGCGGGAAGCGCCTCGCCGCCGATCAGAATTTTTTTCAGCTTGCCGAGGGCGTTGAGGGATGGCGGGTCGGAAGTCAGGGCGCGCAGAAGCGACGGCGTCAATTGCAGGTGCGTGACGCCATGCCGGAGAATCTGCGCCGGGATCTTGTCCGAATTCCCTTCGGTATGAATCACGACCTTGAATCCGCGCGTGAGCGTCCAGAGCAGTTCGAGCGCGGAGATGTCGAAGGAGATGCTGGTCACGGCCAGCCAGGTGCCGGGCTCGACGCCGATGATTCGATCCATGCCGGCGAAGAAATTAACCACGTTGCGATGCTCGACCATGACGCCTTTGGGCTTGCCGGTCGAACCCGAAGTGTAGATGACGTAGGCCAGATTATTTTTATTGGCGGAAGCGGGCTCCGGGTCGGAACTCTGCGCGGCGATCGCACTGGCGTCGCCGTCGAGCGAAATGACGCGCGCCGGGCTGGCCGGCAGGCCCGCGCGAATCTCGTCATTTGTAAGGATGAAACCCAAATGAGAGTCTTCGATCACCAGGGCAATGCGCGCGCTGGGGTAACTGGGATCAATCGGCACGTAGGCCCCGCCCGCCTTCAGCACGCCCAGCATTGCTACTACCATCTCGATAGATCGCTGGAGATAAATGCCCGCGAGCACGTCGGGGCCGATGCCCAACCCCTTCAAGTGATGGGCGAGTTGGTTTGCCCGCCGGTTCAGCTCGCCATAGGTTATTTCTTGCTGCTCGAACACCAGCGCAGCTTGATTCGGCGTCCGCGCAGCCTGCTCTTCAATCAACTGGTGCAGGCAGAGAGATTTCGCGGGAAGATCGGCGGCCGTGTTGTTCCAATCCGCCAGCAGTTGCCGCCGCTCGGCGTCAGGCAGCATGGGCAATTCGGATATGCTCTGGTTCGGATTGGCAACGCCTGCTTCCAGAAGCCTCGAGTAGTAGCCGGCCAGGCGACGGATGGTGGCCGGTTCGAACAGATCGGTGCTGTACTCGATCAATCCTTCGAGGCCTTTGGCGTTTTCGGAAAGTATCATCGACAGATCGAATTTCGATGTGCCGGTCTCCATCTCCTGATTGCCGGAGGCCTTGGAAACCCGGGACACCCCCTCCGAGTTGTGGAGAATGAACATCACCTGGAACAGCGGCATGCGGCTCGGATCGCGGTCCGGGGCGAGTTCGGCCACCAGGCGTTCGAACGGAAGGTCCGGATGGGCGTAGGCGCCCAGGGCGCGTTCCCGCACCTGCTGCACCAGGGATAGAAAATTCTGGCGGTCATTGAATTTCGCGCGCAACAGCACGGTGTTCAGAAATAAACCGATCAGGCTCTGAGTTTCGCTGTGCGTCCTGCCGGAAATCGGCGTGCCGACGACGATGTCATCCTGTCCGGTGTAGCGGTGCAGCAAGGCCATGAACCCGGCTTCCAGAATCATGAACAATGTGGCCTGCTGCTCCCGGCCCATGGTTTTCAGCTGCTCCAGCAGCTTTCCGGGCAGCTGGAAAGTTTCCGTGGCGCCACGGAAGGTTTGCGTGGCGGGGCGCGGCTTGTCGGCGGGCAATTCCAGGACGGATGGAGCCCCGGCCAATTCGTTCTTCCAGTAGGAAGTCTGGTTTTCCAGTAATTCTCCTTCTATCCACTCACGCTGCCAGCCGGCAAAATCGGCAAATTGGATGGGCAAATCAGGCAGAGGGGAAGGCCGCCCCGCTGAAAAAGCTTCATAAAGGCGCTTGATTTCCTCGTGAAACACTTCCATCGACCATTCATCGGCGAGAATGTGGTGGGTGGTAACCAGCAGGCGGTGCTCGCGAGCGGAAAAGTGAACCACGGTCGCGCGAAGCAGCGGGGCTTTTGACAAATCGAACGGTTTTCTTCCCTGCTCGCGCACCAGGCGCGCCCATTCCCGCGCGCGCTCGTGCTCCGGCAGCGAGCTGAGATCCAGATCCTTCAGCGCAAGGTCCATCTTCGGCAAAACGGTTTGCACAGGTTGTCCGCCGCTGTGGGAAAATTCCGTGCGCAGAATTTCATGGCGGCGCACCAGTTCCTGCACGGCTCTGCGCATCGCGTCGGCGTTGTACTGTCCGTGGAAGTCCACCGCATCGTTGATGATGTAAACGGGACTGCCCGGGGCGAGATGGTTGAGGAACCAGAGCTGTTCCTGCGCGAAGGAAAGTGGAGCCGGTCCGGAGGGCTTGCGGCGCCCAATCCGCTGCACGGTTCTTGGACTCTTGGCTGCATTGATTATTTCTGACAAGCCGGCGATGGTGGGATTTTCAAAAAGCGTCTGGAACGTGATGTCCATTGCAAACACGTCCCGAATCCGCGACACAGCCCGGATGGCCAGCAAGGAATGGCCGCCTAAATCGAAGAAATCGTTGTCGATCCCGACGTTGTCGACCTTCAACAGTTCCGTCCAAATCAGGGCCAGAGCTTTCTGCGTTTCGGTTTGCGGCCGGACGAAATCGACGGTTGGTTGTTGCGCATTCTCGTGAGCGGGCTTGGGAAGCGCTTTGCGGTCGATCTTGCCGTTCGGCGTTAGAGGCAATTTCGCCAGCCACACCGCGTACAGAGGGACCATGTACTCCGGCAGCTCTTTCGCCAGGTGCTCGCGCACTTCGGCCACCGACAGCGGCTGATCGCTCACGTAATAGGCGACGAGACGGTCGATGCCGGCATCATCCTTCGAGGCCTTATCCGCGGCGGAATGGACCACATCGACGACGCACTCGCGGACTCCGGAAAGCGATCGCAGGCGCGCTTCGATCTCGCCGAGTTCAATGCGCATTCCGCCGATTTTCACTTGAAAATCCGCGCGGCCCAGGAATTCCATGCGGCCATCGGCGCTCCAGCGAGCGATGTCGCCGGTTTTGTAAAGGCGCAGGGACTGTGGCTTGGTGCGAGAGGATCGCAGCTCCGGCCGGTTTTGCCGCGGATCTTCCGCGGTTAGAAATTTCTGTTCGGTGAGTTCCGGCCGGTTCAGATAGCCGCGAGCCAAGCCATCCCCGGCCAGGTACATCTCGCCTGTGACGCCCGTGGGCACGGGATTGAGACGATCGTCAAGAATGTACACGCCGGAATTGGCTGCTGGGACTCCAATCGGCACCGACAGTCCGCGATCTTTTTCCGCATCGAAGAGGTGAATCATGCAGCCGACGGTGGCTTCCGTGGGGCCATACTCGTTGTAAATTTCCACGCGCCGGCCGAATTTCCTGGTAATTTCGAGCGCCAGTTCGGTCTTGAAATCTTCTCCGCCGACGATCAGCTTGCGAATTCTGGTGGCGCCAAGGTCCAGGTCTTTGATCATGGCCAAATGCGACGGCGTCAGCTTTACGATATCGGCGGCCATATCCTCGACGACTTTGAGGACCACCAATCCGTGTACTCCCGGATCTTCGCGGTAGACCACGATGCGGCCCCCGGAAATCAGGGGCGTAAATATCGAAGTGACAGTTAAATCGAATGCCAGCGAGGAGAAAAGCGGCCAGGTGAGGCGCTCGCCCTGGCCATACGACTGGTTGGCCCACGAGATGTAATTCACCAGACTGTAGTGCTCGATCAAAACGCCCTTGGGCTTTCCAGTGGAGCCCGAAGTGTAAATGACGTAGGCCAGATTGCCGGGAGAGGCCGCAGGCTTGGGATTTGCAGTGGCGTATCGATCGATCTGGGAAAAATCGCTATCCAGCGTTACCACTTCGGCCGCATTGCGGGGAAGGTCGTTGGCCATCCCCGAATGGGTGATCAAAACCGGCAAAGATCCGTCTGCGGCAGTTCCCTTTGAAATATCCTGCAGGATGAACGCCAAGCGTCCTTTCGGCGTGCTGGCGGGATCAACCGGGACGTAAGCAGCCCCGGCCTTGAGCACGCCGAGTATGGCGCAAACCACTTCGATCGAATGCTCCATGTAGAGCGTGACGAGACGCTCCGGGCAGACGCCCATAGCCCGCAGATGCGCGGCCATCTGGTTGGCGCGCTCGTTCAGCTGGCTGTAACTCAGCGATCGATCGCCTAGCCGGAGGGCTTCGTCGTTCGGAGTGCTCAGGACCTGAGCTTCAAACAGCTCGACGATCGTTTTACGCTTGGGGTAGGCCACGCTAGATTTATTGAAATCAATGACAAAAGACTGATACTCGCGCTCGGTCAGAGCAGTGACCGAAGTAGCAAGGGTATTAGTTCTGTTTCCAGCCTCTTTCCTCATCCTGGACACCTTAGAGGGCCTTCCGCGTTCCCAAATTTCAGCGCCCCGTTGAACTTACAAAGTGCCGGCCTGGAACTTACCTTCGTAACTTGACACGTCCTCAAGCCAGTCTGCTGTACGCACCTATCCTCGCCACATAAGAAATCTCAAAACCGATCGCGAGGCGAGCCTGAAGACACATCGCGGACGGTCCCTCAAACAATCTCGGCACCGGGCAAGGCGATCAGCTCGCCCGTCACACTTGGGCCACAGCGGTTCAAAAGGGAACACATCGGGGGATTGGTGAGCAATTATCATTCCGTTGGCAGGTGAAGGTGCCTAACTAAGTCCTTATTTTTCAATAAATAATCAAGAATCACAGCGTCCATGGACAGCGGCTTTAGGTATTCTTAATGGCCAGGTGGAAATTGCTTACCCTATGTTGCCATAGGATTGCCCACAAATCCTCTTTCTGATTGGTAGGTAGCCTTCGAATGCTGTGCAAGGCAAAATTAGAGGTGCGCCTGATTGGCAAGCGCACCTCGAGGTTGACGGCCATCCTTCCGAGCGCAGCCGCTATAGCAGGCCGGACTGCGTCAGTTTCACGGCGGTATTGGTGGTCAGGGTGCCGAAATAGACGCTGTCCGCTTGCACCGTACCAGTCCCATTGTTGTCCACGATAATGCCGCTCGTACCTGCGCCTTCGGTCGCGCTACTTTCCAGTGCGAACGGGGACGTGGTGCCATTGCTGACATTAAAAGAAACGAGATTGCCACCAATAGAATTGGTGAGAACACTCTCAAATAAACGATCCTGGACTCCGTCGAAAAACGTGGTGGCAGGGGAAAATTCAAACGGGTTGATTCCAAACGCTTGTACGGTTCCAGCGCCGCCATTCATAACGTGAAGACCAGCGAAGCCTACTGCCCAAAGCGACGAGTGGGTATTGGTGGCGTCCAGCGCTAAAGCGAATATCCGCCAAGTACAACCCGCGGCTTGAGGGGCGCAGGAAAAATAATCCTCGTTGAAAGTTGGAGAATGAAGATTAAATTTTCCGGCTGAACCCAGGGTCGCCGTGACGCTGGAACTCAAGTTTGTCGGGGCCTGGACTAGAACTGAAGTCGTTCCGTTATTTCCGCTCACGGCATAGACGAATCCGTTCACTACATCCGCGAGCGGTGGATCAACAATTCCTCCATCCACGCCGCCATTTCCAACCGTCACGGGCCCGAATATGGTTCCCGTAGGGGTAATACCATAGAGCTTGCCGTCCGCACATCCTACATAGACGTTCCCGCCAGGGCCTACTATCGGGCCCGTCAGGGCCGCCGCACAAACGCTGAGCGTGCCTGTGTTTGCGCTGCCGCCGCTGGTTGGCCAGGAGAGGTCCAGGCTTGGAGCTGCCGACGTCCCAGGCGTGCAGGACATGGTGCAAAAGACATTCTTGATGCGGAACAACGTGCCGGTGTCGTTGCCGACGTAGGCCACGTCCTGGTTGTATTCAACGAAGGGAGAAGAAAGCGTATCGCTGGCTGCCGCCAGAGTCAGGTCTGTTACAGTTCCAGTGCCTCCAGCCGGAGCTACGGCGGAAAATGGGGCAATGAGCACTTTGGGCGTCAAAACATTCTGACCATTGGCTGCGTTCAGTCCATCCCCGCTCTTCCAAGCCAGGACGTGAAAATGAGCCGCCCCCGCTGCCGTTTCGACGAAAGCGACCTTGGTTCCATCAATCGAAAGAGCGGGAGATGTCACGACCTTGCCGCCCGCGCCGTTGATATCGTAGGACCACAACGTAGTAGCTTGAAGGGGGTTATCTGCGGTGGCCACGGGCGCGCGACCGTTACAAAAGCCCGCTGCGCCGCTGCCAACAGTGATCGCTACACCGACATTGGTGGCCGTGGCCGCGACTGCCAGAGTGAGGCTGGTGGCGGGAGGGCCGCCGATGACGGTGGCGATGGTGTCGCCTCCCGGTATACCTGTTCCTGAGATTGGCTGACCCACATCCGCCGCGGTGACTGTTCCCGCAGTGATAGTGACGGTCGTAGTGCTATTAGTGTTCCCCGTGATGGCTTTCGACCCGCCGCTATAGAGGTTTTTAAAGGCTACGATGTTCGGTTGAGTTGCGCTGCCGGTTGCGTTCACGGGAAACACAGCGAAATCGGCGCAGGTCGGCGCGGCACTAGGATCGAAACCAAATTTTGCAGGAAACATGCCCGCCGCCGTCGTCCCGAGTCCCAGACTGATACTCCAGTCGCGGTGCATGGCGGTTGTGGCGACGCGGGGATGCCGCCGGGCGTAAAATCGGCGCCAATCCTTCCGTGATTGCTCCTGCCAGCTGAGAATAGCCCGCGGATCGCGCTGCGCGTCGATCAAGCCCTGTAAGGGGCCGAAGCGAGGGTAGAGCGCATGGCGCCCGCTCCAGTCCTGCACGATGCCCTTCGCAGGGGCCGTGGTTTCACCCTTTTCATTGTCTCTGTCCCCGTCTCGGTCCCTGTCTCTGTCTTGCCCGTGAGCCGGCAAGCCAAACAGACTCAGCACGCAAAGCATAGACAAAGCTACATTAAAGGCGGAAAGTATTTTTCGCACGATGCCTCTCCAATCGATTCAGGCCGGAAGCCGGCCAATGGCGATATTGCTCGCCCAACTTTATCAAGCAGCGCGCCGGGACTTTAGCAGTACCTTGGAGCGGGATTCGTTGAATATAATAACTATATGAGCAATGCCGCATATTGACCGAAAGGTTAAAGGCCGAACCGGAAAAGGAACTTGGGTCCGGGCGCCCGGCGGAGCCGTACGCGCCGCTGGCCTTCGCCGGCCGGAGTGGTATCATCCCGCCAGGGTCCTCCGCCAGCGGAAAAGGCGGAGGGACGGGCCGCGCCTTGCTTCATAAAATGGCGCGCTACCGCTAGCCCAAAAGCCCGTGGGATTCATTCCGCCATCTAGGAGACAAATCAAATGATGAGACGCTTCTTTGCGCCTTCGCTCGCCGCAGGCTTGTTGTTCGGCGCGGGTTTGCTCGCGCTATCCACCAGCCCGCTGGCCGCCGCGGACGACACGGCCACGTTCCGCCAGGCGGACAAGAGTTTGACCGAGGCCCTGACGAAGGGCGATGCCAAGGCAGTCGGCGCCCTCCTGGATGAACGCTTCCAGTGGGTCGAGGCCAACGGCAAAATCCATACGAAGGCGCAGGTCCTAGAAGATCTGGCTCAGTTTGCCGCCGACAACGAAGGCGCGCTGGACGCGCGGACCGTGGATTTTCTCGGCCAGGTCGAGCGCGTGCTCGGAATCCACCACAACCAGCGCTTTGCTCACCTCTGGGTGAAGAATCCCGCGGGCTGGCAGGCGTTCGTCTATCTGAACATCCCTATCCCGGCGGAGAGGCCGGATTACGCGGCGCCGCCCGGCCCTCCCAGCGAGGCCGACAAGGTCTGCGAAAATCCCTGTAAGACGCTGCCCTACAAGCCTGAAAATGCAGTGGAAGAAGGGGCCCTGGCCACCTGGTATCGTTTGAAGAACGACGAATGGCATCCGAACCCGGAAGATTGGGCCGCTCATGCCGACGAGAATCACGAAACCATCACGCCACGCAGTGACATGCCCAAATTGCAGCATGTCGTGGAAATAGCCGAGCAACGCAAACTGTACGGAGAGAACGGCGGCTCCGGAGGTACGGCGGTCCAGTCCATGCGCATGTTTGAGTTTGGCAATGTGGTGATCATGCAGACATTTCAAGGGCGGAACCCCTCCGCGAAACCGACCAGTTGGAATTTGCGGGTGTTTCTGAATCGCGGGGACGGCTGGAAAATAGCCTTGAGCGCGCAAACGAATATTACATAACGGCTCTCTCGATAGTTATATTTGTGGGTCGCGGCTTCAGCCGCGACGTTCAGGAGCTTGACAAAAAGGGCTTTAGAGTCTGTGTGGGGACTCGATTTCAAATAGGGCAGCGGCTAAAGCCGAACTGATTCTGGACACTTTACGGCACGGCTGAAGCCGTGCCCCACAAAGATTTGCCGGTTGTCACACAAACTCTTTAGCCCCTGAAGGCCGATTGAGTTCTGTTTGCTTCCTGTCTTGATTTGATGCACCGGAAGTTTGAGGTGAAATGCCGATGAAAATGATTCGACTCTCTTCACGACTGAGGGTAGCCGCTGCGGCTCTCGCCGCAGCCGGCGTTTTCGTTGCTGCGGCGGGATTATTTCTTTCGCACCCGGCTGCTTTGCAGGCGCAGGGGCAGAAAGTCGTCTGGAGCGACCGGGAGAAACCCATCGCGGAGCAGATCGGCGGTCTGCGCGCATTGCCGGATGATGTAAGGGGGCAGGCAACGAAAAAACTGGCGCTTGAAATACGGCAGCTGCCCGTGACGCCGAATAAGCTGCGCCTGGCGAACAGCCTGGCCATGCTCTCCACCGAAGGAGACTTCGGCCACGATATGTTGCAGGGGGTAGCGGCGACATTGGCCGCCGCGCTGCGCGAACAGCCGCTTCCGGCGGAGAAGGGCCAGCCTCCCCGGCCCTACGTCGAACTCGCCGAACTGGTGCGCTACGAACACGTGCAAGCGACGCTGGACGACCCGCAATTCGCCGCGGCCGTCTCCAAGATTGAAGCGGACAACGAGCGCCGCGGACAGGCTGACTTCACGCTGACGGATTTGGGCGGGAAAACCTGGACCTTGAAGGAGCAGCGCGGCAAGGTCGTGGTGCTGAATTTCTGGGCCACCTGGTGCCCGCCCTGCCGCAAGGAAATGCCCGACCTCGAGACGCTGTATCAGCAATTCAAGGATCAGGGCCTCGTGATCCTGGCCATCTCCGACGAAGACGCAGGCAAAGTGAAGCCCTTCATCGCGCTGCAAAAGGTCACCTATCCCATCCTGCTCGATCCGGGACGAAAGGTGAACGAACTCTTCCAGATCGAGGGAATTCCCAAAACTTTCGTCTACGATCGCAACGGAAAATTGGCCGCGCAGTCGATCGACATGCGAACGCGAAGACAGTTTCTGGAGATGCTGGCGCAAGCAGGATTGAAGTAAAGACCGGTCGTTCGCGGCAGACTAGACATCCGTTTCGAATTTCCAATAAATGCACTCGCCCCGACCATTTTTTTCTCTGTTGGTCAAGTTGTCGCAATGAGCATCTAACTTGCCCTCAGAAATGCGGGAAATCCAATTCCCCGACCCTCCAGAAATCCCAGAGGATCGGTCGCCGCGCGAACAATGTGCCCGTCCCACTCATTGGGTTCCAATCCTAAAAGCTTTTCCACTCGACCTTTCACTTTGCAATAACACGATGTAGAATTTGGGTTAAATGCCAAAGAAATTAACTACAGAGAAGGTTGGGACAGGAAAACAACCTGTGACATCGGTCCAGAATGGGGGACTCGTCTCTCAAATCGTTGAGGAGTTTCTCAAGAGATTGCGAGAAAGTCGCACTGTCGAAGTAGATGTAATGAAATCTCTCCAAGATCTGGCGTCAAAGGGAAAACTGAAAGACCCTGAAGCTGTCTTGGTCGCGCTACGTACTCCGCAACAGGCAAACAAAAATGCGCCTTCTTGAGCTCGAAATCTCAAATATTCGTGGCATCAAGACGACGAAACTTAAGCCGAGCAGCGCAAACTTTATTGTTTGGGGCCCAAATGGCTCAGGAAAGAGTGCGGTCGTTGACGCGATTGATTTCTTGTTCACTGGGAAAATTTCGCGTCTCATCGGCGAGGGAACAGGCGGCATAAGCTTGAAAGCCCATGGCCCGCACGTCGATCATGAGGCTGGTGACGCAAAAGTTAGAGGTCTGATCAAAATCGCTGGGTACAAGAATCCCGTAACTATACAGCGGTCCATCGCCTCCCCTAACACGTTGGAGCACCCGACGGAGGCGGAAACTGCGCTTAGGCCAATCTTGGACATTGCCTCGAAAGGGCAACTTGTCCTTTCGAGGAGACAAATACTCAAATTTATAGCCACAGAGCCCAGCAAACGCGCGAGCGAGGTTCAAGCCTTGCTCGACTTGAGTGAATTAGAGGAAATTCGAAAGGCCCTAACAAGGGCTGAAAATGTAGCCAAGGGAGAGAGCAATCACGCAGATACCGACATACGTTCTGCGCAACGGGTGCTCCATCTCGCGGTAGGGCTCTCCCTGTTTGACGGGGACGCTGTACTCGCTAAAGTAAATGAACTAAGGAAAGTTCTTTCAGGCAACCCAATTCCCACGCTCTCAACTAACAACATAAAAGCACAACTGACGGCCCCGGCCATGTCCGGACAAATCCAAGGGGTAAACCCACGGCTGCTCCGAACAGACTCCGACTCGCTTAAAAAGACCCTGGAAGACGCCGGAGACAAAATAAGTAGGCCCGACAAGGATCTCCGCGTTCTTTTGGGTGAGATTAGGGCCAACGCGAGCACACTTAAAAGATTGAAACAATTACAACTCTTCAAGATGGGCATTTCTTTGGTTGAGGAGAGCGGAACATGTCCTTTGTGCGGGAAAGTTTGGCCAAGGGGCGAACTGGCAAGACATCTTAAAGAACACATCGCTGAAACAGAGGCACTCGCCGAGAAAATGAAATCTGTGGAAGAGCTAGCGGCCAAGGTTGTCGTCGAGCTAACTAATGTCCAGAGCATCTTAGTGAGAACTCTCGCCGCTGCAGGAAAGTTGGAGATGACGGGTCAAGGGGCGAAAGTGAAAGAGCTGTCTGAAATGACAGCTAAATTAATTCAGGACCTTGAGGACCCACTGGAAAAATATCCTGGGAGTTTAGTTAGTGTGGAGATCGTGGATCTCTTCCCCACCGAGGGCACAGTTCGTCTTGTCGAAGGAATAGTTCAAGAAGCAGAGAATCGTCTGCCGCCCCTGACTCCTGAACAAGCGGCCTGGGATGCCTTGACTCGGATTGAGGAGAACGTCAAGGCGTACAACGGGGCCGAGACCACGAAGGAGCAAGCTGACAAAGTATATGCGCTTGCCAGGTTCCTTTCGCTCACGTTCGAGCAATCTCGAGATGCGATACTCACGTCGCTCTACAAGAACATTGAATCGCGCTTTACAGATCTCTATAGAGCAATACACTCAGAGGATGAATCCGAATTTGAGAGCCAATTGCGCCCAGAGGGTGCGGGGCTGACATTGGAAGTGGATTTCCACCACAGAGGAAAATTCCCACCCTTGGCCGTGCATAGCGAGGGGCATCAAGACACGATGGGCTTCTGCTTATACCTCGCCCTTGCCGAGAAGTTGGATGCCGGCCTCATCGACCTAATTGTTTTGGATGATGTCGTGATGTCGGTGGATTCTGGGCACCGCAGGCAAATTTGTCAGTTGCTTAAAGACAAATTCCCAGACAAACAATTTGCAATCACCACTCATGACAAGACTTGGGCGCGGCAACTCGAATCCACTGGAGTAGTCAGCCGCCAAAATAGCATCGAGTTTTCGAATTGGACTATCGACTCTGGCCCGCTGGTTGCCGAGGCAGACCTGTGGTCCAAACTAGAAGAAGATCTAAGAAAGGAGGATATTTCCTCGGCTGCGCATCGGCTCCGGAGAGGTGCGGAGCAATTCTTTGAATTTGTTTGTGACAACTTGCGGGTTAAAGTGACTTACAAGTCGAGCGGTAGATATGAGCTCTCGGATTTTGCGGATGGTGCTGTAAGCATCTATAAGAAGTATCTCCGTCAGGCAAAGGCATCGGCCCAATCCTGGGACAAGAGGAAGGACATCGAAAGAATCATAGAATTAGAAACAATCGCTGGTCAAGTAATCGCAAGATCCAACGTCGAGAGATGGGCGGTAAATGAAAACGTGCACTACAATCGGTGGGGAGAGTTTAGCAAAGAGGATTTCATACCTGTTTCAGAGGCGTTCCGAGATTTGCTCGCATTGTTTCAATGCCAAGAATGCAATGCGACACTATTTGCAGAGTCGAACGCAAGCAAACAAACCACAGCACTCCGATGTAACTGTGGGAAAGTGAACTGGAACCTTCTTGCGAAGAAGTAGTCCCCTTTTCAAGGCCGGCTCATTGATATTTTATGGCCGGTTCCGCTTGGCAGAATAATGTCTCCGGTAATTTGCTTGCCATCGGCCGAAAGTTTCCCAAGAAAATTCACTTGATCGGACGTAAGGCCTGTGACGATTCCACCAGCCGCTACCGCTACGTTCCGAAATTGAAGGTTCATGGATACAGAAGGGTCGGCCACCGTGAGCAAGCCATTGGAAGACTCCGAAAAGGAAAATGCCGCGGGCAACGAACGGCCATCCGCCAACGTGATTGTGCCCTTCCAATCGCCCACGATGGATTGGGAGGATCCTGATTCCACCGTGGCCTCGGCGGTTTTGGTCCCTTTGGCGCCTACTTTCTTTTCGAACTCATCGAACTTCACCCGGGTGTCTTCGCAGATGTACTCCATGATGTTCCAGGTGGGCTTCAAGATGTATTTTCGCTGGGTCTTCAAGATGGATGTGTAGGCCTGCGGGTCCTCAAGGGTGATGTCGATCATCAGCGTGTCATGGTCGGCGCGGCGCATGCGCTCCACGAGGTGCAAAGCTTCGGAATGCGGGTGCCCTGCAACATCCAGCCAGGTCTTGTCGTTGAAGCCGGTGGAATCGACCACCAGGGTGTCTCCCTCCCATTTGCCGGTGGAGTCGCCCATCCAGGTCGGGTTCGCGTCTTTCACATGTTCCCTGCCGTCGGTGAAAATCTGGCGCACGAAGTGGCCGTATTCAAAAAACATGATCGCGCGGCCCTGAACCTGAAGGATTTCCACCGGGTAGGCGTGGGCGTAAATGTTCGGGACGCCGGGGGGAAGGCACTCAGAATTTGGGTCGTTGGAGGTGAGCGCCGTGTATTCACCGCCGATCGGATGGTTGCCCTTGAATTTCTCCTGGCCCCAGGGAGTGAGAGGAAGGGTGTTTAAGTGCTGGCCTTGCGCGTCGGTCCAGATGAAGTTGAACGTGTTTACCGAGGATGGATACCAGACTCCGGTCAAATCCCCGGTATGCGCCGTCTTCGGGATCCCCGTTGGAGTTTGCGCCAACAGGGGGAACGAAAATAAGAGCAGCGCCGCACTCGCGAGCGAAACGATCGGCGGAATTCTCATTTGGAAGAATCCGGGGGCAAGACGGTTCCAGGGAGTTCGTGGCCGTCGGGAAAGACCAATTTTTTCACCTGCATGCCTTTTTCGCCGTTCTTGGCCGGAGCGCCGATGATGGTGACCTGGTCGCCGGGCTTTAGGGTGCTCCTGCTCCAGCCTCTTCTCGACAGAAGATTCGGGCTGGGGAGTTCGCCCTGCCATTCACTGGTCTTGCCGCTGTCGTCCTTCACGGTGAAGGTAACCAATGTGTGCGGATTGACGAACTGGAGTTCCTTCACCGTTGCACTCAGGGTAACGATCTTGGTCATGTCATATTCCGTGGCGCCGTGGTGCGCGAAGAGGGGGAGGGAGATCAGCAAAAAGCCGATCGTTAATGTGGCACGCGCGAGTCGCTCACTTTTCATGCATCCTCCGGAACGGTATCGAGCTGGACCGGCTTTCGTTTAAGAATTTACCGGGCTTGATCGTTTGCCAATAGTCTTTGCTCATTCGTAGAATTCCCTCATGCTTATCGCGACTAACGCCGCAGTGTCAATCGTTTTTCGTCGCGTGCGGCAGAGTCCTAGTTACGTGAATGAATTCATCGCACGAGGCGACTTCCTGCAGAACCTTTAACACAGAGAACACCGAGAAATTCGGAGGGCCACGGAGAAAACCTTTTTTCAATCGGTTAGCTTCGTCTTGGTTTTCTCTGAGTCCTCTGTGTTTATGCCCTGGATTTTGCCGGACTGGCAGAACCGATGGGCGTAGTATCATCCCGGGTTGATTGCAGGGTGAGGGAAGCCAGGTAGCAATTTACCAAACGTTTGAGGAGCAGAGGGATGAGCGAAACTGCAAAGGCTGCGGCGAGCCAGCCGCTCGTTGAGATCGCAAAAATTGTGGAATTTATCACGCGGGCGCTGGTGGCCGCGGGGATTCCCGCAGAAGGCGCCGGGCAGGTGGCCGCTCTGATGGCCGAGGCGGACGCGCGCGGAGGGGACGCGCACGGCGTGTTCCGCCTGCCGCAGTATGTGAAGCAGATTCAAAGCGGCGCCGTCAATCCCCGGCCCAACATACAAATCGTGAAGAGCCAGGCCGGCACAGCTCTCGTGGACGGCGACAACGCCCTGGGCCATCTGGTCATGAAGCGGGCCACGGACTTGGCGATCGAAAAGGCGCGGCAATGTGGCGTCGCCTGGGTCGGCACGCGCCGTAGCAATCATGCGGGCCCGGCGCAGCTTTATCCGCGAATGATCGCGGCGCAGGACATGATCGGGTTGTATTTCTGCGTGGGCAACGCCAATCTTGTGCCTCCGTGGGGCGGGACCGAAGTGCTGCTCAGCACCAATCCCATCGCCATCGCTGTGCCGGCCTCGCGACATCCTACGATCTCGCTTGACATGGCCACGACGAACACCGCGTTCGGCAAGATCCGCCTGAAAGCGCAGCGTGGCGAGCCGATGCCGGAAGGCTGGATGATCGACCGGCAGGGAAAGCCTTTGACCGATCCGAAGCGTGCGAGCGAAGGTTTCCTTCTTCCGATCGGCGGGCCGAAAGGGTATGGCTTGGCGCTGATGATCGGCTTGCTGGCGGGGACGTTGAACGGCGCCGCGTTTGGCCGCGACGTGGTCGACTACACCGTGGATTCAAAAACGCCGAGCAACACGGGGCAATCCATCGTGGCGGCGAATATCGCGGCATTCGCGGACGTGCGGGCGTTCAAGGAGCAAGTGGACGAAGTGTGGGACGTCATGAAGTCGTCTCCGACGCTGCCAGGTTTCGACGAGGTTCGGCTGCCCGGGGAGAGGTCAGAGCAAATTTACCGCGAGCGGATGGTGCATGGTGTTCCGCTCGGCGACTCACAACGCAAGGCTCTCGATGAACTTGCGGACCGCCTGAGTATTCAGCGACTGCAGTAACGGTGGTTCGGATTTCTTGTGGGCAAGTGGCGCACGCTTCAGCTTGCGGGGGTTAGTTCTTGCAAGGACCAAACCCCGCAAGCTGAAGCATGCGCCACCAATCTGCGGTTGTCGCATAGGATGGGTCTCATTGCGCAGTGGTAATGCGCGCGATGCCTGCGCCGGCAGCGCGCCAGCGGCCTTGCACCTTGGCGAAAACGCGCATCACACGGTACTGGCCGTCGTAGTTGGTCTCACCCTGCTTGCCTCGAATCGTAGTTGTGTCCGTTAGGACCGCAACATCGGGCGACGCATACCTCACTTGAATATCGCTGGACTGGATGGCCAGCTCGCCCAGCTGGGTATTCGCGATCATGTCGACCTGCTGTTGTTTAGTCACGAGAAATCCACCGGGATGAATTTCCACAAAATTGTCGGCGAAGAGCCAGGCCGCGGTCTCGCCGTCGTGATTGTGCGCCGCATCGAGCCAAACGTGGTCCAGGATGGCGACCGTGCCGGCTACGTCCTCGCCGGCTGCAGCCGGTTTCTTGGGCGACTGGCCTAGCGCCACAGCGCCTGACGCGACCACCAAGAGAATCGTTAAGGCCACCACGTACGCACGCTTCATTGTGGTCCTCCTAAAAAGATCCCATCCAGGTTTGAATCCCAGGCCAAATCATTTCGCTGTATTCGGCGCCGAAAAAAATTCCATAGGAAACTTATTTTTTCGACAGGTCCGGATTCATCACCACGCCCGTCGCCTGCCAGGCGCCATTTTTCTTGATGACCACTCGGAAGGCGTTGAACTCGCCGTCCATACTTTTACCCTTGCTGTCGTGGCCTTTGATGGTGGTGTGATCGGTCAGAATCGCCACGTTCCCAAAGACATGAACTTGAATGTTTTCGGGATCGAGCACCTGGAGCGTGGGGCGATCGGGGCCCTTCAGGATTCCGAGCCACTCCTTCTTTGTATAGGACTGGCCGTTGGCAAGCACCAGAACATAACTATCGGCGAAAAATTTTTCCAGGTAATTCAGGTCGCCGGTTCTTTCGGAATCGAGCCATTTGTGATCCAGCGCTTTCCAATCCTGCGCGGCGGCCGGCGCCGTGGCGCTTTTCGTTTGACTGAAAGCCAGCGGCGCGAAGCTCAGGATCAACGCCAACGCTCCCACATGAATTGGTCTCATCAGGAAATCTCCTCAACAAAGGCTGACCGCGCGAAGTTCCACATTGCGATCAAATCCTACTACAAGCCGGGAGCTCACCCTTTGTGATATTCAAAGCGTGGAACGCTGGCCGACTTCGCGGTCCACTCGGTGTACAATACCGCGCGGACATGACGAAACGGACTCAAGTGGACCTCGGGCGCCAGTTTCTCGAACTCCACCGCGGCCCAAAGATATTGGTCCTGCCGAACGCCTGGGATGTCGCGAGCGCGCGGATTTTTGAAGAGGCGGGATACCCGGCGATTGGAACAACGAGCGCCGGCGTTGCCAACTCCCTCGGCTACCCTGACGGCCAGAAAATTCCACGCGGAGAAATGCTCGCCGTGGTGCGACGCATCGCCGAAGCCGTCGAGGTGCCCGTCACGGCCGACGTGGAGGCGGGCTTCGGAAGCACCCCCAGAGAGGTGGCGGACACGGCGCGAGAAGTGATCGCGGCTGGAGCCGTGGGAATGAACCTCGAAGACGGAACCGAGGAGAAACCCGATTTTCTCACGGACGTAAGCCGGCAGAATGAAATGATCCGCGCGGTGTTGGAGGCCGCCGCTGGCGCAGGTGTTCCCTTCGTGCTCAACGCGCGCACGGATATTTTCCTGTACGGCATCGGCCCGGCAAATACGCGGCTGGAGCGCGCCATCGATCGTCTGAACTCTTATCATGCGGCTGGGGCACAGTCGCTCTTCGCTCCCGGCGTGAAGGACGCGGAAACCATCGAGCAACTGGCGCTCGGAGTTGCCGGACCGCTGAACATCCTGGCGACGGTTGGCACGCCATCGGTTGCGGAGCTGCAGCGACTGGGCGTCGCGCGAGTAAGCGTCGGGTCAGGACCGATGCGGGCTACCCTTGGTTTTCTCGGTCGCATGGCGCGCCAAATCCGTGATGAAGGTGTCTTCACTTTGATGACCGAAGGCACGCTGCCGTACGCGGACGCAAATCTTTTGGTCCAACCCAAGGGCAGCCGGCCCTGACCCGGGAGACGGCGAAATCATCCTTCTTGACCGGGCTAATCCTTAAGTTATACAAGAAGACAAGCTTGCAATCGTTCTTCGAGGTGCGATTTTGAAGACCAAGTCGTCTGTCACTCTTGGCCTGTCCTTTTTTTTGCTCTCCGTGTCGGCGCCCGTTTTTGCCCACCACGGATTCGCGGTCGAGTTCGACAAGGATAATCCCCTCACGCTGACCGGAACCGTGACCAAGATGGAGTTCATGAATCCGCACATTTATTTCTATCTGGATGTAAAAGGCAAGGACGGCAAAGTGGTGAACTGGGCTTTGGAGGGTGGCCCTCCGAACGTGATTTACCGGCAGGGTTGGCGAAAAGATACGTTAAAGCCGGGCGATGTGGTGACGGTCAAGGGCTTTCGCGCCAAGGACGGCACGCATCTGGCATCTTGCTCGACCGTACAGCTTCCGGATGGACGTGAGGTCTCTGCCGGGACGGGAGGCGCCTCCAAGAATGTGTATGGCTCGGCAGCTGGCGCGGACGGCAAGAAGTAAACGGGGAGCAAGCAAAAAGTGGGACCAAAATCCAGCATGAAGAACTTTTCCCGGGCCCCAACCGTTTGCGCCGCGTCTTTGTTTTTTGTTTTGCCTTTGGTGATTGCATGCGGCAACCGCGCGGCGTCGGGGAATACTCAGGCGGCCACGCCGGACTTGAATGGAGTGTGGTCCGCCCCCTTCACGCCGGACATCTCGAAAGCCTTGGGGCATCAGCCTCCTTTCACGCCTTACGGGGCCGCGCGATTCGCGAAGGAAGACGAGTTTGACGACCCGCTGACCAAATGCCTGCCGATCGGCCCGGCGCGCGGGATTCAGGCAGGAATCATGCCGTTCCAAATCGTGCAGACTCCTTCCGTGTTCACCATCCTGTTCGAGAACCAGCACACCTATCGCATCATTCACACGGACGGACGCAGCCACCCAAAGGATGTGGACCCGACCTGGTTTGGAGACTCGATCGGAAAATGGGAGGGAGACACGCTGATAGTGGACACCGTCGGGCTCGACGACAGGACCTGGCTGGACACGGCGGGGCACGAGCACAGCGACCAGCTGCATCTGGTCGAACGCTTCCAAAAGGTGGACAATAATAACATCAAGTGGACGGTCACATTTGAAGATCCCAAATTTTTCACGGAGCCGTGGTCCGTCACGTTGCCGATTGCGCGCCAGAATACGGAGATCATGTCGTACTCTTGCGAGGAGAACGAGAAGGACAGGGCCCATTTGCGGCGCACAAAAAAATAAGTTGGAAGGATTGCCGGCCGCCGAACGTTGGCGTGCTTTTTGAATACGTACGGGGAGCATCAAATGAAAAAATATAGGCTGAACTTTCTGATTTCGGTTGCCGCGCTGGTGCTGATTTCCGTCCCGGTCTTAGCGCACCACGGCAACGCCTCGTATGACAATGACCATCCCATCACGATCAAGGGAACCGTAACGGAATTTGCGTGGAGCAATCCGCATGTCCAGATTTATCTGGACGTGAAAGACGACAAGGGAAAAGTCGTGCACTGGAGCGTGGAAACTTTAAGCCCGGGGAAACTGGTGAGGGCCGGTTGGTCAAAGGACAGCGTGAAGGTTGCCGATCAAGTTTCCATTACTCTCATTCCGGCGAAGAGCGGAGCGCCCGTGGGCTTTCTCCACAAGCTCGTGCTTGCTAACGGTGAGGAGTTGGGGCTTCGGGAACTGGAGAACTGAAGGCGACTGACTCCACCTCAGGGTGATTGCGAGCAAATCGCCGGTCAGCCTGAAACGGAATCGAAGACCGGAACGTGAGTTAAGGGAGAATTTTCCAAATGCGAATACGCATGATGACAATAGCATGGGTTGCTTCGCTGGCGGCATTACTGGATTCGTCGGTGCTGATTCACGCTCAAATGCCCAGCCAGCAATCCTCTTCGGCGAGCAACAATTCTTCAGCGCCCGCCGATCCTCATGACTTGTCTGGAATGTGGGAATTTTTTGCCAACATCCCCGGCCAGGGTATTTATGCCACTCCCAGCAAAGAGCATCCTCCGATGACGCCCTGGGCAAAAGCGAAATACGATGAAGCCAAGCCCGGCTACGGGCCCAAAGCCCAGGGCGGCGGAAATGATCCGATTTTGAAGTGCAATCCGACCGGGATTCCGCGAATCCTCTTTTTCCCGCAGCCGTTTGAGATCTTTCAAAGCCCGGAACGCGTGTTCATGTTCTTCGAGCGCGACCATGCCTGGCGGCAAATCTGGACCGACGGGCGAACGCATCCCAAGGATCTGGAACCTACCTGGATGGGAGATTCGATCGGCAAGTGGGATGGTGATACCTTCGTCGTGGACACGGTCGGGTTCAATGACAAGAGCTGGCTGGATTTTTACGGCGATCCGCACAGTGAAGACATGCACCTGATCGAGCGCTACAAGCGCGTGGATAGCAACACCATGTCGCTCCAACTCGTCGTCGAGGACCCCAAGGCTTACACGGCCACTTGGGTGGGGGATATCAAGAGCTACAAGCTGCTGACGGGGAAGAAAGCGTATATGGAAGAGCTCTTCTGCATTCCGGAAGAAGAAGACGCTTTTACTAATCGGATCAGGATGCCCGCGGCGGGGCAGAATCCCAAGTAGGACACGTTTCAGCTTGTGGGTTTTCTCATTATTAAACTCGGGAAAATCAAAACCCACAGGCTGAAGCCTGCGCCACTTAAATCTACTTCGCTAGATACATGTAGCCCACTGTGTTATTTCCGGGCGAAGCGAACCACATTCTTCCCTTCGGGTCGTTGTTGAGTTCCCTCATTCCATTTCCCACTGCGGGAGCGGGATACTCGGTTATTTTTCCGGTGGCGGGATCCAGGCGGCCGACTGTGTCCATGATTCCGGAGGCGTACCAGACCTGGTTGGTCGTATCGATTCCGATGGGATACGGCGAGGGTTGTTCGCCGGGCAACTGGTATTCCTTGAAGGCGCCCGTTTCCGTGTCGAGGCGCACGACCTGTCCTCGGTCGTACTGGGCCAGCCAGCCGATTCCGTTGGCGTCGACTTGAAAGCGGCGGCGCGAACCGGGCTGCGGTGGCGGCGTCCAGGTGGTTACTTTCTCCGTCTTGTAGTCCACCTTGAAAATTCTGCCCTGTCCGCCAACTTCGTCAAACCAGATGTTGCCGGCCCTGTCGAGATTTGCGCCGTACGTGTTGGGAGCGTCTTTTACTTCCGCGTAGGCTCCGGTCTTGGGATCGAAGCGGTAGGAGAACGGGCTGCCGGAAACCCACAAGATTCCGTTCGGATCTTCGCGCACTGTGTTCATGGACTTGCCCGGCCCCTTGTATTTGGTTTGCTTGCCGGACTTGACGTCCACTTTCACCAGCGTTCCGCCCTCTTCCACGACCCACGCCGAAACTCCGTCACGCGTCATCTGCACCGAGCGCGTGCCCACGCGCGGCGACTGGCTCTCCCACAAATATTCCTGCAGCTCTCCGGTATCCGGATTCAAGCGGCCGACGCCATTCACCGTCCCGAAATACGGGCACCAGATGTTGCCGTCCTTGTCCGGGTTGGCATCCCAGGTCATGCGTCCCGGCGGCATTTCGTACATGACGTACACGATCTTGAGAGCGTCATCGCTGAATTGCTTCATCCAATCCACATAGCCGGGAAGATCGGCCGGAGATTCGGGAAGCGCGCCCGGCCCGGTGCCGAAAATCTTGGCGGCGTAAGCCGCAAGTTCGTTGACGTCCTGGTCGCTCTTGATCGTGCCGTAAACAACGCCGCCGCCGATTCTTGTAGACATCATGTCCTTGAGGGCGGCGCGCCAACCGTTCTCGTCGCGGCGGACATTGATAAACTGCTCGAACCCGTGGCAACTCGAACCGCACCGCGAGAACTTTTCTTTGCCCGGGCCTTCCGGGAACAGGTTAATGCCCTGAATGATCGGAATTTCGTCCCAGTGCACCACCTGCTTTTGCAGCGTCCAGTCGAAAGTGGCGTTTTGATTCGCGGCGAGGAAAATTCCGCTCTTGGCGTCGGACCGGTAGCCAACGGATCGCGCCTGCACTTGATAATTGCCGGCAGGCAGATTTTCGACGCGGTACGTCCCGTCGTTTCCGGAGAGCACGATGACCGTCACCCGGGTCTTGGCATTTCGAGCCTGCACGAATGCGGCGCGAAAGGGCGCGCCGTCCGGCCCGGTGACTTTGCCCGTGATCGTGGCCCCAAACGCCATCGAGGATATGAGGCCCACGGCGCCCACCAAACCCAGGATCGTTCGAATTCTGAGTGGCTGCATGACTCCTCCTTGGAATGGCGAAAGCCGCCGCACGATCCAGGACCTACACGCAACTCAACCTTAACCGCGTTGCATTGCCGCAGAGGCTATCAAACAGACGCGCCGACTGTCTATGGCGATCTGCCTTCCTTCTACTCCTCGGGGCACAGCCGGACGCCGCGCCGCCGGGGCGAAACTCGAAATAGAGCATGCTTTCGGGAACCCGAACAAGCTCTTATGAGCAGGATAAGACGTTTCAATTGGACTTGCACTTCGCGTCCCTCTACTCTGATCCTGCATCGAGAAGCAACTATCCTTACAAAAACCGAGCCGTGGGATAGAATCCTCACTGCATTCAAAGAAAAAATTCCGGCTGATTTATCGGACTCGGATGATATCGGCCGCGATGCCGGGTGCGGGTGCCCTGCAAACGAAGGGAGTCAATTCCGATGGCCATGGCGAGGGAATTTACCGTAACGATTGAAGACAAACCGGGCGCCCTGGGGAATTGTTTTGTCGGTCTGGCGGAGCGCGGCGTGAACATCCTGGCATTTCAATCGTTTGTCGAGGAGCGCGAGAGCCTGGTCCGGTTCCTGACGGATAATCCGGCCGCCGCCAAGGCGATGCTGGGCAGCCTGCGCATGATCTTCGAAGAGACGGAGGTCGCCATAATCAAAGTGGCGCACCGCCCGGGTGAGTTGGGACGCGCGGCCACGCGGTTGGGCGAAAGGCAGATCAACATTGACTACAGCTATTGCGGGCAGGAGCCGGGGTCGGCGCAAGCGCTGCTGGTCTTCGGCGTTGACAACCTGAGCAAAGCGTCGGCGGCGCTGGATGAGCTGGCCGCCGAAACTAAGTAGAAAATCCGAGTTCCAGGCATCCGTGAGCGAATCTCGCTCGAATCTTACTCGCCGACGACTGCCACGCCCTGAATTTCGATAAGAATCCCCGGCTGCGCGAAGTTTGAAACGGTAATCAACGCGCTGGCCGGAAACTTGCCGTCCGGAAACATTTCGTGGCGCAGTTTTACGAACGGATCGCCGTTGCGGGGATCGTTAATAAAGACGGTCATGGTCACTAGGTTTTGCAGGCTGGCGCCGCTGCGCTTCAAGGTGCGGTCCATCAATGCAAAATCCGTCCTTGCTTGTCCAAGGAAGTCGCCGACAAGCGACTTGCCGTTCAAGTCGGTGGTGGTAGTTTGGCCCGCGAGCCAAATGATTTTCCCGCCTCTCGTAACAACTGCCGGAGAGAAGGCGCGCTCCTTCTGAGTGGCGCTGCCTTCTAGATACTGCACAGAAGATGAAGATGCAGGTTGCTGCGGATCAGAGACGCCATTGGCCCCCGTGAGCAGCCCGAGTCCAGTCCCAACTACGCCAACCAATCCAAGCACGAAGCGGCTCAATGTTGATTCTCCCTTCTGTTGGAATTGACCGCCAAATCGCATGGCACGCGCGATGATACACCTGCCTGCCGCGCCTTCCGCATGGCCGATTTTGACGCCGACGTTTTTGAATGCAGCAATGTCGGATTCATCCGCTGCGGCGTGATCGGGGCCACCACCACCGGCACGCAGGCGATTTCAACCTTCGGCGATCTTCCGCGTTCATAGACAAGTATTTGAAGAAACCGGGGATGTTGGCGTAGTTCAGCGGTGAGCCAGAAGTCCCAAGATATTACGCAAAGTTAGTCGTGGGGCAAATTGGCACAGACTTCAGTCTGTGTGCCTTTTTGTCCTGGCAAAAATCAAAATCTCACAGGCTGAAGCCTGTGCCACTTAATCCTGCTCGATCTTGATCCGCACGGGCTTGCCGGTCTTTAGACCGGCGGCTTGAAGTTCGTCCATGTAGATGCTGCAGCAATAGTAGCGCTCGGCGACCGGGAGGCCGGAGATGGGATCGCGTTCGAGCGTAACTAAAATCCTGTACTCGGGCCGCTTGCTCCAGCCCTGGCTTCGGACTTTTTCCGTCAGGTTGCCGGTCAAGACGACTTCGGGCTGAGGCTTGGGCCCGACAACGTTTTCGGAGTTCGGGTTTGGCCGGGCTTCGGCGTTGAGCGCGGCGGCCAGCGCGCGCGCGAGTTGCGTCGCGCCGATGGCTTCCGCCGACGCCGCAGGCTGTTGGGAGACTGAATCCGGTTGTGGGCGCCGCACCAGCGATTCCACGTTCAGCTTTGCCGCCACTTCCTTCACGATTTCCGCGTCGATGACTTCCAATCCACGGTGGGAGCCTGCAAGCAAGGAATTGAAGGACAAATTATTGATGCTGCGAGGAACGCCGGCGCTCGATTCCGCGATCTGCGCCAATGCCTCGGTCGTAAAGAGAAGGTTGCCGACCCAACCTGAAGCCAGCAGGCGGTGCTCGACGTACTCCGAGGTCTCCTCGGCCGTGAGCGGTTTCAAACTGGTAAGTACAGTGATGCGCTGGCGCAGTTGCACGAGGCTGGGCCTCATGAGCGTTTCCGCCAATTGCGGCTGGCCGGCCAGAACGATCTGAATCAGCTTGGAATGGGTGGTTTCAAAATCGGAAAGCAGGCGAATCGTTTCCAGCACCGGCTCCTGCAAATTTTGCGCTTCGTCCACAATCAGGACGAATCGCCGCCCGCGCAGCATTTCTTCGAGCAGAGCCTGATTCAATGCGCGATGCATGGCGACGACGTCCATTCCGGTGTGATCCACTTCCAATTCATTCAAAATGAAACAAAGCAATTCACGCGAGCTGCACTGCGTCTGAAACAGGAACACCACACGCGCGTAATCGGTCAGCTCTTCCATCAGCTTATTCATTAGGGTCGTCTTGCCCATGCCGGGCTCGGCGACCAGCACCATGAATCCGCGAAAATTTTCGATCCCTTCCTTGAGCGATGCCAGCGCCTCGCGGTGCGACGAGGTGAAATAGAGATAAGCCGGGTCCGGCGTTACGTCGAAAGGCTGCTGCGGCAATCCGTAATACGAGAGCACATCTGTTCCCGCCGCTTTTTGGGGGGCTAATTCAGCAAGCGGCGCCGGCGCAGCCATCGCGAATTTTTGCAGCGCAATCTGCTCGGCCCCACTTTCCTTCGTAACGTCTCCCTCCACAACGTCGCGTGTTTCTAAAACATTTTCTTCCGCCTCGTGAAGATGCGTCGCAACGGCAATTTCCTGCGCGATTCGCTCCTCAATTTCGGCGTGAATCTGCAGAGCCGGCGAAGTGGAAGTAATTTCGGGGAGTGCCGGCGGCGTCGGTCCGGACAGCGCGGAAATTTCGGCTGGCGCAACAGGGGCAGGGTTCTCAAATGGGAACGGTGTGGAATCCATTTTCACCTCGTATGAAATGGGCAATGCCGGGAATACAAGTGACGCCGCCAAACGATTCGCGGCGATCCCTGGCGCCTTGGTATTTGTTCTCTCGATGGGCGATTTTTCGAGACCTGCACTCCGCAGAAGTCCGGAAGGCCGGAGCGGGGTTGTCGCGCGCCGCAATCTTTGCGCCGGTTTATTTCTCAGCGGGGGCCGGGTTGTGGGACGCAGGGGCGAAGGATAAAACATGTGGGGAGTTCTGTCCGACATTTTCCTTTTCCTCACCAATAGAACCAAAAGCACAAACAAAAACACGCAGGTCCCGTAAGCGACGTTGGTTTCGATTCCTGGAGTCAGCCAGTACACAGGTGGTATAAGCTCCTCAGAAACGGTTCATGGCTAATTCAAAACTTGGTCGCCTTGGTCTTCCCATCCGCTATGCAGAGGCCCAAGGACCCATGTTCGAAAAGCAGCGGCGCGTGAGGTTCGACTACAGTTCAATTGTAAACACAGAGTTTGAGAAAGACCGATAGGCGGCCCGCATCAAAATTTTTGGTATCAGAGTACTGGTACTAGGTCGGGATGGCTTAACTAGAATGCTTTCAGTACATTACAGCGAGACAATGTCCCATTCGGGCTGCGCTGCGTCCCGCGCAAATACCGAATTCTAGTTCCCAGGGTCTGAACGAGCCCCCACCGTTCCGGAAAACATATGCGGACCGCTCCCTTCCGGGTCTCGCTGCAAGTAGCTATCAGACCCGCCGCCGGACGCGAGGATGGCAGGTGGCCCGGGGGGCTTATGCTAGAATCTTGCACTTGAATTTCAGAGGTTGGTCAAGACCATGAAAATCAGCAGGGAAGATGTGTTGAAAGTGGCGGCTCTGGCGAATCTGGAGCTTTCCGAGGCGGAAGTGGATACCTATCGGGGCCACCTCGACGATATTCTGACCTACATTGACAAGTTAAATGAGGTGGACACTTCGGGTGTTGAGCCGTTGACGCAAGTGGTTGCAGCTTCCGCGGATGATTCGGCTCTGCGGGAGGACGTCATCGTGCGCGCCGATGTGATCACGGAAGTGCTGCAGGGTGCGCCCGATCTCGAGGCGCCCTATTTCCGAGTCCCCCGGGTGATCGAAAAGTGAACGCCTCGGCCACATGGACGATCCCCGAGGTCCGCGCGGCCCTCGATGCCCGCAAAATCTCGGCGCGCGAACTCGTCGAGGAGTTCTATTCGCGCATCAAGCAGCGCAACGCCGAACTCAACATTTTTCTGGCCCTCTCGCCAGAGCGCGCCTACGCCCAGGCGGACCGGATCGACGCCGCCATCGCCGCGGGGGACGCTCTACCCTCGCTGGCAGGCGTGCCTGTGGCCATTAAAGACGTCATCAGCACGCATGGCATCCCCACCACTTGCGGTTCGCGCATCCTGGAGGGCTACCGGCCCCCCTATGACGCGACTGCCGTCACGCGCCTCGAACGCTCCGGCGCGATTATCCTCGGAAAAACGAATTGCGACGAATTTGCCATGGGGAGTTCGAACGAAAACTCCGCCTATGGGCCGGTGCGGAACCCCGTCGCGACCGATCATGTCCCCGGGGGCTCGAGCGGAGGCTCAGCGGCGGCGGTGGCCGCAAATCTGGCTGTGGCGGCTCTCGGCACCGACACGGGCGGATCGGTCCGTCAGCCGGGCTCGTTTTGCGGTGTCACAGCGCTTAATCCAAGTTACGGTCGAGTGTCTCGCTACGGCTTGATCGCCTATGCCTCCTCACTCGATAGGATTGGCACATTTGCGCGCTCGGCTCGCGATGCCGCCACGTTGATGTCCGTCATCGCCGGGCGCGACCCGCACGATTCGACGTCGGCCTCCGTGCCCGTTCCTGATTACGCTGCGGGTCTCGGGCGGTCGCTGCATGGTTTGCGCATCGGCATTCCCGATGATTATTTCGGAGAGGGGATTGACCCCGAAGTGCGAAAGAAGATTGAGGCGGGAATCGCCTTGCTGGAAAAACTGGGTTGCCGGCGGGTGTCCATCCGCATGCCGAATACGGAATATGCCATCGCGGCGTACTACATCATCGCCACCGCCGAGGCCAGTTCCAATCTGGCGCGATACGACGGCGTGCGGTTTGGCCCGCGAGTTCCGGGCGCGACGCTGATCGAGATGTATCAAAAGACTCGGGGGCGAGGCTTCGGCGCCGAAGTGAAGCGGCGGATTGTCCTGGGCACCTACGTCCTGTCCGCCGGGTATTACGACGCGTACTATTTGAAGGGTCAGAAGGTTCGGTCATTGATCGCCCGGGATTTCCGCGAAGCGTTTGAAAAAGTTGACGCCATCGTGACACCCACTTCACCTGTGCCGGCGTTCCGCTTGGGCGAGCGAACCGCTAATCCTCTGCAAATGTATCTCGCGGATATTTATACGGTTACAGGATCTCTGGCGGGGGTGCCGGGTATTTCCGTTCCTTCCGGAAAAACGTCCTCCGGCCTGCCTGTGGGGCTGCAGATTTATGGGCCGGCTTTTGGAGAAGATCGCGTGCTTCATATGGCCCATGCGTTTGAACAGTCGGGGGGACGCGAATTGTAACGTCAAGATTCAAGTTGGGATTTCAGATCGAGGCCAGTGCGCATGCCTCACGTAGGAAGTGCACGACAAAACCCATATTGAATTTGTCGCAAAAGCCCTGCCCGACGAACTGCAGAGCGTTACGAAGGAGCACAAATTTCCATAGGTCGGTACAAAAAATTGCACACTTTTTCGATTTTTTGGTTTTGGGTGCCATCTCTCAAGAATGTTTCTTTTGCTTTCTTAGTCCTGTTAAAGCTTTTGATTGGAACATGGTTGCAAATTTGGGTTGGCAAGGGAGCGCGCGATCGAGCAAACGGCAGAACTATTGCTGAGAATTAAGACCGGCTCAGTGTGATGATTTGCAATCTTGATGCTGTTGAACGCTGGTGTTCCGCGTGGAGGACGGCAGAGAATGATCACTGTTAAATCGACTCAGAAGCTTTTCACCGAGGACGAAATTTCCCACCTGACGGGAATATGCCTCGAGCATCTTCGCGTCGTTGCCCGCAGCAAACATCTTGGCTCAATCGTCCGCGCTGCCGGAGCCGCCGGGGGGCAGGCGGAACGCTGGCTATTCACGAGTGTGGATCTGAGTGTCCTTACCGCCCTGTGTCCCCGCTGCGAGCACTGAGGGCGGGCATTCCGCATCTCCAACGACAACTCGGGGCTGATTTTTAGTGGCACGGGCTTTCGCCTGTGGGGGTCGGGCCTTGCGCGCACGAAAACCCACAGGCTAAAGCCCGCGCCACTTAACCCCTGCCGTTGCGCGCGCGCCGCTGGAGCGTTATCCTCGCTTTATACGAAATAACCTGTCTGGCTTTGTCGGCATCGTAGAGGCAGTTAAGGAAGCGGGTCACTCGCGGATATCATGAAGTTCACAGCGCAAATCTCAGTCCTTCTCGCGGCCCTGCTTGCGGTGCTGCCCAACCTTTCGGGCGCTCTTGCCAAGGCGCTTTTGGCCGGGCAGCAGGACACGGACGCCAAAGCCGCTGACACAGCGAGCCAAATCCCTGTTTCTCTTCCCAAAGGCAAGAAGCTGATCCTGACAGACGGGACGTTTCAAATGGCGCGCGAATATACCCTGGAAGGCGACCGGGTGCGTTACTGGAGTGTTGAGCGGTCACAGTGGGAAGAAATTCCCAGAAATCTGGTGGACTGGGACGCCACGCACAAGGCCGAAGCGGAGCAGGTTTCCCATGACGCGGAACTAAAAGCCAAAATCCACGCTTCCCAAGTGGCCCAGCTCACCAAGGACATCGACGTCGACCGCAGCCTGGAAATCAAGCCGGGGCTGTTTCTGCCCGACGCGGTCGGTTTTTATGCGCTGGACCGCGACAAGCTCATTCGGGAAATGAAGCAGAGCGAGGCGGTAGTTAAGACGTCGACGGGCCGGGAAGTCGAAAAAATCATGAGCGGGGTGTCGCTTATCCCAGGCAAGAAAACCATGGAAATCCCCGGCGAGCGCGCGGCCATGCGGCTGAAAACGGCCGAGCCTGAATTCTTCATGCGTCCAGCCGACGCGCGCGAACCGCGCTTCCGGCTGCTGCGCGCGCAAGTCAAGGGAGGCCACCGCCTCATTGACAGCATCAGCGTCCGCTTCACGGGCGACGAGAAACATAACACCACCGACATCGAGATCCAGACATGGACTCCCGCTAGCGGGGTCTTCCGCTACACGGTCGACCAGCGCCTGGAGCCCGGCGAATACACCTTCGTCGAAATGACCGCCGATGGGATCAATGGTTACGTCTGGGATTTCGGGATCGATTTGCCGGGAACGAAAGCAAAATAATTGACAGTGAACGCGAGGACCCCGCCCTTGCATAACGTCAAGGGCGGGGGTTCCGCGCGAGATTTTAAAAATTGGCCGGATCCCGGCCGCCCGACCGCCCCCGGTCCGCTCGTTCAGGGTTTTTCGGGCGATTTGCTTACCGACTTTTGCGCGTCAGGGTCTGAATTTGTGGGCCTCATGGCGACCACATCGTAAGTCCGCGTTTTCCCTTCACCATCTTCCGGGTCTCTCAGGTATACGCGGTTATTCTTGATCTTGAACTCAGCTTCGCGACCGACTTGTAAAAGTGCGGGATGTTTGTTGTCCGTGGGCCGGATTTCGTATTCCATTTCGTCGGTTCGCAGCAGGTATTGCGGGCATAACTTCTCATTTGAATTCACGTGCGTTACTCCCACGGAAGCCCACAAGCTGCCCACGCCCGACAGGCCTCTTTGTTTCGCGCCGCAAGACACTGCGTCCATATTCTCCAGCATTCCTCGATCGAGCCGTTCTTTCTTTTTAGCGTCAACCCTCATAGGAAACGCGGAAGCAAGCACCAGAGCCAGAATAAGTAAACCTTTGATATTCATAATGCCTCCCTGTGGAACTCTTCGCCCAGCACCGGCTCGCGACGAGCCGGCGATTGGTTGAACCGAGCGGCCACCTCGCAACAAAAAATTGCCTGACTCCCGCAATTGGGAAGGCCGGGTAACCGGCCTTCCCCAAGACGGGTCAAATCGAGTCCTACTGCTTTGGTTTGGTGGTGTCACCGGTCGGAGCCGGAGTTATCTTGGGGGCTTGGGCGCCATTCTTTACGTTGAATTGCTGGGCTGATTTGATGAAGCTTTGCGGATCCTGCTTCATTTCTCCCCGCACGTCAGGATGAGTATCCAAATACGCCTGAAGTTCAGGATGGTTCTTCACGTAGACGTCGTTCTTGACCAGGGACGGATCCTTCGACACCTGTTTCGCGACGCTTGAATGGCCACTGAGGAATTCTCCAAAGCTGGCCAAATGCTCACGGGTGGCGCCGCTATAGCCTGCGTCCTCATGACGGTCGAAGCGATTCTCTTGATGCATGAAGGCGTTCGGGTTTTCTTTCATGTCCTCGCGAATCCCCGGGTGCTCCTGCAAATAGGCTTGCAGCGCGGGGTGGTTCTGGACGAATTCCTTGTTGTTTACGAGAGAAGGATTCTTGCGTAGCTGCTCGCCAATTTCGCGATGGCTGTCAGCGAATTGATCGAACCTGGCAAGTTCCTTACGTGTGGTGTCGGTATCACGGCGTGCAGTATCGTTGTCGCGGTGCGTGGCGTCGTTGTCCCGGCGTGCATTGTCATTGTCGCGGCGCATGGCGTCGTTGTCTCGACGTGCATTTTCATCGTTGCCGCGTGTGGCGTCGTTGTCCCGTCGTGCGCTGTCATTGTCGCGGCGCGTGGCGTCGCTATCTCGACGTGCGTTGTCATCGTTGCCGCGTGTGGCGTCGTTGTCCCGGCGTGCGTTGTCATTGTCGCGGCGTGTGGCGTCGCTATCTCGACGTGCGTTGTCATCGTCGCGGCGCGTAGCGTCGTTGTCCCGGCGTGCGTTGTCATTGTCGCGCCGTGTGGCGTCGCTATCTCGACGTGCGTTGTCATCGTCGCGGCGCGTGGCGTCGTTGTCCCGGCGTGCGTTGTCATTGTCGCGGCGTGTGGCGTCGCTATCTCGACGTGCGTTGTCATTGTTGCCGCGCGTGTC